>LNFM01007850.1_pt1 | contig 23164 bp, 20 predicted proteins | sample 596031 | NCBI WGS metagenome assembly LNFM01 (sample SAMN04254537, study PRJNA301005) | activated carbon metagenome | isolation source: dual media filters at the Ann Arbor, Michigan drinking water treatment plant | place: USA: Ann Arbor | reverse complement strand
AGATCGACCCGACCAACCAGCTCGTCGAGCAGGCCAAGCGCGTGCTGCCGGGCGGCAGCTTCGGCAACATGCCGGCCGAGGTGATCCTGAAGGAGGGCAAGGGCGGACGGGTCTGGGACGAGGCCGGCAAGGAATACGTCGACTTCCTGCTGGGGTCCGGCCCGATGTTCGTGGGCCATGCCCATCCCGAGGTGACGGCGGCCGTGCAGGCCCAGGTGCCGCTCGGCACCACCTTCTTCGGCAACAACCGCCACGGCATCGCGCTGGCCGAGGCCATCGTCGATGCGGTGCCTTGTGCCGACCAGGTGCGCTTCGTCTGCTCCGGCACCGAGGCCGACCTCTATGCGATGCGGGCGGCGCGTGCCTTCCGCAAGCGCGACAAGATCCTGAAGTTCGAGGGCGGCTACCACGGCATGAGCGACTATGCGCTGATGTCGCTCGCGCCCAAGAAGCCCGGCAATTTCCCGCGGCCTTCGCCCGACTCCGCCGGCATCCCCAAGAGCGTGCAGGATGAGATGCTGGTGGCGGCCTTCAACGATATCGAGATGGTCGAAAGCCTGATCCGCGAGCAGAAGGACGAGCTGGCGGGCGTCATCGTCGAGCCGTTCCAGCGGCTGATCCCGCCGCAGCCCGGCTTCCTGCAGGCGCTGCGCCGCGCCACCGCGGAGCACGGCATTCCGTTGATCTTCGACGAGGTCGTGACCGGCTTCCGCTTCGCCTACGGCGGTGCCCAGGAATATTACGGCGTCACGCCGGACCTCTGCACCCTGGGCAAGATCGTCGGCGGCGGCTTTGCGCTGGCAGCCGTCGCCGGCCGCGCCGACATCATGGCGCACTTCGATCGGCTGACCATGGCCGACGAGGATTTCCTGTTCCAGGTCGGCACGCTTTCGGGCAATCCGGTGGCCTCGGTCGCGGGTCTCGCCACGCTCGATATCCTGAAGCGGCCCGGTGCCTACGAGCAGGTCTTTGCGACAGGCCGTACCCTGATGGCGGCGCTGTCCGATCTGCTGCAGCGCGCCGGCTTCAAGGCGCAGGTGGTGGGCGAACCTCCGCTGTTCGACATCCTCTTCACCGACCAGCCAGTGAAGGACTACCGCGACACGCTGAAGGCCGATACCGCGCTCCTGAAGCGCTTCAATCAGCTTTTGCGCGCGCGCGGCCTCATGAAGGGCGAGAGCAAATACTACGTGAGCCTGGCCCACACCCAGGCCGACATCGACCATACGATCGGCGCCTGGACCGATGCGCTCAAGGAGCTGAAGGCCGGCCGCTAAAGGAGGTGAGGTCCGACATGCGCAAAGCCGCGGTTGCTGCAAAGCCGCGTGCCGCCTCCGAGGCTTCGGCCGTGGGTCAGTGTCTTTGCGGCGCGGTGGAAATCGAGATCGGCACGCCGGCGCGATGGGCCTGGCACGATCATTCCGGCGCGACGCGGCGGGCGCATGGCGCCGCCTATGCGACTTACGTCGGCAGCTGGCGCAAGCGTTTTCGCGTCACCAGGGGTGCGGACGAGATCACACGCTTCAAGGACGAGGCGACCGGGACGACCAGGAGCTTCTGCGCCCGCTGCGGCACGCCGCTCGCCTACGAACGGGCCCGGTCGGCGCATATGGTCAATGTCCCGCGTGCGCTGCTCACGACCCGTACGGGCCGGGAGCCCCGCTACCACATCGCGATCGACCAGTTGCAGGACTGGACGTATCTCGGCGAACCGCTGGTTCCCCTGAAGGGCTTTCCCGGAGTCGTGTGGGAGCGTCCGAACCGGAAAAAGCGCGGCCCGGTGCGCCGGGCTAGCGATTGAGCAGGCTGCCCAGCACCAGACCGAGGACGAGGTCGTCCTCGGCGCCGAAGGTCAGGCGCACGATGCGCCCCGCGCGATCGATGACGACGGTCGAGGGCGTACCCTTGAAACCATAGGCCGCCATGGTGAGCGGAATGGGACCGTCCGGCGCGGGGCGGTCGACGGCGATCGGCATTTTCAGACCGTACTCGTGCAGGAAGGCTTCCAGCGAGACCGGCGTCATGGCCGCGTGATGCTCGAAGACGGTGTGGAGGCCCAGCACCACGAGATCGTCGAGATTCTTGGCGATCTCGTGCAGACGCCGCGCCTGCGGGACGGCCTGGGCGACGCAACCGGGGCACAGCATCTGGAAGGCGTGCAGCACCACGACCTTGCCGCGAAACATGTCGAGCGCCAGTGGCCTGTCGGTGTTGAACCAGCGCTCGGCCTCGATCGGCGGCGCCAGGATTGGTGCCTCGCTCATGGTCTACGGCCCGTCCATGCCCTTCTTCCTCAGCAGCGGCAGGTTGGAGGGGTCGGCCAGGGCCAGGAGGAAGGCGTCGGCCGCGGCCCGGTTGCGCGAGCCGGTCGAGACGCCGCCGGAATACGCCGTGTAATACTGCACCTCCAGCGGGATCGGGCCGACCAGGGCAGCGCCGGGCACCGCCAGGATCTCGCTGATCTGATGCAGCGCGATGTCGGCCTGGCCGTTGACCACGCGCTCGGCCACCAGGCCGCCGGGCACCAGCACGCTCTTGGCCTTGAGTTGCTGGGCGATGCCGAGCTTCTCGAACAGCTTGGCGAGATAGATGCCGCTGGAGCCGCCCGCCGCCGGATCGATGTAGGCCACGGCACGGGCCGCCAGCAGCGTCTTCTTGAAGGCGTCGACGTCGGAAATGTCGGGAACGGGCGCACCCTGCTTGATGCCGACGCCGATGCCGACGCGGGCCAGTGCCTTGGCGCTGCTCTCGACCACACGACCGCCGAGGAACGGCCCCAGCACCAGCGGCGGCAGGACGACCACGTCGAAATACTCGCCGTCGGCGATGCGCTTCTGCAGCTGGCCGGCCGTCGCGTTCTCGACCGTGACCTTGTGGCCGGTGCGCTTCTCGAACTCGGGGATCAGCTCCAGCGCCACCGATTTGTAGGCGCCAGCGGTCAGGAGTTTGAGATCGGATGCGGCGGCGCCGCCGACGCCGGCGAGAAGGCAGAGAACAGTTAGGGCGATACGCATGGTTGGATCCTCAGCTCGGCGTGCCCATGACGTAAGGCTTCAGCATCGCATACAGCAAGGCGTGCGTCGGCGTCGGCACGCCGTGCTGGCGGCCGAGCTCGATCACCTTGCCGGACAGCCACGGCAGCTCGATGCGATTGCCGCGCAAAAGATCGGCGCCCATAGAGGCCATGAGATGCGCCGGCGCATTGCGGTTGAAGTTGAGCGTGCGCTCCACGGCATCGGCCGGCAGCGCGATGCCCGCGGCGCGGCCGACGGCTGCCACCTCCTCGTAGGCGGCGATGAAATAGGGCGCGATATCGGGGTCGTCGCGCAGATGACCGATCGGCAGGCGGGCGAGCGCCATCATGCTGGCGTTGGAGGCGAGCAGGATGAACTTCATCCAGAGCTCGGTCAGGATGGCCTCGCTGAACACCCCGTCGATGCCGGCCTTGGCGCAGGCCGCCGCCAGCGCCTGGCCACGCGCGCTCCTAGCGCCATCGAGTTCGCCGAACACCATGCGCATCACCGTGCCGGTCTGGCGGATCACGCCGGGCTCGGCGATCACGGCGCTGATATTGGCGACGCCGGGCATTACGGCCTGCTTGCCGAGGATCGGGACCAGCCGCTCGTGGGCGTCGATGCCGTTCTGAAGGGTGATGACGGCGGTGTCCTTGCCCACCAAGGGCTTGATCTGCTGGCCGGCGCTATCGACGTCCCACAGTTTTACGCAGAACAGCACGACATCGACGGGGCCGACGGTCGCGGGATCGTCGGTGGCCTGAGTCGGCATCACATGCGTCTCGCCGCGGCCACCCTCGACCCGGAGCCCCTTGCTCTTCATGGCGGCCAGATGCGCGCCGCGCGCGATGAAGGTGACATCGACGCCGGACGCGGCGAGCGCCGCGCCATAGCCGCCTCCGATGCCGCCCGCGCCGACGATTGCAATCCGCATGAAGCGCTCCTCGATCGGACTCTAGACGATGCTGGCGACCAGCAGGCAACCGCCCCGGCCGGCGAGGACGGTGCCGTCGGCCGCCTCGAGACGCAAGCCATGATCGCTCGGCAGGAGCTGGCGCGCGCCGTCGATATCCAGCGCGCTGTCGCCCAGAGGATTGTAGACGACATGCGTGCCCGGCCCGAGGTGGAGCGAACGGCCCTCGTCGAGAACTTTCATGTCGATCCGCACCCTGGCCCTGTTGCCGATCAGGTTCACCACTTCCACCGGCCCCGATTCGAGTTCGCTCACGATCGGGGTCTCGCCCGCGAAGCGGACCGGCCTGAAGGGCTGGCGGACGTCGATCTCGCCCCCGGGCGTCTTCAGCACCAGGCCGCTGCCGGCGACCAGGACCTGCACGCGGTCGAAGCCGGTGTAGTCGGAGAAGGGGCCGGGCCGGATGATCGGCGTCCGGCCGAAACGCCAGATCTCGCCGTCCTTGTCGGCGACGAGCACGATATCGACCGTCACGCCACCCGGATCGAGGCGCTCGATCCGCGGCGCCGTCACGGCGCGATCGTGGTGTTCAGGGTCTTGCCCACCGTGGCGTTCCAGGTCTGGACGCATTCCGAGCCACAGCGCTTGGCGAAGGAGGGCAGGATTGCCTTGGTGAGTGCATCCTTGCGCAGAGCCTCGTCGGCCGGCGTCACCGGCACCATCTTCATGGTGGCTGGCGCACCCTCCGGGCAAGGGCCGGTGCCGGTGTTGCAGTTGAGGCCGGTCTGGGTTTCCGTCTTTGCCTGCTCGAAAATTGAAAGTTCGAGCTTGCGCAGCTCCTTCTCGAGGAAGGCCTGGACCTTTGGGTCGAGCGAGTTCCACCACTTCAGGTTGGCGAGCTGGGCGGCGACGCCGAAATTGATGGGCATCGGCGATATGAACTTCGCCGCCTCGTTCCACTTCGACTTGTAGCCGGAGAGCGCGCCGGTGATGGCGCAGTCGACGACGCCATTGGCCAGCGCCGGCTGGACCTCGGCGAAGGCGATGTTGAGCGGCGAGGCGCCGATGTGCGACACGAAGGCCTGCTGCGAGGCGCCCGAGGCGCGGATCTTGCGGCCCTTGAGGTCGGCGATGGTGACGAAGGCATCGCGGCAGTAGATCACCTGCGCCTGGTAGGTGCCGAAGCCCAGCAGCTTGATGCCGTGCTTCTCCTCGAGGAACTTGGCATAGGCCGGGCGGATCGCGTCGATGACCTTCTGCAGCTCTTCGACGGAACCCACGAGGCCCACCAGATCGGCGGCTTCGTTCATCGGCACTTCGCCCGAATTGTAGTTCAGCACCGTCGTGGCGAACTGGAGCGTGCCGCTGGAGACGAGGCGGAAGATCTCCGCGCCCTTGAAGCCCAGCTCGGTGAACGGCTTGACCTGGACCTTGATGGCGCCGTTCGATTCCTTGGTCACGGTCTCGGTCCAGAACGGCAACTCGCGGCTGGTGTACATCGAGAGGTTGCCGATGCTGCCGACCACGTTGAACGAGGTGGAGGGCAAGGCCTGCGCCAAGGCGCCGCCTGTTCCGGTGGCCAGCATACCGGCGAGGGCTGCCGCTGCGATCGATTGCTTGAGGGACATCATACTCTCCTTTGGAAATCAGCCGCCGGCCTTGAGCAGGGCCGGCAGCCACAGAGCGAGTTGCGGGAAGGCGATGAGGATCGCGATCATGACGATCATCATGACGACGAAGGGTAGGGAGCCGACGCAGAGATCAACGAAGGCGCCACCGCGCCGCACCGCCTGGACGACGTAGAGATTGAGGCCCACGGGCGGTGTGATCAAGGCCGCCTCCATCAGGATCACGAACACGATGCCCCACCAGACCGGGCTGTAGCCCAGCGCCACGACCACCGGGACAATGACCGGAGTCGTGGCGATCATCATCGACAGCGTCTCCATGAAGCAGCCGAGGATCAGATAGAAGATGATGATGGCGACCAACATGCCGAGCGGTGGCCAGCCCAGGCCCATGACGAAACCGGTGATGGCGCTGACGAGGCCGATCGAGACCATCACGAAGTTCAGGAAGAAGGCCGAGATCACGATCAGCATGACCATGCAGGTCGTGCGCACCGTGCCTTCGAAGGCCCGCACCAGCACCGGCAGGGTAAGCTGGCGGTTGGCGGCAACCAGGCCCAGCGTCGCCATCAGGCCGAGCGCGGCGGCCTCGGTCGGCGTCGCGATCCCGGCATAGATCGAGCCCACGACCACGAGGAAAAGGCCGAGCGGCGGCAGCAGGTTCTTGAGGCCGGACAGCCGTTGCTGCCAGAGGTCGGCCGCCTCGTCCGCCTTGGGGCCAGCCCATTGCGGACGATAGAGGCAGAGCGCCAGCACCATCAGCGAGAACAGCCCCGCCAGCAGGAAGCCCGGGATGAACCCCGCCGCATAGAGGTCAGCCACCGACGTATCGGTCAGCACGGCATAGATGATCATGTTGATCGAGGGCGGGATCAGGATGCCGAGCGTGCCGCCAGCGGCGATCGAGCCCAGGAACAGCGGCCGGTTGTAACCGCCCTTGTCCATGTTGGGGATGGCGACCGTGCCGATGGTCGCCGCCGTCGCCACCGAGGAGCCCGATGTCGCGGCGAAAATGGCGCTGGCGGCGATGTTGGTATGGATGAGGCGCCCGGGTACCCGCGCAAACCAGGGAGAGAGCGCGCTGAACAGCCGTTCGCTCATGCCGGAGCGGTGCATCAATTCGCCCATCATGATGAACATCGGCGCGGCGATCAGGATGAAATCGTTGGACGAGTTCCAGGCGAGCTCGCCGATCGCCCCGGTCATGGGGAAGAAGGCGTAGCGCTCCGACAAGACGAAGGCCATCAGGCCGAGCGCCGCGGCGACCGGCAGGCTGATGCCCACCAGCACGACGAGCAGGGTCATCGCTGTCCCGATCATTGCGGCTTGCCGTCGACTGCGGGCGCCTGCTCGACGCCGGCCTGCGATATCTCCTCGTTGACCCTGAGACTGCCGATGAGGGCGTCGAAGCCGGCATCGTCGCGCGCCAGCAGGCGCAACACCGCCTGGATCGGCAGCAGCACCGCCACGCAGGCGAACCAGAACATGCCGCCCCACCAGATTGCCTGTGGGATGGCCATCGGCGTCTGGAGCGTCGAGACGGACTTGGCATTCATGCTCACCGACTGGGCGAGCGTCCCCCAGCAGAACCACGCCAGCGCCAGGGCGACCAGGGCGAGCGAGAAGGACGCCAGCAGATCGCAGGCGACGCGGACCGGGCGCGGAAAGGCGTCGAGCAGGATGTCGACGCGAACGTGCGTCTTGGAGGTGGTGGCGAAAGCGAGTCCCAGTCCGATGCAGGCGGCGAGGGCGTAGCCCGAAATGTCGAAACTCTCGACCATGCCGCGTTTGAAAAGGTAACGGGTGATGACGTCGATGGTGATGAGGCCGCTACAACCCACAAGGATTATGGCGCCCGCGGCCCAAGCGAGCAGGCGCGAGACACGCTGAGGCCATGGCTCTGGCGGCAGGAGGCCGGAAGATTCGCTCATGAGCTAGCTCTATTGCCCCCCAAAACACAGCCAGCGCGCCCGCGGCTGCCGGATCCGAGCAAATCCCGGACCATCCCTTTTGTAGGCCGCGGCGGCTCCCGCCGCTAGGGCACGATCGATGTCGCGGCGACCACGCCTTCCGCCAACAGGGCGGCGATTTCGGGCGGCGTGAAGCCGTGCTCGGCCAGGATCGCCTTTGTATGCTGGCCGGGAACCGGCGCTTCGGCGCGCGGTGTGCCGTCCGGCGCCGGCGCAGTCCCGGGCAGGGCGGGCACCGGCACGGGCTGCGGAACGCCGGCCTGGGAGAGCCACTGGATCAGGCCGGTCTCGCGCACCTGCGGCTGGTCGAGGAACTCGGCATAGCTGTTCAGCCGCTCGTGCATGATGCGGGCGTCGGTCAGGCGCCGGGTCCAGTCGGCGCACGGCCGCGCCGCGATTGCCGGCCGTACGAAGGCATAAAGAGCCACTTCGTTGGCGAGGCGCGACGCCGGATCGGCGAAGCGCGGATCCTGGGCCAGCGCCGGCATGTCCATCACGGCGCAGAGACTTTTCCAGTCGCGGTCGTTGATCGCGAGGATCGACATCCAGCCATCGGCCGTCTGGAAGACGCCGCCGGGCGCGCCACCCGGCTTCATGGTGCCGCCCTCGAGATGGCAGGCCATCAGCCGGATCGCCTGCAGCGCGGTGACGCCCTGCATCAGGCTGACATCGATGTAACGGCCGTGTGTTTCGTCGCGGCGGGCGTAAAGCGCTGACGCCAGCGCCTGGTAGGCATAGAGCGCCGTCGACATGTCGGCGACGATCACCGGCACGCGGTGCGGGATGCCGTCCTCGCCGCGATTCTCGGCCATCAGGCCGGTGTAGGCCTGCAACACGGGGTCCATTGCCGGCCGCTCGGCCAGTGGCCCGGTCTGGCCGAAGCCCGAGATCGAGAGGTAGAGGATGCGCGGCGCGCGGGCCGAGACTGACTCGTAGTCGAAGCCGAGCCGACGGATGACGCCGGGCCTGAAACCTTCGAGGAAGACATCGGCGCCGCCCAGCAGGCGCCACACCACCTGCTTGCCGGCCTCGGTCTTGAGGTCGACGGCGATGCTGCGCTTGCCGAGATTGCCGATGATCGAAAAGGCAGTGTGGCTGCCGTAGCGGGCGCCGAGTGCCCGCGCCCAGTCGCCCTCGCCGATGCTCTCGACCTTGATCACCTGGGCGCCATGCTGGGCCAGCAGCATGGCGCAGTAGGGGCCGGCGATGCCCTGGCTGAGGTCGATGACCTTGAGGCCGGCGAAGGGCGCGTCGTAGCTCACGCGAGCTTCACCAGCAGCTTGCCGAAATTCTCGCCGCGCAGCAGGCCGATGAAGGCGCGTGGCGCCTTGTCGATGCCGTCCACGATATCCTCGCGGTATTTCAGCTTGCCGCTCCGGATCCATTCGCCCATCTGGCGCATCGCCGGGCCGTAGTGCTGGGCGAAGTCGGTGACGATGAAGCCGCGGGCCGTCACACGCTTGCCGACAAAGGTGCCGAGCAGGCGCGGGCCCATCTCGGCCGCCGTGGCATTATACTGCGAGATCGAGCCGCAAAGCGCCACGCGGGCGAAGAAGTTGAGGTTGCGCAGCACCGAATCGGTGATGGTGCCGCCGACATTGTCGAAATAGACGTCGATGCCGTTGGGGCAGGCGCTGCGGAGCGCCGCGTCCAGGTCCTTCTCCGCCTTGTAGTCGAGGCAGGCGTCGAAGCCGAGCTCGTCCTTCACGAAGGCGCATTTCTTGGGGCCGCCGGCGATGCCGACGACGCGACAGCCCATGATCCGGGCAATCTGGCCCACCACCTGGCCTACCGCGCCGGAGGCGGCCGAGACCACCACCGTCTCGCCAGGCTTGGGCTGGCCGACGTGGAGCAGACCGAAATAGGCGGTCATGCCCGGCATGCCGAGCACGCCGTTGGCGGTCGAGATCGGCGCGATCGTGGGATCGACCTTGCGCAGCGTGGGTCCGCCGCCGATGGCGAACTCCTGCCAGCCGAGGCGGTCCTCGACGATGTCGCCGACGTTGAATCCGGCATGCTGGGATTTCAAGACCTCGCCCACGGTGCCGCCGGTCATGACCTCGCCGAGGCCGACCGGTGCCGCATAGGAGGCGGCGTCGCGCATGCGACCGCGCTGGTAGGGATCGAGCGAGAGATAGTGCACCTTCACCAGGACCTCGCCGTGACGTGGCTCGGGAACGGGCACCTCCTCGACACGGAAGTCCGATTCGGCCGGCTCGCCCGGCGGGCGGCGGACGAGAACGACGCGGCGATGGGTTTTGGGGATGCTCATGAGGCGCTTGCTCCGATGGGATTTGGCCGCACCATAGCGCGGGACCGGAGCCGACGGCCACGTCGTCGATCTGCTAGGCGGGTTCCTTCAGCCGATACCAGGCGGCGTAAAGCGCCGGCAGGAACAGCAAGGTGAGCAGGGTGGCGACGATGATGCCGCCGATCATGGCGTAGGCCATCGGGCCCCAGAACACCTCACGGGCGATCGGGATCATGCCGAGGCTGGCGGCCGCTGCCGTCAGCAGGATCGGGCGCAGGCGATGGGTCGTTGCCTCTACCACCGCGTTCCACGGCGTCAGGCCCTCGGCCAGGAAGGTGTCGATCTGAGCCACCAGGATCACCGAGTTGCGGATGATGATGCCGATCAGCGCCAGCACGCCCAGGATGGCGACGAAGCCCATCGGCTTGCCGGTGAGCAGCAGCGCGGCCACCACGCCGATCAGGCCGAGCGGGGCCACACTCACCACCAGGAAGAGCTTCTGGAAACTCTGGAGCTGCAGCATCAGCACCGTCGCCATCAGGAACAGCATCAGCGGCACGACGTCGACGATGGGTTCCTCGCCCTTGGCGCTCTCCTCGACGGTGCCGCCGACGGCGATGGAGTAGTTGGGCGGCAACGCGGCCGCGAATTTCGCGACCTCGGGCTTCAGCGCATTGACCACCGTCGCGGGCTGCAGGTCGCCCGACACGCTTGCCTGAAGCGTGATGGTGGCCTGGCGGTCGCGGCGCCAGACGATCGGCTGTTCGAGCTCGAAGGCGATGTCGGCGATGGCGAACAGGGGGATGGGCTGACCACTGCGGCCGGCAAGCTGCAGGCCCTGGAAGGTCTCAAGCGCCTCCCGCTCGGCCCGGTCGGCGCGTCCCACGACATTGATCAGGTAGATGCTGTCGTACATCTGGGTAATCGACGAGCCGCCGACCACGTTGTTCAGCATGGTGGCGATGTCCTGCGAACTCACCCCGAGCTGACGGGCGCGATTCTGGTCGACGCTGATCTTCAGGACCTTCCCGGGCTCGTTCCAGTCGTAGACGATGCCGCCGACATTCGGGTTGGCGGCAACGATGCCGGCGAACTCCTGCGTCAGCCGGCGCACGGTCTGAATATCGGGGCCGCCGATCCGGTACTGGATCGGCCGGCCGACCGGCGGTCCGAGGTCGAGTGGGTGAACGAAGCCGTCGATGCCGACGAAGTCCTGTCGCAGCAACTCGCGCAGACGCTTGGCAACCCGCTCGCGCGCCGCGACGTCGGTGGTGACGATCACGATCTGGCCAAAGAAGGGATTGGAGAGTTGTTCGTCGAGCGGCAGATAGAAGCGGACGGCGCCGCGGCCGACATAGGAACTCCACCGCACGATGTCCTCGTCGCCGGGCAGCGCCTTTTCCAGACGGTCCATCTGCATCTTGGTCTCGTGGATCGAGCTGGACTGCGGCAGGGTCATGTCGACCAGCAGTTCGGGTCGGTCGGCCGTCGGAAAGAACTGGTTCTGGACCAGGCCGAGGCCCACGACCGAGAGAGCGAACAGGACCGCAGTCACGCCGATGGTCAACCATCGCCAGCGCATCGCCAGCACGAGGAGGCGCGAAAAGCCGACTTTCAGCCGCGATGGCTTCGCCTCGTTCCGCTTCGCTGCCGTGCGCGACAGCAGGCTGACGCCGAGCAGCGGAGTGAACAGCACCGCCACCGCCCAGGAGATCAGCAAGGCGGCGGCGATCACGGCGAACAGCGTGAACGTGTATTCGCCGGCCGAGCTGCCGTTCAGCCCGATCGGCACGAAGCCCGCGACCGTGACCAGGGTGCCGGTCAGCATGGGAAAGGCGGTCGAGGAATAGGCAAAGGTCGCCGATTTTTCGAGAGAATCGCCCGCCTCGCGCCGGGCCACCATCATCTCGACCGAGATCATGGCATCATCGACCAGCAGGCCGAGCGCGATGATCAGCGCGCCGAGCGAGATGCGCTGCAGGGTGATGCCGGAATATTCCATGAAGACGAACGTGCCGGCCAGGACCAGCGGGATGGCGATGGCCACCACCAGGCCAGCGCGCAGGCCAAGGCTGAGGAAGCTGACCACCAGCACGATGACCACGGCCTCGAACAGCGCCCTGGTAAAGCCGCCGACCGCTTCCTCGACCACGGCCGGCTGGTTCGACACCAGGTGGACACCGACGCCGATCGGCAGCTCCGACACGGTCTGCCGCATGCGCTTCTTCAGGTCTTCGCCGAACTGGATGACGTTGCCGTTGGCCTTCATGCCGATGGCGATGCCGATCGCCGGTTGGCCGTTGATGCGGAACATCGGCTTAGGCGGGTCGCTGTAGCCGCGCGTCACGGTGGCGACGTCGATCAGCCGGAAGAATCGGTCGTTGACGCGGATGTTGATGGCGCGAAGGCTCTCCTCCGAGGTGAACTGGCCCGTCACCCTGAGGCTGACCGTCTCGGCGCCGGCCTGGACGGTGCCCGAAGGCGCGATGGCGTTCTGGGCCTGCAGGCTCTGCAGGATGGCCTGCTGGTCGACGCCGAGGCCGGCGATGTGCCGGGTCGAGAAGTTGAGATAGACGACCTCGTCCTGCACGCCCAGCAGCTCGACCCGGCCGGCGCCGGGGATCTTCAGGATCCCGGTCCTGGCCTGTTCGGCATAGTCGCGGAGCTGCCGGAAGGAGAGTCCGTCGGCCGTCAGGGCGTAGATGTTGCCGAAAACGTCGCCGAACTGGTCGTTGTAGAAGGGCCCCTGCACGTTGGTAGGCAGGTCGGGGCGGATGTCGTCGATCTTGTTGCGTACCTCGCCCCAGATCGCCTTGATGTGCCGGCCAGGCGTCGTGTCCTTGAGGTTGACGAACACGGTCGTCTGTCCCGACGTGCTGTAGCTCTTGGTGTAGTCGAGGGTGGTGAGTTCCTGCAGCTTGCGCTCGATGCGGTCGGCGACTTGGTTGGTCATCTCCTCGACCGTGGCGCCGGGCCAGTTCGCCTGCACGATCATCGTCTTGATCGCGAAGGCGGGGTCTTCCTCGCGGCCGAGCCGCAGGTAGGAGAAAGCGCCCGCCGCCACGATCGCCAGCATCAGGTACCAGACGAACGAGCGGTGGCCGAGCGCCCATTCCGAGAGATTGAACCTGCTCACCTGGATGCCTCGATCTTCACGGCCTGGCCAGGTTTCAGGCTGTGCACGCCGGCCGTGACCACGCGCTCGCCGCCCGACAGGCCCGATGTGATGGTGACCGTGTCGGCGGTGCGGCTTGCCACGACGATGTCACGCAGGGAGACGATGGCGTCAGCGTCCGATGGCTTCTTTTCGACCACCCACACCCGGGTCTTGCCGTCGGTCTCGAGCAGCGCCGTGGCCGGCAGGTCGATCCGCGGCGATATCGGCTTCTGCAGGGTCACCGAGACCGTGATCCCGAGGCGGAAGGCCGGCACGGGATCGTGCAGGGTCAAGAAGATGGTACGGGTGCGCGTGCTCGGATCGGCCGCCGGATCGACGCCGCGCACGGCCGCCGCCTTCATCGCCGTGGTGGGATCGAGCCGCACCAGCATCTCGAAATCGTTGCGGTCGGACAGGATGTCGGCGAGGTCGTTGGAGACGGAGAACACGGCTTCCCGGACTTCCGGCCGGGCGATTGTGACGATCTTCTGGCCGGGATTGACCACCTGGCCGGGCTCGGCGTAGCGGCCGGTGACGACGCCGTCGAAGTCGGCGTGGAGTTGGGTGAACGACAGCACGTCCTGCGCCCGGCGCAGCGAGGCCTGGGCGCGGACGAGGTTGGCGGCGGCGGTGTCGCGGCTCTGCACGATCACATCGAACTGCGCCTGGGGTGTGATGTTGCGCTCGACCAGGGGCCGCTGGCGCTTCTCCTCGGCTTCGGCGTTGGCGTACTGCGCCTCGGCATTGGCGAGGACCGCCTCGGCGTTGCGCACCAGGATCAACTGCACCGCCGGATCGAGGGCGGCGATGTCGTCGCCCTTCTTGACGATCGCGCCCACGTCGACGAACCGCGCGACCATGCGGCCGAAAACGCGGAAACCGACATCGGTGCTGTAACGCGGCTGGATGCTGCCGACGAACGGCCCCAGCGTCTCGGTCGTGTAGACCTCCGCCTTGACGGAGAGGACGGGCCGGACGGTCGGCGCGGCCTCGGCTTGCCGGTCCTCCCGGCAGGCGCCCAGCAGCGCGAGCAGGACGGCGCACAACAGGCCGGCACCCTGAAGGCTGGCACCCTGGCGCCTCATGGCTTGGTCTCCGCCGCGATCTCGACTTTCTGTCCCGGTCGCAGCAGTTGCCCGCCGGCAGAGACGACGAGCTGCCCGTTCTCGAGTCCGTCGGTCACTGCGACGACACCGCGGTTGTAGCGATCGACAGTGATCGGCTTCAGGGAAACCGTGTTGCTGCGCGGATCGATCAGCCACACCGCTGGTGCGCCATCGATCTCGAACAGCGCTCCCCAGGGCAGCAGGAAGACCTTGCGCTGCTTCATGAGACCCATGCCGTTGACGATGGAGCCCAGGACCATCGCGGGGGGCGTCTCACGCAGGCCGACCTTGACCGTGATGGTCATCGTGCCGGGATTGACCGCCGGCGAGATCTCGCGCACGTCGCCGATCGTGGCGACGGCAGGATTGGACACCAGCGAAATGGCGAGGCCCTTGTCGGCGGCAATGTTGGCCAGCGCCCATTCGTGGACGTTGAACACGGCGTCGCGGGCGCCGTCGCGCGCCACCGCATAGACGGCTTGCGCCTGCGCCACCACCTGGCCCGCCTCGGCGCTGCGCGCGGTGACGATGCCGTCGGCATCGGCGCGCAGCACGGTGTAGGAGAGTTGGTCCTCGGCCGACTTGAGCTGGGCTAGCGCCTGGTCGAGTTGCGCCTGCGCCGAGCGAAGGGCGGCCTCGGCCTGGTCGTGCTCGCGGCGCGTGGTGTTGCCGGTGGTGAGGAGATTTTTCTGGCGGTCGAAGCTGGCGGTTGCCTGATGGAGCTGGGCCTGTGCCGACTGCATGCCGGCCCTGGCGGACTCGAGTTCGGCTTCCTGTTCGACCGGATCGAGGCGCGCCAGCACCTGGTCGCGCACGACGGGCTCGCCGACATTGACCAGTCGTTCGCTGATCTTGCCGCTGATCCTGAAGGAAAGCTCGGCCTCGAGCCGGGCTGCAATGATGCCGGTGAGGGTGATGGCCGGGGCGAAGTCGACCAGCTCCGCAGTGACGGCCTTGACCCGCGTGAGAGGCCGTTGCGCGGTCGCGTCCTGCCTGCAGCCGGCAAGCAGTCCCAGAGCGACGACACAAACGCACGGCAAGGCTAACCGGCGCCAACGAGCGAAGTTCGGCGGAATCTGCATCCCCCCCTTTCTGGAATGATAACAGGTTCGACAATTGAAGCCGAGCGCAGGCGTCTACATAATGACGCCGTGCCTTTGATCCAGCGTCTCACCTTCACCGGCCTCGAATACGCCTTCGCGCCGGAGAAGGCCTACGGCATGTCGCGCGGTGGCGGATTTCGCCGTCAGGGCGGGCTGATCGAGGTCGAGACCAATGCCGGCATACGCGGCATCGGCGAGGCTTTCGGCAATCCCTTCGTGACCCGCGAGTATTTTCGCATGGTCGAGTCGATGTTCGTCGGCAAGAGCGTGTTCGACTTCGATCATGTCGAGGCCCGGGTCCGCAACGCCATGTATCACCTGGGTGTCGGCAACCAGCTCACTGCCTGCCTGGCCGGCATCAACGTCGCCCTCTACGACGCCATCGCGCGCGGCTTCGGCATCAGGCTCTGCGACCTGATCGGCGGCTGTGGCACGACGCGCATTCCAGCCTATGCGTCGACTGGCTTCTTCTCCGACGATCCCGAGCGCCAGCTCAGCCACATGCTGGCCGAGGCGGCGGGCCATCCTTTTGCCGGCGCCAAGATCAAGATCGGCCGCGGCATCAAGAACGATGTCGAACGGGTGCGCCAGGCGCGCGCGGCGCTGGGTCCGGACAGATTGCTGATCGTCGACATCAACGGCGCCTACACGGCCGACGTGGCGCTGGAATGCGCTCGTGCCATCGCGCCATTCGACATCCACTGGATCGAGGAACCGCTGCCGCCCGGCGACCTCCGTGGCTACGCCGAACTCCGGGCACGCTCGCCGATCCCTCTCGCGGCCGGCGAAGCACACCATACGCTGCGCGATTTTCGCGCCCTGATCGAGGGGCGCTGCATCGACATCGTGCAGCCGTCGATCCCGGCCACCGGCGGCCTCACCGAAGCCCGGCGTATCGCCACGCTGGCCCAGGCCGCCAACCTGCGCGTGGCACCGCATGTCTGGGGCGGCGCGGTAGGGCTGGCGACAGCCTGCCACTTCATCGCCGCCATGCCGGCCTCGCCGCATACCGACCATCCGCCCCATCCGGTGATGATCGAATACGATATGAGCGACAACCGGCTACGCACGGAACTTCTGAAGACGCCACTCACGCTCGAGGCCGGGCATGTCGTGTTGCCCGACGGGCCGGGCCTCGGCATCGACCTCGATCCGGCCGCCATCGACCGCTACCGGATCTGCTGATGGCGGCCGTCAAAGTCGATCCAGCCAAGATCCGGCCGTTCGCGACCGCCGCCGCTTTTTGCCGATGGCTCGGCGAGCACCACGACAAAGCCGACGAACTCTGGATCAAGATCCACAAGGTGGATTCGGGACTGAAATCGATCTCGCCCAAGGAAGCCATCGATGTCGTGCTTTGCTGGGGCTGGATCGACGGCACACGCAAGGGGCTCGACGACAAGAGTTTCCTGCAGCGCTACTCGCCGCGAGGTCGCAAGAGCGTCTGGAGCCAGATCAACGTCGACAACGTCGCCCGGCTGATCGAGGAAGGCCGGATGACGGCGCATGGATTGAAGCACGTCGATGCTGCCAAGGCCGATGAACGCTGGGATCGCGCCTACCGGACCAAGGGCACGACGATCCCCGCCGACCTGCAGGCTGCCATCGACACCGAACCCAAGGCCAAAGCGATGCTGGAGAAGCTCAGCGCCCAGAACCGCTTTGCGCTCGCCTTCCGGACCCACAACATGAAGACCGAGGCCGGGCGAAAGAAAAAGATCGCGGCCTTCGTCGCGATGCTGAAGCGCGGCGAGAGGATCTACCCGCAACGCAAGAAGTGACTTGCACAGTGCGGCAGACAATCCACCGAGCAGGCGGCGCTGCGGAGGAGTAGACTCAACCCAACCACAAAGGGGAGCCACCATGCCGATGACCAAACGTCTTTATGCCGAGTTTTTAGGGACCGCGTGGCTCGTCCTGGGCGGTTGCGGCAGCGCCGTGCTGGCCGCCGCCTTTCCCCAGCTCGGTATCGGCTTCGCCGGCGTGGCGCTGGCCTTCGGCCTCACGGTGCTGACGATGGTCTATGCCGTGGGCCCGGTGTCGGGTGGTCACTTCAATCCGGCGGTGACCGTCGGCCTCGCCGTTGCAGGCCGCTTTCCCAAGGGCGAAGTCCTGCACTATGTGGTGGCACAGGTGCTGGGCGGTATTGCAGGCGCTGCGATCCTCTATGTCGTCGCCACGGGCAAGGCGGGTGCCGACATCGGCGGCTTCGCGACCAACGGCTACGGCGCGCAGTCGCCCGGCAAGTATGGCCTGGTGTCGGCGCTTGTCATCGAGATCGTCCTGACCTTCGGCTTCGTCACCATCATCCTGGGCGCCACCGACAAGCGCGCGCATCCGGCCCTGGCCGGCCTCGCGATCGGCCTCGCACTCACCCTGATTCACCTGATCAGCATCCCGGTCACCAACACGTCGGTGAATCCGGCGCGCAGCACGGCGCCGGCTCTGTTCGTGGGTGGGGCGGCGCTGTCGCAGCTCTGGCTGTTCTGGGTGGCGCCCCTGCTGGGCGGCGCGATCGCGGGTCTCGCCTACGGGATACTTCGCCGCGACGACTGACGGCCTCTGCCGGGAGATGTAAGGTGGGGCGCCGACATCCCTCCAGAGGATCGAACCATGACGATCGCCAAGTATCTCGTTCTCGCCGCCGTTGCTTCGGCACTGCCATCCGCCGCGATGGCGCAGGACGCCGAGGTCAAGTTCTGGCTCAAGGGTGCACCCAACAATATCCAGGGCTGCATCGCGGCCGATCCCTCCTTCACCCGCGAGCAGACGTTCCTGCTCGCGAATGGCCAAGCGCAGATCAAGTCGGCGGGCGGCATCAACGTCAAACTGAAGATGGGACGAGACGGGGTCTATCACGGCGACTTCGACCTCGGGCGACTGAACCTCAATGTCGTCGCCGATATTCATTCCACGCCCAAGACCCTGACCGTGACCAGCCGCGACCAGGGCTGCAAATGGTCGGCCATCAAGTCCTAGGCGGAAGGTCGATGTTTTCCACGGGCTGAAGCTGCAATGAATCGTCGGCGCCTGCTGGGCGGACTGGGCGCGGGCGCGGCGGCCGGCCTCCTCGGCGCCTGCAATGCGCCGGAGCGGCTCGCGTCCCTTCCGATGCGACTGCAGGGCCAGGCATCCTTTCACGGCATGCCGGCGGGAACGCGGATCGTGCTCGATGGATCGGATGACGCGCTGCTCGGTCGCGTGGTGTCGGAGGCCCTGGATCGCGAGCTGGCCTATGTCGCGCGGGAAGGACGGGATGATATTGGTACGGCGAGTTTCCTTGCCATCTCGGGCGGCGGCGCGAACGGTGCGTATGGCGCAGGCCTGCTCGTGGCCTGGAGTCAACTTGGCACGCGGCCGGAATTCAAGGTCGTCACCGGCGTCAGCACCGGGGCTCTGACGGCCCCGTTCGCCTTTCTGGGCCAAGGCTACGACCGGCAGCTCGAGCACTTCTATACCGAGATCAGCACGTCCGACATCATGGTGTCGCGCGGGCTTCTCGTCGGCCTGATGAGCGACTCGTTCTACGATTCGACGCCGTTGCTGCAGCTCATCCGCGGCGTGCTGACGCCGGATTTCGTTGCCGCTATCGCCCGTGAATACAACAAAGGGCGTCTGCTGGTCGTGGCGACGACCAATCTCGATATCCCGGCCGGCGTTCTGTGGAACATGGGCGGCATTGCCGCCAGCGGCAATCCGCACCGTGCCGAGCTGATGGCCAAGATCCTGCTGGCGTCGGCCTCGATTCCCGGCGTGTTCCCGCCGGTGATGATCGATCTCGAGGCCGATGGCGAGCGCTTCCAGGAAATGAATGTCGATGGCGGGACGGTTGCCCAGGTGGTTCTTTATCCGCCGTCGATCTCGCGGTCCTCCGCTCAGGTGTTCGAAGATAGCCGCCGGCGGGCGTTCCAGGACCGGCAGCGCCGTCTCTACGTGATCCGCAATTCCCGGCCCGGTGGCGAATTCGAGACGGTCGACCGTTCGACGCTCAAGATCGTCGAGCGGGCCGTGTCGACGCTGATCAGCACGCAGGGGCTGGGCGATCTCTACCAGCTTTACCTGCTCGCCCAGCGCGACGGCATCGACTACAACGTCGCTTACATCCCGCAGGGCTTTTCCGAGAAGCCGCGCGAGCCGTTCGACCAGAAGTACATGAAGAGCCTGTACCAGTTCGGGCACGAAACGATGTTGAAGGGCATGCCCTGGCACAAGTATCCGCCCGGCTACGATCCGGTTCCGATCAACCGGCGACCGCCGGCATGACGCTCGCCCCGACATGACGCCGGCCAGGCTGTCCGTTCCCTTCAGTCTTACGATCCTGACGTTGATGGCGCTGGTCCTGGCGCCGCTGAGTTCAGCGCTGCTTTGGCTGGGTTGGCGCTCCGTCGACAGGCTGGAAGAGCGCAGTGCCGACGATCGGGTCGAGGAGCTGGAGAAGGCGGTCGAGCAGTTCCTGACCGAGGGACTGAAGGTGGTGATCTATGTCGGCCTGACCCTGGCCGATTCGCCGAGCTTCGCCGCCCACGAGGGGCCTGCCGCCGACGACGAGCGCCGCCGCCAGCTCGTCGCCGTGCTGGGTCGGCATCCGGCCGTGGCAGCTGCCTTCGTCGGCTATGCCGACGGGCGCTTCATCTTTGCCGGCCATCCCGAGGCCTTCTCGCCCACCGAGCGGTCCGACTACGAGGTGACGCGAAATTCGATTGTCATGCGCGTGGTGGACGGCGAGGGTCCGGCACGCCGGCAAGGCACATGGACCCAGACGCCCGACGGGATCAGAAGCCCCGAGCGTATCGGGCCCACCAACTACGATCCGCGGACCCGGCCCTGGTATGTCGCGGCCGAAAAGGCCGGCGGTCCGGCGCTCACCGCGCCCTATCGCTTTGCCTGGTCGAAGCACGCCGGCATCTCGGCCGGTGTGCCGCTGCTGGACGATGGCGGCGTGATCGGGTTCGACTACACGCTGGAGACGCTGTCTCAACTGCTCACCTCTTACAAGATCACACCCAACGCGATCATCATGGTGAGCCATGGCCATGGCGCGGTCGAAGTCGAGTCGGAAGGTTGCCTCCGCACCCTCCCTAGCTGCCTCGCCGACGATGCCGATGTCCGCGTTGCCTTGAAGCGCGAAATTCATGACGCGATCGACAAGGACCGGAGGGTCGACCGTCGGGTTCTCGTCGGCGATCTGCTCTACCGCATCATTGTGAGGCGCGTTCCGGAGGCCCTGGGACAGAGTTTCGTGGTGGCTGCCGCGGTTCCCGTCGCTGAGCTTGCCGCCAACTCGCGCACCCTGCTGGAGCGCGCGGCCGGGGCGGCCGCCATCGCGGTGGCCTTTGCCATCATGGGCGCGCTTGCCGCCTCGCTGCTGGTGTCGCGGTCGATGTCGCGCATTGCCGCCAAGACCGAGCGGATCCGCAATCTAGATTTCTCGGATCGCATGCCCGTGACAAGCCGCATCAGCGAGATCGTCCGGCTGTCGGACGCGATCGAGCGGATGCGGGAGGGCCTGGAAGTGTTCGGCCGCTATGTTTCGAAGGACTTGGTTCACCAGATCATGCGCTCGCCGCAGAGTACCGGCGTCGGCGGCACGCGGCGCGAAGTCACGGTGATGTTCACCGACATCGAGGGCTTCTCCCTGATCAGCGAGACGATGTCGCGCTACTTCGATGCGCTGGGCACGCCGATCTCCGCCAACCACGGCACCATCGACAAGTACATCGGCGACAGCATCATGGCGTTCTGGAATGCCCCCGAACCCGACCCCGACCACATCGCCAGTGCCTGCCGGGCGGCGCTGAAGGCCGCCGCGGCCGGGCGCCGGCTCTCGGCGAAGTGGCGGCAGCGCGGCTGGCCGGGCTTTCGCACGCGGTTCGGCCTGCATACAGGCCCGGCGGTGGTCGGCAATGTCGGCGCGCGCGAGCGCATCAACTACACGCTGGTCGGTGCCGTGGCGAACCAGGCGTCGCGGCTCGAAGGGCTGAACAAGGTCTATGGCACGGAACTTCTGGCCAGCGGCGAGGTGGCCGAGGCCACCGCCGACCGCTTCGTCTGGCGCCATATCGACCGCGTCGTCGCGGTGGGGACGACCGAGGCGCATGACATTCATGAGCCGTTGGGCGAGATCGAGGTCGCCGCCGAGCATGCCGAAATGCTCGCCCACTGGAACGCCGGGCGCGAGGCCTATGCGGATGGCAAGTTCGGCACCGCGATCATTTGCTTCAACGCCGTGACCGCCTTGCGGCCGGACGATGGACCGAGCCGCGTCTTCGTCGATCGCTGCACCGAATTCCTTCGCGTCGGCACGCCCGACGGATGGGACGGCACCTGGCACCTCGACAAGAAGTAGCTCAGCCTGCGCGCATCAGCGCCTGGACATGGGTGACGACCGATTCGGCCAGCGCGTCGAGGTCGTAGCCGCCTTCGAGAGCCGAGACGAGGCGGCCCTTGGCGTGGCGGTCGGCGATGGCCAGCAACTCCTCGGTCAACCAGACGAAATCGGCGGTCTCGACGTTCAATTGCGCCAGCGGATCGTCACGATGGGCGTCAAAGCCCGCCGACACGATGACGAGTTGTGGCGCGAAGGCGTCGAGCGCCGGCAGGATGCGCTCGCTCCAGGCGGCGCGGAATTCCGTGCTGCCACTGCCGGGGGGCAGTGCCACATTCACCACGTTGCCGTCGAGGCCGCGCTCGCGCGGCGAGCCGGTGCCGGGATAGAGCGGCGACTGGTGCGTGGAGGCGTAGAAGAGCCCTGGGTCGGACGCGACGACGGCCTGGGTTCCCTGTCCGTGATGGACGTCGAAGTCGATGATGGCCACGCGTTCCAGGCCATGGACGGTCTGGGCATGGAGCGCCCCCACCGCGACGCTGTTGAAGAGGCAGAAACCGCCGGGAACGCTCGGCAGGGCATGGTGGCCGGGCGGGCGGACCGCGGCAAAGACGGTGCGCACCTTGCCTGCCATGACGGCATCGACGCCCGCCACCACGGCGCCGGCGGCATGCTGTGCCGCCTCGGCGCTGCGCGTGCTCATCACCGTATCGCCATCGATCTGGGCAAGTTCGCCGGGAGGCGGGCGGATGGCGAGGATTGCCTCGACATACTCAGCCGGGTGGACCCGGGTGAGTTGCTCCAGGGTCGCGGCCGGGGCGATCAGCCGGGGAAGGCCGGAGAAAGCGGGCTCGTCCAGCGCCGCGAGGACAGCGCGCAGCCGGTCGGGCCGCTCGGGATGATGCGGGCCGGTATCGTGTTCGAGGAATGACGGATGGCTGATAAGGAGCGACGTCATGCCTTCCCTCTAGCGCGCCGCGCGCTTCAGGGATAGGGCACCCGATCCATCGCTTGAGCCGCCCTGCGGTGCGGCGATAAGATGCCGGCTTCCTTGGGGGATCTCCGTAAATGTTGCGTTCGATTGTCGTTGCCGTGCTCTCGCTGTTTGCCGGCGGCGCGCTGGCCGTGGACACCACGTTCCTGCTGGTCAATTCGACGGCCTATCCGATCAGCGAGCTGTCGATCTCGCAGAGTCAGCTCAGCATGTGGAGCCCCAATCTTCTTCGTCCGCCTATCATCAAAGCGGGCGAGTCCCGACAGATCGTGATCCCTGCGTCGAAGCTCGTCTGTCAGGTCGATATCAAGCTGGGCTTTGCCGATGGCGGCGCGCCTGCGATCTGGCAGTACCTGAACCTCTGCAACCTCCGCAGGCTCCAGGTCTTCTACGATCGCATGAGTGGCATCACGACCGCCCGATACGACGAGTGATCAGACCACGACCGAATTCAGGGCGTGGGCCATCGCCGTCTTGAGCATCTCGGGATTGAACGGCTTGGTGATGATGAAGGCGGGCTCCAGACCGTGTCCGGTCAGCAGCCGCTCGGGGAAGCCGGTCACGAAGATGACCGGTGCCGACACCGCCTTCAGTATCTCGCGCACGGCGGCGATGCCGCTGTCGCCATCGCGAAGCTGGATGTCGGCAAGCACCAGGTGCGGAAGATGCTTCTTGGCGAGGTCGATGGCGGCTTTCTCGGTGG
>LNFM01005113.1_pt1 | contig 23164 bp, 17 predicted proteins | sample 596031 | NCBI WGS metagenome assembly LNFM01 (sample SAMN04254537, study PRJNA301005) | activated carbon metagenome | isolation source: dual media filters at the Ann Arbor, Michigan drinking water treatment plant | place: USA: Ann Arbor | reverse complement strand
CCGGGGCCTCCTCTGAGCTGAACGGTTGTCTCGCAACACCATTCTTCCCAGTGCGCTCCGGATGAACAACGTGTTTAGCAGATACAGCTAGCGCCTGGGCAGCACGGTCCGGACGGCGGTCGTGTCCGCGGCCAGCCGCTTCCGCGACGGGTCGATGGGGTGATGCAGGTTCCACCAGTCGCGCGCGAGTCCCCGATCCCACGGGAGGTCGACGGCCAGCGCCTCGAGACGACGGGCCAGCACTTCTGCCGTCGGTGGGCGATCGGCCGGGCCCTTGGCCAGACATTCGAGCATGAGGGCGTCGAACGACGCCGGCACCGGCAGTTCGGTCCGACGCGACGGCGGCTCGGGCTCGGCCTGCGAATGCGCCACGGCCATGGCCATGGCAGACGATCGCGGAAACACCAGCGCCCCGGTCACCAGCCAGTAGCCGACACAGCCGAGCGCATAGATGTCGGCCCGGCCGTCGATCTGCCGCTGCCCGAGCGCCTGTTCGGGCGACATGAAGGCCGGCGTGCCGCCGACGCGGTCGGCGTTGGTCGGGGCCGCGTCGCTGCCGGGCAGCACGATCTCCGGCTTCACGAGACCGAAGTCCAGCACCTTCACGAAGTCGACGTCGCGCCCGTAGCGACAGAGAAAGATGTTCGCCGGCGTGATGTCGCGATGCACGAGACCGGTCGCGTGGGCTTCGGCCAGGGAATGGCAGGCCTGCATCAGCACGTGCAGCGTCCGTTCCACCGACAGCGGACCGAAGCGCTCGACGAGCGTCTTGAGGTCGAAGCCGTCGAGCAACTCCATCACGTAGTAGAACGCGCCCTCGTCAGTGACGCCGTAGTCGAACAGGTTGATGGTGTGCGGCGATTTGAGCAGCGCGGTCGTCTGCGCCTCGCGTTCGAAGCGAAGTCGCAGCGCCGACTGCTTCGCGACCCCTGCCGCCTCGAACACCTCCGGGCGAATCAGCTTGACGGCGGCCGGCCGTGCCAGCAGCCGATGCCGAGCCCGCCACACCTCGCCCATGCCTCCCACACCCAGTCGCTCCTCGAGCTGATAGCTCCCGAGGTCGAGCGCGCGCTTGAGGTCGACGCCGAGGGTGTAAATCAGCCGCGTGCCGACGGCCGCGATGACGACCACGATCAGGTACGGCAGCACGACGTGCAGGAAGTACTCGACCGGCGACACCCGCGGCAGATAGCCCAGCGCCGTCGCGATGCCGGCGACGATGGGGACGACGCTGGCAGAGGTGAGCGCCGCGGCCAGGGCGAGCGCCGGACGACTCGGCACCGTGAAGGTGAACGACAGCATCCACACCGCCACCCACGACAACCCCATGAGCGGCGACATGGCCGTCGTCCCGGACGGCGGCTGCAGATACTCGGCGCAGGCGATGCCGATGCTGCCGACCACCTGGTACACCAGGCCGAGGCGGACCACCGCCTCGCTCGAGAGCTGCGGACGGCTGGCCAGGAAGGCCACGAGGACGCCCGAGCCGATCGAGAGCAGCGACGGCAGCCAGCGCGACCAGTGCCCGAGGAACGCCGCCCGTTCGGCGGGCATCAGGAGGACAGGCAGCGTGCCGGCGAAGAAGAACACGCAGGCGTACAGCACTGCCATCGCGCGCAGCCGGCGCGCCGCCTGCGCCATCAGCGCCGGTGGCAGCGTCGTCACGAGCCCGCTCGTCGGCGTCCGGGGGGACGGCGTCTGCGTCATGCGGGGTCAGTATGGATCATCGGGAATCGGGAACCGGGAACCGGGAACCGGGAATCGGGAACCGGGAATCGGGAGTCGGGAGTCGGGAGCGCACACCGGGCACCGGGCACCGGGCATCTTGTACGGGGGACGCGAGTCGCGCAGCACGGATGAGGCATCATGGGCGGCATGTTGCACCGGGCCCTGATGCTCGCGCCGCTCGTCGTGGCGCTGTCGGTGACTCCGCACGGGCCGCAGACGCGTGCCGACGATGCTGGACCGATCGTGGTGCTGGCCCCGCATCCGGACGACGAGTCGCTCGGCTGTGGTGGCGTCATCGCGACGCGGGCGGCCGAGGGGCGGCGCGTCGTGGTGATCGTCGTCACCGACGGGCGGGCGTTGCTGCGCCGCTTCGGCATCGACCGCGACCCGTCGGAGCTGGAGGTCTCGGCCATGCGCAAGGAGGAGACACGCCGATCGGTCCGCATCCTGACCCGGGGCCGCGGCGAGGTCGTCTTTCTCGACTACCCGAACGAGGGCCTCGTGGCGCAGCAAGGAGACGCGACGCGTCGCATCACCGCGATGCTGACCGACCTGCGCCCCGCCGAGCTGTATGTGACGAGCCCGTTCGAGGGACATCCCGAGCACGTGGCCACCAACGCCATCGCGAAAGAGGCGTGTGCCGCGTCGGGCGCGTGCCGGTCGGTGTTCGAGTTCATCATCACGCTCAAGCGCGGCACCGACCTGACGAGCGTGCCGCGTCGCCAGATCAGCGTGGACGTCTCCGCGCAGGCCGATCTCGAACGCGAGGCCCTCGCGCAGTTCCGCAGCCACCTCGACGTGATCTCGCCGAGGCTACCCACGCCGTTCGAAGTGACCTACGACCGCTATCTCACTCCGCGCGAGCCGTTCCTCGTGGAGCCGACGAGCGCCCCGGTCCCGTAGGGCCGGCAGGGGCCTCGAAGCCGAGCGCCCGCATCGCCCGATGGAGCCGGTGCAGGCAGCGGCTGCGCAGGAAGCTGACGGAGTTGCGCGCCACACCGAGTGCGCGCGCCACCTCGTCGTAGGGCCGCTTCTCGTCGCCGGCGAAGAGCAACTGCAACAGCTGCCGGCACCGCTCCGACACCTGCGTCATCGCATCGCGCACCAGTTGCTGCTGCTGGACGTCGGCCAGGACCCGCTCGGGCGAAGGCTCGCGGGCCACGGTGTCGGCGCCGAGAGTCACCGGGTCGGTGAGTTCCTCGCGACCGAGCGTGCGGCGCGCGTGCAGGCACTTGTGGGTGGCGACGCGCACCAGCCAGCCGCGCAGCGCCGCCGGCTCGCGCACCGACGCGAGTTGTTCGATCAGATCGACGCAGACGGCCTGGAAGATGTCCTCGGCCTCGGGCATCGAGAAGCGGTACCTGAGCGGCACGGCAAGAATCATCCGGGCGTACTTGTCGATGATCGCCACCCACGCCGCCTCGGACCCGCGCAGGCAGGCCTCCACGAGCGCGTGATCATCCCACTGCGGCGTCGGCGTGCCCAACTCCGCCACCAGTCCCGCGACGGTGCTCACCGACGGCTCCCCGCCGACCGCGGCCCACGCGTGTGCCTCACGGCGACGCGTGCAGACGTGACGCTCACGGCACGAACCCCGCAGCGTCGCCCACCGCGCGCATCACGTCGAGGCGACCAGCGCCCATACCCGCATCGACCACCGGCGCGGCCTGCGCGAAGGCGCGCCGCACTTCGTCCCAGTTGATGCCCGACTTGACCTCGAGCATCAGCGCAAGGGCCCCCGAGGCGAGCGGGGCGCTGAACGAGGTCCCCCAGGCCAGGGCGTACTGACCGGCCGGGTAGGCCACCACCAGCGCTTCACCCGGGGCCGACAGCGTGACGAGCGCGGCGCCGAAGTTGCTGAACGCACTGCGGCGGTCGTTGGGGCGCACCGACGCGACGCCGAGCGCCTCCGGAAACGCTGCCGGATAGCGCAGCGTGTTGCGGCCGTCGTTGCCCACCGACGCCACGCAGAACATCTGCTTCTCGTGGAGGTAGGACACGGCATCCCCCAGCGCCTTCGACGGCGTCGGCAGTCCGAGACTCAGATTGACCACGTTGGCGCCGGCCTGCTGCGCGTGATACAGCGCCCGCACGACGTTCCACAGGCGCCCGCGCCCGTCGGCGCCGAAGGCCTTCAGTGGCATGATCTGCGCGCCCGGGGCCACCAACCGCACCACGCTGGCCACCATCGTTCCGTGGCCGAACGTCTCGGGCAACACGCCGGATGCCAGCGCCGACGCCTGCGCCGCCTCCACCAGGACCTGGGTGGACGGATTGAGTCGCACCACGGACGTGTTGTCGAGGATGACGACGTTGTCGGGGTTGAGGACGGGGTGGGCGGCGTCGATGTCGGCCAGCTCGGACACCTCGGGCAGATCGCGCGTGAAGTCGAAGCCCCCGACGAGTGCGCCGGCCAGCGCCGGATGCGTCGGATCCACCCCGGCGTCGATGACGGCGACGATGCCCGCGCCGGACCCGTAGGCGGCATGCGCCTCCGCCACGCGCACCTTCGTGGTCGCGCGCTGGCGGGCGTAGCTCGCCCACACGCGACTGCCATGGAACGCCACGAGACGCGTGTTGCCGAGAGCTCGCTCGGCATCGACGGTCGTGGCATGCAGCGGACGCGCGAGACCCGCTTCCGGCAGCTGGACGATGGCGTCCAGTTCCATGAAGACCTTGTCCGCTTCATCGTCGAGCTCGGGGTCGGCCAGGACGCGGGCGATCACGGTGGCCGGCGCCACGCCGTTCGGGCCGCGCACGAGGAAGACGTCCCGCTCGGGCACGCGGTCCATGACCACGAGGCCGTTGCGAGCCGCGATGCCAGGCACCTCCGACTCGGGGGCCGTGAGGATGAAGCTGTCGCTGGCCGGGGTGGGCGCAGCCAGAGCGAGGCTGATGCTCAGCGCTGCCGCGATGCGTTGCCAGAAAGTCATGCCGGTCATCCCTTCCCTTTTCCTCTCCTCGACAAGCGGATGGTCGCCCCTACCGCGGGTCGCGCGGCGCAGGAGGCACCACCTCGACGGTCGCCAGCGGCACTTCGATCTGGAGGCCTTCGCCTCTCAACGGCATCAGGAGGCGCAGCGCGGGGCTCCAGGGACACTCGATGACGAACTCGCCGAACTCGTTGGTGGTGGTCAGGGCCGAGGTCACCTCGCCGATGGCCTGGACGGGCACGCCCGTCGGGACGCGGCCCCCGGTCTGGGCGCTGAGTCGCCCGACCACCGTGACGCGGCCGTCCGAGGCTCCCAGCTCCCATTGCACGTGCAACTGGAAGCGGTCGGCCTCGAAGACCATGTGCCGCATCCCTGTCCCGGCCGTTCGGACGCCGGCCGGCGCCGGCTGGGTCCGGGAGTCGAACCGCAGCTGCGCGATGAGCGTGGCGAGGGCGCCCGGGGCCGGCCCCGGCAGGCGGCCCGCCAGGGCATACACCCGGGCGAGCACCGCCGGGGTGATGGGATGGGAGGCGTCCCAGGCGATGGTCTCGGCCACCTGGGACACAGCCGCGAGGCGGCCGTCGCAGTCGGCGCACCCCGCCAGATGTGTCGCCATGGCCGTCCGCGTCGGCTCGTCCACCAGCCCCCGCACGTAGTTCGTCCAGTCCTCGAGCGCGTAGTGCATCACTGCCGGGATCCTCCAGCCGGGCGGCGCGGAGTCGCGCGTCCGTCATGCAAGGGCCACGAGCGGCCGGTTCGATACACCTCGGTCATGTCGAGGCTGCGGGCGCCGCCTGCCCGACGAGCACGAAGGGCGCCCAGAAGTACGGATGGGGGTACCGGGCGCGGGTGGCCGCCGTCGCCTGCTGCGCCGCGTCGGCCGGGGCTCGCCCGGCGGCGTACTGCTCGTAGAACGCCTCCATGTAGATCGTGGTGCTCTCATCGTCCACATCCCAGAGACTGAGGTGGACGCACGCCGCTCCGGCGTGCAGGAGCCCGCGCGACAGGCCGAGCAGTTCGTCGCCGCCGGCCACGAAGCTGACGCCGGTCGAGCAGCCGCTCAGGGTGACGAGGTCCGCGGACAGGCGGAGGTCGTACAAGTCGAGCACGTCGAGGCGAGTGCGGGCGAGGCGGATGGCCGAGAACATCGGGTGCTCGTCGCGGTAGAGCCCGTGTGTGGCCACGTGGATCACCCGACTGGTGGCACCGACCGTCCGCAGGACCGTCGCGGTGGCCCGGGCGCCGAGGCGCAGCGTGGCGCCGCCGAGACGCGCCGCAACGGCCCTCGCCTCGGCGGCGATACGTGGGGCCTTGCGATCGGCCACGCCGAGGACGAGGGCGCCGGTCCCCCTGGGCACCGCCCGCGTGCGGCCGAGCGCGAAGACGCTTCCGCTCGGCGTCAACGTGATCGGATGTGCGTCGCCGAGCATGCCGTCGTCACCGGGCAGCGCATGGAACGGGACCCGATGCAGCGGCCCGTAGGCGGCGATGACGAGCGGTCTCCCCCGGCGGAGCCGTGACGCGAGCGGATCGATCACGAGCGCGCGCAACCGGCGCAGGTGCGCCTGCGTCGAGGCCTCGACCTGCCGCGCCTGCCCGGACGCGCGCCAGGGTCCGGGCAAGCCGACCAGATTGAACAGCGCGAGCCGCACCTGCTGTCGCACCACGTCCATCGGGCCCAGGGGAACGACCGTGGCCCGCCGGCGATCGATGACCCACGCGTGCAGGTCGCCGCGCACGTCCACGTACTCGATCAGGGTGGCCTCACCGAGGCTGGCCTGCACCTCGGCGAGGCGCGCGACGCCCCCGCCGTGGAGATCGGCCGCGCCCGGGTGGCGACGACGCTGCTCGAACAGCGCCCGTGTGAGGCGCTCCTCGGCGGCAGCGGCGCGAGCCCGCCACTGCGTCAGCCGCCGGGGTGTGGGCGCCTCGGCGCCCTGCTCGAGGCGGTCGATCTCGCGATAGCAGGCGTTGAGCTCCGCGCGCATGGCGCGCAGGCCCGACGGACGGTCGGCGCCGAGACGGGCCTCGCGGTCGAGGGCGCCACGGGCCAGCAGATCGGCGAGCGCCCTGGACTTGGCCTGCTGCACGAAGGCGAACCCCCGCGCGACAGCGCGGCGGGGCGACGCCGCCTGCAGCGCGACGCGCACCATGGACTCGTACACCACGGCCTTGTCGTCGAGGAACGCGATCTTGAGTTCTTCGTCGCGCAGGTGGCTGCGCAGCCCTTCGAGCAGGCGGTGGCTGCGCGCGTAGGCGCGGGCCGCGGCCGCGGCGTGACCGTCCGCGTGCTCGAGTTCCCCCAGCAGGAAGGCCGCCTGATAGGCGACCGCCGGCGCCCGGTAGCGTCGCAGGTACGCCCGGGCGTCGGCCAGATGGCCGCGGGCACCCGTGGCGTCACCCGCACCGACCGCCGCACGCGCCAGCACCAGGGAGGCGAGCGCCACCTTGGCCCCGAGGCTCGACGCCTGGAGCGGCCCTCGTGCGTCGGTCGCGCGGGCCGCGGCGTCCTCGAGCGCACCCGCGCGGGCGAGCACGAGGGCGCGATACAGGTCGGTGAGTGCGACGCGCGCCTGATTGCCCTCCTCGGCGAAGGCGTGCCGCGCCTCTTCGAACAGCGCGAGGGCAGGTGTCGTCTCGCCGCGCCGCGCCGCACACACCGCGAGTTGCGTACGCGCCTTGGCAGCGTCCTGACGCATGTCGCCGGCTAGGCAGCGCTCGAGCGCGTCGGTGGCCAGCGGCACGGCCTGGCGATCGGCATTGAGCTCGACGAGGAGCTCGGCCTCGTCGAGCAGCAGCCAGGTGACGAGGTAGTCCTGGCCTGCCGCCGCGGCGCGGGATCGGACGCTGCCGTACAGGGCGAGCGCGCGCGCGTACTCGCCGCGCTGGGCGTGGAGGTAGGCGAGGTTGCCTTCGACCTCGAGCAGCAGCAGGTGGAGGCCGTGCCGGACGCACCACGCCCGCGTCCGCGCGAACATGCGCAGCGCGCGGCCAAAGTCGTGGACCGCCGTCAGGCGGACGGCGGTGTTGAGCTGCGTGATCGCCAGATCCTCCACCGCGCCGATGCGCTCGAACGCGCGCAGCGCGCGGCGCCCCATCCGCAAGGCGTCGTCGATCCGATCGCGGCGGAACAGCAGGGTGGCGACGTTGGCGTCGAGGCGAGCCATCCGCAGGAGGTCGCCATGGGCCGCGAAGATGGCGCGGGCCTGCTCGGCCCACGCCAGCGCGGTCGCGTGCCGTCCCGTGCGCGACGCGGCGTTGAACGCCGACATGCGGACGCGCGCGAGCTCGAGGTCGAGGCCGAGGTGCGTGAACGCGCGTGCGGCCTGCGCATAGTGGCGCAGCGCCTCGTCGTGCCGCCCTCGCTGCAGGGCGACGTGCCCGAGCGCGCGCGCCGCCGTCCCGAGGGCGCGGCCGCCGACATCGCCGGCAATCCAGGACAACGCCTCGGCCATGCGCTCGGCGCGATCGAGATCGACGCGCAGCAGACGGACCACGTCCTCGGCGATGAGGTCGGCGACCGCCTCGGTGTGCGGGAGGGCGCGCGCGCGGTCCCGCCGCGCGCCCAGGGCGCCGTCGGCAAGGCGCGCCACGCCTCGCCGCAGGTGGTCGTCGGTCAGGGGGTACGCGTCGCCCACGCGAGTGCGTCGATGTTCCAGAGGGAATCGCGGCTGGTGACGCCCGGAGCGAACCCGCGCAGGCCACGGCGCACGGCCACGAGGTGATTGGGACTGACGAGCGGCACGATGGGCAGGTGCTCGGCGACGAGCGCCTGCACGCGGGCGTACTGCGCCTGGCGGCGAGGACGATGCAGTTCGGTGGCCTGCTGCCGCATCAGTGCATCGATCTCGGTCTCCCACGGCGCGAGTGGCGTCGCGGCGCCCAGGCGAAACAGGTGCGTCGGCCCGTCGCGCTGCCAGACGTTCTGCTCGGCGTTGGGATCACCGTCGCCGCCGCCGAGCGCCATGATCGCGGCATCGAAGGCGCGCGTCTTCGTCACGCGGTCCACGAGGGCCCGGAACTCGAGGGCGGCCACCTGCACGTCGATGCCAAGGGCGGCCAGGTCGGCCTGCAGCATGGTGGCGAGGCGCTGGCGCTGCGTGTTGCTGGTACTGGCCAGCACGGTGAACGCGACCCGCGCGCCCTGCGCGTCCAGCAGGCGTCCCTCGTCGTCCCACCGATAGCCGGCGCCCTTCAGGCGCGCCCGGGCGGCCTCGGTGGAGACGAGCGGCGCGGGCAGGCCGGCGTGCCACACCACGTTGCCCGGCGACACGTGCGTGCCGATCGGTGTGGCTCGCCCGTCGTACACCAGGCGCGCCATCGACGCCCGGTCGATGGCCTGCGACACGGCCTGACGGAAGGCCACGTCCTGGAACCAGCGGGCGCGGCGCGTCTCCGCTGGCTGCGCCCCCCGTGGATCGTCGAGATTGAGCAGCAGGAACGTGTACTCGAGGGAGGCCCCGAGGTCGCGCAGATCCAGCGACGCGGCCTGGGACGCGCGCGCAATCACGCCATGGCTGCGGGTGTCGAGCGCGCTGAGCACATCCAGATCGCCAGCCAGCAGCCGCGCCACCTGGGCATCGGGGTCGGCGATGACCTCCGCCGTCACGCCGGCGAGCCTCGGCAGACGGACGCCCGAGTCATCACGCTTCCAGTACGAGGGATTGGGGATGAAGCGGAGGCGCTGGCCGGGTTCGTGAGACTGCAGCCGGAACGGCCCGAGGCCGACGATCGCGGCGGGCGCCTCGGTCAGCGTCCACACGGACGCCAGCCGCTGCTCGCGCCAGGCCCCCTCGAGGCGATGCCGCGGCAGCATGGGCACACCGGCGAGCAGGCGCGCGGGCTCGGGATGCGGTGCGCCGAACGTCAGGCGCACACGGTGGTCGTCCAGCGCGGTCACCGTCATCGGCTGACCACCCACGCGTAGCGCCTGCACCTGCGACGATCCCACCTGCGGATCCTGGAACACCCCCAGGCTGAACACGACATCGTCGGCGCCGAACGGCTCGCCGTCGGGAAACGTGATGCCCTGGCGCAGGGTGATGGTGTACCGGCCAGCCGCATCGGGCCCGTCGAGACGCTCGGCCAGGTCGGGCACGGCCTCGTGGGTCTGCGCGTCGATGCGGAACAGCTCCGCGTGCAGCAGGGCGTTGAGGCTGGCGGAGACGGCGTCGAGCGCGGTGACCGGATTGAAGGTCCGCGGCTCGGCCCGCAGGGCGATGCGCAACTCGCGCGCCGGCGCCTCGGACGACGGGCGTGGTGCCCCGCACCCCACCGTGCTGGCGAGCGCAAGCGCGATCGCCGCGATCCGGTGGCCGGTCCCACGCCCCCACGCCCGGTGGACGGGCAGACGCATCATCGGTCCGTTATAGCTGATCACCAGCAGCACGAGGACGACCACCGGGGCGAGGCGCCAGGGCTGCGTCTCGAGCACGTGGAGCGAGCGCAGTTCGCCGATCAGCGTCCCGAGGCTCGCGGCCGGCTCGCTCATGCCGAGGCCGAGGAACGAGAGCGACACCTCCGCGAGGACGAAACTCGGGAAGAGGATCGCCGCCTGACTGGCGACGACCGGCCAGGTGGCCGGCAGCACGTGCCGCGTCAGGAGTCGCAGGCCGGTGGCCCCGAGGGCCCGCGCCGCCAGCACGTATTCCTCGCGCGTGGTCTGTCGCACGACGGCGCGCACCAGCAGCGCGGCGCCGCCCCAGCCGGTGATGCCGACGAGGACCGACACCAGCAGGAACGCCTGCGCCGCCGGCAGGCCCAGCGGCAGGGCCGCCCGGACGGCCAGCAGCAGGAAGATCCACGGCACGGCGAGTGAGCCATCGATGACGAGTGAGAGCCACCCGTCCAGCCATGCGCCGACGTACCCGCCGAGACCGCCCACGACGACGGCGATCAGCAGGGTGATGGAGGTCGCCACCACGGCAGCCGCGAGTGACAGGCGCGCCCCGTGCAGCACACGCGCCAGCACATCACGCCCGAGGTCGTCCGTGCCGAACGGGAACGCCGCGCTCGGCGCCTCGGTGGCGTGCTCGCGGTACTGACGATCGGGCGGATGGCGGCTGACCCACCCGGCCGCCACGATCGGCACGTGAGCCAGCAGCACCACCAGCCAGATCACGAGGCGACGGCTCACGTGCGCAGTCTCGGGTCGGCCAGGTACTGCACGGCATCGCTCGTCGCGTTCGCGATCACGACGAGCACGGCGGACGCGCACACGGCGCCGAGCACGACCGGGGTGTCGCGGGCGAGCACGGCCTCCACCATCAGCGGCCCGAGCCCCGGCCACGTGAACACGACTTCGACGATCAGCGAGGCTCCGAGGAGCGACGCGATGGAGAGGCCCGCCATGGGCGCGATGGCGGGAAGCGCCACCGGGAGGATGTGCCGCGCGTGACGACGCGATGCGCCGACACCACGCGCCGCCGCCGCGCGCACGAAGGGGGCGTCGGCCACTGCGGCGACCGAGGCGTACAGGTGCCGGATCAGGGCGGGCAGCATCAACGCGGTCAGGCCGGCGACGGGCAGCAGCGCGTGACGCGCCACGTCAGCCCACGCGGGGCCGGCGTCGGCGTGTCCCCCACCCATGCCTCCCACCGGCAGCCATCCGCTGAACAGGGCCAGGCGCACCAGCACCAGCGCCACCACGACATCGGGCAGGGACTGCGCGACGGCGAGCAGCAGGCCCACCCAGGCCGGTGGTGGAGAGACCGGTGGACGTGCAAGGACGCGCACGACCAGGAGGGCCACCGCCCACGCGAGCAGCGTCGCCGGCACCGTGAGCAGCAGCGTGCAGGCCACGCGAGGGCCGAGCACGCGAGCCACGGGCACGCCCGAGGCGAGCGAGCGCCCGAGATCCCCGCGCACGGCCCCGCGCAGCCACTGACGCGTCGCCTCGGCCGGATCGGCGGCCACGCGCATCCGCTCGGCGGCGGCGAGCGTGTCGCGCCCCACGCCGGGGTCGAGCCGCAGGTCATCGCCGAATCGCCCCGGCGCAGCCCGCATCAGGAGGAGGGACAGGACGACGACGAGGCCGACCGACATCGCGGCGACCGCCAGGCGACGAGCCAGGCGCAGGGCCAGGGCGAGCATGCGCGGCCAGCGTACTCGCCCCCCGCACAGGCCCACAAGCCGGGGGTGTATCTGCGGGCCTCCTCGTGGCCCTTCCCATCACGGCGCCTGCATTGGGGGCGTCGATTGACGACCTTCCGCATTCAAGGAGACGGCACGTGACACGCAGAAAAACCACCCGCATCGCCGCGACAATGCTCTTCACCCTCGGCTTGGCCGCCAGCGCGTCGGCGCAAACCTGGACGCCCGCCCAGTTCAAGGCCGCCTGCGAGGCCCCCGGCCACACCGTGACGGTGTTCGGCACGCTGAAGATCACCTCGCCGACGCTGCCGCCGCCCGTCGTGGTCGTGCGGTCGGCCTGCACCGTGGTCTTCACGCCCGACGCGCAGTTCGAAGCCGACAACGTCAACCTGCGGTTCACCGGCACGATGGCGTTCCAGGCCAGCGCCAAGGCCGGCGTCGTGTTCAAGAAGGCGATCTGGTCGGCACCGCGGCTGGTCGCATCCCTGACGGGCGACGAGGGCACGTTCATCGTCGACGAGTCGCGCCTCGCCACGACGGCGGGCGACCTGTCGATCGCGCTTGGTGACATCTCCGAGCTCTCCGTCACGGGTCCTCTCGGCAGCACGGGTCTGGCGCTCAACGCGGCCGGCGCCCTCACCGTCTCGGCTGGCGAGAAACTCACCGCCACCTTCGAGACGACGCGCGTGCGGGCCGGCACGGGCATGACGTTCTCGCTGGCTGGCCCCGAGGCCGTGCTCAAGGCCAACCTCTCCACCTTCACGGCCGCGGCGGGCCAGTTCAGCCTCAGCTCACCGGGCGCCAAGGCCGAGGTCGATCTCGCCAGCAGCCAGGTGGTCGCGCCGGGCGGCATCGCGATCGTCCTCCCCGGCCAGGAGAGCAAGGCGACGATGGCCTCGACGCGCCTGACGGCGCTCGGCGGCAGCGTCACGCTGCAGGCCGGCTCGAACGGGAGCAGCTTCGGCGTGCTCAGCCTCGACACACTGACGGTCCGGGCCGGCGGCGCGTACACGATGGATGCCTCGCTCGGCGCCAACAAGGGCGAGTCGGTGCTCAACAACTCGACCATCCGCGCCGGTGCCGCCATCCTGATCCGCTCCGATCGCGAGGGGCTCACCAACGTGCTCAACAACGCGCTGGTCTCGCCCACCGAGATTCGCGCCTTCACGGGCGCGTCCGGCGCCTGCATCGAAGAAGGCAACACGGCCACGGCCCCGGTCGTCGCCATCTGCCAGTAGGCGCGCCGCGTTCCTCCCGACGCGGTGGGCTGCACGGGACGGGAGCCGGGTCGGGCTCCCGTCCCGGCTGGCGGGGCCACCCTCAGGGCGCTATGCTGACGCGCACATGGGCGCCCCGAGACCCTTCGACCCGGCGTTCGGCTCAGCCGTCGACGCCGCCGCGGCCATCCGCGGCGGCGTCATCTCGTCGGTCGAGCTGACGCAGTACACCTTCGCGCGCATCGACGCCCATCAACCCGCGCTGAACGCGTACGTCTATCAGATGCGCGAGGAGGCGCTCGAGGCCGCCCAAGCGGCCGACGCGGCGCTGGCACGCGGCGAGGCGGTCGGCGACCTCCACGGCGTGCCCATCAACGTGAAGGAGAGCTTCGGCGTACAGGGGCGCCCCTGCACGTGGGGCCTCCCCGCCTTCGCGCACACGCACGCCCCCGCGCACGCGGCGGCGGTGCAGCGCCTGCTCGATGCCGGCGCGATCCTGCTCGGCGCGACCAACGTGCCGACGACACTGATGGACGGGCAGGCGTTCAACGACATCTACGGCACGACCAACAGCCCCTGGGACCTGGGGCGCACGCCGGGCGGATCCTCCGGGGGCACGGCGGCCTCGCTGGCCGCCGGCCTGGCGTTCCTCAGCATCGGATCGGACATCGGCGGCAGCATCCGCTCACCCGCGTCGCTGTCGGGCATCTACGGACACAAGCCCACGCTCGACGTCGTGCCGCTGACCGGACACCAGCCGGGCGGAGGCGCCCCGCCGCCCGGGCTCGCGACCCTGCTGGCCGTGGCCGGACCGATGGGCCGCTTCGCCGAGGACATGGCGCTCGGGCTGCGGGTGCTCGGCGGACTCGAGGGGGCCGACGCCAGGGCCCTGCGCTGGAGCCTGCCGGCGCCACGCCACACCGAGCTGCGCGAGTTCCGGATCGGCGTCGTGCTCGAGGACCCTGCCGTCCCGGTCTCGTCGGAGACGACGGCCGTCCTCGCGGACGCGGTGCGTGCCTGCGAGCGCGCCGGCGCCACCGTCACGCACGGCTGGCCCGCCGGCATCCGCTTCGAGGCGCTGATCGACACCTACCTGTTCCATCTCGGCGCCTTCGACTACAGCATGACGCCGGAGGAGGCGCGGCCGGCCATGCGGGCGATGCTGCCAGGTCGTCCGCCGGCGGTCGGGGCCGGCGCCCTCAGCTCCTTCGCCGACTGGCAGGCGCGGAACCTCGAGCGGCTCGCCTGCCGCGCGCTGTGGGAGCGGTACTTCGCCGATGTCGACGTCTTCCTGCTGCCGACGACGCCGACGACGGCGTTTGCGCACGACCGCTCGCATGCCGACGTCCGGACCATCCCGTTTCCGGAAGGCGGATCGCACCCGTTCTGGGATTTCCTCAGCTACATCGCGCCCGCCACGCTGACCGGATGCCCGGCCACGACGGCGCCGGTCGGGCTCTCGAAGAGCGGACTCCCCGTCGGGCTCCAGATCATGGCGCCCTCTCACGAGGACGCCACGTCCATCGCGTTCGCCCAGGCCCTGGCGCGCGAGATTGGCGGGTTTCGGCCACCGCCGGGCTACGACGGCCCGGCGCGCGCGTGACGCGTCGGTCAGACGCGGCGCGCCCACCACGTCACCAGGGACATGCCCATGACTGATGCCCTCGCGCCACGCCCGAAGATGCACGGACTGATTGCCGGCGCCGCCGTCGCCTGGAACCTGATGGGCCTGCTGATGTTCGTGCTGCAGGTCTCGATCGGGCCGGAGCAACTGGCCGCCATGGCGCCCGCCGACCGTGCGGTCTACGAGGCGACGCCGGGCTGGCTCACCGCGGCCTTCGGCCTCGCGGTCGGCGCGGGCCTGGCCGGGTCGGTCGGACTGCTGGGGCGGCGGCGATGGGCCCCGACGGCCTTTGCCCTGTCGCTGGTGGCGCTGCTGGTCCAGTTCATCGGCGCGTATGGGGCGACACCGGCGTGGGAGGCCTACGGCTTCGCGGGCACCCTGCTGCCAGTGATGCTCGTCACCATCACCGTGCTGCTGCTGCGATACGCCCGGCGCGTCTCGTAGCGGCGCCGTCGCGACACCTGCCGCGTGGCATGCCTGTGCTACGCTCCCCTATCGTCACGAGCCAGCCTTCGTCGCCGCCGTCCGTTGCGGTCGCGCTGTGAGCCTGGGACTCCCGTTTCCGTCAGCACGATCTCGGTGGACACGGCCGTTCACCGATTCGGAAGGCCGGGCACCATGGTCAAGCGACCCGATGACATCGGGGCATTTCAGTTCGTCGTCCTGTCGCAGTTGCGTGCGACGCAGTTGCAGGCGGGATGCACACCACGGCTCGCCGGTATCCACACGAAAGCCGTCATGGCCCAGATGGAAGTGGCCGACGGTCAGGTGAAGCGCCTGTATTCCGAGGAAGGGGACGCCCTCGTTCCATGAAGGTCCATCTCGTCAATCCCAGCCACGTCGCCTTCGGTATCGGCGTCATCACTCCGCGATGGATGTATGTGCTGGCGTCGGCCACACCCGACACCTACGGCCCGCCGGTCTTGTGCGACGAGACGCTCGAGCCGATCGACGTCTCGACCATCGCTGCCGGTGACATCGTCGGCATCAGCATCCATACAGGCAATGCGCTGCGCGGCTACGAAGTCGGGGCCGCGGCACGCGCCGCCGGCGCCACGGTGGTCTTTGGTGGCATCCACGCGACGCTGTATCCGGATGAGGCGCGTGACCTCGGCCATGCCCATGCGGTCGTGGTCGGGGATGGCGACGCCGTGTGGTCGACCGTGCTGGCCGACGCCACGTCAGGCGCGTTGAAGCCGCTCTACGACGGCGGGCGGATCGAAGGCAGCGACTTCAAGCCGGGGCGCTGGGACCTCATGCCCAAGGGCAAGTACATGTGGGCCTCGGTGCAGACCATCCGCGGCTGCCCGAAGCACTGCTCGTTCTGCTCGGTGTGGCGCACCGACGGCCAGAAGCCACGCAACCGCGGCGTCGACGTCGTGGTCCAGGAAATCCTCGGCCTGCGCCGCCAGGGCTTCCGCTTCATCGCGTTGGCCGACGACAACTTCTACCCCGTGACGCTCGAGGACCTGCGCATGGCGGCACGCCGCGACAACCCGGCACGCCTCGAGGAATTGCAGGCCATCCGCGCCGAGCGGTTCGAATTGATGGAGGAACTGGCGCGCCTGCCCAGCGACACCGTGTTCTTCACGCAGATCACGATGGAAGCGGCCGACGACCCGGAGTTCCTCGACGCCATGCGCCGCGCCAACATCAAGGGCGCGCTGGTCGGGGTGGAGTCGGTGACGCCCGAAGGCCTGAAGGACGTCTACAAGGGCTTCAACGTCGCCGGCGAAGAGCTGGTGACGCGCCTGCAGCAGTTCCGCAAGCACGGCGTCCACGTGCTCGGGTCGTTCATCTTCGGTCTGCCCAGCGACAAGCCCGAGACCTTCGACGCGTGCCTGTCGGTGGCGGAACGCTCCGACGTCACGTTTGCACAGTTCGTGATGCTGACCCCGTTCCCGGGCACGCTCGACTTCGCCGCGTGGGAGAAGGCACAGGGTGAGTCGCCCGAGGCCGTCAACGGCATCCCGGTGACGCGTCACTGGCTGATTCCGCAGGCGGTGCGACCGAAGGTGTACGTCGAGCACCCGGTGATGAGCGCGCAGGAGATCCGCGAGCGCACGCAGGGCGTGTGGGACCGCTTCTATTCCACCAAGAGCATCTGGAAGCGCGCCAGAATCCTCAAGTCGCTCAAGGCGCGGCTGATGTTCCTGCTGATCTCGAAGCTCTACCGGCAGATGTACGCCAACACCGGCATCGCCACCGACAGCGCCCGCGTCAGCCGATCGGTGCGCTGGGCGAGAGTGATGGCCATCCCGTTGCAGAAGCTGTTTGCCGGCACGCCAATTCCCGACCTGCAGCTGAAGCCCGTGGCGGAGCGCAGCAAGGCCGAAGCGGCATAGAGCGGGGCTCAGGGCTCAGGATCGGAATGACCACACGAACGGGGTGACTCTTCGCGAGAAGGGCGCCCCGTTCCTGCGTTCAGCGCTCCCTGCAGCACGTACACCCGCGCCGCGGTCCCTCCGAGCATCGCCTCGGCCGCCTCCCGGCCCAGGCGCTCCACATACGTCACCACGACCTCCATCGTCCTCGCGTAGTCGGCGGCCAGCGTGCAGACGGGCCAGTCCGATCCGATCATCAGACGGTCAGGCCCGAAGGCCTCGAGGGCGACGTCGAGGTACGGCCACAGCTGCTCGGGCCGCCAGGCGTCCCAGCGCGCTTCGGTGACCATCCCCGACAGCTTGCAGGTCACGTTGGCGCACGCCGCCAGCCGGCGCAGGTCGCTGGCCCAGGGCTCGATCACGCCATCGCGGATCAGGGGCTTGGCGATGTGATCGAGCACGAACGGCTGGTCGGGATACTCCTCGGCCAGCCGGACCGCTCGTGACAGGTGCCTCGGGAACAGCAGCAGGTCGTACGTCAAGCCGTACGCGCGAAGCCACCCGATGCCGCGCCGCACGTCACTGCGCAGGAGGAAGTCGTCGTCAGGCTCGTCGTGCACGACATGGCGCACGCCCACGAGCTTCGGGTGGTCAGCGAGCACCTCGAGTGTCTCGCCGAGATCGGGGTCGCGCAGGTCGACCCACCCGACGACGCCCTTGATCCACGGGGCGCTGTCGGCGAGATCCAGGAGGAACGCGGTCTCGTCCAGCCGCTGCCGTGCCTGCACGGCCACCGTCCCGTCGATGCCGGCGGCCCGCAACTGCGGCGCGAGATCCCGAGGCAGGTAGTCCTGCCGCAACACCCCCATCGCCTCACTCATCCACGCGTGGTCGACCGGGTCGTAGTGCCAGAAGTGCTGGTGGGCATCGATGCGCACGGGGCGCAGGGTACCACCGGAGTCGCCTTACCGGGCCTGGCGTCTGGCCACGAGATCCGCGGCCTCGGCGACGGTGGACAGCCAGATGCCGTTGGCCGGATCCTTCGCGTAGGTCAGCAGCGCGTCGAGCATCGCGATGCGGGTGGTCTGGCGACCGCCGACGCCGATGTCGTGACCGGCGAGCACCAGCCAGGCGCCGCGCGTGCGGGCCTCGTCGAGCAGCGGCTGCACCTGGGCGAAGTCCTTGCCGTCCATCTCCACACCCATCGTCTGCGCCAGATCGACGTACGACGGGTCGTTGGCCGCCTCGTCGAGCCAGCCGCGCCCCGCCACGAACAGCTCCGCGATGATCGGCACATAGCTCTGCGTGCCACGCCCCCGCCCGACGTAGGTCTGTCCGCACGGGTAGGCGAACGTGCGAGGGGTGACGCCGAGCAGGTCGACGATCCGCCGGTTGGCCGTCACCAGTTCGTCGCGCATCCGCTCCAGCGAGTGCTCCTCGAGAGCCTTCTGCCGCGAGAACAGGAAGTTGCCGCTGCACGAATGGGTCAGCGAGTGGCTGCCAATCTCGTGGCCGGCGGCGGCGGCCTGCTTCCAGCCGGCGAGGCGCCGCTCCACGGCCGAGGGCACGACGTAGAACGTCGCGCGGGCGCCATGCCGTGCGAACACGGGCAGGCCCTCGGTCACCTGACTCTCGCGCCCATCGTCGAAGCTGAGGCTGAGCGCCATCCTGGCGCCGCCCGGCCACGCCATCGTGGCGGCGACGGGCGCCTGGGCCACGGCATTCGGGCCCGTCAGGAGGGCGATGGTGGCGGCAACGGCACACGCGAGGATGGTGATGGGGATGCGCATCGGGAGGCTCCGGCGCCCATGGTCGCACGGACCACACGCCGGCCGTGACCGTCCGCGAGCGGCGCGAGGTAGACTGTCGCAAACGCAGTCGCTCCGGACCGCAGGCGCGTCCGGGGCCCTCCAACGCAAGGGTGTCGCAGGTGCTGACTCGATCGATCGTCCTGGGTGGAGCCGTCACGGCTGCCGTCCTCGCTGGCGGCAGCGCTCTCATCGGCCAGGCGGGCCCCACCGCGCCCCCCTACACCCCGAAGCAATCGATGGCGATGATCCGGCTCGAGCCCGGCTTCCGGCTGGAGTTGGTGGCCAACGAGCCGGACGTGCAGAGTCCGGTGGCGATGGACATCGACGAACTCGGCCGCATGTGGGTGGTCGAGATGCCGGGGTATCCGCTGGACGTCAGCCCGACCGGCCGCGTCAAGCTGCTCGAGGACAAGGACGGCGATGGCCGCTTCGAGTCGTCGACGCTGTTTGCCGAGAACCTCCGCCTGCCGAGCGGCATCATGCGCTACGGCAAGGGCGTGCTGGTGACCAGCCCGCCCGACCTGGTCTACTTCGAGGACGTCAACGGCGACGGCAGGGCCGATACGCGCGAGGTCGTGCTCACCGGGTTCGCGAAGACGAACCCGCAGCATGCCGTCAACCACCCGGTGTTCGGCCTCGACAACTGGATCTACCTGGCGCACTCGGGCGGATCCGAGCCGGTCATCTATCGCGACCTGTTCGGCGACAAGGGCACCGATCTCACCTTCGCGGCGATGCCTGGCGGCAAGCCCCTCGACGCCCGGGGCCGCGGCGTCCGCCTCAAGCCCGACGTCCACCGCATCGAGGCGCTGTCGAGCCGCACGCAGTACGGCAATGCCTTCGACGTCTACGGCCACTACTTCGCGCACAACAACTCGATCCACCAGCGGCACGAGGTGATCGCGGCACGCTATCTCGAACGCAATCCCCACCTGCTGCTGCCGAGCGCGATGGCCGAAATCTCCGACCACGGCAACAACAACATCATGCCGATCACGCACGGCGCGCGTTTCGATCTGCTGACCGAGGCCGGGCAGTTCACGTCGGCGTGCGCCCTGACCGTTTATGCCGGCGGCGCCTTCCCGGCCGGCTACGAAGGCACCACCTTCATCGCCGAGCCCGTGCACAACCTGGTGCACCGCGACGTGCTGACGCCGAAGGGCTCGACGTTCGTCGCCAGCCGCGCCCGCAGCGACATGGAGTTCCTGGCGTCGCAGGACAGCTGGTTCCGCCCGGTCAACTTCTACGTCGGCCCCGAGGGGGCCCTGTACGTGATCGACTACTACCGTCCGTACATCGAGCACCCGGAGTGGGCGTCGAGCGACCTGCAGAAGACGCCGGAAGTGCTCTCGACCGGCAAGGACCGCGGCCGGATCTACCGCGTCGTCGCCACGACCGGCCCCGCCGCCACTCGTGTCGTGCAGCGCCCGGCGCTCGGGTCGGCGACCGACGCCCAGCTGGTGGCCGCACTCGGCAGCGACAACGTGTGGTGGCGGCGCACGGCGCAGCGCCTGCTCGTGCACGGCAAACGGCGCGACGCCGCGCCGGCCCTCGCTGCGCTGGCCGCCGCACGGCCGTCGGCCCTGGCGCGTCTGCATGCCCTGTGGACGCTCGAAGGCCTCGATCGCCTCGAGGTGGCGCACGTCCTGCCGGCCCTGGCCGACCCCGACCCCGGCATCCGCGAGAATGCCATCGTCCTGGCGGAGCGATGGGTGTCGCAGCCCGCCGTGACCACCGCGCTGGTCGGCATGACGAGCGACGCCAGCGACCGGGTGCGCTTCCAGTTGCTGGCCACCCTCGGTGCGCTCGACACGCCAGCGGCCCAGGCCGCGCAGGAGCGCCTGCTGCTGGCGGGGCTGGAGGACGAATGGATGCAGGTCGCCGCCCTGAGCGCGTCGTCCGATCGTGCCGTCGCCTACTTCGATCGCGCCATCGCCGTCGGGTCGCCATTCGCATCGAGCGAGACGCCCGGTCGCGCGAAGTTCTTCGACCGCCTGGGCGGCATCCTCGCGGCCCGGCAGAAGAGCGAGGAGTTGTCGCGGGCCATCACCACCGTCACCGATCCGGGCGCGCCCGCCGGCGACTGGTGGCGTGCCTCGCTGCTGGAGGGCGTGGCACGCGGCCTCAGTGGATCCGGTGATCGCCGCAAGCTCGCCGGCAGTCAGCCCACGCTGCTGACGCTCGCCACCGGCGACCAGTCCCGCCTGCGCCGCGCCGCGGTGACGCTGCTGGGCGTCAGCGGTATCGAACCCGGCCCGGCCACGACGGCGGTGCTGGCGAAGACGACGCAGGTGGCGCGCGACGGGAGCGCGTCCGTCGACGCGCGGGTCGATGCCATCACCCTGCTCGCGCTCGCCAACGCGTCGGAACATCAGCCGGTGTTCGAGGCGGTGATCGTGCCGAGCGAGCCCGAGGCCGTGCAGATCGCCGGCGTCACCGCCCTTGGCCGCATCCCCGGCGCCGGCACGCCGACCTTCCTGCTCGCGCGATGGCCGACGCTGCCGTCGAGCGTCCGTACCGCCGCCGCGACCGTCGTCCTGTCGCGCCGCGAAGGGTCGGTGGCCATGCTCGATGCCCTGCAGCAGGGATCGGTCAAGGTGTGGATGCTGAACTTCGGCCACACGCGGAGCCTGATCATGCATCGCGACGAGCAGATCCGTGCGCGTGCCCGCACCGTCCTCGAGGTGGCGCCAGAGCAGCGGGCGGCGCGCATGTCGCGCTATGCGGCGGCCCTCGGCGGCCGCGGTGATGCGGGGCGTGGCGCGACCGTCTTCACGACCAACTGCGCGATGTGTCACCAGGTGGACGGCAGGGCCGGCGTCGAGATCGGCCCCGACCTCTCCACCGTGCGGCATCAGCCGATGCCCGTGCTGCTGGCAAACATCCTCGAGCCGAACCGCTCCATCGCGCAGCACTACGAGACGTACGCAGTGGAGCGCCGGGGCGGCGACGCGCTCGTCGGCGTCATCGGCGAGCAGTCGCCCACGAGCATCACGTTCCGCCAGGGGCCCGGCGTGACCACGACGGTCAGGCGCAGCGAGATCACGTCGATGACGGTCGTGCCGCAGTCGATCATGCCGGAGTCGTTCTCCGAGCAGATCACGCCGGATGACATGGCGCACCTGCTGGCGTTTCTCACCTCGTCGCCAAGGACGGCATCCCGATGAATGCAGCGCATGCAGGCCGTGCCACGCCGGCGTCGTGGGTAGGGACGGCTCTCCGAGCCGTCCGTCACCTCGACCGCACCGTCCCTGCCTTGCTCATGCTCACGGTGAGTGGACTCGCCTTCGCGCAGGCGCCGCTGCCAGACGCCAGGACCGCGACGCCGCAGGCCATCGCCGCGGCGCTGCTCGAGGAGGCGCACGCACAGCCGGCCCGGGAGGTCCTGGCTCGCGAGGCGGCGCCGCGCGCCACCGAGGTCGTGCGGGCCCTGGTCGCCGGGCTCCCCGAGCACGACGAGGCCGAGGAGTACCGACGCATCCCGTGGATCTGGCGGGTGGCGGTCGCCGCCGGGCGCGCGAAGGACGAGGCGGCGCTGAAGGCGCTGACCGACTTCTCGATGCCCGCCGACGGCCAGCGCCTGCGCGACTGGCAGTCCGTGGTGCTCGGCGGCGGCGTGGTGATGGGGGTGTCGCAGGCCGGCGCGTGGCCGCGCGACGTGATGGCCCCCTGGCTGCTCGAAGACGCGACGCGGGCCGCGCGCTGGGCCCGCTCGCTCGAACTCGCCGAGCGGATGGCCGACGATGCAGCGATCCGCAACGGCACCCGCTACGACGCGCTGCGGATGCTGGCGGTCCTGCCGTGGGATCGCGCCGGCGCCCGGCTGACCCGCTACCTCTCGAAGGACGTCGACCCCGAGTTGCAGATGGGCGCCATCGGTGGCCTGTCGGATGTGCAGGATGACCGCGCCGCGGATGCGCTGCTCGGCCACATGGGGCAATACACCGAACGCAACCGCGGCCTCGCCATCAACGCGCTGCTGAAGACCGATGCCGGCCGCGCGAAGCTGAAGGCCGCCCTCGCCACAGGCGTCGTGCTGGATGCCTGGCTCACGCCGGAGCAGCGCCAGAAGCTGTAGGGTGTCCCGCGCGACGCCGGGGTCGGCTCGGCCCCGCTCGCCTGATCCTGACGGCGTTCATCGCGGTGCGAGCGCGCTGCGCATCATCCCGCCTGCGCGGCGCTGCGACGTTCCTCGACGTGATGGCCTGCGCTCGAGCTTTCAAGCCCGACCACGACTGCGCCGATTGTGAGACCCGGGGAGCGGGTCGCCGTGTGGCTGCCCGGCGTCCCGGGGGACCCTATGCGCACCACGTCTCTATTCGTGTGCTCCAGTGCGGCAATCCAGCAACAGGCCCGCGTTGTCCTGGCTGCGGGGTGCCTCGCCGTCGTCTGTCCCGTGGCGGCGCTGGCTCAACCCACGGCGCCGGGACCCGCT
>LNFM01005112.1_pt1 | contig 23166 bp, 13 predicted proteins | sample 596031 | NCBI WGS metagenome assembly LNFM01 (sample SAMN04254537, study PRJNA301005) | activated carbon metagenome | isolation source: dual media filters at the Ann Arbor, Michigan drinking water treatment plant | place: USA: Ann Arbor | reverse complement strand
CGCGCTTGCCCGCCAGATTGGTACGCCAGCTGACGTTGATCGGCAGCGCCGTGTTCAAGCCAGGGATCGCCGGCGTGATGCCCGCGCCTGGGTAGTAGCGATTTGTCGGGGCCATCGTGACCGAGCCCAGCGGCGTCGGCGCCACGCGGTTGATCTGCTGGTTCTCAGCGCGCAGGTACTCCAGGCTCACCAGTTGCTCACCCAGCTTCAGCGAACCACGCAGCACCGCAGTCATCAACTCCTGCTCGGGCAGGATGTCGATGTTGCGAACGAAGTCCTCCAGGCAGGTGTTGCCGGCGCCCAGCGGCAGCGAAGAGGGCGGCTGGCAGGTCGGCCAAGTCGGGTTGCCGGTGAAGATGACTGGCGGCGTGCCGCCCTGGTTCTGGCTGATGTTGCCGGGGAAGGTGGTGGGACTGGTGCGCACGACGCCACGGTCGCGGATGATGCCGGTCGAGGCAAAGTCGCGGTCCTGCGAGGACAGGCCACCTTGTTCCTGGAAGTCCAGGGTGCCCATGATGTTGAAGCCCTGCTTGTTCAGGTCGCCGAAGCCGCCCGACACCGACGCGCGCTTGCGCTCGCCGCCACCCTGCTGCGGGTCCTGGTACTCGGCGGTGACACCCACCCCGGTGTAGCTGCGACGCAGGATGAAGTTGATCACGCCGCCGATCGCATCGGTGCCGTAAATCGCAGAGGCGCCGTCACGCAGCACCTCGATGCGATCAATGGCTGCCAGCGGGATCGCGTTCAAGTCCACCGCGCCGGAGTCGAACGCATGGTTGACGATGCGTCGGCCATTGAGGAGCACCAACGTGCGGTTGCCGCCGACGCCGCGCATGCTGGCTGACGAGCGCCCCCCGTTGGAGGCGCCGATCGACTGCGACGATCCGGTCAACTGCTGCACTGAGGCAATCGACTTCATCGCCTCTTCCGCGGTGGTGATGCCGGTGCGGCGCAGGTCCTCGGCACGGATCACAGTGACCGGAAGCGCGGTCTCGGCATCGACGCGCTTGATCATCGACCCCGTCACCTCCACCCGCTCGAGCTGCTGCTGTTGCTGCGCCAGCGCACTCGATACTCCGACCAACGAACTCAATGCCAGCGCCACATGGCGAGCAATGGGCTTGATCTGCATTTTTCCCCCGAAAGTGATGCGCGCGGGACCACGCGCGTGGCGGGGGAGGTTAGTCGTGCACTTAAGGGCGGCACCGAAACTAACTTGTGTTCGTTGCGGGGCTGCCACCATCGTTAACCCCTAAACTTCGACAAGCCCACGACCACTTCACTACGGCTTGACCACTTTTCCTTCGCGCGAGCCACCACCGTCCCGCCGACGAACCATGGGTCAATGGTTGGCGAGTGCCAGACAGACGCCAGGGTCCAGCGACGCGGTTGTTGCGGCACGGTGAAGGCAGCGGCCCGATCGCAACGATCGCCGATCCGAGTCACGACGATGCGGATTGGCCGCCTTGCAATCCGGCTGACATACGGCGCGCTCGAAACGCGCTGGGCGCAGCGTGAGCGGCACCGCGTCGCTTGATTCATCAAGCCGACCGATGGTCGTCCGCGATTGGCGCCACGGCGCAACAGCGGTGCGTCGACGCGACCGCCGACCGCTAGACTGGCTCGCATTGCCACCCAACGAGGAACGCGCAGCCCGACCCACGAGGTCGCGCGCTGCCGTCTGCCATGTCCCGTCCGCGACTCCGCTGCGCTTCCGCACGACCGTCCCTTCCGCTGCCTGCAGCGTGGCTCGCCGGTCTGGCGCTGGCGACGTTGAACGGCTGCTCGGCGTCGACCAGTCCGGCTCCGCCTGCCGCTGCGGCGGCGTCGAGCGCCCCGGCTTCTGTCCCGCCAACCAAGGCCGTCGCCGCACCCGCGACCGTCCCCCCCAGCGTCGACGGCACGGTGGACTCGCCGCCCGTCGCGGCGGCCGACACACCGACTCGCGACCCCTTTGCCGGCATCGATGCCAGCCAGCACGACGTTTTGCGCAACATCGCACGCATCGACCCCGCTGCGCGCGGTGTGCGGCCCACGGGGGAGCGTCAGCGTGAGCCGCGCGCCGGTGCCTTGGCCAGTGCGGGGCCCGCGCCGGCGGGGGTCGAGCCGGCCACTGCCCGCACACTGGCCGCATCGGGCGGCATCGCCCAGATTTCCGCGGCGCCAGCACCTGCTCCGCCGCCTGCGTCGGCTGTTCCCGCGTCGGCCGCAAGCCAGGAGCCGCCTGCCCCCATCATTGCAGCGGCCACCGCCCCCGCCGTTGCGTCAGCTGCCAGTGCAACACCAGCCGCTGCCACCGCCACGCTTTCGGTCGCTGCGAGCCTGCCCTCGGCCGACGGCCGGCGGCGCGCGCTGGCGCAACCGCGCCCGGTGTTTCCAGTGGAAGCGCTGCGCGATGGCCACACCGAGGGCCGCGTGATCGCCACGCTGACGGTCGGCGCCGACGGCGCCGTTCGCGAGGTGGCAGTCGTGTCGTCGATCCCGACCCGCAGTTTTGGTCGCGCCGCCACCAACGCGCTGCGCGACTGGCGCTATGAAACGGCACCAGGCACCAGCGTGATCCGGGTGGAACTGGACTTTCGACTTAATTGACCGCGGCCGCGGACGCGCCGGCGATGCGTCGCTGCTATGCAGCCACCGTTTGCTGCCCGACCGTTTGACGGCCCGCCGTACCGACGAAAAAAAACCGCAGCCCGAAGGCTGCGGTTTTCAGACGACCGTACTGCTGATCAGAAGAACTTGTAGGCCGCGCGGACCGTGTAGGTACGACCCAGCGGGTTGGTGAACCGCGGATCGTAGCCACGCTGGAACGTGGTGCCCTGGACCGTGACCGGGGGGTCCTGATCCAGCACGTTCTTGATCCCGAAGCCCAACTGCATGTTCTTGATGCCAGTCCAGGTCAGGCTGGTGTCCCAGGTCGAGTACGGCTTGACCTCGGTGCCGCCGCCCTGATCGACGTAGCCCGTCTTGTAGTTGTTGGCGATCAACGCGGCGAAGTTGCCGGCCTGCCAGCTCACCGAGGCGGTGTGCTGCCAGCGGAAGACCGGCGATGCATCGGCATAGACGCCGGCATTCTGCACAAACTCGCCGCCGATCTCACGCTGATACTCGTACTTGTCGACATAGGTGCCATCGAGCGTCAGGCCCCACACGCCGTAGGCGGTCCGACCGATCCGCCAGGACAGCGAGACGTCCAGACCCTGCGTGTTCAGATCACCCAGGTTCTCCGTTGGCGTGTCGATGAACGCGATCGGGTCGAACGCCGGGAAGTTCAGGCAGGAGTCGATCGTTGCCCGCACCGCCGCCGAGACCTGGCTGCAACGGGTGAAGCGGCTGGCGTACTTGGTCGTGTCACCGAAGATCGCCTGTTCCGCCAGACCGTTGATCTGGTTCTCCAGCTTGATGCGCCAGAAATCCAGGCCGAAGGTCACAGCGTCGATCGGCTCGAACACCACGCCGAACGACAGCGTCTGCGACTCTTCCGGCTGCAGCGAGCTGGCCGGACGGCCGGTACCTGCCGGACCGCCGAGACGCTGTAGGACCTGCTGGCCGCAGACCACGCCGGCCGAGGCACCCGGGACGGCCGTGCCGCCCGGGCACAGCAGAGGATCGTCATACGGATCGCTGGTGAAGGTCAGCGAGGCCGGCTGATAGATCTCGTACAGCGTCGGCGCCCGGAAGCCGGTGTTGAACGAGCCGCGCACCAGGAACTGCTTGGTCGGCTGGTAACGCACGCCAACCTTCGGGTTGAACGTGTTGCCGAAGTCCGAGTACTTGTCGTAGCGACCGGCGACGGTCAGGTCGAGCGAGCGCAGGATCGGGAAGTTCATCTCGATGTAGGCCGCCTGCACATCGCGGTCGCCCTGCACGTCGCTGTCGGGGTCGACGCCGAGACTGGGCAGCTGCGCCGTGATGGCCGTCGCCTCGTAAGCGTACTTCTCCTTCCGGTACTCGACGCCGAAGGCCGCAGCTACCGCGCCCGCCGGCAGGTTGAACAAGTCGCGCGTGAGACGGAAGTCGGCAAAGTCGACATCCCCTGTGCCGATCGACGTCGCGCCGTTCACCTTGGCGGCATTGATTGCCGCGAGACCGGCAGCTGTTTGCGCGCCGAACGGGTTGATGATGCCTTCACGCACGCCCGCAGCAATCAACGAGTTGTTGGTGTAGCCGTCGGCGGTCCCTTCGGTCGATTTGTTCTTGCTGTTGCCGACCGCTGCCCGGTAGTCGAAGCCCGCAAACGCGCCGGTGACGTCCACCAGCCAACGCTCGGTCGTGGTCTCGCTCTCACTGGTGCGCTTGCCGGCAGGCACCTGACGCCAGTTGGCGACCCATCCCGGTCCGAGGGTGCCGACCGGGGCTGCGGCCGGTGCGCCCGCAAATGCCGGACCTTGGATGAACGGGTTGGCCTGCCCTGCCGTGTTGACCAGCGGGATGAAGTGGCTGACGGGCGCTGCCGCGACGCGCGTGGTCACGTTGTTCTCGGCACGCAGGTACTCGGCACCGATCACATGGTCGCCGGGCAGCGCGAAGGCGGCTCGCAGCAGCGCGGTCAGCTGGTCGTTTTTCGGAACGATGTCGATGTCACGCGTGAAGTCGTACCGGCAGGCCGTACCGGCCTCGTTGGGGATCGAGCTCGGGGGTCCGCAGTTGGGCAGCGACGGCTCGAAACCGCCGAGGTCGCCCGGGAAGCTGGAGCCACTGGTGCCGCCGGTGATGTCGCCGCCGATGATGCCGGTCGCCGCGAACGGGCGCGCGGCTGCTTCGACCACCTTCTGCTTGCGATAGTCGATCGAGCCGAAGACGTTGAAACGGTTCTTCGACAACGAGCCGATACCTGCTGCCACCGAGGCGCGCGTGGTGTCGCCACCGGCCGCCTGGGGGGTCTGGTGCTCGGCGCTGAGCGCGATGCCCTGGAAGTCGCGCCGCAGGATGAAGTTGATCACGCCGCCGATCGCGTCGGTGCCGTAGATGGCCGACGCGCCATCACGCAGGATCTCGATGCGGTCGATCGCTGCCAGCGGAATCGCGTTGAGATCGACCGAGCCGCTGTCGAACGCGTGGTTGGCGACGCGCCGGCCGTTGAGCAGCACAAGCGTCTTGTTGCCGTTACCACCCAGGCCGCGCAGGTCAGCCGTGGCCTGGCCGCCGGTGGTCGATCCGATCGACTGGCTGACGCCCAGGGTCGACTGGTTCGCGGCGACACGCGCCATGGCCTGTTCAGCCGTGGTGATGCCTTGCTTGATCAGGTCTTCGGCCTTGATGACGGTGACCGGCAGTGCGGTTTCCGCATCGACCCGGCGCAACGACGAGCCGGTGATCTCGACGCGCTCCAGTTGCTGGCTGCCCGACTGGGCATTGACCGCGGGCGCTGTCATCAAGGTCGCGCCGAACGCCGCTAATACCGCCGCGCTCACACGCGTTTTCTTCAGCATGGTTCCTCCAATGGTGGTTTCGTGTTCGCGATCGCCGGACTCGGCGCCCATCCCCAGGGTTAACCCAGGATGCGCGATACGCGGGCAAGCGTAATCAAGAGGAAACAGTGCGGAAACAACAACGCGCCTTGATAGCGGCTTTGATGGCGCTGCTTGTGGCAAATCGCCAACATTGCTTGACACACTGACACGGCAGCGCGGCAAGTGGCAGGCAAAGCTGCGGCATGTCGCAGCGCACGATGAGCCGTTGTGGTGCTCGCGCTAAGCAGTCTGCACCATGCCCGTACCGTGGCTGTGACGCCAAATGCGGCGCTCAGCCGGCGGCGTTGCCCGTCCCAAGTGCTGCGCGCAGCAACGCCGTCACCAGGTCGTTGACGGGACGCGCGTCGGCGTCGGCGCGGGCCTGCAGTGCGCGCACCAGGTCGGCCGGCAGCTTGACCGCGAAGGGGACCAGGCCCGCCGCACGATCGGCGGCGCGCTGCGCGCGCCGATCGACCGGCGAGGCCGCCCCCGCAACGAAGCGGTTGCCCGACTGGCGCTGGGCATTGACGATCGCCAGGCCCTTGCGCTTCTCGAGTTCCGTGCGTTTCATCGTCATGTCTGTGGACCTGGGGTTGCGTGGGTCTTGGCGTGACTGGCAGCGTAGGCGCGCACCACCTCGTCGAAGCTCGGGTCGGCGCGAAAGCCCAACTGACTTGCGCGCGTCGTGACAAAGCGCGACGCCCAACTCTGGACGATGGCCTTGATGCGCGGATCCGGTGCCACGCGGATGCGCGCTACCGCGGCATCGCCGCCCACAGCACGCAGCGCCTCGATCATCTGCGCCACGGTGACGGTCAGCCCGGGCAGGTTGAGCGCTCGCCCGCGCGTGACGTCCGTCCATTGTGCGCGCGGTAGCTCGTGCGCACGCAGCAGCGCCTCGATCGCGGCCGTTGGCGACAGCAGCCACAGCGGCGTGTCGGTCTCGACCGGGCAGACCGCCTCTTCGCCCGCCAGCGGCTCGCGGATGATGCCGCTGGCGAAGCTCGACGCCGCCGCGTTCGGCTTGCCCGGCCGCACGACGATGGTGGGCAGGCGCACCGCGCGGCCGTCGACATAGCCCTTGCGCGCGTACTCACCCACCAGCAGTTCGCCGATCAGCTTCTGCACCCCATAGCTGGCTTGCGGCGTGGCGGCGGTGTCGTCGGTCACCACCGGCGGCAGTTCGCCACCGAATACCGCCACGCTGCTGGCGAGCACGAACACAGGCGGCCGGCGCTGGGTCCGGCAGATGTCGAGCAGCGCGCGGGTGCCATCCAGGTTGACGCGCATGCCGAGCTCGAAATCGGCCTCGGCCGCACCGCTGACCACGGCGGCGAGATGAATCACGCTGTCGGTGTCGGTGCCGAGCACGTGCATCAGCAGCGCCGACTGCGAGATGTCGCCGACCACGTAACCGACCCGCTCGTCGACGAACAGCCGCGCTGCATGGCTCTGGTCGATGGCGACGATCTGCTCGATCGTGCGCTCGGTGCCGGTGGCGTCCTGCAGCCGGCCGCGCGCGCACAGCGCGCGGATCAGCAACTGGCCCAGGAAGCCGGCGCCGCCGGTGATGACGACTTTCATGGACTCGGTCCGGTGGTCGGGGGGTCGCTATTCTGGCTGACCGCTCACGCAGGGGGCGACTGCAGCGCGCTCAAGTTTGGCCCGGGCTCGCGCGGCGCTACACGTGGCGCAGCGCACGCGCGAAGAAGTCGACCGCACCGAAGTTGCCGGACTTCAGCGCCAGCGCCACCGGCTGCTGCGGATCATCGCCGATCGCGCGCATTGCCGGCACGCCAGGATCGATTTCCGGCCCGACCTGCATCTGCCGCAGTGTGAGCGCCCCAACCACCGCGCCCGCGGTTTCGCCGCCGGCCACCACGAACCGGCGCACGCCGGCCGCCCGCAGCCCCTGCGCCAGCGCCGCGAAGAACTGCTCGACGCGACCGGCAAGATCTTCGCCGCAGCGCTGCCGCAGTGCGGCCACCTCGTCCGGTGCCGCCGAACTGGCCACCAGCGGGGGCGCCGCCTGCGCGAGGCACCAGTCGACCGTCTCGGCCACGTAGCCCGCCTCGTCCAACCGCGCCGGATCCACCGCGCGCACCGGCCCCTGCAGACGGTACGTGTCGACCTGCGCGAGGGTGGCCGTCGAACACGACCCGGCCAGCAGCACGGCCGGCCCGGACAGCGCACGCGCGACCGCCGGATCGGCCGCCTGCGCTTCGCCCAGTTGGTACCGCGCGGGCAGACCAAGCGCGATGCCGGAGCCACCGATCAGCAGCGGTACCTCGGCGGCATCGCAGGCGGCGCCGAGGGCGCGCAGATCATCGTCGCGCAGCGCGTCAACGATGGCGAACGCATGTCCCTGCTGCGCCAGCGATTGCAACTGCGTGGCGATGGCGGCGGCACCGGCCCGCACTACCGACCATGGCACGAGCCCCACCCGCTCGACGCACTGCGCCTGCAGCACGCGCACCAGGTTGGGGTCGGTCATCGGCGTGATCGGGTGCACCGCCATGCCCGACTCGGACAGCAGCGCATCGCCGACGAACAGGTGGCCGCGATACACGGTGCGACCGGTGGCGGGAAACGCCGGGCACACCGGCACGCAGGCGGTGCTGCCGAGCGCCAGCCGCAGCGCCTCGCCCACCGGGCCGATGTTGCCGCGCGGCTCGGTGTCAAAGCGCGAGTCGAACGTGGAACAGATCTTCAGCAGGAACTGGCGGGCGCCACGCTTGCGCAGCCAGGCAAACGCGGCGAGCGATTGCGCCACCGCGTCGGCCGGTGCGATCGAGCGGGTCTTCAGCGCCACCACCACCGCCTGCGCGTCGGTGGTCACATCGGCCGCCGGCACGCCCACTGTCAGCAGCGTGCGCATGCCACCACGCGTGAGCGTGTTGGCGAGATCCGTGGCGCCGGTGAAGTCGTCGGCAATGCAGGCCAGCAGCATGGTGCGAGGCTCAGCGCGAGTGCGCGCTGCTTGGGTACTGCACCAGTTGCAGCCCGTTGCCGGCAGGATCATTCAGGGTGGCGAGCACGCCGCCCCAGGACTGGCGCTCGGGCGCGCCGCTGAAGTCGACGCCTTGCGCCAGCAAGCGTGCATGGGTGGCGACGATGTCCTCCACGGCGAACGACACACCGGTGAAGCGGCCGACCAGCGCCTGCTCGTCGGCCGGTGCGTCCACCGGTACCGCTTCGACCACCAGGTCGGCGCCACCCATGTCGAACACGCAGTAGCCGTCGGCTGCGCCATCGGCGATCAGCGTCAGGCCGAGTGCGCCCGCGTAGAAGTCGCGGACAGCAACGATGTCGCACACGAAGATGCGCAGGGCGGCCAGTTTCATGTTGGGTCGACCATGTTTCGATAGAGTGGGTTGATCGGGCTGCCGATCACGCGGCCCGACGCGCCGGGCGAAACACGGCGGGATCGTCGTAGAACGCCGGCTGCGCGTTGTCGGCCCACCACCCGGGAACACCCAGCACCGGCATGGGCAGCAGGCGGCGCGGCGTGAGTTCGCCCGTGGCGATCTCGGCGGCCAGCCGCGCATCGACGTTGTCGGCGTCGATATTGAGCGCGTCGCCCAGTGGAACCAACAGCGCCAGCACGTGGGCGGTGATCGCCTTGTACGGCGCGTCAAGCTTGTCCAGCAACGCATGCCCGAGCACCTGCGGCACGATGCGCCGATGCCAGCGCCCCCGTTCGCGCGCGAACAGCCAATGCCAGTCGTGGGCGGCGAGCGCGTCAAATACGGCCGGATCGTCGGCCACCAATGCCAGGCCGTTCTCGTCGATCAGCGTGAGCGCATCGCGCTCGCTGCCCCGCGCCGACTGCACGCCGTCGCGCGCAATTGCCGCCGCCTGCCGCGCGTTGAGCGCCGCCTTGGCTTGCGGCAGATGCAGCCACACCAGCGCGTTGTAGAGGTCGTGCGGGTTCGAGCGCGTGGGTACACGGCCGGTGGCGAACACATGCGCCTCATAGGGGGCATCGCCGGCATCGTCTGCGGCCACGAACTTAAGTGGCGCGCCGCTGGCCACCTGCAGGTTGCGCGCGCGCGCCCGGCGGTTCAGCAGCTCGATCTGGATCTGCGGCGCGGCACCGGCCAGCGCAGCGAGCGTGGCCTGCCACGGCGCCCGCCAGGGCGGCGCGGCGGTGTTCAGGCCGCAAGCTTCCACGGCAGCACCTCGCCGGCGGACAGCGGCACCAGCGTCGTGTCGCCGAACTTCAGCTCGGCCGGCAGCGTCCAGTCGCGCCGCTCGAGCGTCACCCGCTCGCCGTTGCGCGGCAGGCCGTAGAAGTCGGGGCCATGAAAGCTGGCAAACGCTTGCAGCCGGTCGAGCGCGCCGGCCTCCTCAAAGGCCATTGCATACAGCTCGATCGCGCTGGCGGCGGTGAAGCAGCCGGCGCAGCCGCAGGCGCTCTCCTTCTCGCCCTTGGGGTGCGGCGCGCTGTCGGTGCCGAGGAAGAAGCGCTCGGCGCGACCCAGCTTGCCGCTGGCGGCGGCGAGCAGCGCCTGCCGGTGCCGCTCGCGCTTGAGCACCGGCAGGCAGTACCAGTGTGGGCGCATGCCGGTGCGGCCGTCGGCCGTCATGAACAGGCGGTTGCGGTTGTAGAGCAGGTGATGGGCGGTGATGGTGGCGGCAATGCGTCCGTCCGCGCCGGCCACGTACTCGGCGGCCTCCTGCGTGGTGATGTGCTCGAACACCACGCGCAGCGCCGGGAAATCGCGCCGCGCCGGCCGCAGCACCTCGTCGATGAACGCACGTTCGCGGTCGAACACGTCGACGCTCGCGTGCGTGACCTCGCCGTGCACCAGCAGCGGCAGGTCGACCTCCTGCATCGCTTCCAGCGCACGCGCGCAGCGCGCGAGCTGCGTGACGCCGGCATCGGAGTTGGTGGTGGCACCCGCCGGATACAGCTTCACGCCGTGCACGAAGCCGCTGTCCTTGGCGCGGCGGATCTCGTCGGCCGAGGTGTTGTCGGTCAGGTACAGCGTCATCAGCGGCTCGAAGCGCAGGCCGGCGGGCAGCGCTGCCAGGATTCGCTCGCGATAGGCCGCCGCCAGCGCGGTGGTGGTGACGGGCGGCTTGAGGTTCGGCATCACGATCGCACGCGCGAACTGGCGGGCGGTATAGGGAAGGACATCGGCCATCGCTGCGCCGTCGCGCAGGTGGAGGTGCCAATCGTCGGGACGGATCAAAGAAAGTGTCTGCATGGTGTGAATTATCGCCGTCCTGCCCGACGGATGATGCGTAAGCGAAGCTGCTGTGGCAATGTCACGCCTGCCGGCGACTTGCCACCGGTGCCGCGGTCTTTCTACCTGGCTATCTCGGATCAATGTCATGCACGGATACCCAAGCCGCGTCCTGGTTGTCGCGGGTCTGCTGCTGGCATTGGCCCAGCCAGTCGCCGCCGAAGAGGAGATCGTCTACCTCGCGCAGCGCGGCGACACGCTGATCGGCATCGGCAAGCGGCTGCTGGAGCGGCCGGCCGACTGGCGCATCGTCGCCCGCATCAATCGCGTGCCCGACCCGAACCGGATCATGCCGGGCGCGGCAATCCGCATCCCGACCAGCCTGCTGCGCGGCACGCCCGCCCCGGCGCGCCTGCTGCAGGTGCATGGCAGCGTGACGGCGCGCACAGCCGCCGGCGCCGCAATCGGGCTTGCCCCCGGCGCGCAGATCGACGAAGGCACCCACATCGCCACCGGTGACGACGGCTACCTCACGCTGCAGTTGCCCGACGGCTCGACCCTGCGTGTGCAGGCCACCAGCGAGGCCGACGTGCTGCAGACGCGCCGACTGGGCGACGGCGGCCTGCGCGCCACGCTGCGGCTGATCGCCGGCCGCATTGAGGCCGCTGTCACGCAGATCACGGGCGGCACGCCGCGCTTCGAAGTCAAGACACCGCAGGCGGCGCTGGCGGTACGCGGCACCGAATTTCGCGTCGCGGTCGATCGCAGCGCCGGTATCACCCGGGGCGAGGTGCTCAAGGGCAGCGTGACTCTGGCCGGCGCGGCCGGCGGCGGCGGCACGGTGCTCGATGCGGGCTTCGGTGCCCGGGTCGATGCCGCGCAGCGCGTCGGCCCCGTCACGCCGCTGCTTGAAGCCCCCGACCTCAGCGCGCTGCCGGCATCGGCGCAGCGGTTGCCGGTGCAGTTGCCGGTGACGCCGCTGGCGCAGGCGCGCCAGTATCGAGCGCAACTGGTGCGCGCCGACGGCGCGCAGGAGGTCGGCGCCGATCTCTTGTCCGATGCGCCGACACTGCGCATCCGCTCGCTCGACGACGGCAACTGGATCGCCCGGGTGCGCGCGGTCGACGGCAGCGGACTGGAAGGCCGCGAGGCGACGCACCGCTTCCGCGTCAAGGCGCGCCCGGAGCCGCCGGTGACGAGCGCGCCCGTGGACGGCGCGCGCCTGCCTGCGGGCCGAGTGAGCTTTGCCTGGGCCACGCATCCGCAGGCGACGCACTACATGCTGCAACTGGCCGATTCAGCCGAGTTTGTCGCCGCCGCGCGCACGCTCGAGCGCGTCGTCACGCCAGCTGCCGAAGTGGACGATCTGCCCGCCGGCATCTGGTACTGGCGGGTGGCGACCGTGCGCACGGTCGACGGCGCGCCGGACCCGGGGCCGTGGAGTGATGCACTGCGCCTCGACCTGCGCCCGCTGCCGCCGCTGCCCGACCGTGCCACGGTGGCGGCGACCGACGTGACGCTCGGCTGGCGCGGCCTGGCGGGGCAGCAGTTCGACTTCCAGCTGGCAGCGACTGCCGACTTCGCACAGCCCCTCGTGACGCAGCGCCTCGCTGCACCGCAGATCCGCTTTGCACGCCCACCGGCCGGCCGCTATTTCCTGCGTTATCGCGCGATCGACGGCGACGGCTTCGTCGGTCCATACATCGCCGCCCAGCAACTGACGATAGAACCCGACAACTGCGTACGCAGCGCGAGCGGCGATTGCGTCAATGCAAGCGGTGCCGTGCTGCGCACGCCATGAGCGGCGCCGCGCCAGCGACTGCGGGCCGGCGCCGACTGTCGGTCGCCACGCTGACCGCCGCCTGCCTCGGCTTGCTGCTCGGCGCGAGCTCGGTGACCTGGCGCCCCGACCAGAGCCTGTACGACGCCGGCAGCTGGCTGTGGCAGCGACCGACGGCCGACGACCTGGTGATCATCGCCATCGACGACGCCAGCCTCGCCGCGATCGGCCGCTGGCCGTGGCCGCGTGCGGTCCATGCCGAGGCGCTCGAGCGCCTGGCCGCGGCGCGCCCACGCGCGATTGCGCTTGACCTGCTGCTGAGCGAGCCAGATGCGAACCCGCAGGCCGATGCGGCGCTGGCCGCGGCACTCGTGCGCGCCGCGCCGGTCGCGCTGCCGACGCTGTACTTCCAGGCGCCGGCGCAGGCCACGCGCGAGCTGCTGCCGGTGGCACCGATTGCCGCCGCGGCCAAGCTTGGCCACGTCGATACCGAGACCGATGCCGACGGCGTGTTGCGCCATGCCTGGCTACGCGGCGGCCTGTCCGAACCCCTGAGGCCACATCTGGCGGTAGCGCTGCTGCAGGCTGCCGGCGAGACCATCCACCCGTCGATCACGCCGCTGCGCGCCCCGACTGATCTGCCACGCAGCGGCGGCTGGCAGCGCGACGAGCGCGTGCTGATCCGCTATGCCGGTCCGCCGGGCACGGTGCGGACCCTCTCCTACGTGCGCCTGCTGCGTGGCGAGGTGCCGCCGTCAGCGTTGGTCGGCAAGCTGGTGCTGATCGGCGCCACGGCACCCGGCCTGGGCGACAGCTTCGTCACGCCGCTGTCGGCCGGCGTCGGGCCGATGGCGGGCGTGGAGATCACTGCGCAGCTGGTCGATGCGCTGCGCGGCGGCCATCGCGTGACCGCTGTGGCACCGTGGCTCGTCGGCCTGCTCGCCGCCGCACTTGGCGCGGCGCTGGCGCTGGCCTACGGCCGCCTGTCGGCCCGGCGTGCACTCGCACTGTCGGCCGGCACCGCCACCTTGATACCAGTGGGCAGCCTGCTGCTGCTTGGCGCCGGTTGGTGGTGGCCACCCCTGCCGGCAGCGCTGACCGCGCTGGCGTCGTTCCCGCTGTGGAGCTGGCGCCGGCTGGAAGCGGCCCAGCACTTCATCGACGATGAACTCGCGCGCTGGTCGCGTGCGACCCCGCTGCCCGGCACCGCACAGCCTGCCGCAGCGGGGCGTGGCTTCGAGCGCCGGCTGGCCGCGGTGCGCCAAGCCGGCGAGCAGGTGCGCCAGGCGCAGCGATTCACCGCCGACAGCCTCGCCGCATTACCGGAGGCGGTCTGCATCACCGACGCCGACGGCGTCATCCGCATCGCCAACCAGCGCGCGGCCCAACTGCTCGATGCCGCCGACGTCGACCGCCTCACCGGGCAGCCGCTGGCGAGCGCGCTGCGCTGTCTGGAGCCGCTCGAAGCCACCGACTGGGGGGCGCTGATCAACGCCGCCCGCATGCAGTCCGAGCCGCGGACCACGCTCGCACGACGCCGTGGCGTCGATGTGCTCGCGCGTCTGGCGGCGATCGATCCGGCCGGCGAGCCGCCCTACGCGTTGGCGGTGTCGCTGGCCGACGTGACCCGCCTGACCGCGGCCGAGCGCGGTCGCGACGAGATGCTGGCCTTTGTCACGCATGACCTGCGCTCGCCGCAGGCATCGCTGATCGCAGCGGCGGAACTGGCGCGCGAAGGCCGGGTGTCACCGGCGCAACTGGTCGAGAAAGTCGATCAGCTGGCACGCCGCACATTGCAGATGGCCGATGCGTTCCTGCAGGTGGGCCGCGCCGACGAGGCCGGTCTGGTGCTGTCGCCGTTCGACTTCGTGCACACGCTGCGCGAGTCGATCGACGAGACGCGGCCCCAGGCCCGCACGCGCGGCATTGAGATCGAGTTCAGCGCCCCGAACCAGCCGATGATGATGCGCGGCGAAGCCGCCCTGGTGCGCCGCGCCTGCGTCAACCTGCTGACCAACGCCATCGCCCACAGTCCGCCCGATGGCACGGTGCAGGCGGGCGTGCTCGCTTTCGACGGTTACGCGGTCTTCCACGTTCGCGATCACGGCGCCGGCATCGAACCCGACCAGTTGGCGCGCCTGTTCCGCAAGTACGAACGCGGACCGGAGCCCGAGGCGGGACCGCAGCTGCGAAGCAGCGTCGGCCTGGGTCTGGCGCTGGTCGACAGCGTTGCGCGACGTCATGGCGGTAGTGCGAGCGTGACCTCCACCCCGGGCGAAGGCGCTCGCTTCGAGCTGAAGCTGCCGCTGGATCGTGACGCACCCATCGAAATGGCGCGGCGCACCCTTTGAGTCTGGCGCGGCGGCACGATTCCTGCGCAATCACCGCCTGCAGCCCGGGCGCCGCTCTGGTGTAATGCCCGCCATCAGAGCGCTTGCCCGCACGCCCTCGTCGCTGCGCGGAGCCCGCGCCGCCGGAGACAGCCATGAACCTCGATGACCTTGCCAAGCTGGGGCAGCGTGCCACCTGGCGCCTGCCGCACACCGATGCTGACCCGCAGGAAACGCAGGAGTGGCTGGCTGCGCTCGATGCCGTCATCGCCGAGGTGGGGCCCGAGCGTGCCACTTTCCTGCTGCAGCAACTGGTCCAGCACGCGCGTCGCCGCCGCGTGCCATTGCCGGCGGTGGCCAACACACCGTATGTGAACACCATCTCGCTCGCGCAGCAGGCGCCGTTCCCCGGCAATCTCGATCTGGAGACACGCCTGTCGGCGCTGGTGCGCTGGAACGCGCTGGCGATGGTGGTGCGCGCCAATCGCGAAAGCGCCGAGCTGGGCGGGCACATCGCCAGCTACGCGTCGGCGGCCGATCTGTTCGAAGTCGGCTTCAACCATTTCTTCCGCGCTGGCGACGCGCAGGCGCGCGGTGATCTCGTCTTCTTCCAGCCGCATTCGGCGCCCGGGGTGTACGCGCGCGCCTACCTTGAAGGGCGGCTGTCCGAAGCACAGCTGGCGCGATATCGGCGGGAGACGCGGCGGCCCAGCGACGAAGCGGCAGATACCGGCCTCGCGGGCGCGCGCAAGGCCGAACCTGAACCGGGCCGCCATCGCGGCGGCGGCCTGTCGTCGTATCCGCATCCGTGGCTGATGCCGGATTTCTGGCAGTTCCCCACCGGCTCGATGGGCATCGGCCCGTTGTTCGCGATCTACCAGGCGCGCTTCATGCGCTACCTGATGCATCGCGGCCTCGCCGACACTGCCGAGCGCAAGGTGTGGGCGTTCGTCGGTGACGGCGAGATGGACGAGCCCGAGTCGCTCGCCGCACTGTCGCTGGCGGCGCGCGAGGGGCTCGACAACCTGGTGTTCGTCGTCAACTGCAACTTGCAGCGACTCGACGGCCCGGTACGCGGCAACGGCTCGATCATCCAGGAGCTGGAAGGCCTGTTCGCCGGCGCCGGCTGGAACGTCATCAAGCTGCTGTGGGGATCGGACTGGGACCCGCTGTTCGCGCGCGACACCGACGGCCTGCTGTTGCGCGCCTTCCACGAGACCGTGGATGGCGAGTTCCAGACGCTCTCGGCCACCGATGGCCGCTTCAACCGCGAACACTTTTTCGCCAAGTACCCGGAGCTGCAGCAACTGGTCGCGCACCTGACCGACGAGGACATCGACCGCCTGCGCCGCGGCGGCCATGATCCAGTGAAGATCCACGCCGCCTATCACGCCGCGGCGCGTCATCGCGGCCAGCCGACCGTGATCCTCGCGAAGACCAAGAAGGGCTACGGGATGGGGCTGGCGGGCCAGGGCAAGATGACCACCCATCAGCAGAAGAAGCTCGACACGCAGCAGCTGCTGGAGTTTCGCGACCGCTTCTCGCTGCCGCTGTCCGATGCCCAGGTCGATGGGTGCGAGTTCCTGCTGCCGCCGGCCGATGCGCCGGAGATGAAGTACCTGCACGGCCGACGCGCCAAGCTCGGCGGCTATCTTCCGGCGCGCATCAGCGCCTGCGAGTCACTGCCGACGCCACCTGCCTCCACCTTCGCCAAGTTCGCGCTCGAGGCCAACGGCAAGGAGATGAGCACCACCATGGCCTTCGTGCGCATGGTCGGCAGCCTGTTGAAAGATGCAGTGCTGGGGCCGCGCGTGGTGCCGATCATCGCCGACGAGGCGCGCACCTTCGGCATGGCCGACCTGTTCCGGCAGGTGGGCATCTACTCCCCGGTGGGACAGCTCTATCAGCCCGAGGACCACGACCAGATCAGCTACTACAAGGAAGCGGTCGGCGGCCAGATCCTCGAGGAGGGCATCAACGAGGCCGGCGCGATTGCCAGCTGGGTGGCCGCAGCCACCAGCTATTCGGCGCACGGCAAGGCCATGCTGCCGCTCTACATCTACTACTCGATGTTCGGCTTCCAGCGCGTGGGCGACGCGATCTGGGCGGCGGCCGACTCGCGCGCGCGCGGCTTCCTGCTCGGCGCCACTGCCGGCCGCACCACGCTGAGCGGCGAGGGGCTGCAGCACCAGGACGGCAGCAGCCATCTGGTGGCCGGCACGGTCCCCAACTGCCGCGCTTACGACCCGGCCTTTGCCTACGAGCTGGCGGTGATCGTCGAAGACGGCATGCGCCGCATGCTGACCGCGCAAGAAGACGTGTTCTATTACGTCACGGTGATGAACGAGAACTATGCGCAGCCGTCGATGCCGGTGGATGTGCGCGAAGGCATCTTGCGCGGCATCTACTGCATGCGACCGTCAACGCGCGGCGCCGCACGGGTGCGCCTGCTCGGCAGCGGCACGATCCTGCGCGAGGCACTCGCCGCCGCCGACTTGCTGGAGAGCGAATTCGGCGTCGCCGCCGAGGTGCATTCGGTGACCAGCTATACGGAGTTGCGGCGCGAGGCGCTGGCGCTGGAGCGCCAGCGCCGCCTAGGGCAGGCCCGCGGTACTGCCTGGGTCGAGCAGCAACTGGCCGCCACTGGTGCACCGATCGTGGCCGCCAGCGACTACGTGAGCGCGCTGCCGGATCTGATCCGCCCCTGGCTGCGCGACCGCATGATCACGCTCGGCACCGACGGCTTCGGTCGCAGCGATCTTCGCAGCGAACTGCGGCGCTTCTTCGAGGTGGATCGCCACAGCATTGCGGTGGCGGCGCTGTCGGCGGTGGATCCAGCGTTGGCCCGGCGGGCGGCGGCACTCTACGGGATGGACGCCGCGGCCGATCCGCCCTGGATGCGATAGCGCCGCGCCAAAGCAAACGGCCCGCATGCGCGGGCCGTTGATCATCTTTCTATCGCCAAGCGATCAGCGTTTGCTGCCGGCGCCGATGCTCTCGTCGAGGAACTTGAGAATCCGGTTGTACAGATCAACGTTGTTGTCGAGCTTGGCGAAGCCATGCGACTCCTCGGGCTTGATGATCACGTCCTTCGGCGGGTTGCCGGCTCGTTCGAGCGCCCGCACCATGCGTGTGGTCTGCTCCAGCGGCGTACGGATATCGGAGCCACCCGCGTAGACCAGCACCGGCTGCTTGATCTTGTCGGCCAGGTTCACCGGGTTGATCTCGCGCGGAATCTCCGAGGTCGACTTCACCCCGATCATGTTCAGCCAGAACTGCACTGCGGCCGGGGCAAAAGCCGTATCACCCGCCGTCGACGTCAGTTGCAGTTCGAGGTCGCTCACCATCAGGCCGGAGATGCCGCAGCGGAAGGTCTTGGGAAACCGCGCCAGCGCCATCAGCGTGGCATAACCGCCGTAGCTCGCACCGGAGATGCAGATGCGATCGGGGTCAGCGATGCCCTGTTCGATCGCCCACTTGGCAGCGTCCTCGTGATCGTCGACCATCTGGCGGCCGACCGAGCCGATGCCCGCGTAATAGACCTTGTCGCCGAGCCCCGGCGTGATGCGGAAGTTGGGCAGGATCACGGCGTAGCCGCGCGACGCCAGCAACTGCCCCTCCAAGAAGCCGAAACCCGCCTGTCCCCAGATGTCCGCGCGCACCGCCGGGCCACCATGGATGTGCACCACCGTCGGCAGCTTCTCGCCGGGCTTGCGGTTGGACGGCAGAAACTGATAACCGAGGATCTCCAGGCCATCGCGCGTCTTGAAGAAGAACGGTTTCATCTCGACCAGGCGCCCGCCGGCGAGCCACGGTCGGCTGGCGAACAGTTCCTCCAGCGTGCGCTTGCCCTCGTCAAACAGGTACCAGGTGGTCGGCACGCGATCGGACGATGATTGAACCAGATGCAGGTCGCCGCGCACGCGACGCCAGGTGTTAACCGTGTTGGGCAATGCGGCGTCGAGCGCGCGCTGCATGCGCTTTTGTGCCTCAGTCAGACGAGTGATCTCCGTCTTTTCTCCCAACACGGTGTAGCCGAGCACCTCGTCCGTCACCGGGTCCACGGTGACGCCCCCGGCTGGGCCGAAGCGCTGGTTGGCGCCGACGTCGAATCGAGGATGCTCGAACACCAGGTCGCCGAGCTTCTTGGCCTCGGGGTCGTAGCGGTATATCGCCACGTTCGACCGATTGATGTTCGTGGCCACCAGCAGCGTCTTGTTGTCCGCCTCGAACCGCTGCGGGATCAGGATGCCTGGCTTGGTGCTGTCGAACCGGTACAACTCTTCGAACGGCGCATCCTCCGACTTACGGTAATGGACGATGACGGTGTTGGTGTCCTTGATGTTCGACAGCACGGCCCGCGGTACGCGATTGTTGTCGAGGATCCAGTTCGACGTGCGCGTCGGCCGCGTGGTGGTGACCAGGGTCGCGCGACCCGACTTCACATTCAGGCGATAGACGTCGTCGGAAACCGAATCGCGCATGTTGCCCTCGACGAGGATCTCCTCGTCGTTGTTCGGGATAGTGCGCAGGAAGTCGTAGCGGCGGTAGACGTTTTGGTTCTTCGCGATGATCGCCTTGATCGGATCGCTCAGCGTGCGGGACTCGCGGCCGTCGCGGCTGATGGAGAACAAGCCGCCACCGGTCTGCTCGGTGGCCGGCGTGTTCAACTGACCGACGCTGAAGACGATGCGATCGTTGCCGACCCAGCGGAAGAACAGGATGTCGTAATCGCGAAAGCTGGTGATGATGTTGCCCTTGCGCGTCTCCAGTTCCACCACGGCCAGGTTCAGGCGCCCTGTTGACGAAGGCACGGTCACCGCGAGGTACTTGCCGTCGCGCGAGATATCGACCGCGCCATGGGCGGGCGGTTTGAACAGGTCTTCGATCGACAACGGCTGCGACTGCGCCCCAGCCGCCGTGACGGCAGCCGCCAGAGCGAGTGCTGCCAACCAGCGTTTCAACATGCGAGCCCCCTCAGGACATGGACATGACTTGGCAAACGAGCCGCGAGTCTACGCAGGCGGACTGCCGACGCGACGCGGGGCGGGATAAAGCGCCGCGCAGGTGCGACGAGCGACAAGGTGGCGGCGACGAGCGACCGGGCCTCTGGGCGGTTGCGCACCGCTCTGGCCATCAGCCGCCGCTCGCGTTGCCAATGTGAGCATCCAGGAAGCGCAGCATCGTGTTGTACAACTCGACGCTGTTGTCAGTCCGGCCAAATCCATGCCCCTCACCGGGCTTGATAAGCAGGGACTTGGGCGGATTGCCCGCCCGCTTGAGCGCCTCCACCATCCGCGTCGTCTGCTCCAGCGGCGTGCGGACATCTTCGGCGCCTGCATACATCATCAGCGGTTGCTTGATGCGATCTGCCAGATTGACGGGCGACAGCTCGGCCGGGATGTCCTGCACGGTGCGCACGCCCACCATGGCCAGCCAGAACGGCACGCCCGCGTAACTCGTAGGAATGTCGCCCGACGCTGAGGTCAGCAGCAACGGCAGGTCGCTCACGGACAGGCCTGCGATGCCGCACTTGAACGTGGCCGGATAACGCGCCAGGGACATCAGGGTCGCATAGCCACCGTAGCTTGCGCCGGAAATGCAGATCCGCCCGGCGTCAGCAATGCCTTCGCTGATCGCCCAGCGCGCGGCGTCTTCATGATCGTCGAGCATCTGCCGCCCGAAGGCACCGAAACCGCTGTAGTAGACGCGATTGCCAAAGCCGGGGGTGACTCGAAAGTTGGGCAGGATGACGGCGTAGCCCCGGGAAGCGAGGACCTGTGCTTCGCGGATGCCATAGGTGTAGCTACCCCAGAAGTCAGCGCGGGCAGCAGGGCCGCCATGGATGTGCACCACGGTTGGCAGACGCTGATTCGGCTTTCGACTTTTCGGTAACACGTAGTACGAGGGGATCTCCAGTCCGTCGCGAGTCTTCAAGGTGAACGAGCGGACCTCGGCCAGCTTGTCGCCCAATAGGTTGGGACGCGAGGCAAACAGATCTTCAAGCGTGCCCTTGCCCTCATCGAAAACATGGAAAGTCATCGGCCAGCGATCCGACTTGGCGCGAACCAAATACAGGTTGCCGCGCATGCGGCTGATCGTGTTGTAGGTGTCGGGGAGCGACCGGTCGACCATGCGCTGGATCGTGCGATCCGACTCGGTCAGCCATACGGTCTGCGGCCGTTCGCCGAGAAGCGTGTAGCCGAGCACCTCATCGGTGGTGCCGTCGATGTCAACATCGCCGGCCGCACTGGTGCCGCCGCCGGCGTCGGCGCCGATATCCAGCTTAGGGTGATCAAACACGCGCTCCAGCAGCTTGCGGGAGTTCGGGTCGTAGCGATACACGCCCATGGTGTTACGGTCGGCGTTGGTCGCCACCAGCAGCGTCTGATTGCTGGCCTCGAAGAGCAGTGGATAGACGATGCCGGGCTTGGTGCTGTCATACCGCAGCATCTCCGACCATTCAGCCTTCTCGGTGCGCCGGTAGTACAGCACCACCATGGTCGAGTTGGCCTGCGTGGCCACAGCCACCCGCGGCACACGATTGCGGTCGAGCACATAGCGCGAGACGCGCTCAGGCCGGCCGTCGGTGATCAGCGTAGTGGCACCGGTGTCGATGTTCAGCCGATACAGGTCGTAAGCGTAGGGTTCGCGCAAATTGCCGATCGCAATCACTTCGGCGTCGCTGCCTGGTTGCGTGCGGACAAAGCTCAGCGAGCGATACACGCGACGCCCGTTGGCGATCGCATCGTTGCGAGTCTCGCTCAAGCGCACGATCTGGCTGCCGTCGCGCCGCGCCATGAAAAGGCCGCCTCCCTCGACCGTGCTGCTGCCCGTGGGCGATTCGGCACGACCGAGATTGAACAAGATGCGGTCATTGCCGACCCAGCGAACGTCGACGACATCGAAGTCGGCGTACGAAGTCAGCATCCTCCGCGTAAAGCTCTCGGGGTCGACGACGGCGAGGTTCATCCGCCCATTGGCGGGCACCGTGACCGCCAACAATCGCCCATTGCGCGAAACGGCGACGGAGCCGAAGGCCGGCTGACCGACCAGGTCTTCGATCGAAGGTACAGCCGGCGATGGCTGCGTCTGCGCCAGGCTGACAGTCGCCAGCGACGCAAGAGCCCATGCACACACGAACTTTCCGATAATCCCCATGATTCTTATCGCCGCGTGACAAAGGTCCGCAGTCTAGGGCTATCCGCTGCGGACGGCGATGGGGTCGATTGCCAGGGCGTCGACAGAGTCCGACAGGCCGTCGTTCGATACTGACGAACTGCCCGTGTGACGACGACGCAGCCTTTGTCCTGCCTTGCGCGCGAAGGCGTCGCGGCCCCGACGAGCCGGTCGCTACTTCAGAATCCGTACCAGATTGTGATGCGCATCCGTAAACGTCGGCAGATCCGGGCGATCCCTGATCTCGCTTGCCGCTTCGGCGATGCGCGGATGCGCCAGCAGTGATTTGTCGCGCGTGACCAGGATCTGGTCGGTGCTCGACAGCCAGTAGTTGGCGCCGATCGACGAGGCCGGGATGTCGGACACCAGCACCGCATCGAGGCCGAGCTCGTTCGCATGCCGCTTCACGACCGGCATGATGTCGATGTAGCGGTTGGTGGCCTGGAACACGATCACGCCGTCGGGCGCCAGGTGCTTCAGGTACAACTGCATCGCCTCGCGCGTGACCAGGTGCATCGGGATCGAGTCGCCGCTGAAGGCGTCGATGCCGAGCACGTCGTAACGGCGCGCGTTGCCGGCGCGCAGTTCACGCTCGAGCGACAGGCGGCCATCGCCCATCACCACCGGTTGCACGGTCGCCGGGGACTCGCGCAGGAAGCGGAACTCGCGCCGCTCGATCTCCACCACCTTCTGGCTGATCTCGTAGAACACCACCTCGTCGCCGGCGCGGCCGTAGCCAGCGACCACGCCGGCGCCCAGGCCGATGATGCCGACGCGGCGCGGCTGCGGGCGCTGCTCGTTCATGGCGGCGAACAACCGGCCGTAGCCGGACCCGGGGCCGAAGTAGTCGCTCGGCGTGTTCTTGTACTGATCGCCCTGCAACTGCCCACCGTGAATGATGCCGCCGTGATACATCGCGCGGTAGGTCACGCCCTCGACCTCGCGGTCGCGCGTGCGCACCACGCCATAGAAGTCGCGCTCCATCACGCGCATGCCGCGCGCGTACTCCTGCGCGCCCACCACCGCGAAGTACACCGTCGGCATCAGTGAAGCAATGCCGAGCACCGCCCACAGGCCCTTGCCGCGCATCACCAGCAGCAAGGCGAGCACGCCGAGGGCGATGTTCAGTTCGAAGTAACCGTCCAGCAGCAGCGGCGCCGCGATGGCGACCAGCACCGCGCCGGTAGCCCCGCCGACCGACATCATCAGATAGAAGCGCGTGAGGTGACGCG
>LNFM01005791.1_pt1 | contig 23169 bp, 25 predicted proteins | sample 596031 | NCBI WGS metagenome assembly LNFM01 (sample SAMN04254537, study PRJNA301005) | activated carbon metagenome | isolation source: dual media filters at the Ann Arbor, Michigan drinking water treatment plant | place: USA: Ann Arbor | reverse complement strand
ACTTATCCACAGTTGCTGGTAACAAAATCAGCAATCCGCCCTGGGTCAAATTTCAATCGGCAGGGTGGGTCAATTTTCCATCAGCGCCAACACCCAGCCCTAAACATGTTCACTAGGGTGCAGGTGGCAATCAGGATAAAGGGTGGGAATTACATTGACGCCAGTGGGTAGGTTTCCATCATCTGTCGCACCATGTCCATCGACCAGCTGTCCATGGGACTCAGTGAATAGGCGGGATTATCAGGCTCGACAAAACCGACCGCCTTACGGCAGTCAGCATGTGATGACGGGGTTATAGATCGTTGAGGGCGAAGCGGGTCAGGGCAAAGGTGGGAATCCCACAGTCCTGCAATTTTTCGGAGCCGCCCAGTTCGGGCAGGTCGATGATTGCAGCGGCCTCGACCACGCTGGCACCCAGGCGGCGAACCAGCTGTGCAGCGGCGAGGAGGGTGCCACCAGTGGCAATCAGGTCATCGAAGATCAGCACTTTGTCACCTTCGCACAGGCTGTCGGCATGCACTTCGAGTTTGGCTTCGCCGTATTCAGTCTGGTAGCTCTCGCTGATGACATCGGCAGGCAGTTTGCCCTGCTTGCGAAACAGCACCAAAGGCTTGTTCAGCTCATAGGCGATGATTGAGCCGATCAGAAACCCCCGTGCATCCATGGCGCCGATATGGCTGAAGTCGGCTTCGACATAGCGATGGATAAAGCTATCAGCCACCAGGCGCAGGGCACGTGGCGACTGAAACAGTGGGGTGATGTCACGGAAAATAACCCCCGGTTTGGGGAAATCCACCACGGGGCGAATCAGGGTTTTGATGCTGAACTCGTCAAAAATCATCGCGTATCTGTCCTGCGCTAGCGTATCGATCAACTGTCGAGGTTGCCGCCAGCTAGGGCACACAGCTCGATAGGGTCGATGATGTGCACTTCCTTGCCCTCGGCTTCGAGCAGGTTGTTTTGTTGGAAGCGAGTAAATACCCGCGATACGGTTTCCACGGCAAGGCCCAAATAGTTACCAATTTCGTTGCGCGACATGGCCAGGCGGAATTGATTGGCCGAGAAGCCGCGCGCGCGGAAGCGGGCGGAGAGGTTCACGAGGAAGGTAGCGATACGTTCATCAGCGGTTTTCTTCGAGAGCAGCAGCATCATTTGCTGATCATCGCGGATCTCGCGGCTCATGATGCGCATCAACTGACGGCGCAGTTGTGGCAGTTGTACGGCCAACTCGTCCAGGCGCTCGAAGGGAATTTCGCACACTGAGGTGGTTTCCAGTGCCATGGCCGAAACAGGGTAAATTTCACTGTCCATGCCTGACAGACCAACTAACTCGCTAGGTAGATGGAAGCCGGTGATCTGTTCGTCGCCGCCATCGCTCAGGCTGAAAGTCTTCAGCGCGCCCGCCCGCACGGCAAAGACGGAGTTGAACGCGTCGCCCTGGCGGAAAAGAAACTCACCCTTTTTCATCGGGCGGTCGCGTTTGACGATTTCGTCGAGCGCGTCCATGTCTTCCAGATTCAGCGACAGCGGCAGGCACAAACTCGCCAGGCTGCAGTCCTTGCAATGGGCTTGATGTGGGGTATGCAACTTGATGCTTTCGGACATCGTCAGTGTTCCTGAGCTGAGCAGACAATAGGCTCAAGGTTACAGCAGCCAGCGGGTGACAGCCAGTGACATGGCTTCTTGACCATGTGTTCAAGTATGGCGCTGAACAGCCGATAGTTCAGGCGGTTGAGGTATCTGCAAGTGAGTAAGTTTATGCGCCTGGAATTGACATCGATGATTGGCCGCCTGGGGTTGGCGGTTGAGCGCAAAAGCGCGACCGTCGATGGCGTCGATGGCGTCGAGAAGGATGATCAGGCACTGCGCGATAGTCTGCGCGTCAGTCTGTCGGAGCTGGGCAAGGCCCGTTCCGCCGCCCAGAAAAACCAAGATATCGATGACAGCAGCCTGCCGGATCTGATCAAGGACCTGCTCAAGCGAATTCGCGCGCTCAAGGAGCAGATCGAGGCCAAGAAAGAGGAGTTGAATGCGGTCATGAGTGACCAGAGCCTTGATCCCGAGGCTAAACGCTTGAAGATTGAAACCTTGCAGAGTGAACTGGCGTCACTGCAGGGTGCCTTGAGCAGCGCCCATACCACGCTGCTCAAGGCTTTGCGCGAACAAGGCCTGACCGATCAGCAGATGCAGGAACTGTCCAGCCTGCTGATGAAATAGGTACTAGATAACCCGCGAGAAACGCTGCTGGCTTTGTTCGCACATGTAGCGATCAAACAGCATGCACAGCGACCTGACCAGCAGTCGACCCGCCGGCTTGACATCGATGCCTTGGGCGCTCAAGTCAATCAGGCCGTCGCTGGCCATTTGCTGCAGTTGCGGCCAGATTTCTGCGAAGTAACTGCGGAAATTTATTGCATGCGCCTGCTCAATATCGGCAAAGCGCAGTTGGAAGTGACAAATTAGCTGTTGGATCACCGCGCGGCGAACGCGGTCGTCAGCGTCGCAGTGCAGGCCGCGCAGGGTCGCCAGTTCGTTATTGCCGTGGCTTTCCTGATAGATGTTCAGGTCGCTGCTGTTCTGGCAGTAGAGATCGCCGATCTGGCTGATTGAAGACACCCCTAAACCGATCAGGTCGCAATGGCCGTGCGTGGTGTAACCCTGGAAATTACGCTGCAGGCTGCCGTCTTCCTGAGCGCTGGCCAGTTCGTCGTCGGGCAGGGCGAAGTGATCCATGCCGATGTAGCGATAACCCGCGGCATTCAGTTGTTCGATGCTGGCTTGCAGCATGGCGAGTTTGTCGACTGGGCTTGGCAGGTCGCTGGTGTTGATCCGCCGCTGCGGCATAAAGCGCTCTGGCAAGTGCGCGTAGTTGAACAAGGACAGACGATCCGGTTGCAGGGCGATGACTTCTTCCACGGTACGGGCGAAGCGCTCAGGCGTTTGCAGCGGCAGGCCGTAAATCAGATCGATGTTGACTGAGCGAAATTGCAGGGTGCGCGCTGCTTCGACAATCGCGCGGGTTTCTTCCAGCGTTTGCAGGCGGTTGACGGCGCGCTGCACGGCGGGATCCAGGTCTTGCACGCCCAGGCTGACGCGGTTGAAGCCCAGTTCGCGTAGCAGGCCCATGGTCGACCAGTCGGCTTCGCGCGGGTCAATCTCGATGCTGTAATCGCCGCTGTCGTCATCGAGCAGGTTGAAGTGCTGGCGCAGGTGGGCCATTAGGTGGCGCAGTTCGTCGTGACTGAGGAACGTGGGCGTGCCGCCGCCAAAATGCAGTTGTTCGACGGTCTGCCGCGGGTCAAGGTGGCGGCTGACAATGGCCACTTCGCGTTGAAGTTTTTCCAGATAGGGCTGGGCGCGGCCACGATCTTTGGTGATCACTTTATTGCAGGCGCAGTAGTAACAGATGTGCGCGCAGAACGGGATGTGCACATACAGCGACAGTGGGCGCAGGGCTTTACGGCTGTCACGCAAGGCATGCAGCAAGTCGAACTGGCCAATGCGTTCGTGGAACTGCACGGCAGTCGGATAAGAGGTGTAGCGGGGGCCTGCCTGGTCGTAACGACGAATCAGAGTACTGTCCCACTGGATGGCGTTGAGCATGCGGGTTTTCCCGGTCTGGCTTTCAGTACCGGCGAGTCTAAGAGCGGCGCAAAGGGTGTGTTTTGACTTGTATCAAGCCAAAATCGATCCAGGGCGCGAGTGCCGTGGCCTTTTATCAGGGTTTCAGTGGCCCATGAGCCAATGCTGGTGTGGGCCAGGGAGTGTCCACAAGCCGAACAGCATGACCAGAATTCCCCCCGCCATACGAATGCCCTGACGACGCAAGAGGGCGGTTACGCGCTCTGCTGCGAGGCCTGTGGCCATTAGCACCGGCAACGTACCTAGGCCAAAGGCGAGCATCAAGGCGGCACTGTTTAAGGCATTACCTTGACTCGCTGCCCAGAGCAGGGTGCTGTAGACCAAGCCGCACGGCAGCCAGCCCCACAGCGCACCGAGCACGAGCGCCTTGGGCGCGCTGGTGACGGGCATAAAGTGTTTGGTCAGTGGTTGAATAACACGCCATAGGTTTCGCCCAAGAGCCTCAATGCGGGTCAGGCCGCTCCACCAGCCCGCCAGATAAAGCCCCATGGCGATCAGCAGTAAGCCAGCCAAGACGCGCATGAAGGTGCCTAACGGGCCGGCCGTCAGTGCCCAGCCGGCGAGACCGATCAGCAGGCCGGCCAGGGCATAGCTGAGGATGCGCCCGAGGTTGTAGGCGAGCAGGAAAAAAAAGCGTTGTTGGCGTTTTTCTGGCGGAATCGCCAGCGTCAATGCGCCCATTAGGCCGCCACACATACCTAGACAATGGCCGCCACCGAGCAAGCCGAGAATCAGGGCAGAAATCAGCAGCGGGAGCAGTTCAAGCATCGGTTTTACCCGGTTCGTCCGGCTTGGTTGAGTTGTGCTGCTCGTGTGCCTCGTTTACCGCAGCCTGATGTTTGGGGTCTTCATCGTCGAACAGGATGCTGTGCGCTGGGCCGTCCAGGTCGTCGAACTGGCCACTGTCCACCGCCCAGAAAAACAACCAAATGGCGAAGCCAACCAGCGCAATGGCCACCGGGATCAGAATATAGAGAGCGGGCATGAAATCTCCGGTTTCGGGCAGGACATGGGATGGCCTTGGCTTTTGTCTTCACCATGGCGACGGTTGGTGAGGCCGGTGAGACCGCGTTCGCCCTATTTACGAGTCAGTCGCAGGGCGTTAAGTACCACCAACAACGAACTGACTGACATACCTAGGGCTGCCCAGATCGGGGTAATCCAGCCGACAGCCGCGAAGGGCAGTACCAAGCCATTGTACAGACTGGCCCATGTAAGGTTCTCGATGATGATGCGGCGAGTACGTTGCGCCATGTGTAGAGCTTGCACCAAGCTGCTCAGTCGATTGGACAGCAATACCGCATCAGCGCTGGTTTTCGCCAGGTCGGTGGCGCTGCCCATGGCCACGCTGATATCCGCAGCGGCCAGCACAGGCACATCGTTGACGCCATCGCCGAGCATCAGCACCCGGCGACCTGCGCTATGCAACTGCTTGAGTACAGCGAGTTTTGCGTCGGGCGTCAGGCCGCCACGCGCATCATCAATGCTCAGTTGGCGGGCCACCTCGGCAACCATGGGTGAGCTGTCACCAGACAGCAGCATGATCTGCCAACCCTTGGCCTTGGCCATGTTGATCAGTTGCGGCGCATCGTCACGCAGGCGGTCATCCAGAACGAACCAGGCCAGCGGACCTTGCTCATCGCCCAATAGCAGCCATTGACCGTTTTCACCGGTAATGCGCGGTGCTGTTTGCTGGCTCAGGGCGCAGACGAAGTCGGCCTGACCAATCCTCAGTACACAGTCCTTAACGCGGCCCTGCAAACCCAGGCCAGGATGGCTCTCGACCTCATCGGCGGCCTCACGGGCCAAACCAAAGGCGCGGGCAATAGGATGCTCAGAGCGGTTTTCCAACGCGGCGGCCAAGGCCAGGCAGCTGTCTGCGTCCAAGTCACGCAGTGGATGGATAGCGCTTAGGGTCAGGCGGCCTTCGGTCAGGGTGCCGGTTTTGTCCAGCACGAGAGTGTCAATCTGGTTCAGGCCTTCCAGTACGTGCCCTCGGGTCAGCAGCAGGCCCAGCTTGTGCAGTGAGCCCGTGGCGGCCGTAAGCGCTGTCGGGGTGGCCAGCGCGAGCGCGCAGGGGCAGGTGGCTACGAGCAAGGACAGCACAATCCAAAAAGCCCGCGACGGGTCTATTTGCCACCAAGCCCAGCCGACGATGGCCGCGACCACCAATACGATCAACAGGAACCACTGAGCGACCTGATCTGCCAGCACGGCCAGGCGTGGTTTATCGTTTTGCGCACGCTCCAGCAAACGGACGATGGCCGAGAGGCGGGTGGCATCACCCAGCGCCTGCACCTCAACGCACAAGGGGCCTTCAACGTTTAGCGTGCCAGCGGTCACGCTGTCGCCAATAGCTCTAGGCTGCGGCAGGTATTCGCCGGTTAATAGCGATTCATCGACGCTCGACTGGCCTTGCACAATACGGCCGTCGGCGGGCAACAGTGCACCTGGCGGCACGAGCACCTGATCGCCGACACGCAGTTCGCTAAGCAGAATGCGCTGGTTTTGTCCGTCGGCGTCCAAGCGCAAGCAAGAAGCAGGGAGCAGATTGACCAACTGTGACGTGGCTGCCGCTGTGCGCTCTCGGGCTCGGCGTTCCAAATAGCGGCCGGCCAAGAGGAACAAGGCAAACATGCCCACTGCGTCAAAATACAGCTCGCCTTGACCGGTGATGGTTGACCAGATACCGGCGACATAGGCGCCGCCAATTGCCAGCGACACCGATACATCCATGGTCAGGTGCCGGGTGCGTAGGTCACGTAGCGCACCGCGGAAGAATTGACCACAGCAGTAGAAAACAATCGGTGTGGTGAGGAACAGGCTGACCCAGCGCAAAATCTTATCGAGCTCTGGTGTGAGGTCGATGTTGAATTCCGGCCAAGTGGCCATGGTGGCCATCATTACCTGCATCCACAGCATGCCGGCCACGCCCAGTTCGCGCATGGCGCGGCGGTTTTCTCGCTGCAATTGCTCGGCGGCGGCATCGGCCTGCCAAGGGTGGGCGGCATAGCCGATTTTGCGCAGCGCCTTGAGCAGGCTGCTGAGCGGCAGTTGGCTATCGGTCCAGCGCACCTGCAGGCGATGGTTGGAGAGGTTCAAGTGCGCTTCACTGACGCCAGGGATGGCGCGCAGGTGTTTTTCAATCAACCAGCCGCAGGCCGCGCAGCTGATGCCTTCGATCAACAGGCAGGTCTCGCTGAGCTCGCCATCATGTTCGACGAAAGGTTGCTGCACGTCGCTGCGGTCGTAAAGAGCCAGCTCATCGGGCAATGCTTGCGGCAAGCTTTGCGGATTGGAGGCGTTTTCACTGCGGTGCTTGTAGTAGTGCTCCAAGCCGCTGCTGACAATGGCTTCAGCCACTGCCTGGCAGCCCGGGCAGCACATTTCACGGGTAGCACCAAGCACAGCAGCTTGATAGCGACTGCCGGTGAGTACCGGCAAGCCGCAGTGGTAGCAGGGAGTTGGGCTGGCCATCGGTATGCTTACTGAACATCCCCGAGGTACATACGGCGACCGCTTTCAACGGTCTTCTCTTCAAACAGGCGCCAGTCTTTGCCGCCTTCCTGGCCGATCAGCTCAACAAAACGACGGCCACTGATGGCATCGATCATCTGCCCGCTGTAGCTGCCGTCTTCACGTGGCTGCAGGATTACGCGACGGTCTCGCTCCGGTTGAGTGGGCGAAATAACGTTCAACACCAACTGCTGCGGACGGCTGTTGCCATTGAGCTGGAGGGTGGCTGTACCGGTCTCATCGTCAAGTACAAGCGCCGCATGCAGTTGCAGGCGCGTGGCAAGATTTTCACGCTCAAGCGACTGGTTGATGCCTTTGCCTACGTCGTAATAGTCATCGGAAATCAGTCCCGGCGGGTTTTTGGTTGCAATGGTCAGCAGGGTCAGCCCCTGCACCACGGAGTAAGCCAGTAGGCTAATCAAAAACCACGGCCAAAATTGTTTGTACCAAGGCTTGATGATCTCGGGAGTTTGTTCAGTCATGGTCTTCTCTGGTCAGCGCACGCTGGGGCCGATAAAACGGCTGGCAGCGTCAGTCTTGATGCTTGGATCGTCCACCGCTTGCAGGTGGAAGGTGATTTCATTGGTGCTTGAGGGCAGCTTCTCGGGCTCGATGGACAGCTCAATGGGGAGTGACAACACTTCGCCGGCCACAGCCTTGATTTCGCGTTTGCCTTCGTACACTAAGCCATCAAGGCCGTCAGCGGTAATCGAGTAAGTTACAGCATGTTGTGCTTTATTCATGATTTTAAGGGTGTAGACGTTCTCGATCCGGCCTTCCTCGTTTTCACGGTAAAGCACGCGATCTTTAAGTGCGTCCAGCTCAACCAGTGAGCGGCTCGCGACAGCCCAGGCAAATACACAGAACATTGCCAGCAACGCCACGGCATAGCCGATCAGGCGTGGGCGCACCAAATGGGTTTTTTGTCCCGACAGGTTGTGTTCAGTGGTGTAGCTGATCAGCCCTTTGGGGTAGTTCATCTTCTCCATGATGCTGTCGCAGGCATCAATACAGGCGGCACAACCGATGCATTCAATCTGCAGGCCGTCACGGATATCGATGCCGGTAGGGCAGACGTGGACGCACATTTTACAGTCGATGCATTCGCCTAAACCCTGAGCCTTATAGTCCGCGTCTTTTTTACGCGGCCCACGTGCTTCACCACGGCGCGGGTCGTAGGAAACAATCAGTGTGTCTTGGTCGAACATCACACTCTGGAAACGGGCGTAGGGGCACATGTAGATGCACACTTGTTCGCGCAAGTAACCGGCGTTGCCATAAGTGGCGAGGGTAAAAAAGCCTACCCAGAATAAAGCCCAGCCGCCGGCTTGCAGGGTAAACAGTTCAGGGATCAGTTCGCGAATCGGCGTGAAGTAGCCGACAAAGGTGATGGCAGTCGCTAAAGAAACACCCACCCAAATGCTGTGCTTGGCCAGCTTGCGCAGGAATTTCTGCGCGCTCATTGGGGTTTTGTCGAGCTTCATGCGTTGGTTGCGATCGCCTTCGGTGATCTTCTCTGCCCACATGAAAATCCAGGTGTAGACACTTTGTGGGCAGGTGTAGCCACACCAGACGCGGCCTGCGAAGACGGTTATAAAAAACAGGCCGAAGGCGGCGATGATCAGCAGTGCGGAGAGCAGTACAAAGTCTTGCGGCCAGTAGGTCGAACCAAAAATGTAGAACTTTCGTTCAGGCAGGTTCCACCATACGGCTTGGCGGCCATTCCAGGTCAGCCAAACGGTGCCGAAATACAGTAGGAATAAGGCTGCACCACCGAGCATGCGCAGGTTGCGGAAGATGCCGGTAAATGAGCGGGTGTAGATTTTTTCGCGGTTGGCGTACAGGTCAACGACTTCGACCTTGGCCGGGGTAGGGGTTACATCTTTAACTGGAATTTGCGTGCTCATCAGTTTGTACCACGGCGGTTGATTGGCTGCTTTGATCGATACGTGCCGATCAAAGTCATACGTGCTCGTGCGCTATGGTACGCCTGATAATCACTCGACAAGTGCGACCAGCAGTCGCGCTTGTCGAGCGGGAGAATCACTTCTCGGTTTTGTCCTGGGACAGGCTGTACACGTAAGCCGCCAGCAGATGCACTTTATCGTTGCCAAGGAAATCTTCCTGGGCAGGCATCTTGCCATTGCGACCATGGCGCAGAGTTTGCTGGATCTGGGCAAAGCTGGAGCCATACAACCAGACCTTGTCAGTCAGATTAGGCGCTCCCATGGCTTGTTGCCCCTTGGCATCAGCACCATGACAGACTGCACAATTGGCGGCGAAGATGTTTTGACCTGCGGCAAGGTCAACCTTGATCCCTTCCGGATTCTTCAGGCCGGACAAGCTGCGAATGTAGCCGGCAACGTGGCGGATACCATCCTCGCCAATCACACCCAGTTGCGCAGGCATCATGCCTTGGCGACCCTTGAGCAGGGTGGTTTTGATGGTTTCCGGGTCGCCGCCATACAGCCAGTCGTTATCGGTCAGGTTGGGGAAGCCATAGGCACCCTTGGCATCAGAGCCGTGACAAACCGAGCAGTTGGACGCAAACAGGCGGCCGCCCATTTTCAGCGCTTGCTCGTCTTGGGCCACTTGCTCAATCGGCATGGCTGCATATTTGGCGAAGATCGGTCCGTATTGGACGTCAGCTTTAGCCATTTCTTTTTCCCACTGATGCACGCCGGTCCAGCCGCTCGAGCCTGTGGAGAAAGTAGTTTGCTCTTTGTTGTCGAGGTAGCTGTAGCCCGGCAGCAGGCCTTTCCAGTTACCCAGGCCCGGGTAGAGCACCAAGTAGCCCAGGGCGAAAATGATGGTGCCGATAAACAGCATGAACCACCACTTGGGCAGCGGGTTGTCGAACTCTTCGATGCCATCGAAGGAGTGGCCGACAGTTTCCTCGGTGGTCTCTTCGCGCTGACCTTTACGGGTGCCGAAGATCAGCCAAGTCAGGGCAAAGATGGTGCCCAGAGACAGAATGGTTACGTACCAACTCCAGAACGTGGTCATTGGTTATTGCTCCTGGAAGATTGCTCGTCACGCTCATTGGGTTTGGGATCGTCGGCGAAAGGCAGGTTGGCGGCCTCGTCGAAGTTGGATTTACGCTTGCTGCTGTAGGCCCAGAGCACTACGCCAATAAAGGCGATAAAGACTACTGCTGTACCTATGCCGCGAATCGTCCCGATATCCATTGTGCGTTACCGTTTGTTCTTGATGGATGTGCCGAGAACCTGAAGGTACGCAACGAGGGCGTCCATCTCGGTTTTGCCTTTGACAGCCTCTTTTGCACCGGCAATGTCTTCATCGGTGTAAGGGATGCCGAAGTTACGCATGACTTCCATCTTTTGCGCTGTGTTTTCGCCGTCGAGTTTTTTCTCTACCAGCCATGGGTAGGCCGGCATTTTGGACTCGGGCACAACGTTGCGCGGGTTGTACAGGTGAGCACGCTGCCACTCATCCGAGTAGCGGCCGCCTACGCGGGCCAGATCCGGACCAGTACGCTTGGAACCCCACAGGAACGGGTGATCCCAAACGCTTTCACCTGCTACCGAGTAGTGGCCATAACGTTCGGTTTCGGCACGGAACGGACGAATCATCTGTGAGTGGCAGCTGACGCAACCCTCTTTGATATAGATGTCGCGGCCTTCCAACTGCAGCGCAGTGTAGGGCTTGAGGCCCTCAACTGGCTCGTTGGTCACGTCCTGGAAAAACAGCGGAACGATTTGAGTCAGGCCGCCGATGCTGACGGCCAAAACCATCAGCAGCGCCATCAGGCCAATATTCTTCTCAATGATTTCGTGTTTCATCAGTGTGCTACTCCGGCAGGCATCAGCGCAGCAGCTTCGTATTCAGAAGCTTTTGCGGCACGCACGGTGCGATAAGTGTTGTAGGCCATCAACAGCATGCCGGCAACGAAGAAGGCGCCGCCAATCATGCGTACCACGTAACCTGGGTGGCTGGCTTCAAGGGCTTCAACGAAGGAGTAGGTGAGGGTGCCGTCTTCGTTGACTGCGCGCCACATCAAACCCTGGGTGATGCCGTTTACCCACATGGATGCGATGTACAGCACCGTACCGATAGTGGCCAGCCAGAAGTGCGCGTTGATCAGGCCAACACTGTGCATCTGCGGACGACCAAACACCTTGGGAACCAAGTGATAGAGCGCGCCGATGGAGATCATGGCTACCCAGCCGAGAGCGCCGGCGTGAACGTGGCCGATGGTCCAGTCGGTGTAGTGGGAAAGGGCGTTGACGGTTTTGATCGCCATCATCGGACCTTCAAAGGTCGACATGCCGTAAAACGCCAGCGATACCACCAGGAAGCGCAGAATTGGGTCGGTACGCAGCTTATGCCAGGCTCCCGACAGGCTCATCATGCCGTTGATCATGCCGCCCCAGCTTGGTGCCAGAAGGATAATCGACATGGCCATGCCCAGAGACTGGGCCCAATCCGGCAGTGCGGTGTAGTGCAGGTGGTGCGGACCAGCCCAGATATACAGGGTGATCAGTGCCCAGAAATGCACAATCGACAAGCGATACGAGTAAATCGGACGCTCAGCTTGCTTGGGAACAAAGTAGTACATCATCCCCAGGAAGCCGGTGGTCAGGAAGAAGCCTACGGCGTTATGACCGTACCACCACTGAATCATGGCATCGGTCGCGCCGGCATACATCGAGTACGACTTGAACATGCCGACCGGAACAGCAGCGCTGTTGACGATATGCAGCATGGCCGTAACCAGGATGAATGCACCGTAGAACCAGTTGCCCACATAAATGTGCTTGGTTTGACGCTTCATCACCGTGCCGAAGAACACGATGGCGTAAGCCACCCAAACCACGGTAATCAGGATGTCAATTGGCCACTCGAGTTCGGCGTATTCCTTGGAACCGGTGAAACCCATCGGTAAGGTAATGACCGCCGCAACGATCACCGCTTGCCAGCCCCAGAACACAAAAGCCGCCAAGCCATCCGATATCAGACGCGCCTGGCTGGTACGTTGCACCACGTAAAACGAGGTGGCCATGAGCGCGCAACCGCCGAAGGCAAAGATCACTGCGTTGGTGTGAAGAGGGCGCAGACGACCGAAGCTCGTCCATTCCATGCCTAGGTTGAGTCCGGGCCACACGAGTTGTGCGGCGATAAACACGCCTAAAGCCATGCCAATGACTCCCCAGACCACCGTCATTACGGCGAACTGGCGAACCACCTTGTAGTTATAAGCAGTCTGACTGATTGCTGTGCTCATTATGGGTTCCACGGTTAATGGATTTTCTAGGGGCAAAAAACGGCGGCAAGTATGTAGAAAGCATGTACTCATTGCAACGACGCACGCCGCAGCAGTGAGGCCTTCTAGGCCTTTGGCAGACCCGCACAAACAACTGAACGGAGCAGAACCTGAGGCTATAGGTGCCTAGAACGATCAAGCGCAAAGATAGGAATCGCCTTGGAGTTATAGCAAATGGCGACTGAGGAAGAGATTAGCTCAAGTAGCGGGGGAAGAATGTATCGAGTATGCGAGGTGCGACTTTGGGTCGCATCGGTGTGAGGGGAGAAATTGACTGGCGACATTGCGTCGCCAGTCAATGTGTTGCGGTGTAACTACTTGGTTGCGGAATCAGACTTCGATTGGCTCAGGCTCATTACGTAAGCCGCCAGCAGGTGCACTTTGTCATTGCCAAGGTATTGGTCTTGCGCGGGCATCTGACCATTACGACCGTGGCGAATGGTTTGTTGCAGTTGCACCAGGCTGCTGCCGTAGATCCAACCCGCCGGGCTGGTCAGGTCGGGCGCGCCGAGTATGGCCATGCCTTTACCTTCAGCGCCGTGGCAAGCCAGGCAATTGGCAGCGTATATAGCGGCGCCTTTTTCCTGGTTGTAGCTATTGTCGGCGGGGAGCGGTAGGCCAGCCAGGTCTTTGCGCACGTAAGCGGCAATGTCCTGAACGCCTTCTTCACCAATCACTGCCGCCCAAGCTGGCATCACACCCATGCGTCCATTAAGGATGCTGGTTTTGATATCGCTCGGTGCACTGCCCCAGCGCCAATGGTTGTCAGCCAGGTTAGGAAAGCCTACAGCGCCCTTGGCATCGGAGCCGTGGCAAACAGAGCAATAGGTAGCAAACATACGGCCGCCCATTTTCAATGCTTGCTCGTCTTTGGCTACTTCTTCTAGGGGCATAGCTGCGTATTTGGCGAAGATCGGGCCATAGGCTTCATCAGCCTTGGCGACTTCACGTTCCCACTGTTTTTCTTGAGTCCAACCGCCTTCATAGCCTGGCAGCAGTCCTTTCCAGTTGCCCAAACCTGGGTACAGCACCAGGTAGCCAATGGAAAAGATGATGGTGCCGATGAACAGCATGAACCACCACTTTGGCAGTGGATTGTCATATTCCTCGATGCCATCAAAGGAATGGCCCATGGTCTGTTCGGTGGGGTTCTTGTGAACTTCGCTTTTACGGGTGGCGAAAATTAACCAGAACAACGCGAGCAGGGTGCCGACAGTCAGCAGCGTGATGTACCAGCTCCAGAAAGTGCTCATGGGGTCTTGCTCCTTGGTGCAGCCAGCTTGGATTCATCGGCAAAAGGCAGCAGGGCGGCCTCATCGAAGGCGGCGCGACGTTTGCCGCTGTAAGCCCACAGGGTCACGCAAACAAAGGACAGTAAAACCAGGCCTGTTCCGATGCCACGTAGCATGCCGATATCAAAATGTTCGAATGACATGGCGCTACCTCTTGTTCTTGACGGCAGTGCCGAGCACTTGCAGGTAGGCAACCATGGCATCCATCTCAGTTTTGCCTTTCACTGCTTCAGTTGCGCCCGCAATGTCTTCGTCGCTGTAAGGCACACCGAGGGTGCGCAGGGCCTTCATCTTGGCGGCGGTGTCTTCGCCATCCAGGGTGTTTTCAACCAGCCACGGGTACGCCGGCATTTTCGATTCAGGTACTACGTTGCGCGGGTTGTACAGGTGTGCACGCTGCCACTCATCCGAGTAGCGCCCGCCAACGCGTGCCAGATCCGGGCCGGTACGCTTGGAGCCCCACAGGAAGGGGTGGTCGTACACGCTTTCACCGGCTACCGAGTAGTGGCCATAACGTTCGGTTTCGGCACGGAAAGGTCGAATCATCTGCGAATGGCAGCCTACGCAGCCTTCGCGGATGTACAGGTCACGGCCTTCCAGTTGCAGGGCTGTGTAAGGCTTTAGACCTGCCACCGGCTCATTGGTGACGTCTTGGAAAAACAGCGGGACGATTTGCGTCAGGCCGCCGACACTCACCGCCAGCACCATCAGCAGGGCCATCAGGCCGATGTTTTTCTCGAGTATTTCGTGTCTCATCAGTGGGCTCCTTCAACCGAAAACTGCGCAGCGGCTTCCATTTCGGCGGCCTTGGTGTTGCGCACGGTCTGCCAAACGTTCCAGGCCATGACCAGCATGCCGGCGAAGAAAATCCCGCCGCCGATCAAACGCACCACAAAGCCTGGGTGGCTGGCTTCGAGGGCTTCAACGAAGGAGTAGGTGAGGGTGCCGTCTTCGTTGACTGCGCGCCACATCAGGCCCTGAGCAATGCCGTTGACCCACATGGAGGCGATGTACAGCACGGTGCCGATGGTGGCGAGCCAGAAGTGCACATTGATCAAGCCAACGCTGTGCATTTCTTCGCGGCCAAAGACTTTTGGCACCATGTGGTAGAGCGCGCCGATCGATACCATGGCAACCCAGCCGAGGGCGCCGGCATGAACGTGGCCGATGGTCCAGTCGGTGTAGTGGGACAGGGCGTTAACGGTCTTGATGGCCATCATCGGACCTTCAAAGGTCGACATGCCATAAAACGCCAGGGACACGACCAAAAAGCGCAGGATCGGGTCGGTGCGCAGCTTATGCCAAGCGCCAGAGAGGGTCATCATGCCGTTGATCATGCCGCCCCAGCTCGGGGCCAGGAGAATCAGCGACATCACCATGCCCAGGCTCTGCGCCCAGTCAGGCAGTGCGGTGTAATGCAGGTGATGCGGGCCAGCCCAGATGTAAACGGCGATCAGCGCCCAAAAGTGCACGATGGACAGGCGATAGGAGTAAACCGGGCGGCCAGCTTGTTTGGGCACGAAGTAATACATCATCCCCAAGAAGCCTGCAGTCAGGAAGAAGCCCACGGCGTTGTGGCCGTACCACCACTGAATCATCGCATCCGTCGCCCCGGCATAGGCCGAGTAGGACTTGGTGAAGGTCACGGGCATTGCCATGCTGTTGACAACGTGTAGCAGCGCCACGGTGAGAATAAAACCACCGAAGAACCAGTTACCCACGTAGATGTGGCTGACGTTGCGCTTGGCTACCGTGCCAAAAAATACGATGGCATAGCTGACCCAGACAACGGTGATCAGAATATCGATCGGCCATTCCAGTTCGGCGTATTCCTTAGAGCTGGTCAAACCCAGCGGCAGGGTTACTGCGGCCAAGACAATCACCAGCTGCCAGCCCCAAAAGGTAAAGGCCGCGAGCTTGGGTGCAAACAGGGTGGTTTGCGAGGTGCGTTGCACGGCGTAATAGCTGCAGGCAAAAAGCGCACAGCCGCCGAAAGCGAAAATAACCGCGTTAGTGTGCAGAGGGCGTAAGCGCCCAAAACTGGTCCACGGTAGGTTCAGGTTGAGTTCAGGCCAGGCCAGTTGCGCGGCGATAAACACGCCGACCCCCATCCCGACAATGCCCCACACCACCGTCATGATGGCGAATTGGCGAACCACCTTGTAGTTGTAGGCGGAACTGCTGGTTGTGTTCATGTCTGGGCTTCCATCCACGGTTATAGGCAGATCTATTTAAAATCAGCGGCTGAAGACCCATACAATCAGGCCCACAGTCCAACGGACTCTTCTAGCGAGGTAAGCATGAGCAAAGGGCGAGGGCTCGGTATTGACAGGGATCAATACCCGCAAGGACAAGTCGGTGATATCTGGCTGTGGGATCAGCCTGAGAGTGATCGCCGGGCGACGTTGCTCCTAGCCCATGGGGCTGGCGCACCGATGGACAGTGAGTTCATGCAGCAGATGGCGCAAAGCCTTGCCCTGCGTTGCGTGGCAGTAATGCGGTTTGAGTTTGCCTACATGGCTGCGCGCCGCCAGGACGGTAAAAAGCGACCGCCCAATCCTCAGGCGCAATTGCTTGAGCGTTGGCGCGAGGTTTATCAACAGGTGCGCGAGCAGGTTGTCGGCCCGCTGGCGATTGGCGGCAAGTCCATGGGCGGGCGGATGGCCAGTCTGCTGGCTGACGAGCTAGAGCCTGATGCTTTGGTCTGCTTGGGATATCCGTTCTACGCCGTTGGCAAACCGCAGAAGCCGCGAATCGAGCACTTGGCGCAGCTGAAAACGCGCACGCTGATTATCCAGGGCGAACGTGATGCATTGGGGGATCGGCAGGCTGTAGCGACGTACCCGTTAGCTGATGCGATCACGCTGCACTGGCTTGCAGCGGCCGATCACGATCTCAAACCGCTTAAACGCTCTGGTTTTACCCAGCATCAGCACATGGAAACCGCAGCCGACCTTATCGCAACCTTTATCACTCAAAAAACATGAGGCGTCTGGGCGTGGTGGTTTATTTGTCCTACTAAAATACTAGGGCTTTGCCCGGCCCGGTGAGTGGCGTACACTGCGCCCATGTTTGCGAGGAGTTGCCATGAGCACCATTACTATTACTGACGCTGCCCACGATTATCTGGCTGACCTGCTCAGCAAGCAGAACACTCCGGGCATCGGCATTCGCGTATTTATTACCCAGCCGGGCACTCAGTACGCAGAAACTTGCATCGCCTATTGCAAGCCAGGCGAGCAGAAAACTGAAGATACTGCTTTGGGCCTGGCCAGCTTTACCGCTTGGATCGACGCCGTCAGTGAGCCGTTTCTTGAAGATGCTGTGGTCGACTATGCCACCGACCGTATGGGCGGCCAGCTCACCATCAAAGCGCCGAATGCCAAAGTGCCGATGGTTAACGACGACAGCCCGGTCAACGAGCGCATCAGCTATTACCTGCAAACCGAGATCAATCCCAGCCTTGCCAGTCACGGCGGCGAAGTCTGTCTGATTGACGTGGTTGAGGACGGTATTGCCGTACTCAAGTTTGGCGGTGGCTGCCAAGGTTGCGGTCAGGTTGATTTCACCCTCAAGGAAGGCATCGAGAAAACCCTGCTTGAGCGCATTCCCGAGTTGAAAGGGGTGCGTGACGTGACCGATCACAGCGTCAAAGAAAATGCCTACTACTGAGTAGACAACTCACTGAAAAATGCCCGCGTTCTGCGGGCATTTTTTATGGCGATGGATATTTGTTAGAGCAAAGGCTCGCGGCTAAAGCCCCTCCCACAACAGCCTGCAGTCAACGACTGATTGGCCGTGCTGCTCATCCTGGTGGGAGGGGCTTTAGCCGCGACAGGGCCTGCGTGGTCAAGCCTTAGCGCGGCTTTTGCGTCGATCCAGCACCTCGGTTGCCCGTGCGCGCAGTTGCCCGCAACCGCCGTCAATATCTTGGCCGGCCGAGTTGCGCACTTTGGTCAGCACGCCACGGCTGTGCAGGTAGCGCACGATCTGTACGATGCGGTCGCCATCGGGGCGCTGGAATTCATCGTCTTCCAGGCTGTTGTAAGGGATCAGGTTCATGATCGCGTACTTGCCCTTGAGTAGGCGCAAGATGCCGTCCATCTCTTCCACACTGTCGTTGATGCCTTTAAGTAGCGTCCACTGATACTGAATTGGGTAATCAATGTGTCGAGCGTAGGCTTCACCCAGTTCCACCAGCTCTTCTGGGTCGATGCGAGGTGCGCGCGGGAGGAGTTGCTGGCGCAACTCGGCATCGGTTGTGTGCAGCGACAGCGCTAGCGCCGGCTTGACCTGCTGCTGCGGCAAACGCTCGAACACCCGTGGATCGCCGACGGTGGAAAACACCAGATTACGCTGGCCGATGCCGCCTTCGGTGCCGAGCAGGTTGATGGCCTCGAGCACGTTGTCGAGGTTGTGCGCCGGTTCGCCCATGCCCATAAACACGACTTTCTTCACCGGGCGAAAACGCCGGGCCAGTGCAACTTGGGCAACAATTTCGGCGGTGCTGAGTTGGCGCAGCAATCCGCTTTTGCCGGTCATGCAGAACACGCAGCCCACCGCGCAGCCGACTTGGCTGGAGACGCATAGGCCGTCGCGCGGGAGCAGCACGCTTTCCACCATCTGTTTGTCGGCCAGCTCCACCAGCAGTCGTGCAGAGCCATCACCGGCGGGATGCTCTGCGCTCAGTCGGGCCAATTGATCGAGCGCGCTGCTGATCTCGGGCAGGGCATTACGTACCGCCAGCGGCAAAAAGTTCTCGGTTTTTTGATTGCGCGTACCGGTATCCAGCGGCATGCCCCGCAGCCAGGCGCGGGTAATCCGGCCGATGTGCATGGGTTTGGCACCGAGGTCGCTCAGGCGTTGATGAAAGTCTTGAATATGCATGGGGCGCGCATGCTACCACTGGCCAGGTTGCGAGGGTATGTGTCGAAATCGACCGGCATAAACGCAAGCAAAAAACCTTAGGCTTTGCTCAAGCTGCGCCGGACACTCATACTAGCGGCCTGATTTAGCCTGTCCCAGCTGTGCGGAGCGGTAAATGAAATTTATACACCAGCGCGAACACCTCAATGAAGACGACATCGTGGTGATCGAGTGCTCACAAACCTGCAACATTCGTTTGATGAGTGATGCCAATTTCCGCAGTTTCAAAAATGGCGGGCGCCACACCTATCATGGCGGGGCTTTTGATACGTTTCCGGCCAAAATTACGGTGCCCAGCAGCGGTTTCTGGAATATCACCATCGATACAGTGAGTCGCCGTGCCGTTAGCGTAACCCGCAAGCCGACGCTCAAACATTCAATCAAGATCATTCGCAAGTCGACTTCGCGCCTGAGCTGATAGCTAATCAATAAGTGAGCCTGAAGCCTGCTTAATCGCAGGCTTTTTTCTGCGCGCTATTTGACTAGTGGCTGATTTTTAGCCCGATCAGACCGCAGATAATCAGCGCTGCGCTGGCCATGCGCAACAGCGTTATGGACTCGCCAAACAGGATGACTCCGGCGATCAGCGTGCCAATTGCGCCTATGCCCGTCCAGATGGCATACGCAGTGCCAAGTGGTAAGCCCTTCATGGCCAGGCTCAGCAATGCCAAGCTGATAATGATCGCGCTAACAGTGAGAAGGGTGGGCAGCGGACGGGTAAAACCGTCGGTGTATTTCAGACCGATGGCCCAAGCCACTTCGAACAGACCAGCCAGTAGCAGAATCAACCAAGACATAAACACCGTCCATAAGCAGAGGGTGGGTCGTCCCGGATGGATTGCGCTCGCGCAGTGAGGTCGTCCTCACTTGGGCGAATTTTGCACAGGATCACCTGCAAGGCAAGCGCAAAGGGTCAGCGGTAACAACCCTCTGCGGCCAAGCCTTGTGCGGCAATCAAATGCCTTGCGGGGTCTCTTCGCCGCCCAGGGCTTCGTAAAGCGCCGGGAGGAATTCGACCAAGGTCAGCATCATCAAGGTGAAGCTGGCGTCTTGTTGGCCGAGGTCATCATCGCCGCCATCCTGCTCGGCTTGATCCTGCAGCAGGTCTTCAAAGCGCAGGCGCTTAACCACCAGTTTGTCATCCAGCACGAAGGACAATTTGTCTTGCCAGGCAAGGGACAGTTGAGTGACCTGCTTGCCGGCGGTCATGTGCAGTTGGATTTCATCGCTGGTCAGGTCTTGGCGTTTGCAGCGCACGACGCCACCGTCTTCGCCGGTGTCGCGCAGTTCGCATTCGTCCAAGACATGGAAGTCCGGCGCGGCTTGCTGCACTTTGACCCAGTCAGTAAGGGTGGCGCTTGGGGCAATTTTTACGCTCAGCGGGCGAACTGGCAGTGAGCCGATGGCTTCACGCAGGGTCGACAGCAAGTCTTCGGCGCGTTTGGCGCTGGCCGAGTCAACCAAAATCAGGCCTTGTTTCGGCGCGATGGCGGCAAAAGTGGCGGATTTGCGGATAAAAGCGCGTGGCAAGAAGGCCTGTACGATTTCATCCTTGAGTTGATCGCGCTCTTTCTTGTAAACCTTGCGCATCTGCTCAGCTTCGATCTCATCAACCTTATCTTTCAAGGCGTCACGCACCACGCTGCCCGGCAGAATGCGCTCTTCCTTGCGCGCGGCAATCAGCAGGAAATCACCGCTGGCATGCACCAGCGGGGCATCTGCGCCTTTGCCAAATGGGCCGATAAAGCCGTAGGTGCTGAGTTCCTGGCTGGCGCATGAGCGAGCCGGCTTGGCTGCCAGTGCGGTTTCAAGGGCCTCGGCGTCAAACGGGAGGTCTTGGGTGAGGCGATAAACCAGCAGGTTGCGGAACCACATAAGGGGGTGAATCTCCATTAACAGACCCGCCAGCAAAGGCAGGTGTCACAAGTTGTCAGTACCCTGTGCGGGCGCTGTATCAGGTTGGGCAAAACGGTACGACCTGCCACACAACCTGTGTGTTGCATTCGAGGCTGCATTATTCCCCCGCGCGGCGCATTAGGCCAAGTCTGCGCTAAGCCTTTGCTGCATCAATAAAAAATTTTAAAAACAGTGCTTGCCAAGGTCTCGATGGCTCTCTAGAATGCGCCCCACTTCGAGAGTGAAGGGTGATTAGCTCAGCTGGGAGAGCAGCTGCCTTACAAGCAGCGGGTCGGCGAAGTTACGCGCAGCGGTAGTTCAGTCGGTTAGAATACCGGCCTGTCACGCCGGGGGTCGCGGGTTCGAGTCCCGTCCGCTGCGCCATTTTTTATCCTCGCTTCATCCCCTCTGTGACAATTCCTCAAGCGCAAAAAATTCCTCCTTAAATTCAGCTAAACACCTGAACTTATTCGCATTTTCTGTTTCTTATCGCGGTAGCCATTGATTGCGACGGCCTGCTAAGCTCGCGCTTTCACCTGAATGCCCTAGGGCGCACCGGACAAGGAACAAGCATGAAACAGCATCGTTTAGCAGCGGCGGTCGCCCTGGTTGGTTTGGTACTCGCAGGTTGCGATTCGCAGACTAGCGAAGTTGCCCTGGAAACCCCTGCTCAGAAAGCCTCTTACGGCATCGGCCTGAATATGGGCAAAAGCCTGGCTCAGGAAGGCATGGATGACCTCGATTCCAATGCGGTTGCGCAAGGTATCGAAGATGCCATCGGCAAAAAAGAACAGCGCCTGAAAGATGAAGAACTCATCGAAGCGTTCGCCTTTCTGCAAAAGCGCGCTGAAGAACGCATGGTTGAAATGAACGAGGAGTCTGCTGCTGCAGGCAAGAAATTCCTTGAAGACAATGCTAAGCGTGAAGGCGTGGTCACCACCGCCTCTGGCCTGCAGTATGAAGTGGTTAAGAAAGCCGACGGCGCTCAACCTAAAGCTACCGATGTAGTGACCGTACACTACGAAGGCAAGCTGACCGACGGTAGCGTATTCGACAGTTCAGTTGAGCGCGGCAGCCCGATTGATCTGCCGGTAAATGGCGTGATTCCTGGTTGGGTAGAAGGTCTGCAATTGATGCACGTTGGGGAGAAATACAAGCTGTACATTCCGAGTGAGCTTGCTTACGGCGAGCAGAGCCCAACACCGGCTATTCCCTCCAATTCAGTCCTGGTTTTTGACCTTGAGTTGATTGCGATCAAAGACGCTTCGAAAGAGTAAAATCTGCGCTTTTAAACAACGCCCCGTCATCACGGGGCGTTGTCGTTTCTGTTGCTCAGATTCTGCCTTTTTCGCTTGACGTTGCGCATTTTAGGGGGCTTAAAAATCATGCACTGTTACGGTTATGCACATTGACCTGAGGGGCTGTGACAATTTCCTGTAACAGCTTTTCATAAATCATTTGTGATTTTTAACTTGTTGATTTATATGAATATTTAGCGTCTGAGCAAAAAATGCCCTATCTGTTGCGAGGCCGCGTGGGCTGGGCGTTTGCGGGGGTTATCGATAAACTGTTCACAAGGTTATCCACAGGTTTAGTGGATAACCTGAGCCAGCCCAGTAACTGTGCGGGATTGCCGGAAAAGACGATGAAAACACCCAGACACTTCGCGCGTTACCAAGCGTTAGCTCAACGTTTTATCAAGGCGGGACGGTTACCGTCGTTGCTCTTTTCTGTCGCCCGAAAGCGTGAAGGGTTGGGTAAGCGCTTTGCTGATTTTTCTGCTCAGTTGCGGTCGCTACAGGCTTTGTGTCTGGCCTGGTGGCGGGGCGATTACCGGGCTATCAGTACGCCCGCTCTGCTGGCGGTGGTTGGCGCACTGTTATACTTCATCACGCCGCTCGACGGATTGCCTGATTGGCTGTTGGGTATCGGATTATTGGATGACTTGGCGATCCTAGCTTGGGTCGCGCGCACTTGGCGCGATGAGCTATCAGCTTTTGAGTTGTGGCGCGCATCGCAGTCCGCCGAGGTGATCTTAAAGTTGGAGCAGCTTCCAGCGTGTGAGCAGCAATTACTCGAAGAGCGCGGTCACACGTCTCAGTGATGGAGAGATTCAACTCTTATTGAGCAATTTTTCAATTACGCCTTCTTCACGTAATTCGTTCAGTATCTCGTCGAGCTTATCTGCGCTAACGGGTAGCTTCGGGCTAAACGCACAGTGCATGTCATAGCGATCAATGACCCATGGGTTGATCTGTACTGGCGCATCAGGGTGTTTATTCAGTTGATGGGTCACGGGGCGGCGCATATCGATCATGGCATCCAGGCGGTGCATGCTCAGTAAGTTGATGCCTGTGCTGTAGTCGCGCAAATTTTGCCGAACGATCTTTTTCTGCGTAAACGCATCCATCAGAGCTGGGCTGTAGATATACCCCAATTGCGTGCCCAGGGTTTTCCCGTAAAGCCCTTCGAGGTCGGTGATGGGCTGACGCTGGCGATGGACAAGCAATACATCTTCTTCACTGCGGATTCCACGGTCATCTGGCCACCCATTCCATGAGCATCTGACCACCGATTCCACGCTGATCCGGCCACCCATTCCACGCGCATCCG
>LNFM01005110.1_pt1 | contig 23171 bp, 17 predicted proteins | sample 596031 | NCBI WGS metagenome assembly LNFM01 (sample SAMN04254537, study PRJNA301005) | activated carbon metagenome | isolation source: dual media filters at the Ann Arbor, Michigan drinking water treatment plant | place: USA: Ann Arbor | reverse complement strand
AGGTCGCCGAAGGCGGTGCCCTGGGCGCAGCCGGAGGTCAGGGTCTTCTTGCGCAGCTTGGCCTCGAAATCCGTCTTCGCCTCGGTGCGGACGACGACCACCTGCAGATCCTCGTCATACTCCACGCCGGTGACGCGATCCGCCCGGCGCAGCATGCCCTGGTTCAGCAGGTAGCCCAGCGCCAGGTCTTCCGGCCGGTCGAGGATTGTCATCATGGTGACGATCTCCTGCCCGTTCAGATACAGCGTCAGCGGCCGTTCCACCGTCACGCTGGTCTCGATGGGCTGCCCCGTCTGGTCCAGCCCGGTCAGCCGCCTGGTCAGGCGTGGGTCGGTGGGGTCGGGTTGGACGCGAAGGGAAGGGGACATGCCCGCAAGGTGGCGGCGTGCGGAGCGCCGTGCAAGCGGCTGCCGGGGCTGGCCGATCTCGCCATGCGCCTCAGCCGCCGCGCAGCGAGAAGGGCCGCATCAGGAAGGCGGCGCCCCAGCCGAAGGCGCCGTTCAGCAGCGCGGCCCGCGCCCAGATGATGCCGTTGCCACCGGCCCACATCGGCACCCCGCGCAGCTGCGCCACCAGGGTGAAGCCCACCACGGTGCAGACCACCGCGCCCAGGACGAAGCCGGTCAGCAGGTCGGGCATCCGCGCCCAGCGGATCAGCCCGGCCAGGACAATGCCCCACAGCCCGCCCCAGAAGGCCATGGACAGCAGCTGCGGCACGCCCCAGGGCGGCAGCGGGCGGAAGCTGAAGCCGGCGGAGCCGGGGCGGAATGCCTCCGGCACGAAGGGCAGTAGCTTGATCAGCGGGAACTGGTGGTACAGCACATAGAGGGTGCCCTGGTGGAAGATCACCACCGCGAGCGCTCCGCAGATGAAGCCGACCAGTAGAACCTTCTTCATCGACCTCATCCGCAGGCTCGGGGCGGGCAGCCTATCCCGCCCGCCCGGCCGGCACCATCCGGGGGGCAACTGTTTGTTTTGACGCATTTTCCGAGTCGCCTTGCGAAGCCGCAAGGCTTGAAAATGCGCTAATCGCCCAGCAGGTCCTCCGGCCGGCGCAGCGCCAGGGTGGGGCGGACACCGTTGTTCAGGTAGAATTCGTCGCGCGGGAACACATCCGTCAGCTGCGCTTCCGGACGCGGCGAGCCAGGTGCCCAGGCCAGCGCCGGCTGGGCGAACAGGCTGGCATAGTCCTGGTGGTCGCGATTGCCGCGCGCCAGATGGGCCACGACCTCCGGCTGTGCGAAGCGCTGCGCCAGCACGGCGGGGTCATAGGGGATCGGGCTGTTGGAGCCGATCAGGACGGAGCCCGGCATCAGCAGCAGCGTGTGCGGGAAGACCGAGGCAAAGGTCGCCACCACGCGGCGGCTTGGCCCCCACTGCACATAGATGCCGCCCGGCGCCAGGCGGGCGCGAACCTGTTCGAGGAATTCGGCCGAATACAGCAGGCCCGAATGCGACCCTTCCGGCAGGATCGCATCGGCCTGGATCACGTCATACAGCTCATTTCCTTTGGCCAGGGCGCGGCGGCCATCGCCATATTCCAGGTCCCAGCGCGGGTTCCGGACCATTTCCGCGATCGGGCTTTCGGGGTAGCGGGCGGCGATTTCCGCATGGGCGGTCAGCACCGGCCCCACCAGCTCGATCGCCCGCACGGATTGCGTGGCGGGCGATACGCCGGCCGCCCAGGGCGTGCCGCCGGAGCCGATGCCGATGCACAGCACCGTCTTCGGATCGGCGTGCAGCAGCGGGCCGACGGCGCCCAGGAACTGGTGGATCGGCAGGAAGGGGATGCGGCCCTGGCTGAAGCCCTGGATGAAGAAGGGGCCGTGCGGGCCCGCGCCGGGCAGGTTGTCATCGCGGAAGAAGGCGATGCCCGATCGGTCCTCGGCCCAGGCCACGGTCTGGCCGGGCTTTTCGGCATGCAGGCGGGACCACAGCGCGGCATTGCTGGGCAGCACCACCAGCGCCAGGGCGCAGGCCGCGGCCAGCGCCATCTCCGGCCGTCGTCCGCGCCCTTCGCGCCACAGCCAGCCCAGCATCAGCAGCAGCGACAGCGCCGCCAGCAATTTCAGCGTGCCGGCGGTGCCGATCAGGTGGAAGGTCACCAGCCCTGTCAGGAGCGACCCCGCCGCATTGCCCAGGATGTTGGACAATTGCACCCAGCCGACCCGCGCGCCGACGCTGGCCAGGTCCTGCTGCACGGCGCGCTGCACGAAGGGGAAGGTCATGCCGATCAGGAAGCTCGGCGGGCCGACCACGGCCAGCGTCAACAGAACCGTCGTCACCAGCCCGCCATCGCGCAGCCGCTGTACATCGGCGGAGACGAACTGGTTGATCGGCCAGTAGGGCAGCGCCCAGATCAACAGCATGATCAGCGCCGCCCCGAGCGCGAAGCCGCCCGCCTGGGTCAGGAAGAAGGCCGGCCGCGGGTCGCGCATCCGCCGCAGCATGCGGGACGCGACCGCCATGCCGGCGCCATCGGCCAGCAGGAAGATACCGAGCACGGTCGGGAACAGATAGGCGTGGTACTGGCCGATCTGTCCCATCAGCCGCACCCAGACGATCTCCATCGCCACGATGATGTAGCCCGAGAGGAACACCAGCAGGCACCACAACCGCAGGCTGCCGAACGGCTCCGCCTGGCTGGCGGTGGCGGTGGCGCTGCGGGAGGGTGGCGGCGGGGCGATGCGGGACAGGCCCGGCAGCAGCGTCAGCGCCAGCACCGCGGCCAGCACATCGATCCCCGCTGCCAATACCAGCGCGCCGACGAAGCCCAGATGCCCCACCAGCACCCAGCCGCCGAGCAGCGCGCCAAGCCCTGCGCCAAGGGTATTGAGGCCATAGAGGCTGCCGATCCGCTCCGCCACCGTATCCAGGCTGGTGGCCACCGCGCGGGCCAGCAGCGGCAGCGACGCGCCCATCAGCGTGGTCGGCAGCACCAGCCCGGCGAAGCACAGCGCGAAGATCGCCACCGGGCTGTCCACCACGCCGGCCAGGTCTGTGGCCAGGAAATCATACAGGAACAGCTTGGAGACCAGCGCGAAGCCGGCCACACCCACTTCCGCCAGGGCGAATCCCAGCAGCGCGTGATAGGGCGAAAGCCGGTCCGCCAGCTTGGCGCCGATGATGGAGCCCAAGCCGAGACCCGCCAGGAAGGCGCCCACCACCAGGGCGGCCGAAATGGTGTCCGAACCGGCAAAGATGCCGAGCATGCGTTGCCAGACGATCTGGCAGAGAAGGGCCGCGAAGCCCGAGCCGAAAAATGCAATCGCCAGGCGCGGCATGCCCGGAATCTCCCCATTTACGCGCCGAAGTCCCCCTTCTGACGCGGACGTTATCATTGACCGGTTTGTTACTTCGCGTAACCCACCGTCCATGCTGTGGCCATAAAATGAAAAAAGGGCAATTTTCCGCCACTCTTGCGGCCGAAGGCTGGCCCGCGCACCTTGCGCCCCTGATCTTGGGGAGGTTTACGGTGAACGGAGCCGAAAGTCTGGTGCACACCCTGCTGGGCGCCGGGGTGGATACATGTTTCGCCAATCCCGGCACCAGCGAGATGCATTTCGTGGCCGCCCTGGACCGCATCCCCGGCATGCGCTGCGTGCTTGGCCTGCAGGAGAATGTCGTCACCGGCATGGCGGATGGCTATTTCCGCATGACCGGCAAGCCGGCCGCCACCCTGCTGCATTGCGGCCCGGGCCTCGCGAACGGCCTCGCCAATCTGCACAATGCCCGTCGCGCCCGCTCCGGCATGGTGAATTGCGTGGGCGACCAGGCGACCTACCATCGTCCGCTGGATGCGCAGCTGACCGCCGATACCGAGGGTTTTGCCCGCGGCGTCTCCGGCTGGGTCCGCACGGTGGAAAGGGCGACCGAGGTGGCGCGCGATGCGGCGGTGGCGGTGCAGGCGGCCCGCACTTCGCCTGGCCAGATCGCCACGCTCATCCTGCCCTCCGACACCTGCTGGGACGAGGCGCCGGCCGGCCCGGCTGCCGCCCTGCCGGTGCCCGCCGCGCCGCAGGCCGATCCGCTGGCCATCCACAACGCCGCGAAGGCGCTGCGCGGGCGGCAGAATGTGCTGATCCTGCTCGGCGGCCTGGCGCTGACCCAGCAGGCGCAGGCGCTGGCCTGGCGCATCGCCCAGGCGACCGGCGCGCATGTGCTGGCCGAGATGTCGAACAGCCGGGTGGAGCGCGGCCAGGGCCGCATGCAGCTGGAGCGCGTGCCCTATCCGGTCGACCTCGCGATCGAGGCGCTGAAGCCCTACACCACCATCATCCTGGTCAATTCCAAGGCGCCGGTGGGCTTCTTCGCCTATCCGAACAAGCCCTCCCGCCACCACCGGGAAGACGCCGACATCCTGCTGCTGACGCGCTACGAGGCCGATCCGATCCAGGCGCTGACGGCACTGGCGGATGAACTCGGCGCGCCGGCCGCCGCCTTCGCGAATCCGGGCCCGCGGCCCGAGGCCGGGCGCGGCACGCCGACCCCGGAGGGCCTTGCGCAGACGCTGGCGGCGCTGATGCCGGAGCATGCCGTGATCGCCGACGAGTCGGTGTCCTTCGGCCGCGGCTTCTACAAATTCACCCATGCCGCGCCGGCACATGACTGGCTGCACATCACCGGCGGCGCCATCGGCTGCGGCATCCCGCTGGCCACCGGCGCTGCGATCGGCGCGCCGGGCCGGCGCGTCATCAACCTGCAGGCCGATGGGTCCGGCATGTACACCCTGCAGGGGCTGTGGACCCAGGCGCGGGAGAAGCTGCCGGTGACGACCATCATCATCTCGAACCGCAAGTACCAGATCCTGATCGGCGAGTATCACGGCGTCGGCGCCAATCCGGGCCGCACGGCGATGGACATGCTGGACCTCGGCAACCCGAACCTCGACTGGGTGAAGCTGGCCAATGGCATGGGCGTCGACGCCGCGCGCACCAATACGCTGGAGGGCGTGGCCGAGCTGATGCGCCAAAGCTTCGCCAGCGACCGGCCCTTCGTCATCGAGATGGAGGTCTGACGCGGATGGAGATGAAGCTCGCCGGCCGCCGGGTGCTGATCACCGGCGGGTCCAAGGGCATAGGCCTCGCTTGCGCCCAGGCCTTTGCGGCGGAGGGCTGCGACCTGGTGCTGGTGGGGCGCGATGCCGCCACACTTGGCCAGGCTGCGGATATGGTGCGCGGCGCGGCGCAGGTGCGGGTGGAGAGTCTGGCCGCCGACCTGTCCCGGCCGGAGGAGCGGGAGCGCCTGCATACGGCCTTCCCGCAGGTGGACATCCTGGTGAACAATGCCGGCGCCATCCCCGCCGGCCGGCTGCAGGATATTCCCTTCGCCCGCTGGCAGCAGGCCTGGGACCTCAAGGTGCTCGGCTACATCCACATGTGCCAGCTTTACTATCCGGGGATGGAGGCGAAGCGCGCCGGGGTGATCCTGAACATCATCGGCATGGCCGGGCGCGCGCCGCGCATGGGCTATATCTGCGGCGGCACCGGCAATGCGGCGCTGGTGGCCTTCACCTCCGCACTTGGTGGTGCGGCGCAGGCCAGCGGCGTGCGGGTGCTGGGCATCAACCCGGCGGCGACGCGCACGGACCGGATGGAAACCCAGGCCCGCGTCAACGCCCAGCTGCAATTCGGCGATGCCGAACGCTGGGCGGAGACGCTGACCGGCCTGCCCTATGGCCGCGCGATCGAGGCGGCCGAGATCGCCGATCTCTCGGTGTTTCTGGCCTCACCCCGGGCCGCCTATATCAATGGCACAGTTGTCGATGTGGATGGGGGCGGGATGTTCCGCTGATCAACCGCCGCGATGCTGCGGCGCGGTTGCGGCCCTCACGCGTTCGTGTCAGCCTCGTTCCAATCGGTGGGACGCCAGCCGGATCTCGGCGCTAGCCTTGTTGCTGCGCCAGGCCCGTTTAACTGCCTGTAGCGCCAAAAGGGCGCCTGGCAGTGGCGATTTGGCCGGCTCCGGGACGGGCCGATCAGCCCGGGCCACGGAGGCCGGATAGGGGGTGGCCTGGGCATGAGCATCCGTGCTCGATTGCTGTGGCTTGTTGCCATGGCCATGATCGTTCCGGGGCTTCTGCTCGGCCTGCGGTCAATTCATGAGCGCGGCACCCAGGTCGAAGCCGCCAGGGCCCGGCTCGCCGGCGCTGCGGGCGAAGTGGCGCTCAATCTGGAGCAGCGCATCCTTGGCACCGGGCAGCTGCTTTTCGGCCTGGCGCACGCACGCGACCTCCAGACCGAAAGCCGCGATGGCTGCTCCGCCTTTCTCGCCCGGGTGCGCGCGCAATACCCGCAATACACCGGCATCCTGACCACCGACCAGGAAGGCCGGCTGTTCTGCGATTCGATGCAATCCGGGCGCGAATTGAGCCTGGCGGATCGGAGCTACTTTCAGCGATCGCTGACCACGGAGAACGCGATCGTGCTGGATTCGGCCTTCGGGCGGATGACCGGCAGCGCGGTGCTTCAGGTTGCCTTCCCGGCGCGCAACCTGGCGGGCGACCTGGAACTGGTCCTGATGGCCGGGCTCGACCTGGAACGGCTGGTCGGTGAGCATTTGCGCCAGATGGCGCCTGGCAAGGAACTGCTTCTGCTGGATCAGCAGGGCACCGTCCTGGTCTGGCAGCCCAGCCCCCGGCGCGCCGCACACCGTGGGCTGCGTTTGCTGGATGTACCGCTTGGGCGCTTCGCCATGTCCGCGACCCCCGGCCAGACCGTGGCGTTGCGGGAGGTGGATGGCGCGACCTTCATCTGGACCGCCGGCAGCGCGCCGCTGGTCGCGGAGGCGGGGCTGCGGGTCCTGGTGGGGCAGAACCGGCAGGACCTGGTGGCACCGGCGGATCGCCGGCTGCGGGAGGACCTGGCCATCATCTTGGTCCTGTCCCTCGTGCTGGGTGGCGCGGTCTGGCTGATCGGGGAAGTGGCAATCCGTCGCACGGTGGCGCGCATCGCCTCCATGGCAGCGCGACTCGGCCAGGGTGACCTGTCTGCCCGCATCCCGCCGCCGCATCCGGGCGGCGAGCTGGGCGGGCTGATCGCCGTGCTCAATCGCAGCGCCGAATCGTTGCAACAGCAGCGGGAGGCGATCGTGGAGCTGAACCACAAGCTGCTGCGCGCCCAGCGGATGGAGGCGGTGGGCCAGCTGACCGGCGGGCTGGCGCATGATTTCAACAATCTGCTGACCGTCATCCTGGGCAGCGCCGAATTGCTGGCGGAACGGCTGGGGCATGACGCGGATCTGCTGCAATTGGCCGAGACCACCCGCATGGCAGCCGAACGCGGCGGGGAACTGACGCGCAGCCTGCTCGCCTTCGCCCGCCGACAGCCGCTGGAGCCACGGGCGGCGGATCTGTCCGCCGAGATCGGGCGGATCGAGCCGCTGCTGCGACGAACCCTTGGGGAGCATGTGGAATCCCGCTTCGCCCTGCCAGTGGATCTGCCCCCGGCCCTGGTCGATCCCTCGCAGCTGGAGGCGGCGCTGCTGAACCTGACGCTGAATGCGCGCGACGCCATGCCGCGCGGCGGGCTGCTGACCGTGGAGGTCGCGGAGGCGCAGCTGGACGCCGCCTATGCCGCGCAGAATGAGGAGGTGACGCCCGGCGAATACCTGGTGATCGCGGTGACCGATACCGGCCAGGGCATGACGCCGGAGGTGCTGAGCCAGGTCTTCGAGCCCCTCTTCACCACCAAGGAATTCGGCCGCGGCAGCGGGCTGGGCCTCAGCATGGTCTATGGATTCGTCAAGCAATCCCAGGGCCATGTGAAGATGTATTCGGAGCCTGGCCACGGCACCACGGTGAAGATGTACCTGCCGCGCGCCCTGACCACCGGCGCCGTTCGCCGGCCAACCTCCTCGCCCCCCGCCCGGATCGGCGGCGGCACGGAAGCGGTGCTGGTGGTGGAGGATGACGACATGGTTCGCGCCCATGTGGTGGGGGAGCTGACACTGCTGGGCTACACCGTGCTGGCCGCGCGCGACGGGCGGGAGGCCATGGAGATCCTGCAGGGCGATGCGCCGATCGACGTGCTGTTCACCGATGTGGTGATGCCCGGTGGCATGTCCGGCCCGCAGCTTGCCGTCTCCGCCCTGCTGCTGCGGCCGGGGCTGCGGGTGCTGTACACCTCCGGCTACACGGAGAATGCGGTGGTGCATCACGGCCGGCTGGACCCCGGCGTGGTGCTGCTGTCCAAGCCCTATCGCCGGCAGGAACTGGCGGAGAAGCTGCGCTTCGTGCTGCAGGCTGCGGGCTGAACGCGATGGCGCGGCGTGACTGGCTGATCCTGTGCGGCCTGCTGGCGGCCGCCTTCTGGGCGGGCTGGCCCCGGCTTCGGGAGACGCAGCTCGGTCGCTATCTGGCTGGGGAGCAGGAGTGGAGGGGACGCAGGTCTCTGGACGGCTGCTGGCAATGGGACCGCTCGGACGGGCCCTGCCCCTAGACGGCGTGACCTGTCCGGGCGGTTACCACTCTAAACCCTCTCGATAGCGGCCCCCACCGCGGACAGCTTGCGCTCCAGCGCCTCGTAGCCGCGGTCGAGGTGATAGACGCGGTTGACGATGGTCTCCCCCTGCGCCGCCAGCCCGGCCAGCACCAGGGACACGCTGGCGCGCAGGTCGGTCGCCATCACCGGGGCGCCGGACAGCTTCGGCACGCCGCGCACGATGGCGGATTGGCCGTGATACTTGATGCGGGCGCCCATGCGGGTGAGTTCGGGCACATGCATGAAGCGGTTCTCGAAGATCGTCTCCGTGATCATGCTGGCGCCTTCGGCCACGCACATCAGCGCCATGAACTGCGCCTGCATGTCCGTGGCGAAGCCGGGGAAGGGCTCCGTCATCACATCCGCGCCGCGCAGGCCGTTGCTGCGGGTGATGCGCAGCCCTGCGGTTTCCTCCGCCACATCCACCCCGCATTCGCGCAGCGTCCGCACCACGGCGCCGAGGTCGACCATCCGCGCGCCTTCCAGCAGAACGGTGCCGCCGGTGATGGCGGCGGCGCAGGCATAGGTGCCGGCCTCGATGCGGTCCGGGATGATCGGGTGCGTCGCGGCGCCGAGGCGCTTGACGCCCTCGATCACCAGGCGGTCCGTGCCGATGCCCTCGATCCGCGCGCCCATCCGCATCAGGCACATGGCGAGGTCGCCGATCTCGGGCTCGCGCGCCGCGTTCAGCAGCTCGGTCGTGCCTTCGGCCAGGGTGGCCGCCATCAGCAGGTTCTCGGTGGCGCCGACGCTGACCTGGGGGAAGATGATCTTGGCGCCGCGGAGGAAATGCCCGCCGGAGGCCTGCGCCTTGGCATGCATGTAGCCGCCCTCGAGGTCGAAGACGGCGCCCATCTGCTCCAGCCCCTTGATGTGCAGGTCCACCGGCCGCGTGCCGATGGCGCAGCCACCGGGCAGGGAGACGCGCGCCTCCCCAAAGCGGGCGACCAGCGGCCCCATCACCAGGACGGAGGCGCGCATCTTGCGCACCAGGTCGTAGGGCGCTTCCAGATTGTCGGCGGCGCCCGACAGCACCAGGCGGCGCTGCGGCTTGTCGTGTTCCACCTTCATGCCGTGCTGCACCAGCAGGGCACGCATGGTGGCGATATCGGCCAGGTCCGGCGCGTTCTCCAGCGTCAGCGGCCCGTCCGAGAGCAGGCCGGCGGCCATCAGCGGCAGGGTGGCGTTCTTGGCGCCACCGATCGGGATGTTGCCCGAGAGCGGCTTGCCGCCACGGATGCGGATGCGGTCCATCAGAGGTACTTTCCTGGCCGGATCGTCAGAACAAGGCGGGCACCCGAAGGGCGCCCGAGGCCCCGAACGGGGCCCGCGGCGCGTGCCGCGCGCTTCAAAGCTTGGGCAGCGAGACGCCGCGCTGGCCCATGTACTTGCCCTTGCGGTCGGCATAGCTGACCTCGGGCGGCGCGCTACCCTGCAGGAACAGGAACTGGCAGATGCCCTCATTGGCGTAGATGCGGGCGGGGAGCGGGGTGGTGTTGCTGATCTCGATGGTCACCTGGCCTTCCCATTCGGGCTCCAGCGGCGTGACATTCACGATCAGCCCGCAGCGCGCATAGGTGGATTTGCCAAGGCAGATCACCAGCACATCGCGCGGAATCCGGAAGTATTCGATGGTGTGGCACAGAACAAAACTGTTCGGCGGGATGATGCAGGTCTCCCCGCGCCGCGTCACGAAGCCCTGGTCGGAAAAGACCTTCGGATCCACCACGGCATTGTCGACATTGGTGAAAATCTTGAACTCGTCGGCCAGGCGGGCGTCGTAGCCATAGCTGGACAGGCCGTAGGAGATCACACCCTCCCGCCGCTGCGATTCGACGAAGGGCTCGATCATCGCCGATTCCTGCGCCATGCGGCGAATCCAGGTGTCAGGCATGATGGACATGGGGCGGCGGCCTTCGGCAAACGGGGAGGCCGGGTTACCCGATGCGGGGGCGGGCGTCCAATCTGCCCGGTCAGTCCTCCGCGGGAGGTTCCGGCGCCGCGGGCGGCTCGGCCCTGGCGCGGGCCTGGGCCTTCCGGCGGCGCAGATTCTCGCGCAGTGCGGCAGCCAGCCGGGCCTCGCGCGCGCGCTGTGCCTCGGTCTTGGGTGCGGGTAGCGCGGGGGCTGGCGGCTCATCCATGCCGGCGGACGAACCGCGCCCGGCGCCGCCGGTCAAGCCCTGGCAGGCCGGGTTGATCACCCTGGCGTGAGAAGCGGCCTGCCGCGCCACTGCCTCGATATCTTAACGGGACGTTACCTCCGGCTGCCGGCTACCTCCGCGCCACTGCGCAAGAGGGGCGGAATCGTGACGAACGTCTTCATCAACGAGATCCACTACGACAATGACGGCGCCGATGCCGGTGAGCGGATCGAGATCGTGGGCCCCGCCGGCACTGACCTGAGCGAATGGACGCTGGTCCGCTACAACGGCTCCAACGGCATGGTCTATACCTCCCCGGCGGCGCTGAATGGCCTGGGCGGCGAGCTCGCCGACCAGGGCGGCGGCTTCGGCACCACGGTCGTCTCCTTCCCCGCCAATGGCCTGCAGAACGGCGCGCCGGATGGCATCGCGCTGGTCAATCCGAACGGCGTGGTGGTGCAGTTCCTCAGCTATGAGGGCGTGATGACCGCGACGGATGGCCCCGCCGCCGGCATGACCAGCACGGATATCGGCGTGGCGCAGGCAGGCTCGGACCCGCTGGGCTCCTCCTTGCAGCTCACCGGCACCGGCACGGAATATGAGGATTTCGCCTGGGTCGCGACCCCGGGCTCCAACACCTTCGGCGCGCTGAATGCCGGCCAGACCTTGGGCGGTGCGGCGGCGCCCGGCCTGGTGGTCTCGGTCACCGATCTGGCCCTGCAGGAAGGCGGCGCGGCCGGCAGCTTCACCGTGGTGCTCCGCACCCAGCCCACCTCCGATGTGACGCTGACGCTGGTCGCGCCGGCTGCGGACCTGTCGCTGTCCACCCAAAGCCTGGTCTTCACCGCCGCCAACTGGGACCAGCCGCAGCAGGTGCAGGTGACGGCGATCGAGGACGGGCTGGCGGAGGGTGCGGAGGCGCTGACCATCGCCATCACCACGACCGATGGCGACCTGGCGTCGGTGGCCGTCGATGTGGCGGTGACGGATGCCATGGCGATGACCGCCATCTACACCATCCAGGGCAGCGGCCTGACCTCCGCTTTGGTGGGCCAGCAGGTGCGCACCAGCGGCATCGTCACGGCCGTCGACAGCAACGGCTACTACCTGCAGGACGCGACGGGTGACGGCAATGCCGCCACCTCGGACGCCATTTTCGTCTTCACCAGCACCAGGCCCGCCGTCGCGGTGGGTGATGCGGTGACGGTGCAGGGGCTGGTCAGCGAATTCACCCCCGGCGGCGCCGCCACGGGCAACCTCTCCACCACCCAGATCACGGCGACCGGCGCCGGTGCCAGCCTGGTCACCTCCTCGGGCAATGCGCTGCCGGATGCGGTGGTGCTGGGGCCAAATGGCGTGCTGCCGCCGACCGAATCGCTGGTCGAGGGCGTGGCCTTCTACGAGAGCCTGGAAGCGATGCGCGTGACGCTGGAGGCGCCCAAGGTGGTCGGCGCCACCAACGGCTTCGGCGAGATCTGGACCGTCGTCGGCACGCCCACCGGCCTCAGCGACCGCGGCACGATGAACATCGAGCCCGGCACCGGTGGCGCCGGCGTCACCAACACCACGGGCGGCGACTTCAACCCGGAGCGCATCCAGATCGACGAGGACACCGGCGTCTTCGTCTCCGGCACGCCGATGGTCGATGTCGGTGCGCAGCTCAGCAACGTCACCGGCGTCATCAGCTACAATTTCGGCAATTTCGAGCTGATCCCGACCGAGGCCTATACCGTGACCGCGCCGAGCACCCTCCAGCGCGAGGTCACCAATTTCCGCGCACAGGGCGCCGATTTGCTGGTTGCCACCTACAACGTGCTGAACCTCGACCCGAAGGTGGAGAACCAGGCGCTGGTCTCCGGCGGCAGCGCCGCCAATGTCGATGACGATGTGGGCGATGGCCAGTTCGCGGCCATCGCGCGGGACATCGTGCAGAACCTGAAGACGCCGGACATCATCGCCCTGCAGGAAGTGCAGGATGGCGATGGCGGCGAGATCAGCGACCTGGTCTCCGCCGCGGCGACGCTGCAGGCGCTGGTCGATGCCATCGTCGCCGCCGGCGGCCCGCGCTACGAATTCGTGGACAACCCCTTCGTCATCAATGGCGGCGTCGGCGGCCAGCCCGGCGGCAATATCCGCAACGCCTATCTCTACAACCCGGCGCGCGTCGATCTCGTCGAAGGCTCGGTCCGCACGGTGGCGGATACGGCCTTCGACGGATCGCGCCTGCCACTGATCGCCGACTTCACCTTCCAGGGTGAGACGGTGACGCTGGTGAACAACCACTTCTCCTCCAAGGGTGGCAGCCAGCCGCTGTTCGGCGCGAACCAGCCGCCGGTCAACGGCTCGGAAGCCGAGCGCCAGGCGCAGGCGGAGGCGGTGCGCGACTTCGTGGATGCGACGCTCGCGGCGGATGCGGACGCCAACATCGTCGTGCTCGGCGACCTCAACGAATTCGAGTTCGAGGAGCCGATCCAGGCGCTGGCCGGCCCCGGCGCGCCGCTGGTGAACCTGACCGAGACTCTGCCGCCGCTGGAGCGCTACTCCTACAATTTCGACGGCAACAGCCAGTCGCTCGACCACATCCTGGTCAATGCGGGCCTGGCGGCCGATACGCGCTTCGATGCGGTGCATGTGAACAGTGAATTTGCCGACCAGGCCAGCGACCACGACCCGCTGCTGGCGCTGATCGCGCTCGGCGGCATCACGCGGGCGGGTGGCGCGGGCGCGGATCGCCTGGTCGGCCGCGCCGGCGGCGACGAGCTTTCGGGCGGGGAGGGCGCGGACCGCCTGCTCGGCCGCGGCGGCGACGACATGCTGCTGGGCGGTGCCGGGAACGACATGCTGAATGGCGGCACGGTTGCCGATACGCTGGCTGGCGAGGCCGATCATGACAGCCTGGTGGGCGGCGCGGGTGATGATCTGCTGCTGGGTGGCGCGGGCAATGACCGCCTGTTCGGCGAGGCCGGCAACGACACGCTGGTGGGCGGCGAGGGTGCCGATGTGATGTGGGGCGGCACGGGCGCGGATGTGTTCCTGTTCAGCGCCTTCACCGACAGCCCGCGTGAGGCCGCCAGCCGCATCCTCGATTTCTCGACGGCGGAGGGCGACCGGATCAGCCTCGCGGGCTTTGCGGAAGACTTCATCTTCGTCGGCAGCGGCGCCTTCGCCGGCGGCGGCCAGGCCTCGGTGCGGGTCCAGTCCGGCCCGAACGGCACCGGCGTGCAGTTGGACAACGGCAATGGCGGCGTGCCGGAGATGGTGATCCGCCTCGCCGGCCAGCACACGCTACAGGAAAGCGACTTCATCCTGTAGCGGATGCGACGCGCGGGGATCCTCGGTCCAGCCGGATCCCCGGCCGATCACGCGCTGATCCGCAGCGTCTCGATCCCGCTGAAGCGGATGGTCACCTCCTGCCCGCCGGACATGAAGCTGAGGGTGCCGCTGACCTGCTCGCCCAGATGCATGGCGCCACCGCCGAGTTCGCGAACGCTGCCGGTCAGGCTCTGGTTGTCGAAGGTGAAGCGCACATCGTCCAGGATCAGGCCGGGCATGCGGATCCAGAGGGTGTCGTTGCCCGCACCGCCGGCGACGGTGTCGTTGCCATCGCCCGGGTTCCAGATGATGGTGTCGTCGCCCGCACCGCCATCGACCAGGTCGTCGCCGCTGCCACCCTGGATCACATCGGCGGCGGCCTCGCCGATCACGGTATCGCGTCCTTCGCCACCTTGCAGATTGCCGCTGCCCAGGATGGAATCATCGCCCGCGCCGCCCAGCAGCGTGTCGTGCCCGCCACCGCCCACCAGCGTGTCGTCACCCGTGCCACCCTGGATCAGGTCGTTGTTGCGGTTGCCCTGCACCAGGTCGTTGCCGCTGCCGCCATCCACCAGGCCGGTGGAGGTGCCGTAGCGCGGGTTGGTCTCCAGGGTGATGACGTCGTCGCCCGCGCCGCCATGAATGGTGTCGTGGCCGCCGAAGCCGCTGGTGATCGTGTCGTTGCCCTCGCCACCCAGCATCGAATCGTGCCCGTGGGTGCCGATGATCAGGTCGTTCCCGGTACCGCCATCGATGACGGCGGAAGACATCTCGGGGCGACGCGAGCCGAAGTCGGTGGTCGAGCCCGTGATATGGTCACGCCCCGTCACCAGGCCCGGCAGGCCGCCCTTGAGGGTGTCATCCCCGGCACCGCCGATAAGCGTGTCATTGCCGGACTGGCCATCGAGACTGTCATTGCCCTCGCCGCCGTCCAGCACGTCGTTTCCGGTACCGCCGTCCAGCAGGTCATCACCCCCGCCGCCCAGCAGCATGTCATTGTGGTTGTGGCCGTAGAGCGAATCGTTCCCACCGCCACCGCCGACGAAATCCGCGAAATGCGAGGCGTTCAGGCTGAAGCCGGGGGCTGTCTCGCCGGCCTGAAACTGGACACTGGGCTTGGAGGCGGACACCATGGTCCACGTCCCGCCCGCCACCTTATCGAGCGCCGCCTGATCCAGCTGCACGGGTTTCTTCGTCTTCGACACGCCTTTGGCTCCGCCAATCGAGATCAACATCCGTCATCCGGATGCGGCGCAGAATAGCGGACAGCCCACTTTCGCGCCTACAGGGTCTGCCTATGGCAAGCATCGGCGGCGGCTTTCGCGGCCGCCGGGCCGGGCCTCAATCCAGCCGGATGCCGGCCTGCTGCACCACCGCTGCCCAGCGCCGCACCTCGCTCTCGACAAAGGCGCCATACTCCGGCGCCGTCATGCGCCGCGGCGTGGCGCCGGTCTCGATCAGGCGCGCGGTGATCTCCGGCGTGGCCAGCGCCGCCAGCACCTCCGTATTCAGGCGGGTGACGATGGCCGGTGGCGTGCCGGCCGGCGCCGAGAGGCCGAACCAGGTGGAGGCGACCAGGTCCGGGTAGCCCAGCTCCTTGAAGGTGGGCAGGTCCGGCCAGCCCGGCACCCGCGCCTCGGCGGTGACGGCCAGCAGGCGGAAGCGTTCGTTCCGCCCGGCCTCCACCAGCGTGGTGATCATGGATTCCAGCGCGCCGCCGGCCACGTCATTCATCATCGGCCCGCTGCCGCGATAGGGCACATGCGTCGTCTCGATGCCCGCCACGCGTTGCAGGATGGCCTGCTTGGCGTGGGAGGAAGTGCCATTGCCCGGGGAGCCGACATTCAGCCCCGGCCGCGCTTTCGCCGCCGTGATGAAATCCGCCAGGCTGCGGATCGGGCTGCTGACATTCACCGCGAGGACGGAGGGGATTTCCGCCATCAGCGCCACATGCGCGAAATCCGTGACGGAGTTGTACGGCATGCTGCGGTAGACGCTGGGGCCGACGCCGAAGCTGGCGATGTTGGAGACGATGAGCGTCAGCCCATCCGGCGCGCTTTTCGCCACCTGGTCGGAGCCCAGCGTGCCGCCGGCGCCTGCCCGGTTCTCCACCACGAAGGTCTGGCCCAGCACGGTGGTCAGCCGGGCGCTGACCAGGCGGGCGATGAAATCCGTGGTGCCGCCCGGCGGGAAGGGCACGATCACCCGCACCGGGCGGGCCGGATAGCCACCCTGCGCCAGGGCGAGGGAGGGGGCGGCGAGCGCGCCGGGCAGCAGGGACAGCAGGTGGCGGCGACGCATCGAAATCCTCCGTGACGCGGGCAAGGCGGGCAGTAGGCCCCGCCGGGGCCTGACGGACAAGCGACTTGCATGCCAGTCTGCCCCGCCACGGCATGAGGGACTCCGATGACGGTCGAATACGCCCCGCGCGGCCTGGTGGGCGTGCTGACGCCGCAGGCCAACACCACGGTGGAGCCGGAATTCGCCATGCTCTGGCCGCCCGGCATCGCCATGCTGAATGCGCGGATGACCAGCACCAAGCCCAGCATCATCGCCCGACTGCTGGACTACCTGGCCGAGTTGCCGAGCGCCGCCGCCCAATTCGCCAATGCGCCCATCGATGCGATCGCCTTCGCCTGCACCGGCGCCAGCTACTATGCCGGCGTGGCGGAGGAGGATGCGCTGGTGGCGCGGATGCAGGATGCGCTGGGCATTCCCGTGATCACCGCGGCGCTGGCGGTGCGGGATGCGTTCCATGCCGTGGGGGCGGAGCGCATCGGGCTGGTCTCGCCCTATCCGGATGACCTGACCGAGGCGGCCATCACCTACTGGACCGCGCGCGGCTTCGAGGTGGCGGAGGTCTCGCGCGGTGCCATGGCCGATGGCAGCTTCCACCCGATCTACGCCATGACGGCACAGGGCGCGGCCGCCGCGCTGGCCGCGCTGCCGGCCGGGACTGTGCAGGCGGTGGCGATGCTGGGGACCGGCATGCCGACGCTGGGGCCGATATTGGGGCAGCCCTTCGTCGGCGCGGCGCCCGTCACCTCCTGCATGCACGCCCTGGCCTGGCGCAGCGTCTGCGCCGTGACGCAGCAGCCGCCGACGGCGGAGAGTTTCCTGGCCTGGGTGCGGGGGGAGGGGTGGGGCGCCCGCTACCGGGCGCGCATGGGCGGCTGAACCCAGCCGCCCATTGGCTGCTCAGGCGCGCAAGGAATTCGGCACGCGGCCGCCATTCTCCGCCAGCTTCGTCATCACCTGGCGATGCAGCCACAGGTTCAGCGTGGTGAGATCCGCCATGTCGCCGTGGTAGCGCAGTTCCTTCGCCAGTTCGCGGCGCGAATCCTGCGAGGAATCGAGGCCGAGCAGCTTCATCAGATCGACGATGGAGCGCCGCCAATCGAGCTTCTGCTTGGAGGCGGAGGCCATCTGCATCAGCACCACCTCCACATCCACCTGGGCCGCCGGCGCGGCGGCGGGGGTGCTGGCCACGGCTTCGCGGTCGCCGAGAATTTTGGTCAGGATGGTCTTGAAGATACTCAAGTTGGAACTCCAGTGCGGCCAAGATGGCCTTTCACATCATAACGCATTTGTGCGTCCCTGGTTCGTCCGCTCGGAGGATTATCAAGCCTCGCGGCGTCGCAAGGCGGCTCGGACTCTACCGGCCGGGCGCCAGCCAGGCGCGCAGCAGCGCATCCGTCTCCGCCGCCGCCTCATAGGCCACCCAATGCCCGGCACCCGGCACCACGGCCACGCGCGCATCCGGCCGGGCCTCCTTCAGCGCCTCGATCCGCAGATGCAAATTGGGCCAGGCCACCGCATCGCGTTCCCCCCAGATGGCATTGACCGGCACGCCCGCGGCGGCGGCGAGGGCGTCCTTCAGATTGCCGGAGGGGGCGAATTGCCGGCTGCGCAGGCGTGCGGCCTGGGAATTGATCTCCTGGATCTCCAGCGCCAGCGCATCGATCTTGTGCGGATCGGCGAACATCAGGCTCGCCAGGTTGTGGCGATGCGCTGCCACCTTCTCGGCCCCCGTCTTGTCGCGCACCTTCACCAGCTGCGTCGGGCTGCGCGGCGTGCCCAGCGCGCCGGCGCCGCAGATGGTCACGCTGCGCAGCCGGGGCGCCAGCAGCCGCGCCACATGGCCCGCGGTGATGGCGCCGAAGGAGAAGCCGACGAGGTCCATCGTGGCGGTGTCCGGAACGAGTGTCTTCAGCCCCGCCACCAGCACGCCGGCGATGGTCGCCGGGTCCTGTGGCTCCGGCGGGTCATCGCTCTCGCCCAGGCCTGGCAGGTCGGGCGCGATCACCCTGCGCTGCGCGGCCAGCCAGGGAATCTGCTTCACCCAATGCCGCCAGGACCCGCTGCCGCCATGCAGCAGCAGCACCGGCGCGCCACCGGAGGGATTCCACACGCGCCACACCATGCGGCCGGCGCCGCAGGGCGTCTCGTGCCGCGTGGCCTGGGCTTCGAGTTCGGCAAGCATTCAATAACTCCGGGGCAGCCCGAGCACGCGCTCGGCGATGTAGCAAAGGACGAGTTGCGGACTGACCGGGGCGATCCGCGGGATCAGGCTTTCGCGCAACAGCCGCTCCAGATGGTATTCCTGCGCATAGCCATAGCCACCCAGCGTCATCACCGCCTGCTGGCAGGCGTTGAAGCCGGCCTCGCCCGCCAGGTACTTGGCCGCATTCGCTTCCGCCCCGCAGGGCTTGCCCTGGTCATAGAGCCAGGCGGCCTGCATCACCATCAGTCGCGCGGCCTCCAGCTGCATCCAGCAGGCGGCGAGCGGGTGCTGGATGGCCTGGTTCTGGCCGATCGGCCGGCCGAACACCACGCGGTCCCTGGCATAGGCCGATGCGCGGGCGATGGCGGCGTGGCCGATGCCGATGGCCTCCGCCGCGACCAGGATGCGCTCGGGGTTCAGCCCGTGCAGGATGTAGTCGAAGCCGCGTCCTTCCTCACCGATCCGGTCTTCCTCCGGCACCTCCAGCCCGTCTAGGAACAGCTCGTTCGAATCGACGGCGTGGCGGCCCATCTTGGGGATCTCCCGCACCTGGACCTTGCTGCGATCCAGCCGCGTGTAGAACAGCGACAGACCCTGGCTGCGTTTGCGGACCTGCTCCAGCGGCGTGGTGCGGGCCAGGATCAGCATGCGGTCCGCCACCTGCGCCGTGCTGATCCACACTTTCTGGCCGGTGATGACGTAGCCGGTGTTGCTGCGCGCCGCGAAGGTTTTCAGCTGGGTGGTATCCAGCCCCGTATTCGGCTCCGTCACCGCGAAACACGCCTTTTCCGCGCCCGAGATCAGCGGCGGCAGCATGCGGTCCTGCTGCGCCGGCGTGCCATGCACCACCACCGGCATGGGTCCGAAGATGTTCATGTGGATGGCCGAGGCGCCGGACATGGCGGCGCCGGATTGCGCCACCGCCTGCATCATGATCGCCGCCTCCGTCACGCCGAGCCCGGCGCCGCCCACCCGTTCCGGCATGCAGATGCCCAGCCAGCCATCCGCCGCCATGGCCGTGTGGAACTTTTGGGGGAAGCGGTGGCTTCGGTCCGCCTCAAGCCAGTAGTCGTCGCCGAATCGCGCGCAGAGTCGCGTCACGGCGTCGCGCAGCGCCTCCTGCGCCGGCGTCAGGGCAAAATCCATGGCTTGGCTGTCTCCTTGCCCGACAGCGTGCCAAGCTGGCGGCGAAGCGCAACCCTTCGGTCCCCGATGCCCCTCTTCGACCCCGCTGATTTCCTGATCCCACCCGGCCTGGTGCATGTCTGCGCCGCCGGCGAGACGCCCGTGCTGCATGCGCAGGCCATGGCGCTGTCCCGCCACGCGCTGGACAAATCCAGCGGCCCCGCCGGGCGGGCGAAGCTGGATGCGGAGGTGGAGCGGCTGCGCGCGCGGCTGGCCCTCGAATGGTCCGTGCCCACGGAGGGCATCGGCCTCGTCTCCTCGGTGGCGGAGGGGATGTCGATGCTGGTGGAAAGCCTGGATTGGCGCCCCGGCGACAATGTGCTGGTCGACCGCAACGAATACGCCTCCGTCGTCGCGCCGCTTTCGGTGAAGGGGGTGGAACTGCGCTTCGTGGCCATGGCGGACCCGGACGCGGTGGCCGCCGCGGCGGATGCGCGGACGCGGATGGTGGCGGTTTCCGCCGTGTCCTATTTCGATGCGCGCCGGCACGACCTGCCGGCACTGCGCGCGGCGGCGGATGGCGTGGGCGCCATGCTGGTGGTGGATTTCACGCAAGCCTGCGGCTGGATGCCGATCGAGGCGGCGGTTGCCGATTTCGCCTTCTCCGCCTGCTACAAATGGATGCTGGGCCTGACCGGCACCGCCATCGCCTATTGGAACCAGGCGCGCCAGCCAGGTTGGGCGCCGGCGACGGCCGGATGGTATTCCATCGTCACCGGACCGCGCCCCGATTATGCGGAAAAGCTCGCCCTGCGCCCCGATGCCGGGCGCTTCACCCGCGGCAATCCGGCGCATGCGCCGTGCTACGCGCTGCATGCCGCGATGGATCACCATGAGCGTTTCGCACGCGGCGCCGTGCAGGCGCATGTGCAGGCGCTGACGGTCGCGCTGCTGGCGCGGCTCGACGCCGCCGGCATTCCCAGCATCACCCCGCCCGATCCCCGCCAGCACGGTGCCAGCGTCTGCATCGCGCATGACCGCGCCGCGCGGGTGGTCGATGGCATGGCCGCCCGCGGCGTGCTGGCCTGGAACGGCCGCGGCCGCATCCGCATCAGCTTCCACGGCTACAACGACTTTTCGCAGATTGACCCCATCATGGCCGCGCTCACCGCCGCGCTGGCTGACTGAGGATTCGAAAAAGATGCTGCAAGCCCCGCCCGCCGAACCCGGCATGCGCGAGGAGGATGTCGAGACCCCGGCGCTGCTGCTGGACCTCGATGCCTTCGAGCACAACCTCGACACCATGGCGGCAATCCTGGCGCCCACCGCTGTGAAGCTGCGGGCGCATGCCAAGACGCATAAATCCCCCATCATCGCGTTGCAGCAGATGCGGCGCGGCGCCATCGGCCAATGCGTGCAGAAGGTGGCGGAGGCTGAGGCGCTGGCCTGGGGCGGCGTGCCGGACATTTTGGTGAGCAACGAGGTCATCGCCCCGCGCAAACTGGCGCGCCTCGCCGCGCTGTCGCGCATCGCCAAGGTCGCGGTCTGCGCGGACCATGAAGCCGGGATCGCCGCCATCGAATCCGCCGCCGAAGCGGCCGGGATTCGCATGACCGTGCTGGTCGAGATCGATTGCGGCGCCGGCCGCTGCGGCGTGACCCCGGGGCCGGAGGCGGTGGCGCTGGCGGAGCGCATCGCCGCCAGCCGCCACCTGATCTTCGGCGGGCTCCAATCCTACCACGGCAGCGCCCAGCACCACCGCACGCCGGAAGCCCGCGCCAAGGCCATCGCCGGCGCGGCGGAAGGCACGCGCCGCACGGTGGAACAGCTCCGCCAGCGCGGCCTGGACTGCGCCATCATCGGCGGCGCCGGCACCGGCACCTTCCGGCACGAGGTGGCCAGCGGCGTCTGGAACGAGATCCAGGCCGGATCCTACGCCTTCATGGATGCCGATTACGGCCGCAACGAGGACCCGCCGCCCTTCCGCCAATCCCTGTTCGTGCTGGCGCAGGTGATGTCCGCCCCGCGCCCCGGTTTTTGCGTGGTGGATGCCGGCCACAAGGCGGTGGCGATCGATAGCGGCCTGCCGCTGGTGCACGGCTTCCCCGGCGTCCACTACACCGGCGCGTCCGATGAGCACGGCAACCTGAAGGCGGAGGACCCCTCGGCCCTGCCGCGCCTCGGCCAGACGGTGCGGCTGGTGCCGGGCCATTGCGACCCGACGGTGGATCGCTACGACTGGTATGTCGGCGTGCGCCGCGGCCGGGTGGAGTGCCTGTGGCCCGTCGCGGCGCGCGGCGGCATGGCGTGATGGAATGCCCTCAGATGCCGGGCGCCCCCTTGGGGCTTGGCTTCGCCGCATGAGCGGCGGCGGCCATTCGGCCGCTCGGCCGGCAAATTGCCGGCCGCATGTGAAAGGCGCGCCTCAGCGGCAGACGCGCCGTTCGACCCAACGGTGGCGAATCCGACCAAAGCGGTCGCGGAAGGCGACGCGGCGGCGTTCGATCCAGCAGCGCGGGCGCCGGCCCCGCTGGTTGCCCCGGGGGCGGCCCGGCGGCGGGCCCCACTGGACCTCCTGCAGCAGCGCCTCGGCCTGTTCGGCCCGGGCGGGCGCGGCCTCCGGCACGGGGGCCGGGCTGGGCGGGCGGATGGCGCGGGCAGCGGCCTCGGTGGTGCCGAGGGTCGCCGCGGCAATGGCGCCAGCCAGGCCGGCGAGGACAAATCTGCGGCGTTCCATGCTGGGTTTTCCTTGGCGTTCAGGAAGCCCAGTCAGCGCCGCGAACATGGCCGGAAAGCGACCGGAAGCCGCTGATATCCCGGCCTTTTGCAAGCCAGCGTTTCAGTTGAACCCGTTCTTTCAGTTGAACAGCGAACTGACCGAGGATTCCTCGCTGATCCGCTTCATCGCCTCGGCCAGGAGCTGGGAGATGGTCAACTGCTTGATGTTGTGGGAAACGCGCACCGCCTCGGTGGCCAGGATGCTGTCCGTCACCACCATATGCTCGATCTTCGCGGCGCCGACGCGGGCCACCGCGCCGCCCGAGAAGACACCATGCGTGACATAGACGCTGGCGGATTTCGCGCCGTTCTTCAGCAGCGCCTCCGCCGCATTCACCAGCGTGCCGCCCGAATCGACGATGTCATCCACCAGGATGCAGTCGCGGCCTTCCACCTCACCGATCACGTTCATCACTTCGGAAACGCCGGCCCGCGGGCGACGCTTGTCGATGATGGCGAGGTCGGTGTGGATGCGCGCCGCGATCGCCCGCGCGCGCACCACGCCGCCGACATCGGGGGAGACCACCATCAGGTCACGGCCCGCGAAGCGTTCCTGGATATCGCGGGCGAACAGCGGCGCGGCGAACAGGTTGTCCACGGGAATGTCGAAGAAGCCCTGGATCTGCGCGGCATGCAGATCCATCGTCAGCACGCGGTTGGCGCCGGCCGCGGTGATGAGGTTCGCCACCAGCTTGGCCGAGATCGGCGTGCGAGGCCCTGATTTCCGGTCCTGACGGGCATAGCCGAAATAGGGGATGACCGCCGTGATGCGCCGCGCGCTGCCGCGCTTCAGCGCGTCCAGCATGATCAGCAGTTCCATCAGGTTGTCAT
>LNFM01012512.1_pt1 | contig 23177 bp, 19 predicted proteins | sample 596031 | NCBI WGS metagenome assembly LNFM01 (sample SAMN04254537, study PRJNA301005) | activated carbon metagenome | isolation source: dual media filters at the Ann Arbor, Michigan drinking water treatment plant | place: USA: Ann Arbor | reverse complement strand
ACCACCAGCTCCATCTCGTCCAGGAACACGGCCTTGCGCGTGCGCCTCGTGCTCAGATTCAGTCCCAGTTCGGCTTGTTTCTTCATGACCTGATGGTTCTGCTTCACCAGCCTTCACGCCATTGGGGACAGCACGGGGTTTTGAACACAATCCTTAGCAAACTCAGCGGTGAACCGGCTTTGAATAAATTTGTCCAAAGACCTGTCTGAAGCAATCTGTTTCTGTACCAGAGCTTCACCCATGCCCAAGCCAGACTCACCTCACTCCTCACCCACGGATTGAGCAGCGCCAGGCCCGCAATCCATGGGTCGTGGGTGGCGTCCACGTAGAGTAGGTTCGCGGATGAACAGTCGCCAAAAGCCCAGATCTTCACGCGTTTCGCACCAAGGTACGAAACGTACCGCAAGCAGTTTTGCGGTTTCGCCCTGCAAGGTGAGCGCTGGGAGTGCTCTCTTCATCTCTCCCAAGTAGATCAACTCGTGGTCGTGAGACTCTTGTAGTTACGAGTGAACTCGCCCCACGGCTTTTTTGTTGATCGATTTGCGTAGCCAACTACCAATTGGCCTTTCCGCCATGGTGTGGACGCACCAAGCGGCTGCGATTGCGAGAAGGATCAACAAACAGATAACGGAGTTTTGACCTACCAACGTGATGAGTGCTGTTGAAGCTGCAAGATTGAACAGGGCGTAGCCCGCGTTCTGGTGAATAAGATATAAGGGATATGTGAGTTTTCCTGCCAGTTCACTGCCTGCTGCGGGCCTACGACTGTTTCTGCTGATTGTCCGAAAGAACAGTGCAAAAAACCCCATCACAATAGCAACAACGATCAAATGATTCGCTCCGTGATCAAGTGTTGTTGCATCAACAATCTGCGTGATGGGTCCGACTTCACGCCATGCGTAAATGCTCGCAAAAACCACGCAAACAGAAATCATCCAACGGCGAGAAGCGTTCCAACCGTTTCTTCCCGCCAAAAAGAAAAGGGCACCAGCGCTGAAGAGCGGAGCCCATTGAACACAGAGATACAGTTGAAGTGGGTATGCAGGACGCACAATGTTGACTAAAGACAACATCAACCATAATTTGATCAGCAACTCAATGCGATGCATTTGTCCGAGTGCCACGCATATGCCGATCCAGAAGTAGAAGGTGAGTTCTACTGCCAATGACCAGTAGGCCCCATCAATGGCCTGGTGACCAAACAGGCCCGGGAGCAGTGTCAGGTTGGCCAGAATTTGCCCCCAGCCCTCTGGTTGAAAAGGCGCTGCGGGAATGAGCCACTCAATCAATGCCGTAAGAAGCACACAGACCCACAGCGCAGGTGCCAGCCGGGAAACTCGCGATGCAAGGAAGCCACGAAACGTGGCGTCGTGCGCTGTCAACAAAATGACGTAGCCGCTGATCATGAAAAACAGGTGAACTCCCAAGTATCCGTATCTTGCAAGATCGGCAAGAAATGGCATGTGGGCCACATTCATCCAGCCTTCCTTCGGCCCCTTGTAAAAGTAGTGGAAGCCGACCACAGCCAGCGCTGCCATGCCTCGCATCCAGTCGAGTTCGGGAATACGGTCTGAAGGCAGGTGATGACTGTTCACTGGAGTTCGCCTTCAAGTCCTGCATTGATCTTGCTGAGCAGCTTCAGTTGACCGGGCCGATCCAGGTGGATGCCGTCTGCCGTCAATCGGGAGTCGAGCCAATCTCCGGTTTGTGGCTGCACTGGGATGAACATGTGGTTTCGTGATAGGCAAAGCCGCTGGATGGCTTGGTTGACTTGTGCGATGCGCTTTGCGAGCGGCGCGGGCGGCGTCGGCTCAGGTATTCCAACGCACAAAACGCGTGCGTCTGCAGGCATGTGTTCGAGCAAATTGCTCCATCCCAGGGTGACGGATTCCAACGATTTTTTCTCCAACAGATCATTCGTACCCCCCGACAGAACAATGGCTGAGGCTTGTCTGAGGGAGTTGAATTGAGGCAAACGTTCCGCAAGTCGTTCTGCTGATTCGCCACCAATCGAAAAATTATGAGCTTTCGGCAATGCCGATGGAGGAAGTGTCTGCAGGTGACTGTCGCCAAAAAGAAGCGTGGCGCCAGCGGGGACCAGACGGTCCTGCGCCAACTGGTGCGACAGCATTCGGCGCTCAAATATGCGCTGGCTCAACTTGGGGGCGGCTTCAAAAATTTCGTAGCGCCAGATCAGCCCGTCAGTCCATTGAGGACGCTTCGAAAACACCAGCAAAAGTAAACTGGAGAGGGTCACGCCAACGCAGGTGCCTGCCAGAAGGCACAGCAGTTTTGCTCTGTGGGACCCCTTCGATTTGATTGGATCTGGGATCTTCATGTTCGTCAGGCTGTAGATTCAACGATCAGAAAAAGTTGAAAGAGAGATGTCGCTGCTCAAGCACGGCCCACGCGAGTCAGCCATTGCAACGAATGGTATTCAACCATTCTGCTGGAGGGAGGTATTGAGCAGGTGTGATCAGCCTGCGAAAGGGTGTGCGTGCTGAACGAAGCCAGGGCTGACCAGCCTTCCCACGCGGTAGAGCTGGCAGCATGTTCGACAAACTCCTGTGCTGTCAGATCGCGCTCGCTCAGCAACAGCAAGATGGGGCCTGTGAATGCAAGCCATCCCCTCGCCATACGGCCTTGAAAACTGACGGTTTGCGATGTGGACTGCCCCATTTTTCTGACGTTCCCAGCCAGGCCGTGAACTGCCTTCCAGCCAACGCCCCCCCGCAGCAACTTGCGCCAGAAGTCACCCTCGCGCAGCCTTTGCCAGTAGTAATGCTTCACCCGCACTCGAGCCAGGCTCACCTCACACCTCACCCAAGGATTGAGCAGCGCCAGGCCCGCGATGCGCGGGTCGTGGGTGGCGTCCACGTAGAGCAGGCTGGCGGACGCGCCGTCGCACAGGCCCCAGAGCGCCACGCGTTCCAAGCCCGGGTGCTGCTGTTGAAAACCATTGATCGCTGCAGCGATGTGGGGGGCGGTGTCTTCAAACGAAGGCAGCTCGCCCGGGCTGTCGCCCATGCCGGGCAGGTCGAAGCGCAGGACCGGAAAACCGGCCTTGGCGAGAAAACGCGCGAGTTGCACGAACTGGCGGTGGCTGCCCGCGCGGTACTGGGCGCCGCCGACCACGATGACCACGCCGGTGTTTTGCGTGGGTGTGTCCGCGGGCGGCAGGCTGACGATGCCCAGCATGTCGAAGCCTTCGCCATGCAACCACAGGCTGTGCTCGTTGATGCTCATGCCGTGCGCTCCCCATCAGCGTTCAGCGCTCGCAGGGTAGCTGCAATCAGGGCGGGGGCTTCGTCGGTGCCGACGGTTTGCCAGAACGCCGGGCCGCTCACCGCCTGAGCGTTCACTGTCCAGCCTGCGGCGCGCCAACTGTCCAGGTGTGTTGCTGATGCGGGGCCCAACGTGGGCTCGGGCTGGGTGGACGTTTCCAGCCAGACCAAGCGGCGAGGCGCTGCGGTGGACACGGCCTGCATGCGGGCCGATCCCATGCCGGTGGCCAGGGCCGGCGTGAGGGTGTAGCCGGCGATGTCCACGGATTGGCCCGACGCCAGTGCCTTCGCGGGCGATTCACCCTTGCTGCCTTCACCCAGCCACTGCCCAGCCGCGTGCAACCGCAGGAATTGCTGCAGCATCTGTTGACCGGTGATCACGGGTTGCCAGAGCAGCAGGTGTGGCGCCTGCGGGAGACGGGCCGCCAGCGCTGTGGCGAGCAGGCTGCCGCCACGCAAGCTCCATAGCCAAAGCGGGACCTGCGCGTGGTCGATCAGCCAGTCGTGGGCGTGTTGGGCGTCCTGCAGCCACGCTTCCCAGGTGGCGTCCACCAGGGCACCGTCGCTGTCGCCGCAGCCGAGCAGGTCGATCTGCAGCACGGCAAATCCTGACTCCGCGAGTGCACGGGCCTGCTGGGCAACAACGCGGCGGGTGGTGTTGAGTTCTTCGGCAAACGGGTGCAGGTAGAGCACGCGGCCTTTGAGCGTGCCCTGCGGCGGATGAAACAGGCAGAAGCGCTGGCCGGTGGGCGTGGGCAGAAAGAACGCCTGGGGCAGGCCTGGGCGTTCGGTGGCGGTCATTGGGGCAACTTCGCCCTGCTGGCTGCGGTGCGAGCTTGCTTGGGAACGCCCCGGCGATGCGCTCATGCGCCAGTGCTGCTCAGGTGTTGCTCGACCAGATCGGTGAGGCTGCCGACGGTGGCGAACACCGCGCCGTTGAGTTCGTCGTCGTCAAAGGCGATACCGAAATGGTTCTCCAGCCCGGTGATGAGCGCGAGCACGGCCATGGAGTCGAGCTCGGGCAGGTCGCCGAGCAAAGGGGTGCTGCGGTCGAAGCCGAGGGCGCGGCCCTGCAGGCTGAGAGATTCGTCGAGCACGCGCAGGACTTGGTCTGTGACGTTCATGGGGAGCGATGTGGTGAGCGGATGGCAAAGGGGCAGGGCGTGCACGGATTCTAGAGAAAGGGCATGCATGGCGAGCGCGATGCTGCGCAGCCATGGCTTAACATCCGCCGCATGCCCCACGCGCCGGATTTCAGCGAGAGCTTGCCCCCCGTTTTGCTGCACGATCTGCCGGCCCGGGCCGCTGCTCTGTGGCCGTCGCAGCGCGCGTTGACCTCGGGCGATCGGCACGTTTCTTATGTCGACCTGCAAGCGGAGATCGGTGCATTCGCCAGCGGGTTGTTGGCTGTGGGCTTGGTCCCGGGCGAGCGCGTGGCGGTGTTCCTGGAAAAGCGCGTTGAGGCCGTGGTGGCCAGCTTTGCCGCTCCGGCCGCCGGTGGCGTGCTGGTGCCGGTGAACCCGCTGCTCAAACCGGCGCAGGTGGTGCACATCCTGCAAGACTCGGGGGCGCGTGTGCTGATCACGTCGACTTCGCGCCTGGCCCAGCTGGGCGCCGCGCTGGCCGAATGTCCTGATCTGTGCCATGTGGTGGCGTGCGATGGCGCGGCCGCATTGGGCTCCTTCGCCTTCGCCGATCTGCTGAAGACGCCCGCCGCCCCCGCACCGATACGGCTTGAGTCCGACGTGGCCGCCATCTTCTACACCTCGGGCAGCACCGGCCGGCCCAAGGGCGTGGTGCTGTCCCACCGCAATCTGGTGGCGGGCGCCATCAGCGTGGCCCGCTACCTGAACAACCGCGCCGCGGACACCTTGCTGGCTGCGCTGCCGCTGTCGTTCGACGCCGGCTTCAGCCAGCTGACCACGGCGTTTCTGGTGGGGGCGCGTGTGGTCTTGCTCAATTACCTGCTGCCTCGCGACGTGCTGCAGGCCATGGCGAAAGAGCAGGTCACGGGCCTGACGGCGGTACCGCCGCTCTACATGCAACTGGCGGCACTCGACTGGCCTGAAGAGGCCACGTGCTCGCTGCGTTACTGGGCGAACACCGGCGGGCGCATGCCAAGAGCCACGTTGGACCGTTTGCGCGAGTGCGCACCTGAGGCGGAACCGTTCTTGATGTATGGCTTGACCGAAGCCTTCCGCTCGACCTTTCTTCCGCCGACCGAAGTGGACCGCAGGCCCGATTCGATGGGCCGCGCAATTCCGAACGTGGACGTCCACGTGTTGCGCGACGACGGCACCGAGTGCGGGACCGATGAGCCTGGCGAACTGGTGCACCGTGGCCCGTTGGTGGCCCTGGGTTACTGGAACCGACCTGAGGAGACAGCGCTGCGTTTCCGCCCTTTGCCGCCGACGTTGGTGAACGGGCGCGAGGGCCTGGCGGCCGCCGAGATCGCGGTGTTTTCGGGCGACACCGTGCGACGCGATGCCGACGGTTTCCTTTATTTCGTGGGCCGCCGCGACGAGATGATCAAAACCTCGGGCTACCGGGTGAGCCCGACCGAGGTGGAGGAGGCGGTGCACGCCAGTGGGCTGGTGCGTGAGGTGCTGGCCGTGGGCGTTGCTCATGAGACGCTGGGACAGGTGATCCATGTCGCCGCCGTGGCTGTGGATGCCGATGACACCGCGGCCCTGCTGGCCCACTGCCGAGCTCTGATGCCGGGCTACATGGTGCCCACCGCCGTGCACTGGTCGCAGGAACCGCTGCCGCGCAACCCCAACGGAAAACTCGACCGCCCACGCTGGAAAGCCGACTGGGAACGCAGCCTCCACAGCCCCCACTACCAAGGCCCGACATGAGACCGACCGAAACCCTGAATGGCGAACTGTGCGTGGGCAGTTTGGCGCTGACACGGCTGGCCGAGCGCGTAGGTCAGACGCCGTTTTACGCCTACGACCGCGCCTTGCTGGCTGCGCGCGTGGCCTCTGTGCGCGCGGCCTTGCCGGCGGGCATTGGCCTTCACTACGCCGTGAAGGCCAATCCGATGCCGGCACTGGTGGGCTTCATGCGGCCACTGGTGGATGGGCTGGATGTGGCTTCTGCGGGCGAAATGGCGGTGGCGCTCGACGCGGGCGCCAACCCGCTGCACGTGAGCTTTGCAGGACCTGGCAAGCGCGAGGTGGAGTTGGTGCAAGCGGTTGCGGCGGGTGTGCTGGTGAACCTGGAGTCGATGCGCGAAGTGGCGCTGCTTGCGAGCGCCTCGCAGCGCTTGGGCCTGCCTGCGCGCGCGGCCGTGCGCGTCAACCCCGAATTCGACCTGCGCGGCGCCGGCATGCGCATGGGCGGCGGCGCCAAACCATTCGGTGTGGACACCGAGCAGGTGCCTTCGGTGCTCAAGGCCATTGGCGCTGCGGGCCTGCAGTTCGAAGGCTTTCACCTGTATCCGGGCTCACAAAACCTCAAGGGTGATCTCATCGCGCAGGCGCTGTCCCAAAGCCACCAACTCGTGGTGAGGTTGGCTGCTGACGCCCCCTCGCCAACGAAGCACGTGAATCTGGGTGGCGGTTGGGGCATTCCGTATTTCCCAGGCGAGCAGCCGTTGGATCTGGCGCCGGTGAGCGATGCCTTGGCGGCCATCCGGCAACGCATGGCGGCAGAGTTGCCCGGTGCCCACGCCGTGCTGGAGCTCGGCCGCTACCTGGTGGGCGAAGCCGGCGTCTACGTGGCCCGTGTGCTCGACCGCAAGGTCTCGCGAGGCCAAGTGTTTCTGGTCACCGATGGCGGCATGCACCACCACCTGGCGGCCTCGGGCAACTTCGGGCAGGTGATCCGGCGCAACTACCCGGTGGCCATCGGCAACCGAATGGAAGCCACGGCGCGTGAGGTGGCGTCGGTGGTGGGGCCGCTGTGCACGCCGCTCGATGTGCTGGCCGAGCGCATGGAGCTGGCCTGCGCCGAGCCCGGCGACCTAGTGGTCGTGTTCCAGTCGGGTGCTTACGGTCCCAGCGCCAGCCCGCAAGCGTTTCTGGGCCACCCGCGCTGCGCGGAAGTGCTGGTCTGAAGCCGCGCATGGGACGGTGGGCGCCGGGCTGGCGGGAGGTTGGCTTGCTGCTTCTGACAGCTCTGCTGGGGCTGATCGCACTGGCCTTCTCGACCCAGCATCCCGTGGCCCCGATGGCTGTTTCGGCGGGGCTTTTGTTGACTGCGGTGCTGGTGGGCTGGCGGCCCGCAGTGATATGGTTTTTGCTGCCCGCCTTGCTGCCGGTGCTGAATTTTGCGCCCTGGACCGGCTGGACATTGATCGACGAATCGGACCTGTTGGTGATCACTTGCCTTGTCGGTGCAATAGCGCGTTGGGTGATCGACCAACGTTCGCGCACCGGGGCGACTGCATCGCCAGGTGCTCGCGTCTTCGTGGCCTTGTGGTGCCTGCTCGCGCTCACGTTGGGTTGGGGTGTCTGGCTGGGACTGCGTGACGCAGGTGCGGAATGGTCGACGCTGCTGCGCGACGAGGCCGCCCTGTATTCACCCCACGACAGCGCCTGGAACACCCTGCGTGTGGCCAAGAGCCTCGTCTGGGGCTTACTGCTCGGCGCACTCATGTGGGCGCATTCGCCAGCGCTCAAGCCAGCCGCCTGGGTGGCGCGGGGCATGGTGGCAGGTTTGGTGCTGGTGTGCCTGGTGGTTTCAGCCTGCCGTACCGCACCACCGCCTGGTTCTGGGAAATGCACGTGGGCGGTGGCGCCATCGACGCCTACCTCGCCATGGCGCTGCCGTTCGCCTTCTGGGCCGTGTGGACCGCGCCCACCGCGCGGCGCTGGGCGGCAGCCAATGCCCTGGTGGTGATCTCGGTCTACACCGTGCTCACCACCTATTCGCGCGGCGTCTACCTCGCGGTGTTGATCTCGCTGGTGTTCATGGCGGTGAGTGCCTGGCGTTTGAAACTGGCACCCGCCGCGGGCACGGCCTGGGGCCGGCGCACGCTGGGCAGCTTGCTGTTGGTGTTGGGCCTGGAGGGTCTGCTGGTGTTTGGAGGGGGCTCGTTCATGGCCAACCGGCTGGCGAATTCGGATGTCGACCTGGTGGGGCGCATGGTGCACTGGCAGTCGGGCGTGGGCTTGCTCAAGGCGCCGGCTGACTGGTTGCAGGGCCTGGGTGTGGGACGCTTCTCGGCACACTACAGTCGCGAAGTGCAGGGCGGTGGTTACCCGGGCCGAGCCGATTGGGAGCGCTCTGCCGCCGGTGTGCCGCAGGTGGCGCTGTCCGGTCCGGCGTCCGAAGGGCAACGCGAGGGCTACTTTGCGCTCACGCAGCGTGTTGATGTGGGCACCGTGGGCGGCCACCGCGTTCGTCTGCGGGCCCACAGCGAGCAGCCGGCGGATCTGGTGGTGAGCGTTTGCGAGCGGCACCTGCTTTATGAGTTTCGCTGTCAGTGGCAGTGGGTCGCAGTGCCTGCGTCCGACGTTGGCGACGGCTTGCTTGAAGTGGTGTTGGCCGGCGACGCGTTTGACGACCGCAACGCGCGCGAGCAGCTGCGCCAGGGTGTGCTGGCCGTGGCGCCCGCGCAGGCAGGGTCGACCGTGCACGTGGAAAGCTTGGAGCTGTTCGATGAGAGCGGACGGCAACTGCTCAAAAACCACGAGTTCAGCGCCGGCCTGCAGCACTGGTTTCCGATGGCCCTGGGCTATTTCCAGCCTTGGCACATCGACAACCTGTACCTGGACGTGCTGATCGAGCGTGGACTCATGGGTCTTGCTGTTTTTGCACTCTGGGTGCTCTCGGCGGGCACATCGCTGCTCAGGGGTATGCGACGCGGCGATTCACTGGCCTGGGTGATGGCCGGCGGAGTGCTTGGAATGTTGAGTCTGGGTTCCGTGATCAGTGTCACGGAAGTGCCGCGCGTGCTGCTGATACTGACACTTTTGATGTGGTCAAGCGTCACGATTCGTGGACAAATGGAGGATGTTTCACGGTGTAACCAGTTGTAGTCATTTGGATTACGCTGTAAGGTACCCGGTGGTGTCCAAAATCGCGCGACACCATGAATCGAAAATACACATGGACACCCCGTTTTGATCAAGATTTTTAACCACTATTTCCACCGTCGAACGGTGCTCCAGGTCATGTTGGACATGGGCTTGGTGGTGGGTGCGCTGATCGTGGCGATGTTTGTGCAGTCCAATTCGTCCGTGCTCAACGCCTCTGTGGTCACCGAAGGATTGAGTCGAGGTGTGCTCATGGCGCTGGGCATGCTGGCCGTGAATTCCGCCCTTGGTTTCTACGAACGCACCCGCAGCAAGACCACCGGCCAGATGCGAGCACGCGCCGTGTTGTCTTTTGTACTGTCGGGTGTCATCGCGGTGGGCGTGTTGTGGTTCCTGCCGCTGGAGCCTTCTTACGATGCCAAATGGGTCGCGCTGGTGGTGCTGGGCACCACCGGTTTCATGCTCACGCACCGGGTTTTGGTGGGCGAAATGCTCCCGAAGTCGCTGACCCGGCGCAAGGTGCTGGTGTACGGCACCGGCGAGCGCGCGCAGATGGTGGGCAAGTCCCTGACCCACGCCAGCGCCAACGTGGAGCTGGTGGGCTACTACGCGAGCCCGAACGAAACCGACCACCGCGTCACGTCGTGGGCCACGCTGGGTCCCGGTGAGCGACTCAACGACCTGGTCACACGCACCGGCGTGGATGAAATCGTGGTGGCTCTGACCGAGCGGCGCGGTGGCAGCATGCCCATGCGCGAGCTGCTCGACTGCAAGCTCCAGGGCGTGCGCGTGTCCGACATTGCCACCTACTTTGAACAGAACCTGGGCCAGATCCGCCTGGAGTCGGCTTCTGCGGGCTGGCTGATCTTTGGCGAGGGCTTCAACCAGGGCTTCGTGCGCAGCTCGGTCAAACGCCTGTTCGACATCGCCGGTGCCGTGGTGCTGATCGTGGTGTCGCTGCCCATCATGGTGTTGACCGCGCTGGCCATCAAGCTGGAGAGCCCAGGACCCATCCTGTACCGCCAGGAGCGCGTGGGACTGGGCAGCAAAACTTTCAACGTGGTCAAGTTCCGCAGCATGCGCACCGACGCCGAAAAAGACGGTGTGCCGCGCTGGGCCACGGCCGCCGACAGCCGCGTCACCCGCATTGGCCGCGTGATCCGCAAGCTGCGCATCGACGAGTTGCCGCAGTTGTTCGGTGTGCTCACCGGCGACATGAGCCTGGTGGGCCCGCGACCCGAGCGGCCGTATTTTGTGGACCAGCTCACGCAGGACATCCCGTTCTACGCGGTGCGTCACAGCGTGAAACCGGGTGTGACTGGGTGGGCGCAGGTCAGTTACCAGTACGGAGCCTCGCGCGAAGACACCGTGGAAAAGCTGCAGTACGACCTGTACTACGTGAAGAACCACTCGCTCTTCCTCGATCTGGTGATCCTCTTCGAGACCATTGGCGTGGTGCTGACGGGCAAAGGTGCCCAGTAAAGCGCTCGGGCTCGTGACGGCGGGGCAACCGGCATGATCGGCGTCGACAACTCCTTGATGGCCTGGGGCTTCGGTGCCGCGGCACTGGCCTATGCAATGCTGGCCTGGCTGGTGGCCCGTCAGGGATACCTCAAACGGCCTTTGAACCGCCCCGGCGTGGCCATTTTGCTGGCCGCCGTGCTCACCACCGCCTGGGCAGGCTTGAGCCTGGTGGCGCTCGCCGCGCCCATCTGGTGGGTGTGGGCCGCTGTGGCCGATGTCTGCCGCTATGCAGCGTGGTTTGCGTTCATCGTGTTTCTCTTCCGGGCCAGTGCCGATCAGGGTAGGGCGCTCGATGCTGCGCCCTGGATGGCGCCATTGGCCGTGGCGCTGCCGCTGCTGAGCCTGCTCAGCCTGGTGTTTTCGGCCATCTGGTTCCAACCCGCGGGCGGTGCTCCGGTGGGTTTGTTCCTGACGATGATGTTGCTGTCGGTGCTGGGGATGGTGTTGGTGGAGCAGTTGTTTCGCAACCTGCCAGAAGACGCGCTGTGGAGCGCCAAACCGATCTGTCTGGGGCTGGCGGGCATCTTCCTGTTCGACCTGTACCTGTACTCGCAGGCGGTGCTGTTCAACGGCATAGATCAAGACGCCTGGAACATCCGCGGCATCGTGCACGCCGCCTTGATGCCGCTGCTGCTGCTGTCCACCACGCGCCACCGCAACTGGATCGCCAAGATCCGCGTCTCGCGCAAGGTGGTCTTCCATTCCGCCACGTTGCTGATGGCCGGCGGCTATTTGTTGTTCATTGCCGGCGTGGGTTACTACGTGCGCTATTTCGGTAGCGACTGGGGCCGTGCCTTGCAGCTCGCGCTGGTGTTTCTGGCGCTGGTGCTGCTGATTGCGCTGGCACTGTCGCGGTCCTTCCGTGCGCACCTGCGGGTGATGCTGGGTAAGCACTTTTTCAACTACCGGTACGACTACCGTGAGGAGTGGCTCAAGTTCACCCAGACGCTGTCTTCCCAGAGCGCGCCCGGCGAGACTGGCCTGAACGTGATCCGCGGCCTGGCCGACATGCTGGAGAGTCCGGCGGGAGCGCTGTGGCTTCGCCGGCCAGACGAAAAGCTCTACCGCCAGGTGGCGCGCTGGAACCTGCCGCAGCAGTCGCAGACCGAACCGGTGGATTCCGCCTTGCTGGGCTTCATGCACCGCACCGGCTGGGTGGTCAACCTCGAGGAATACCGCCTTTCACCCGATCGCTACGAGAACCTCACCTTGCCCGAGTGGCTGCAGGCGCAACCACAGGCCTGGCTGCTGGTGCCGCCCGCGCACCCGCATGGACGTGAACTGGGAAGTCACCGATCTGCTCAAGACGGCGGGTCGGCAGGCCGCGAGTTTTCTGGCGCAGATGCAGTCCACCGAAGCCTTGCTGGAGGCACGCAAGTTCGAAGCCTTCAGCCGCATGTCAGCCTTTGTGGTGCACGACCTCAAGAACATCGTGACCCAGCTCTCGCTGATGGTGAAGAACGCCAAGCGGCTGAGCCACAACCCCGAGTTCCAGGCCGACATGCTGATGACTGTTGAGAACTCGCTGGAGCGCATGCGCCAGCTCATGCTGCAGCTGCGCGAGGGGGCGGCCCCGGGCGGAGCGGCGGTGGGAGTCGACTTGGGCCGGATCGCGCAAGGCTTGGCGCAAAGCGTGTCGCGCCGAGGTCGCGAGCTCGAGGTCGATGTGCAACCGCGCGTGGCCACGCGGGGCCATGAAGACCGGCTTGAGCGCGTCATGGGCCACCTGGTGAACAACGCGCTGGACGCCACCGAATCGCCCCAAAGGGTGTGGCTCAAGATCGACCGTTTTGGCAGCCATGCGCGCGTGGAAGTCGGGGACAATGGCATGGGCATGTCCGAAAGCTTCGTGCAGGAGCGGCTGTTCAAGCCGTTCCAGACCACCAAGGAAGCCGGCATGGGCATCGGCGCCTACGAGAGTTTTCAGTACGTGCAGGAGCTTGGTGGCAAGGTGAGCGTGGACAGCAAGGAGGGCGAGGGGACCGTGGTCACGCTCCTGCTGCCGCTGATCGAGTCGTTTCAGGAATCCGACTGGCATCAATTGGGAGAGGCATGAGCGCAGACAAAGGCCCGCAGCTGCTGATCGTGGAAGACGATCTGGCGTTGCAGAAACAAATCAAATGGTCGCTCGACCAGTTCGCTTCCGCCACCGCGGACGATCGCGAGAGCGCACTCACGCAGCTGCGCCGGCACGCGCCCGCCGTCGTTACCATGGACCTGGGCCTGCCGCCCGACGCGGACGGCACCGACGAGGGCTTCAAGTTGCTCGAGCAGATCGTGGTCTCGTCGCCCGACACCAAGGTGATCGTGCTCACTGGGCAAAACGGACAGTCCAACGCACTCAAAGCCATCGCCATGGGTGCCTATGACTTCCTGGCCAAGCCCTTTGAGCCCGAAATGCTCAACCTCACGGTGGAGCGGGCGTTCCGGCTGCACGAGCTGCAAACGGAAAACGCGCGGCTGCAGTCGATGCGGCAACCCGACACGCTGGCCGGCCTGATCACGCGCGACCCCGACGTGCTGCGCGTGTGCCGCACCATTGAAAAGGTGGCCAACACCGGCGCCACGGTGATGCTGCTGGGCGAGAGCGGCACCGGTAAGGAGGTGTTGGCCCGTGGGCTGCACCAGTCGTCCAATCGCAGGGCGGGGCGCTTCGTGGCCATCAATTGCGCGGCCATTCCAGAAAATCTGCTGGAGAGTGAACTCTTCGGATACGAAAAAGGCTCGTTCACCGGCGCGGCCAAGACCACGCTGGGCAAGATCGAAACCGCCAATGGCGGCACGCTCATGCTCGACGAGATCGGTGACCTGCCCATGCCGCTGCAGGCCAAGCTGTTGCGGTTTTTGCAGGAGCGCGTGATCGAGCGGGTGGGCGGCCGCCAAGAGATTCCGGTGGACGTGCGCATCGTCTGCGCCACCCATCAAGACCTCAAGCAGCTCACCACCGAAGGCCGCTTTCGCGAAGATCTGTATTACCGGCTGGCCGAAATCGTGGTGAACATCCCGCCGCTGCGCTCGCGCGTGGGCGACGCCGCCTTGCTGGCCCATGCGTTCACCAAACGTTTTGCGCAGGAACAAAACCGGCGCAACCTGTCTCTGTCCGAAGACGCGCTCAGGGCCATCGAGGCGCACACCTGGCCCGGCAACATCCGCGAACTTGAAAACTGCATCAAACGCGCCACCATCATGGCCGATGGCAGCCAAGTCACCGCAGACGACCTCGGGCTGACGGTTCCGGCAGGTGAAGAGGGCGATGCTTCGCTGGACCTGCGCACCGTGCGCGACGAGGCCGAGAAAAAGGCGGTGATCGCCGCATTGGCCCGCTCCAATGGGAACGTGCTCAAGGCGGCCGAGCTGCTGGGGGTGAGCCGACCCACCTTGTACGACCTGATGCACCGCCTCGGTTTGAAATGACACCCCGCTTGATCAAGAGGAGCACTCCATGAAAAACACAACCAACCCGTGGCGCATCGCGCCGGTGGCCTTGTCCATCGCCATGCTGCTGTCGGCCTGTGGCAACAGCGACCCGCAAAAGATGGTGGAGTCCGCGCGGGAGTACATGGACAAGAAGGACAACGCCGCGGCGATCATCCAGCTCAAGAACGCGCTGCAGGAGAAGCCAGACCTCGCCGAAGCACGCTTTTTGCTGGGCAAGGCGCTGCTCGCCAACGGCGATCCGGTGGGTGGCCAGACCGAGCTGCAGAAGGCCCTGGATCTGGGACATGCGGCCGACGAAGTCACGCCTTTGCTGGCGCGCAGCCGTTTGATGCAAGGTCAGTTCGCCGGCGTGACCAAAGACTACGCTGCGGTGCAGCTGGGCAGCGCCGAGTCCAACGCCACCCTTAAGACATTGGTGGCCGTGGCCTGGCGCCAGCAGGGCAACCAGGACGCCTTCCAGAAGAGTCTGCAAGAGGCGCTCACGGCCAAACCCGACCACGAACCGGCGCTGATTGAACAGGCCCGCCTCAAGGCGGCCCAGCGCGACTTTGACGGTGCCTTGGTTGTTCTGACGGCGCTGCTGGCGAAGTCGCCCAAGAACGAAGACGCGCTCAAGCTGCGCGGCGACATCCTGCTCTACGGCAAGAACGAGCCTGATCAGGCACTGGCCGCTTACCGCGATTCGGCCGCTGCCCGACCCAAATTCCAGGAAGGCCAGGGCGGCGTGGTGCGCGTGTTGCTCAGCCAGGGCAAGCTCGACGAGGCCGCGAGGGAAATCGAAACCCTCAAGACGTTTGCTGCAGGCTACCCGCAAACGCTCACCCTGCAGGCCCAGCTGGCGCTGCAGAAAAACGAGTTGCCTGCTGCGCGCGAACACGCACAGCAACTGCTCAAACTCACACCGAGCAACCCCACCGCACTAGAGCTGGCGGGCTCGATCGAGTACCAGCTCAACTCCATGGTGCAGGCCGAAGCCTTGCTGGCGCGCGCGGTGCAGGCCGCGCCGCAACTGCGTGTGGCGCGCCGTGTGCTGGTGTTGACGTACCTGCGCACCGGTCAGGTGGACCGCGCCATCGCAGCCTTGCCCGCCGACATCGCCACCAACGACTCGGACCCGGCGCTCCTGTCGGTGGCCGGACAGGCCCACATGGTCAAGGGCGACGTTGAACTGGCCCAGCAGTTCTTCACCCGCGCCTCCAAACTCGACCCCACCGACCCCACCAAACGCACCACGCTGGCCCTGAGCCAGATGACGACGGGCAATGCCGAATCGGCGCTGGGCGAGCTGCAAGACATTGCGTCTTCCGACGCCGGTGTGGTGGCCGACATGGCGCTGATCAACGCCCACATGCGCCGCCGCGACGTGGACAAGGCGCTGGTGGCCATTGACGGACTGCAGAAAAAGCGCGCCAACGATCCGTTGCCGCATCAGCTGCGCGGCCGCGCATTGCTGCTGCGCAACGACCGCGCCGCGGCCCGCGGTTCGTTCGAGCAAGCCCTCAAGATCGACCCGGCCTACTTCGCCGCCACCGCTGCACTGGCCGCGCTGGACATCGTGGACCGCAAGCCTCAAGACGCGCAGCAGCGGATGGAAGCGGTGCTCAAGACCAATCCCGCCAACCCCCAGGCCTTGATGGCCCTGGCCGAAATCAAGGCGGGTTCGGGCGCAGGCAAGCAGGAGGTGATCGACCTCATTCAAAAGGCGATCGACGCTGCGCCCACCGACAAGACCCCCCGGTTGATGTTGGTCGAATACCACCTGCGGCAGAACGACGCCAAGGCCGCCTTGACCACCGCTCAAAGCGCCGCCGTGGCCTTGCCCGACGTGCCCGAGCTGGTGGACGCACTGGGCCGAGCCCAGGCCGCCAATGGCGAGAACAACCAGGCCATGAGCAGCTTCAACAAGCTGGTCGGGCTGATGCCGCAGTCGCCATTGCCCTACCTGCGCATGGCCACGGTGCACGTGGCTGCCAAGGACAACTCCGCTGCTATCACCAGCCTGCGCAAGGCGCTGGACGCGCAGCCCAACCTGCTCGCCGCCCAGCGCGGGTTGGCCGAGCTGTTGCTCAAGACCAACCAGGCCAGCGAAGCGGTGGCCATCAGCAAGACGGTTCAGACCCAGCGGCCGAAAGAAAGCGCAGGCTTCCTGCTGGAAGGGGACGTGCAGGCCACCAACCGCAACTGGCCTGCAGCCGCTGCGGCCTACCAGGCCGGCTTGAAAGTGGCCCCCGGCCCCGAACTGGTCATCAAGCTGCACACCGCGCTCACCCAGGGCGGCAAGGCCGCCGACGCGCAGCGCGTGACCACCGAATGGCAGCGCAGCAACCCCAACGACGCGGCCATTCCGCTGTACTTGGGTGACCGCGCCATCGCGAGCAACCAGTTGAATGAAGCGCAGCGCCATTACGACCGCGTCATTGCCCTGCAGCCCAACAACGCACTCGCGCTGAACAACATGGCATGGGTCGCGGGCAAACTGGGCCGGGCCGATGCGGTGGCCCTGGCCGAGAAGGCCAACGAGGTGGCGCCTAACCAGCCCGCCTTCATGGACACGCTGGCCTTGTTACTCTCCGAAAAGAACGAACACGCACGCGCGCTCACCCTGCAGAAAAAGGTGGTGGAACTCCAGCCCAACGCACCGCTGTTCAAACTCAACCTGGCCAGGATCCACATCAAGGCCGGTGACAAGGCTGCGGCCAAACCGCTGCTGGATGAACTGACCGCCTTGGGCGACAAGTTTTCCGGTCAAGCGGAAGTCACCCAGCTCAAGAGTTCGCTGTGAAGCTGGCGCGTCGGCATTTTTTACAAGACGTGTCCTGCAAGCCCGAGTAAAAAATGACCAATTGCAATTGCCTCACCAAATCAAAGACTTGTAAGCATCTGTTCATTTCGGCAGGATTCTTGCTTGCACCACCACAAACCCACCTGACGCTCGACCACGCAAGTCTCGACCGCCCGAATTCGCGACACAGACTGACATTCCGGGAAGCAGGAAGCCTCACATGAACGACAAGATCACACCCTCATCAACCCCGTCGGAGACGGTAGCCTCTGCCGCAGGGCTCACCCGCCGTCGCCTGGTGCGTGCCGGCCTCACCGCCGCGCCTGTCATGGCTGCGCTGCACAGCAACACCGTGCTGGCAGGGGGTTCCAAAGGCTTTGGCCACGGCTGCATCCGCCCCTCGACGTTTTCGTCGCTGAAGGCCGCCAACTGGACCATCAGCCAGGGCCGCGACATCAAGGGCAATTTTGTTTGCAAACCCTATTCGCACTGGAAGAACAACTTCCCGCACAAGTTCAAGGATGTCCGTTTCCTGTCGGACGTGACCAAGTGCCACCGCGATCCGAAGGCCAACGACCACCGCAACACGTACAAGAAGCTGAAAATGCGCGACGTGTTCGAGCTTCGTGATGACGACACCGACGCCCGGCTCGCGCGCTACGTGATGGCGGCGTATCTGTCCGCCGACGCGGCAGGCTACGACTCCGACAGCGTCTGGCTGACCAAACGTCAGTGCCACGAGATCTGGAACGGTCGCGGCAACTGGAGGCCTTTCGCGGGCGCCAACTGGGATCTGAACCAGACGATGAACTACTTCGAGGTCATTTTCGCCAGGAGCTAGTTGTGATTGCGGCGATCACCCCCGGTCACTTCGTGTTTCAGCGGCCGGACGATCTCGTCTTGCGCAGCTTTGCGGACGGCCTGGTGGTCTACGACGAGTCTGACGGGAGTGTGCGCGCCTTGAACCCGACGGCTGGTGTTGCACTGGAGATCTGCAGATCAGCCACCGCCATCACGGCGGCCGAGTTGGCGGATCGGCTGGGCTTGGACCAGCCCTCGCAGGAAGAACTGGATTCCGTCGCCACGCTGCTCCAACAGATGGAATCCATGGGCTTTCTGGAGCACGTTCCCACGTGATCCACCCGCAAAAGCTGTCGTCGCTGTCAACGGAGCAACTGACCAAGGAGCTGGCCCATGGTGGTGTGTCGCTCAGGGTGCCTCCGTTCGTGATGCACATCACCAGCCCCATACCGGTCGTGGCCGAGGGCCTGCAGGCGCTCTATGGCCATCACGAGCTTGTTCGCGACCCGGCCGCATTCACCGACTTCCGTGTTTCGGTGACTTCCGAATGGCGGTTCTTCAAGCGTGTGTGTGTCTTCGAGATGGATGGGTTTCAGCCTTTCACGCCACTGGCCTACGGAGAAGCCTTTGCTTTTCTGGAGTGGGGCATGAACTGGTGCATCACCAGCCATTGCCACAACTGGCTGACCATTCATTCGGCCGTGCTGGAGAAAAACGGTCGTGCAGTGCTGCTGCCGGCCCCACCCGGTTCCGGCAAGAGCACGCTGTGCGCGGCGCTCATGCTGCACGGTTGGCGGCTCTTGTCCGATGAAATGGCCTTGCTGGATCCGTTGACTGGCCTGGTCACGCCGGCGCCCCGGCCCGTGAGCCTGAAGAACGCGTCGATCGAGGTGATCCGGCAGCGGGCCCGGGGCTTGAACTTCGGACCCGTGGCCCACGACACGCTCAAGGGCACCGTGGCCCACATGCAGGTGTCGGCCGAGAGCCTGGCAAAAGCGCACGTGCCGGTGTTGCCCGCGTGGGTGGTGTTTCCCAAGTATGCAAAGGGAGCACCACTGACAGTGGGCGAACACCCCAAGTCCCAGGCCTTGGTGGCGCTGGCGTCCAACAGCTTCAACCACCATGTGCATGGCCGTGCCGGGTTTGAGGCTCTGGCGCAGTTGATTGAGCGCTGCGGTTGTCACGACCTCGAGTACGCTTCACTGGACGACGCGCTGGCCTGGTTTGATGCGCTGGAGGCACTGCCATGAGCCCGGCCCCCATCACCGTGTTGCTCGAAGCGCTCCACCAACCGGCGAGCCTGGTGGCGTTGTCTCCAGGGGCGTGGGATCTGCTGATTCGCCAGGCACGGCGTGCCGACGTGTTGGCCCGCCTGGGGGAGAGCGCACGGTTTCACGGGCTGTGGGACGCTTTGCCTGCCCAACCCCGAAGGCACCTGGAATCGGCCATGAAACTGGCGCAGCGCCAGCACGTGGAACTGCGCCACGAGGTGCAGGCCATTGCCCGCGCGCTGGAGCCGGTGGGCGAGCCGGCGGTGTTGCTCAAGGGTGCCGCTTATGTGCAGGCGGGGCTCGCGGCTGCGCGTGGGCGCATGGTGTCGGACGTGGACATTCTTGTGCCGCGCCAGCGCCTGGCCGAGGTCGAGTCGGCCTTGATGATGGCGGGCTGGGTGCAGACCAACCGCGACGCCTACGACCAGCAGTACTACCGGAAGTGGATGCACGAGCTGCCACCGCTGCGCCATGTCAAACGGGGCTCTGTGCTTGACGTGCACCACGCCATCCTGCCGCCCACGGCACGGCTCAAGCCAGACTCGGCGCTGTTGCTCGTGGACTCGGTGGCAGCGGGCGACGACGAGCGTATTCGTGTGCTGGCCCCTCCCGACATGGTGTTGCACAGCGCTGCGCACCTGTTTCACGAGGGCGAACTGGCGATGGGCTTGCGCGGGCTGGTCGACCTTGACGCGCTGTTGCGCGAATTCGGCAGCGAGCTGGACTTCTGGCCCGCGTTGCAATCGCGCGCCCTGCGGCTCGGTCTGGCCGGCCCGCTGTACCTGGCCCTGCGCTACACGCGCCTGCTGTTGCAGACGCCAGCGCCCGAGGGGTTCGAGTCCGAATTGCAGGCGGCCGCGCAGCGCCGTGGCGCCGCGATGCCTGAGGGTCTGCAAGACGCGCTGTTTCTGCGCGCGCTGCGTCCCGACCATGCGACCGCGTCCGACGGCTGGACGCCGCTGGCGCGCACCATGCTGTACCTGCGGGGTCACTGGCTGCGCATGCCACCGGTCTTGCTGGGCTGGCACCTGCTGCGAAAAATGTTCAAGAGCCTGTTCACCCCAAGGACCGCCCCATGATCCGACGCGCATTCCACCTGGCGGGACTCGCCTGCCTGTTCCTGCTGGCAACGTCGCAGGCTTTGGCCGGGTTGCCCGAAGCGATCGTGAAGCTCAAACCTTCGGTGGTGCTGATCGGCACCTTCAAGGCCACCGACAGCCCGCGTTTCCAGCTTCGGGGCACGGGCTTCATTGTGGGCAACGGGCAGCTGGTGGTGACCAACGCCCATGTGCTGCCCACGCCCGCGGGCGCTGATGCGCCGGCGCTGGTGGTGCAGGTGCGTCAGGCCTCGGGTGAATGGCAGATGCGCCCGGCCGCGACGCTGGAAACCAACCCGGCGTTCGACCTGGCCCTGCTGCGCATGGAGGGCCCATCGGGCACGGCCGCCCGGCTGGGCGATTCGGGCACCGTGCGCGAGGGCGACGATCTGGCGTTCATGGGTTTCCCCATTGGCGGCGTGTTGGGCTTTTCGCCCGTGACGCACCGCGCCACGGTCTCCAGCATCACGCCGGCCGCGCTGCCCAGCCCGTCGGCCGGGCGCTTGAGCGAAACGGCCATCCGCGGTTTGCGCAACGGCACCTTCAACATCTTTCAGCTCGATGCCACCGCCTACCCCGGCAACAGCGGCGGGCCGCTGTTTCACCCCGAGACCGGCGACGTGGTGGGCGTGCTGAACATGGTGCTGATCAAGGGCACGCGCGAGTCGGCGCTGAGCCAGCCGTCGGGCATTTCGTACGCCATTCCCGGCGTGCATGTGCGCGAGATGCTGGAACGGCACCGTTGAGGTTGAAATTGCTATGAGCCCGAGTTGGGAGAAAGTCGACGCGCTGGTCATCGGTGCCGGCGTGATCGGGCTCGCGGTGGCACGCGCGCTGGCGCTTGCGGGGCGCGAGGTCATGGTGCTGGAGCGCGAAGCCGCGATCGGCACCGGCACCAGCTCGCGCAACAGCGAGGTGATTCACGCCGGCATCTACTACCCGGCCGGGTCGCTGAAAGCGCAGCTGTGTGTGCAGGGGCGTGAGGCGCTCTACGCGTACTGCGTTGAGCGCGGCATTGCCCACCAGCGCTGCGGCAAGCTCATCGTGGCCAACAGAACGTCGCAGCTGGCCAGCCTTCCCGGCATCGTGGCCAAGGCGGCCACCAACGGCGTGACCGATCTGTTGTTGTTGAACCAACAGGAAGCGCAGGCCATGGAACCCCAGCTGCAATGCCTGGGCGCGGTGCATTCGCCGTCCACCGGCATCGTGGACAGCCACGCGCTCATGCTCGCGCTGCAGGGCGACCTGGAGAACCACGGTGGGCTGGTGGCCTGCCACAGCGGCGTTCGTGAACTGGCGGTGACATCGCGCGGGATTCAGGTGGAGTCGCTGGACGGCACGCGCCTGCTCGCGCGCACCGTGGTCAACGCGGCGGGGCTTCACGCCTGCGACCTGGCGCGCAAGATCCGTGGGCTCAACCCACGCCTGGTGCCCAAGCCCTGGTACGCCAAGGGCAGCTATTTCACGCTGGCCGGGCGCTCCCCTTTCACGCACCTGATTTACCCCGCGCCCGAACCCGACGCGCACCTGGCCGGTCTCGGTGTTCATCTCACGCTGGACCTGGGTGGCCAGGCCAAGTTTGGACCCGATGTGGAATGGACCGCGTCACCCGACGACCTGCAGGTGAACCCGGCGCGCGCCGACGCGTTTTACGCCGAGGTGCGGCGCTACTGGCCCGCCTTGCCCGAAGGCGCCTTGCAGCCGGGCTACGCGGGCATCCGCCCCAAGATCAGCGGCCCGCACGAAGCCGCGGCCGACTTCGGCATCCAGGGGCCCGGTGAGCACGGCGTGCCCGGTCTGGTGAACCTGTTCGGCATCGAGTCGCCCGGCCTCACCAGCTGCCTGGCCATCGCCGACCGGGTGGTGGCGCTGACCTGATCAGGCGCCTTGGGCCTGGATGGCCCGGGCGGACTCCCACACCAGCGAAGGGCCCTTGTAGATCAGGCCGGTGTAGATCTGGACCAGGTTGGCGCCCGACTGGATCTTGCTCACCGCATCGGTCGCGCTGAGCACGCCACCCACCCCGATGATGGGGAAGCTCTTGCCCAGGCAGGAGCGCAGCTGGCGGATCACCTGGTTGCTCATCTGCAGCACCGGCGCGCCGGACAATCCGCCGGTCTCGTCGGCGTGGGGCATGCCTTTCACCGCCTCGCGGCTGAGCGTGGTGTTGGTGGCGATCACGCCCATGGCGTCGGTGGCCCGGCCCTCGCTGTCGGCGCCGTAGCGCATCAGCGTGGCGGCAATCACCTCAATCTGCGTGTTGTCCAGATCGGGCGCGATCTTCAGGAACACCGGGATCCGCCGGCCGTGGCGCTGCGCCAGCAATTCGCGCCGTTCGGCCACCGCGCCGAGCAGGGCGTCCAGCGCCTGGTCGCTCTGCAGGCTGCGCAGGTTTTGCGTGTTGGGGCTGGAGATGTTGACGGTCACGTAGTCGGCGTGCGGGTACACGCCGTCCAGGCAGGTGAGGTAGTCGTCGGTGGCGCGCTCGATCGGGGTGCTCGCGTTTTTGCCGATGTTCAGGCCCAGCACCATGGGGCTGGCGCCGCCCTGGCTGCGAAACCGCGCGCGCTGCACGTTGGCGACAAACGCGTCCAGGCCTTCGTTGTTGAAGCCTAGGCGGTTGATCAGGGCGTTGGCCTTGGGCAGGCGGAACATGCGTGGTTTGGGGTTGCCGCTCTGGCCCAGCGGCGTGACAGTGCCGACCTCCACGAACCCGAAGCCCATGGCCGCGAGACCGTCGATGCAGCGGGCGTTTTTGTCGAGGCCGGCCGCCAAGCCGACGCGGTTGGGGAACTGGATGCCCGCCAGCGTGTGGGGGTCGTGGATGCGGGGCTCGCTGTACAGGCAGGTCAGCGGCGAGCGCTGCAGCTTGGCGATGGCGGTGAGCGTGAGGTCGTGGGCTGCTTCGGGGTCCATGCCGAACAGGAAGGGGCGGGCGGCGGCATAGGGCAGAAGCGACATCGGATAATCCAGGGCTGTTGTTTCACCGATTGTCT
>LNFM01005108.1_pt1 | contig 23183 bp, 19 predicted proteins | sample 596031 | NCBI WGS metagenome assembly LNFM01 (sample SAMN04254537, study PRJNA301005) | activated carbon metagenome | isolation source: dual media filters at the Ann Arbor, Michigan drinking water treatment plant | place: USA: Ann Arbor | reverse complement strand
GCCCGCATCGCCACCGCCGCCGCCGGTATCGGTCACGCTGGCGTCAGCGGGGGGAGTCGCCGGAGAGCACGCCGCAACCGCGCACAGCGCGAACGCAGCAAACACGCTTCGAGTCGAAAACGAAGAATTCATCGAGAAATACCGCTCCTAGAGTCTATGGTCGGGCAGAAGACTCGAGCGTCGGTCGACCGAGTCGACAGATCACACGAGCCAGCGCGCCGCGCGAAAAGAGCGGCGCACGTGGGAGTGTTGCACATACGCCACGCGGGGGACGACAGTTTTGCGCGCATCTCTGAGCGCAAGGAATTCAGAGTGAATTCGAGAAAACCGTGTCGATGAGCGCTCTCTCGCGCAACGCGAGCGCACCTCGATCATCGAACGCGCCTTCGGGCCTCTCGCGCAGTCCTGGCGACCGTGAAACGACACTCGCCAGAGCGCGAGAGGTGTCGGGGTCGACCGCGCGAGAGATCCCAAGGCGCGCTCGTGGCTGCTCTCGCCACGGAGACGACCGCGCTCGAGCGCGATTCGCGGGGGAGAGCTTCCCCGTGCCTCGTGCCAGCGGCGCGTCGAACGATCGACAGCGCCGTTTCTTTCGAGCGGTCTCGCGCAAGGACGGAAGCGAGCATCGCCGCGCAGCGCCCGATCCAGGCGCCACGCGGGAGGGGCTCACTTGAATTCATGACCTATATTCTATTACCGTCGTCGAAGCGACTCGCGCAGCTCGACCGCTCGGAGCTCCCTGCGACGCCGGCCGCCGCGCATGACGATCACACCTCGCTCACTTCGAGAGCGATCATCGCGAGCGGGTCGCGTACGATGGGGCCATCATCATGACAACCAAGAGCGCAGCCAACGGACGCTGTCGCATCGTGCTCACGGGCGGCCCTGGTGGGGGCAAGACGACCGCGGCGGACCTGTTTCGCCGCGAGATCGGCACGCGCGTAGCGGTCGTTCCTGAAGCGGCGACGCTGCTCTTTTCCGGAGGGTTTCCGCGGTCGAGCGACGCTCTCGCGACGCGCGCGGCGCAGCGCGCGATCTACCACGTGCAGCGCAACCTCGAGGACGTCCAGAGCGCGCTGTTTCCCGAGCGCATCTTGCTGTGCGACCGAGGGACGCTCGACGGCGCGGCGTACTGGCCCGACGACGAGACGGCGTTCTACGCGGAGATTTCCAGCAGCTACGAGCAAGAGCTCGCGCGCTACGACGCGGTGATCTTCTTCGAGTCCGCCGCGGTGGGCGGCAGCTCGATCGAAGGCAACAACCCGACGCGCACCGAGACGCAGTCAGCAGCGGTCGCCCTCGACACCCGGCTGCGCGAGATCTGGTCACGCCACCCGCGGTTCTACCTCGTCCCGCACAACGCCTCGTTCGTGAAGAAGATCATGTTCGGCCTCGCCGTGCTCGAGAGCATCGTGGCGCAGCACGACCGACGATGATCTCGCTCACTCGACGCGGTACAGATCCGCCTTGAGGTAGTCCCCCTCGGGAAAAGCCAACAGCCTCGGATGGTCCGCCGGCGCGCCCTTCGACTCGATGAGCTGCAACGAGCGCTTCGCCTTGCGCGCGCCCTCGCGGATCGTGTCGAAGAACATCTCTCGCGTCACGTGGCTCGAGCACGAGCCGGCCAGGTAGAACCCTCCGTGCGCGACGAGCGCCAGCGACGAGGCGTGCAATTGCCTGTAGGCATCGAGCGCCTTGGCCACGCTGTCTGCGCGCGGCGCGAAGCTCGGCGGGTCGGCGATCACCAGGTCGTAGCGCGAGCGCGACCTGGTCTTGTTCGCGAGAAACTTCCACACGTCTTCGCAGTGGGCGTGGTGCAGCTCGCTCGCGAGCGCGTTGGCCTCCCAGCTCTCGCGCGACAGGTCGATCGCCGCCTGAGAGATGTCCACGCTCTCGACCGCGCGCGCGCGCCCTAGCCCCGCGGCGACGCTGAAGCCCCCAGTGTACGAGTACAGGTTGAGCACCCGACGATCGCGAGAGATCGAGCGCACGAGGCGCCGGGCCTCGCGTTGATCGAGAAACAGCCCGGTCTTCTGCCCGCGCATGAGATCGCTGACGAGCGCCATCCCGTGCTCTCGCACAACGACACGCGCACGCCGCGCGGACGCGTCACCGTCGCCCTCGTCGAGCGCTCCCCAGACGAGCTCGGCTTTGTCATCTTTGTCACTTTTGTCGGCGGACGGACCGCGCTCGCCCGCGTTGGAGGCGCGCCGCAAGAGCGTTCGGACGCCTCGCGCTTCGAGCACGGGCTTCAGGGCTTCGGCGAAGCGATCGCGCCACGCAAACGCCCCTGCTCCGTCGGTCTTGAGCACGGCGATGGTGCCGTACACGTCCACCACGAAGCCCGGCAGACGATCGCCCTCGCCGTGCACGAGCCGATAGGCGTCGGTGTCCTCGGAGATGACCGCGTCTCGCAAGAGCGCGGCCTCTTCGATGCGCACCCGCAAGAGCGGCTCGGACAAGCTCTCGTCGCGTGTGGTGAACACGCGCATCGCGAGCACGCTGTCGTCCGCGATGCCTCGCGCGACGAAGACGCCGCGCGCATCCACGAGGGTCGTGACGGCGCCCGCGCTCGCGGTTCCCTTGATCGAGTCTCGGTAGACCCACGGGTGCCCGTCACGCAGCGCACGCTCGAGGGGTCGCGCGAGGGTGAGCGTCGCGTCGGTGCTCATCTACAGCTACAGTGAAATGTAGTAGTAGTTCAGGCACATCTCGTCGGTGCTGCCCTCGCCCCAACGGACGTCGCGCGGCGGGAGCTGCATGCCATCGACGAACGCCTGGTTCTCCGCGCGATTGTCCCACACACACGTGGTGCGCAGGGTGTCGCCCGTCGGTCCGACGGCGGGACGAAACGGAGTGCGGAAGAAGTAGTTCTGCTGCCAGTGAAAGTCCCAGCGAGGGATATCGACGAGGCAGTTGCTCGTGCCGCTGTTGGTGATCGCCTCGACGCGAATCGAGTGCCCGAGCTGGTGCATGTGCGGAAAGACTCCGAAGACGCGCACGGGCAGCTGCGTGTTGCGAAAATTCGCGACCGCTCTGGCGCGGGGGTCGGTCGGTCCAACGCCAGCGGGGATCGTAAAGGTCGCTTCGGACTGCGGGAGCCAGAGGGCTTGTTGAGTGGTGCCCGCGGGGCTCAAGAACAGCTCGACCCGGGTGCGGTCGGTCATATTTCGCGTGGACATTTGCAGGTTGTAGTGGACCTGCATCACGAGCCTCGAGCCGGGCTTGAGGCGAATGCCCGTGCCCGCTGGCATGTATCCGTCGACGCCGCCGGGCGCCCAGCCGGCGACCTGCTGCATGTCGAGGTCGATGAGGTCGCCGCTGGTGCCTGCGCGCACGTTGGCGTTGACGTCGGGGCCGCCGAAGCACGTGTAGCCCGGGCCGGGATCGCGGTCGTCGTTGCGCTGGAGCTGCGCGAGGCCGCCCGAGCGGACCTCGAAGAGCAACATGTGGTGAACGATCCGCGGGTTGCCCGGAACGACGCGGACGCCGATGACGTCGCGCGTCTCGGTCATTCTCGGGTCCACGATGAAGCAGCGATAATCGTCCTGGAGCCGCTGGTTGGGCAGATACGGCTCGGCGGGCTGCACGACGATGTCACCGGGCGTCGACGGGAGCGGACGCGTGGTGTCGGGACGCATGGCGGGAGCGCGGTAGTCCGCCATGTTTCCTTCGGGGGCGCCGGCGGCCTCCCACGCGACGAACTTCGCGATCTCCGCGTCGGTCAGCCCGCGAACGTCGACGAGCGACCTGCATCCGTCGCGCGGCATCCACGGCGGCATGATCCGATTGCGCACTTGATTCGCGATGAGGCGCGCCATCGGCCGCACCGTCGCGTAGTCCGCCAGCGGCATCGGCGCGATGCCGCCCGTCTGGTGGCAGTTGTTGCACATCTGATCAGCGAGGGGCTTGATGTCCCTCCACCACGTCACGTCGCCGGGCGTCGCGCCGGTGTCCTGAGCGACAGGGGCATCTTCAGGAGTCGGCGGAACGTCGGTCGGCGTCGTGGTGATGTCAGCGGTCGAAGGCACGTCCGTCACGACGTCTGGCGACTGCGCGGGCGTCCCGCAGGCGACGCTGAAGAGCACGATCACGAACGGAATTCGCGCGAGTGTTTTGTTCATGAGCACCGTCACGAAGAGCGTGGAAGGGACCGAGAGCGTATCGCGATTGTCGAAGCGCGTCGAAGGCTCCGACAGCCAATCAAAGCGAGACGTAGAAGAAGTTCAGGCACATCTCGTCGTGGGTGCCCTCACCCCAGGACAGATCGCGCGGGGCGACCTGCATTCCGTCGACGAAGGGCTGGTTCTCGGGGCGGTTGTCGTACACGCACGTCGTCCTGAACGTGTCGCCCATCATGCCCGAGGTCGTTCGGTACGGAGTCTGAAAGAAGAAGCCCTGCTGCCAGTGAAAGTCCCACCGAGGGACGTCCACGAGGCACGTGCTCGCGCCAGCGTTGTTGATCGCCTCGACGCGAATCGAGTGCCCGCGAGTGTGCATGTGCGGCGCGACGCCGAAGATTCGCACCGGGAGCTGCGTGTTGCGAAAGTTGGCGACGACCGTCGCGCGCGGATCCATCGGCCCAGCGCCCGCAGGAACAGTGAAGCTCTGGTTCGCCTGCGGCAGCCAGAACGCCTGCTGCGTCGAGGCCGACGGATCGGCGAGGAAGAGATCGACCCGCGAGCGATCGTTCATTCCACGGGTCGAACCCTGGATGTTGTAGTGGACCTGCATGACGAGGCGCGATCCAGGCTTGAGGCGAATGCCCGTGCCGACCGGGAGGTAGCCAGGGACGCCGCCCGGAGCCCAGCCCACGACCATCTGCACGCTCATGTCGACGAGGTCGCCGTCGGTTCCTGGGCGCACCTGCGGGCTGACGCCAGCGCCGCCGTAACATGTGTATCCGGGGCCCGGCTCGGCGTCGTCCAAACGCTGCAGGTCAGCCAACGATCGCTCGCGCACTTCGAAGAGGATCACGTGGTGCACGATCCTCGCGTTGCCGGGCGTCACGCGAACCCCCACCACGTCGCGCGTCGTCGTGAGCGCCGGATCCATGATGAAACAGTGGTAGTCGTCGGTCAGTCGCTGATTGGGCAGGTACGTTTCGCTCGGCTGAATGACGATGTCGCCCGGCGTCGAAGGCAGCGGCCGCGTCGTGTTGCCTCGCGGCATGGGCGCGCGGTAGTCCGCCATGTTTCCCTCGGGGGCGCCGGCGGCCTCCCACGCGACGAACTTCGCGATCTCCGCGTCGGTCAGCGCGCGCGAGTCGCGCATGTCGCGGCATCCCTCGCGGGGCATCCACGGCGGCATGATCCGATTGCGCACTTGATTTGCGATCACCCTCGCCAGCGGCCGCGCCTGCTCGTAGGTCGACAGCGGCATCGAGCCGATTCCGCCGGCGCTGTGGCAGTTGTTACACATCTGATCGGCGATGGGCTTGATGTCTCTCCACCACGTCGGATCGCCGGTCGGCGCGGTGACGTCCGCCGCGACGACGTCCGTGGGCGTCGTCGCGTCCGGCGCCGGCGACTGCATGTCGCTCGTCGCGTCGGCGATCGTGACGTCGTTGGTCGTCACGTCCGGGACCATCGAACCGCTGGGACCGCACGCGACGGCGATCGCAGCAACAACGAGACACCACGCAGAATGGGCAACGCGCATAGGCGAAGTGTATCGATCTCAGGGGAAAAGCGTTTGGAGCAAGTATGGAGAGCCCGTCGAACACACGGGACAACGCGATCGCGTAAGTTCGACGAGAGGCGAACGTTTTCAGGGTTCGTTCGATGATGGTTTCGAAGCAAACCATCGCGCTCGCGCTGATCGCCGCCCTCGCTAACCACTGCGCGACCACGCAACACAACGTCGATCGACGAGCCGAAACGTTGATCGCACCTCTTACGACACTTCGGGAGTCGTCTGCGATCGAGCAACGGCGAGACGCTGAGCTCGCGCAGCAACCGCAGCCCACAGGGACTCGGCGCAGTGAGCCTCCGTCACGAGAGCACTTCGTTGACCGGCTGGAGCAACGGCGGCAGATCGGTCTCGCCCACGCGCTGCCGAAGGTTGACCTCGATCATGCGCGAGATGGCCGAGAGAGATAGGTCGTTGGGATCCGTTCCGAACGGCTCCTCGAGCTCGTCGCCGACGACGTCGAGCCCGAAGAAGGCGTACGCCACCATGATCACCACGAAGGGCGTATAGATCTTCACCGCGTCCACCACGCCGAAGGGCAGCGTGTAGCAGTACACAGCGACGATCCTGTGCATGAGCGTGGTGCTGAGAAACGGGATCGGCGTGGACTTGATGCGCTCGCACGCGCCTTGAATGTCCGTCAGCGCAGAGAGCGACGCGTCGATCGCGGGCACGTGCATCGTGTCGATCCACCCGCGCTCCCACGCCTCGCGCAGCACGACCGCCGTTCGCTGGGTGATCGCGAGGGGCTTGCTGCTCTCGTTGGCGAGCTGCGCGACCTCTTCGCGCGGGATGAACGCCTCGAGCTCGGAGTAGTCCTTCGCGTTGCGCAGCGACAGCCTGAGCGCGTGCACGAAGGCGATCGCGCGATACACGAGGGTCTTTCGCAGCGCGAGGACCTCTTCGTCAGCGGGCCCCTTGGGGCCGACGAGCGTCGTGAACTGGCGAGCGATCGTGCGCGAGGTGTTCACGAGCGCCCCCCAGAGCTTTCGCGCCTCCCACCAGCGGTCGTAGCTGGCGTTGTTGCGAAAGCCCAAGAAGATGCCGAGCGCGACGGCGATCAGCGTGTATGGCAGCGGGGTGAGGTTCGGGTGAAAGCCGTGCTTCTCTTCGAAGAACGTCACGACCATCGCGACGACCGCGACGCCGAAGATCCTCCACTTCGTCCGAGGCAGCTCGGTCCCGTGGTAGCTCAGGACCAGCTGCCACCAGTTCTCTCGTTTGGTGACGATCATCGCGAGGCTCGCGAGTCTATGTCGAACCGCGAGTGACCTCGGCGAGAATGCGCTCGATCGTCGCGAGCGAGTCGAACCTGGGCAGCGCCGCGCGCACCTGCGCCTCGCGCTCGGTGCCGCTGTAGAACCAGCGTATGTACTTTCGAAGCTCGCGCGCTGCAGCTTGCTCGCCGGCGAACGTCACGTGCCAACGGGCGTACTCGAGCGCGGCGTCGCGCCGATCGGCCAGCGTGACGTCCACCGTGGCGCCGGTCTCGAGCGCGCGAAAGAGCCAGGGATTTCCCAGCGCGCCGCGGCCGATCATCACGCCGTCGCAGCCGGTCTCTGCCACCATGCGCCTCGCGTCGTCGACCGACGCGACGCCGCCGTTGCCCAGGACCGCGACGCGCACGGCGCTCTTCACTTCGCCCAGCACCGAGAGCCGCGCTTCACCGTGGTGCACGGCGTCCGCGGTCCGCGCGTGGACGGTGAGCATCGACGCGCCTGCGTCCTCGACGGCGCGGGCGACGGCGACGGCGTTGATTTCGTGTGCGCTCGCCCCGGCGCGCAGCTTGGCGCTGACGGGGATCTTTACGGCGCGCACCATGGCAGAGATCACCGCGGCGGCGCGGGAGGGCTCTCGCATGAGGGCCACGCCCGCGTCGCAGCCGTGCTGAATGCGCCGAATCGGGCAGCCCATGTTCACGTCGAGCGCGTCGGCGCCCTCGGCCTCGGCCATGCGCGCGGCCTCGGCCATCAGCGCGGGGTCGCCGCCGAGCAGCTGAACCACGTGCGGTCCGGGGCCCGGCGCGCGCTCCATCCGAAGCGCGTTGAGGCCGTTGACCCCTCCCTTCACGAGGTGATGCGAGGCCACCATTTCGCTGACCGTGAGCCCGCAGCCGTACCCGCGGGCGAGCGAGCGAAAGGGCGGGTTGGTCACGTTGGCCATCGGCGCGAGGGCGGTGACAAACCCGTAGGCGCAGGGCTCGATGTCGATCGAACCGAATTTCATGGGTTTGTATTCGAGCCCCCTCGGGCCCGGTCAACTCCGGTCGATGGGGTGCATGGCGATGGGCGGGTTTCGGTCGCGGCCCATTCCGTTGCGGTCGCGCATCCAGCCGACGTACCGAGTGATCTCGGCGTCCGACGGGTTGTGCGTGAGCACGCCGTTGGCGGCGAAGCCTCCGGGCTCGGCGTTCATGTCGATGGCGTGCACGAGATAACGCCCGCCGCGCCGCGAGATGACCGGAACGACGAAGACCACCACGGCGTCGACCTGCCCGATTTGCGGCGCGCTTCCGCCGGTGATCTCGCCGGTCGTCGGCAATCGAGTAAACGACGGGCTGCTCGTGACCGAGAGGGTCTCTCGCGCCGAGGGCGCGGACGCGAGGAGCACGCGGATGGGCTCGCCGTTGCGCAGCTCGCCGCCGAAGTTCTCGAGCGAGTACTTCGCGAAGCCCTCGCGAGGGACGTTGAAGGTCGCGCTCGACGGCCCCTCGGATCGCATGCGCACCTGCTGCGGGATGGTGGTGTCGCCGCTGAGACCCGCGACGCGAAGCGCGTGCCTTCCAGCTTCGTCTCGGTGCACTTCGATCACGAAGTGAACCTTCTGGATGCCGTGCTCGATGGACTCGCCGCGGGTGTCGGCGTTGCCCGGCTCGGTGCTTCGCCAGCGGTAGAACGTCACGATGTGCCTCGCGAGCACTCGCGCCACGGGGGTCTGCGCGTCGAGCACCGGCGTCGGGCGCGGGGCTTGCTCCGTGACCGACTGCGCTTGCTCACGCGACGACGGCTTGTCGCAGCGCGCGGCGACGAGCGAGAGGGAGAGGGCGAAGAGCGTGCGAACGGTGTGCGAGCGCATGGAAAATTGCCGACGGATGTCTACCACGATCGGGCGAAGGCGCGGAATCGAACTGCGCGTGATGCGCCGAGCTCGCCGCGTTGACAGGCGAACACGCGAGCGCGACCGTCGGGGGATGAGCGCTGCTCGCCGTTCGATTTCAGGGATCGCTCGCTCGTTGGTCGCGGTCGCTGGGGCGTCTGCCGTCGCGTCTTTCGCGGCGCCCGCCGTCGCGATCACGTATCAAGTGGGCCCCTCGCGGATGTATCGCGAGATCGCCAACGTCGCGGGGCTCTTGAATCCTGGGGACCTCGTCGAGGTCGACCCGGGCACGTACATGGCCGTCCGCTTCACGCGGGCTGGCACCGTCGCGATGCCCATCACGATCCGCGGGATGACCTCGACGATGGGCGCGCGCCCCGTCATTCAAGGCGGCAACAACAGCGTCGAGCTCGCGGGCAACAACTACGTCCTCGAGAACTTCGAGGTCCGCAACGGGGCGGCGCGCTGTGTGTTTCATCACGCGGACAACATCGTGATCCGCAACACGGCGGTGCACGACTGTCCGAGGCAAGGGATCCTCGGCGCCGATCAGGACTCGGGCGACCTCACGCTCGAGTACGTCGAGGTGTATCGCTCGGGCGCGGGAACGCAGGACCACCAGATCTACATGGCCACCGACGAAGTGGCCTATCCGGGCTCGGTGTTTCGTATGCAGCACTGCTACGTGCACGACGGCAACGGCGGCAACGCGGTGAAGTCTCGCGCCGAGCGCAACGAGATCTATTCCAACTGGATCGAGGGCGCGCTCTATCACGAGCTCGAGCTCATCGGCCCAGACCCTGGCGGAGCCGCTTCGGGATGGACCGAGGCGCGAGCGCGCGAGGACTCGGACGTCGTGGGCAACGTGCTTCGCGCGACCAACACGTTCTCGATCGTGCGCGTCGGCGGCGATGGGACGGGGCAATCGCTCGGGCGCTACCGGTTCGTCAACAACACGTTCATCAGCAACTCCGGGGGCGGCGCGGTGCTGCGCGTGTTTCACGGAGTCGATTCTATCGAGGCGCACAACAACGTCTTCTTCGCGACGGGCGGGACGGTCGACGTCAGCCGTCAGGTCGAGGCGCGCTGGACGTCGGGCGAGGTCTTCGAGGGGTCGAACAACTGGGTTCCCATGGGGGCCACCAATATCCCGATGGGCTTTCGGGGGACGATCACCGGCGCAGACGCGAGGCTCACGAACGCGACGGCGTTCGACTATCGGCCCGCCGCTGGCAGCCCGTTGATCGACCGCGGCGTCGCGACGACGACGAGCCCGGTGGGACGAGCCTTTCCGCGGCCGCTCGCGCTGCCCACCTTCGAGCCACCGCTGCGGATGCTGCGCCTTCCGGGAATCGCGCGACCGCGCAGCACCGTGGCCACGATCGACCTCGGAGCGCTCGAGTCCGGAGGCTCCGGTCCGATTCCCGACGCGGGCGTGAGTGATTCGGGCGTCGCTCCCATGGACTCTGGCGTCGGGCCCAGGGACTCGGGCGTCATGCCTCCCAGCGACGCATCAGCGCCGATGGACGTCGTCGTTGCCAACGACACGGGGATCGCGGAAGACACCGGCGCGAGCGCGACGGACAGCGCGATGGTTCCGAGCGACGCGAGGGGCGCGGCGGACGCCGGCACGAGCAGCGACGCCGGATCGAGACCCACGATGACCGGCGGCTGCGGTTGCACGGTTCCTACGGGGGACACGCGCGCGCCGCGCTGGGCCTCGTGGGCGATCGTGTCGCTCGCGTTGGCGTTGGGCGGGCGCCGTCGCGCCGCGAAGCGCTGAAGCGTCGTCGATCGCGACACCTGTCACGAATCACGACACCTGTCTCGGGGAGGAACACCGACACAGAACGAATTAATTTCAATTACTTATCGTGATACTCCGTCCTGGCACGAAGCCCGCAAGAGCTCCTCTCGCAACGCACTCCGCGACACAGTCCGCGGGGTGTCGCTCTCGAAAGGAGCACCCGTTATGAACATCCGCCGCATCATCCTGTCGCTCTCGCTCGGAACCACGCTCGCGCTCACGGGCGCCATCGCCTCGGCTCAGACGATTTCGGACGCAGGGCCCGTCGCTCAGCCAAGCGCGCAGTCGGTCCAGCGAATGCCGGTGACCTTCTCGCCGACCAGCCTGCAGGGCGCGATCAGCCGCTTCGTCCTCGGCCCGATGGGCCGCGTGCACGCGGTGGTGCTGGACTCGGGCAAGGTCGTGATGCTCGGCCGACGCAGCGACCGCGCGGCGCAGTCCCTCGGTGTTGGTGCGCGTATTCAAGTCAGCGGATACGCCTCGGCGCAGGCCCCCAACACGATCCTCGGCGCGACCATCCGCGACGCCTCGGGCAACGTGCTCGCGCAGCCCAACCCTCGCATGATCCAGCGCATGACCCAGCCTGGTGGGATGCAGGCCGGCAGGCACCACGGCGGCGGAATGCGCCGCGGCCACGGACGGCACGCTGAGGCCCAAGGCGCGCAGGGACACGGCCGTCGAGCGGCGATGCAGCAGCGGCTCGCGCAGCTTCCGCAGCGCAACGCGAGCGGAACGGTGTCGACCGTCATCGTCGGGCCGCGCGGTCACATCCGCGGGGCGGTCCTTCAGGACGGAACGTCGGTGATGTTCAACCGCCAGCTCGCGCAAGCCGCGACGCAGCAGCAGCTCGCCGCGGGTCAACGCCTCTCGATCCAGGGGCGCGGCGACCAGTACGCCCAGGGCGTCGCCCTCGTCGCCGAGCGCGTCACCTTCGCCAACGGAACCACGGTCGCCGCGCAGTAGAGCTTCGAGCGATGGACTCCCACGGGGGGAAGATAGAGTCTTCGATTCGATGCCACACCAATCGCTCAACGCACGACTCGCCACCATCGCGCTGCTCGCGTTGATCGCCTGCGGGGCGTCGGTCGTAGCGCTCACGCTCTTGCATCGAAGCGGCGCCGAACAGCGCAGCGCGAGGGCCGAGCAGCAAGCGTCCGCGTCGGTGCTGCGGCTGCGTTCGGGGCGGCCCGTCGTGATGCGCGCGCGTCGCGGCGGGCGCGCGGGCGTGCTCTCGCCGCAAGGGTACGTGCTCGAAGGGACCGCGCCCCCTCCCGCTGCCCAGCGCGCGATCCGCGCGATCACGGACGTCGAAGACATCGCAACGGCGATGCGCGAAGACGAAGGGGAGGTCCAGTCCGCCGCCGCGCTGCGAGACGAGCAGGGGCGGGTGTACTGGGCGATGAGCGCGATCAACGTTCCTCCGAGGCAGCCGCTGTTGCGGCTGGCGGTGCTCGTGCTCGCGCTGAGCGGACTGGCGTCGGCGGTCCTCGCGATTCGCACGGCGCGCTCGGTGCGAGATGGCGCTCGCTCGCTCAGCGACAGCGTCGATCGACTGAGCAAGAGCCTCGCGGCGCCCGTGGATACGCCGGCGGTCGGCGAGCTCGCGGTGGTGGCAGACCGAGTTCGGCTGATGGCCGCCGCGCTCGTAAACGCCCAGGGCGAGCGAGACGCCCTCACCCGACAGCTCGCCGCGAAGGATCGACTCGCGGCCTTGGGGCGCATGTCCGCGGGCGTCGCGCACGAAGTGCGAAACCCGTTGGCCGCGATGAAGCTCCGCGTGGACCTCGCGCGGCGCAGCGAGGGACTCTCTTCCGACGTTCGCGCAGACCTCGACGAGCTGTCCTCGGAGATCGCGCGGCTCGATCGCCTCGTGGTGGACCTGCTCGCGTTGAGCCGCGCCAGGCCGCCCGAGAGAAAGCAGCGCTCGCTGGGAGAGATCGCGCGCAATCGCGCGGGGCTCCTTCAGACTTGGGCCGACGAGAAGAACGTCGCGATCGAGGTCGAAGGCGACGCGACGGCGTGGGTCGACGAAGACCAACTCTCGCGCGCGATCGACAACCTCGCGCGCAACGCGATCGAGGCGAGCCCTCGGGGCCGCTCGGTGCGCGTGTGCGTCGCGCAGCGCGGGGCGCTCTGCGAGATCTCGGTGCGAGACCTGGGACCGGGCGTTGCTCGCGACCGCGAGCAGGCGCTGTTCGAGCCGTTTTTTACGACCAAATCGGACGGAACAGGGCTGGGCCTCGCGCTCGCGCGCGCCACGGCCGAGGCCCACGGCGGCGCGCTCGCGTACCGACGCGAAGGCATCGAGACGGTGTTCGCGCTCACCGTCACGAGCGGCGCCGTGGGACACTCCGTCACTCCATGACTCGCGTGTTGGTGGTCGACGACGAGCGGGGCGTTCGCGAGGGGCTCGCTCGCGCGTTGAAGGCGGCGTCGTTCGATGTGGTGACGGCGGAGGGCCTCGCGGAGGCTCGCGTGATCCTCGCGCCCGCGGATCGATCGGGCGCGCCGATCGACTGTGTGTTGCTCGACGTGCGCCTGAAGGACGGCGACGGGCTGGTCTTTCTGCGGGAGATCCAAGAGCGACTCTCTCCGAACTGCCCGGTGATCATGGCGACGGCCTACGGCGACAGCGAGCGGACGATCGAGGCGATGAAGCTCGGCGCGTTCGACTACGTGACCAAGCCGTTCGACCTCGACGCCCTGCTGGCCACCGTGCAGCGCGCTGCGCGGCAGCGCTCGCTCGAGCGCGGAGAGCACGCGGTGGTCGCGACGCCGCCTGCGTCCCCTGCGCGCGCACAGGAACACAAGCGCGCCCTCGTCGGCTCGAGCGCCGCGATGCTCTCTGTGTGGAAGGCGATCGGCCGCGCCGCCAGCTCGGACGCTCCCGTCTTGATTACGGGTGAGACCGGTACGGGCAAGGAGCTCGTCGCGCGCGCCATTCACGAGCACTCCCCTCGAGCGAAGGCTCCCTTCGCGGCGGTCAACCTCGCGGCGCTCGCGCCGACGCTGCTCGAGGCAGAGCTCTTCGGCTACGAGAAGGGCGCGTTCACCGGAGCCAACGCGCGCAAGGCCGGTCGACTCGAGCTCGCCGCAGAGGGGACGCTCTTTCTCGACGAGATCGGCGACCTGGATTTGTCCCTGCAAACGCGGCTCTTGCGCGTGCTCAACGACCGGCGCTTCGAGCGCGTCGGCGGCGGGGGCGAGCCCTTGGACTTCTCAGCGCGCGTGATCGCCGCGACGCACAAGCCCGTGCGGCCAGGGAGCGCGGGCGCGACCTTGCGCGAGGATTTGTACTATCGCCTCGCGGTGATCGAGATCGCGCTTCCGCCGCTGCGCGAGCGAAAGAGCGACATCGCGTTGCTCGTCGCGAGCGCGCTCGGTCGCACGCAGGCCAAGGCCGTGAGCGAAGAGGCGATGGCGCGGCTCACGAGCTACCCGTGGCCCGGCAACGTGCGCGAGCTCGTGCACTCGATCGAGCGCGCGGCGGCGATGTGCGGCGGCGAGGTGATCGACGAGCACGACCTTCCCGAGGCGATTCGCAGCGCGAGACCGCGGGCAGAGAGCGCGTCGAGCGACGCGAGCCTGAGCGACCCAGGCGCGACGCCCTACGACGAGCTGCCGCTGCGCGACGCGGTGAGCGCCCTCGAGAAGCGGCTGGTCGCGCGGGCGCTCGAGCGCGCCAAGGGCAACCGCGCCGAGGCCGCGCGCATCCTGGGCATCGCGCGGACGCAGCTCTACGCGAAGCTCGAGGAGCACGGGCTCGGCAAGTGAGCGCGCTCAGCGAGGGGCGCGAAACACGCTCCAGACGAGCCACGCCGCCAGCGCGAAGAGTCCCAGCGAAACCGCAGGCTTCGCTCGACAGCAGCTTCGCGGGCCACGGCGCCAGCGCGCGATTTTCGGCGAGCTCGCGGGCATTCGTCGCATGATCGCGCAATGCACCGCACGCTGGTCCTCGCGCTTGCTCTCGCTGCTGGCGCGCTCGTTCGATGCAGCCGAAAGCCCACGACTGAGATCGCGACGCCGGTCGCGGATGCTTCGACGCAGAGTGACGTCTTTTCTCCGTCCCCGTCCGCGCCGGACGCACAGCCAGACACGACATCGGCAGCGGGCGCTGTCGAGTCCCTGACAGTGGGGATCAACGGCGAGCGCGAGGGAGGGTCAGCGCGCGCGTGTCGTGGCTATCGGCTCGCGTACTCGAAGCCCGAGGCGCACTCGCACGCCACGGTCGTGCGCAACAATGACGTGTGGTGGACGATCGGCGAGCACGAGGACAACGCGCTCTCGGTCGAGCTCGATCGACCGGTTCGCTTCGACCACGTCGCGGTGGACTGGTATGCGCTGCTCGGCCCGCGCAACGCAGAGTGCGGCTCGGTGATCGAGCTCGAGGTCAACGGCGCGGTCGTGGCGCGAGCGAGCCCGCCGAGCGAGTGCAGGACCCACCGCGCTGCGCTCAATTTTCACGGGACGACCCTCGTTTCGCTGAGCGCTCTCGTCGAGACACGCGCGTTGCGTTGGGTCGATCGCTCTCCGCGCAGCGCCCGCAGGCGCCCTGGAACGGAAGGTCGATTCATCCTCGCCGAGCGCTTCACGTTGACGACGGGACCGTTGCTGCAAGAGCCCACGGTGGTGTCCGTTTCGTCTCCCGAGATCGGGACGACCAGCGGTTCTGCGCCGGGAGGATGGCGGTGGAACGTCACCGAGGCGGGGCTCTTCGCGGTCAACCCGAGCGGACGAAAGCGCAGACTGGGCGCCGCGATCGGGCGCGCCGAGGGAGAGCGGGTCGTCGTGCGCGCAGGCGATCGCGGGCGATACTACGTGCTCGCGCCTGCATCGATGGGCAACGACGGACCGTTGACGCGCGATGTATTCTCGGTGGATCCGATGGTGGTGAGCGAACCGTCGCTGGTCGCGAGCGCGCCCGGGCCGATCAACGACGGGTGGTGGGACGCATGTCGAAGCGAGCTGGTGCTCGAGCTCGAGTCCGGAGCGAGCGCGCGGATGGCCGCAGACGGGAGCCTCACGACGAGCCGCGACGCAGCGCAACGCTGAGCCTCTGATGCGACCGCGCCGCCACCGCGGAGAACGAGCGCAATGTGCGCGCCATGGACGCATCGCATCGACGCCGGCCAGAGAGAACCAGTAGCCTCCGCGCCATGACGCGGCGACGCGCAGCGCGCATCGAACGATCTGCGATCCTCGGGGTCTTCGTCGCGCTCGCGCTCTGCGATTGCAGCCGCGGAGCGAGCCCCGAACGCAGCAGCCCTGTCGTGCGCGTCGCCGCAGCGGCCGATCTGACCGTCGCGTTTCAAGAGATCGGTCGCAGCTTCGAGCGGCGGTCTGGGCAGCGCGTGGAGTTCACCTTCGGCTCGACCGGGCTCTTGTCGCGACAGGTGCGCGAGGGGGCCCCGTTCGACGTGTTCGCAGCGGCGCAGGCGTCGTTCGTCGACGAGCTCGTCGCGCGCGGCGCGTGTGACGGCAGCACGCGGGCGCTCTACGCGCGCGGTCGAATCGCGGTGTGGTCCAAGCGCGGCAGGGTGGCGCCCGCGACGACGCTGCGCGCCCTCGCGGACCCGCGATTTCGGCGCGTCGCGATCGCCAATCCCGAGCACGCTCCGTACGGTCGGGCCGCGCGACAGGCGCTCGAGGGCGCTGGCGTGTGGAGCGCGATCGAGGGCAGGCTCGTGTACGGCGACAACGTGCGACACGCGCTTCAGTTCGCAGAGACGGGCAACGTCGAGGCCGCGATCGTGGCGCTCTCGCTGGTCGTTGGCGACCGAGAGAATCCCTGGTTTCTGTTGGACGAAGCATCGCATCGACCGATCGATCAAGCGCTGGCGGTGTGCGTGCGCGGCGGCAACCGCGAGGGAGGCCTCGCGTTTGCGCGGTTCGTCAACGGGCCGGACGGGCGGGCCGTAATGCGGCGTTTCGGTCTCGTTTTGCCTGGAGAAAGCCAGGTTCTTCCGCCGTGAACTGGCAACCGCTGATCCTGTCGTTCGAGGTCGCGACCGCGGCCACGGCGCTCGCGGCCATCGTGGGCGTCGCGCTCGCGGCGGTGCTCTCGCGAGCGCGCTTCGCGGGCAGCGACCTGCTCGACGCGCTCGTCACCGCGCCCATGGTGCTGCCGCCGACCGTGCTCGGATATTACCTGCTCGGCGTCCTCGGCCGCAGCAGCGCGATCGGCCGCGCGTACGAGTCGCTGACGGGATCTCCGCTGGTGTTCACGAAGACAGCGGCGGTGTTGGCGGCGTTCATCGCGGCGCTGCCTTTCGTGGTGAAGACCGCGCGCGCGGCGATGGAGGACGTCGACCCGAGGCTCACGGCGGCGGCGGCCACGCTCGGCGCGTCGCCTTCGAGGGTGTTCTTCACGGTCATTTTGCCGCTGAGCCGCAACGGGCTCATCGCGGGGATCACCGTCGGATTCGCCCGAGCGCTCGGCGACTTCGGCGTGACGCTCATGGTGGCGGGCAACATTCCGGGGCTCACACGAACGGGCTCGCTGGCGATCTACGACGCCGTGCAAGCCAACCGAGACGCCGAGGCGCAGGGGATGGTCGCGGTGCTCGCGGCCATCGCCATCGCTGCGCTCTATCTCGGCACCAAGCTCGCGAAACGAAAGCCTCATGCCTGGTGACGCTCCACGCTTGTCCGTTCGGGTCCGCGTCGACGGCGTAGGCGGCGTAGCCGGGTCGCGGCCTCGGCTCGACGTGACGTTCGAGGCAGACGCGGCCATCACCGCGATCATGGGCCCATCTGGCGCGGGAAAAACCACGCTTCTCGAGTGCGTCGCCGGGCTTCTGCGCCCGAGCGCAGGGCGCGTCGTCATCGATGGCGAGGCGGTGTTCGACGGCGAGTCGAGGGTCTTTGTCGCGCCGCACCGTCGCCGGGTCGCGATGGTGTTTCAATCGCTGGCGCTGTTTCCGCATCGCTCGGTGCTCGAGAACGTGGAGTACGGAGCGCGAGAACCAACCGCCCGAGCGCGACGAGAGGTCGCGATGACCTGGCTCGAGCGAGCGCGGGCTGGGTCGCTTCGTGATCGAGCGCCGTCGACGCTCTCAGGCGGCGAGGCGCAGCGCGTGGCATTGGCGAGGGCGCTGGCATCGACGCCGCGGTTGCTTCTGCTCGACGAGCCCTTCTCCGCGCTCAACCACACGCTGCGCGTCGAGCTCGGCGACGTCCTTCGCGAGCTGGTCGCGAGCGCGAGGATCCCGGCGTTGCTCGTGACGCACGACGCCGCGGACGCCCAGCGATTGGCCTCGCGGATCCTGTCGTTGGACAACGGTCGTCTCGAGAGCGACGAGCGCGTCGAGCTCGGCGAGCAGGGCGACGAAGGCTAGCGCGCGCTGAGCGAGGTCACGCCGCCAGGCGATCACGCAGCCACAGCGCGGGCTTCTCGACGAGCACGTGCAGCACGTACGCGAGCGACCAGCTCAACAGGCTCAAGAGCAAGAGACACAGCGCCCAGAGCGACCCTTGCGACCATTGCGCGAAGAACGGACCCACCGCGAGCAGCTTCACGAGGTGGTTCATCAGGGGAATGTGCACGAGGTAGACGCCGTAGCCCAAGGTCGCGATCGGCAGCCACGGCCGCGCGCCGAGAAAGCGCGAGAGCCAGGCGCGCTGGGGACCGTGCAAGAGCGGCAGGACCAGCGCGGCGTACATCACGCTGGTGATCGTGCCCCAGGCGAAGAGGTTCCAATGCGAGCGCGCAACGCTCCGGTGCGGGGGAAACAACGACCAGCAGAGCGCCGCGGCGAATGCGTAGCAGCCCCATCGCGCGAGGGGTTTGGCGAAGACCGCCCTGAGCCGATCGCCGAAGTGATGCACGATGTACGCGAGGAGCACGCCGGCGATCAGCGTGTCGTAGCGGCCGTGGGTCATCACGTAGATGAAGCGAAACATGGTCTGGGCGTTCCACGGGATGTTCCAGAACCAAAAGAGCGCGTGGCGAAGCAAGAGCGCAGAGAGCCAGAGCGCGACGAGCACGGCGATCCGCGCGCGGTGGGTCTTCAGCCGATTGAGCACCGCCATCAACAAGGGAACGGTCAGGTAGAAGTGCTCTTCGACGCACAGCGACCACGCGTAGGGCATCACCACGTTGCCGATGTCCACGCGCAAATACGGCGCGAGATAGAGATACTCTGGCAGCACGCGGACGAACGGGACCGTCGGCTGCTCGAGAAACCACAGCGCCGTCAGCACGACGTAGTAGAGCGGGATGATGCGAAAAGACCGTCGCGCATAGAATCGACCGACCCCGCGCCATCCCTTCGCGCCGTCGCTGAGCAGCATCGAGCCGATCAGAAAGCCGGACAGGACGAAGAAGAGGTCCATCCCGAACCACACAGACGACGAGATCACGAAGAGCTTTCCCGCCGGCAGCATGTGAAATCGGTTGAGCACCACCGAGACGTGCACCTGCAAGACGCTCAAGATCGCCAGCGCCCGCAGCCCGTGCAGCGCAGGAAACCGATTCGACAAGAGCGACAGCGACCACAGGCCGCGCTCGTCGTCTTCGTGGGTCGACACGAGCGCAGTGTGCCCGAGTATGCTCCGGCGGTGAAAGGCACCAGCGCTTGAAGCTCCTCGACTCGGACCACGGGAACACGGCCATCGCCGTGGACGCTTTCGTCGGCATGCCCTGCGTAGGGTTTCACCACGCGTCCAATCGATTGCGCGCGATCGACGCGATCACCAACCGGGTGCTCTGGGAGGCGCCACCCGAAGTGCAGCCGAGCGAGACCACCATGCCCGCGGTGATCTCGGGCGGGCGCGTCTACGCCGTCAACGACACCCAGCTGTGGGCGCTCGACCTGTACTCTGGGCGACTGATCTTTCGGACGACCCTGGAGTCCGCCGTGCAGTGCGGCTTCGGAAAGCCCAATCTCTGGGATCCCAATCACCCCAGCGTTCCTGGGGCGATGGTCGTGCAGACCGTGCAGGACCAGTACCTCGGGATCGAGCGCGGCTACGGGAGCGTCCTCTGGACCTTGCCGGACGCCAAGGACCTCGGGCCCGTTGCGATTCCGGGCGGCGTCGCGGTGTGCGCGTTCGACGGAACGCAGCTCTCGACGCTGTTCATCGACCCCAACCGCGGCCCGGTCCCTGTGTATCGAATCGCCTCGAGCGAGGTTCGCCTGCGCACCGCCAGCCGCAACGTGCTGTGCGGCGCCGAGGACATCGACGCCTCGGGGACCTCGGGCGTCGCCGTCGTCGAGATGCCCACCGGGCGCGTGCTCCTTCAAGCGAGCGCGCCCTTCGACAACAAGCGCGGCGCGCCCGTCGCGTGCGGCAGGTACGTCTACTCCGCGGATCTCTTTCGCGTCGCCGCGACGCCGATGGGGCCGTCGGCGGACGGCGAGCTCGTCAAGGGCTACGCGATCGAGCGCCTCGAGGCGACGTACGCCATCGTCGTCGCGCTGCTGGGCGAGCTCAGCGGCTCACACAAATTCAAGCTCGTGGGCCTCGACCCGAGCTCGCTCCGGGTCTGGTACACGATCGACGCGGACCTCGGCTCGGGGACGCGCACGCAAGATGATTTCGAGCCCATCGCGTCGCTCGGGCCGTTCATCGCGGTCGCGGGGCGCAGAGGCGAGCGCGAGACAGTGTTCACGGTGCTCCACGCGGACACCGGGCGCCTCGGCTGGCAGCACATCGCCCAGGGTTCGCCGGAGTCTGTCCGCGCAGAAGGGCCGTATTTCGTGCTGAAAACCTCGCGGCAGACCCTCTTGTATCGACCCGATCTGCCGACGCCCGTGCCTATCGCGTCCTTCGGCTGAGCCGATTTCGGATATACAACCGCGCTCCAATGTCAGCTGAGGGACACTCCACCAAGGTCGTCGTGACGGGCCTCGCGGTCAACGGAACGATCGCCGTCGCCAAGGGCATCGCCGCGGCGATCTCGGGCTCGGGCTCGATGCTCGCCGAGGCCATTCACACCGCGTCCGACTGCATCAACTCGATCTTTTTGCTCATCGGTCTCAGGCAAGCGACCCAGGGAGCGACGGAGAAGCACCCGCTCGGGACGGGGCGAGCGAGCTACTTCTGGTCGTTCATCGTCGCGCTGATGCTCTTCTTCGGCGGCGGCGTGTTCTCGATCGGCGAGGGAATCGAGAAGATCATCCACAAAGAGCCGGTGCACCACATCGAGCTCGGCATCGGGATCCTCTTGTTCTCGATCGTGCTCGAGATGTTCGCGCTCGCCCAGTGCCTCCGCGCGATCGACAAGAAGCGCGGCTCGGCCTCGCGGCGCGAGTATCTCGCGGTGACCAAAGACGCAGAGCTCGTCGTGTGCACGGGAGAGAACTTCGCCGCCGTCGTGGGCAACGTGTTCGCGCTGGCCGCGCTGCTCGCTGCTCGCTTCATCGACTCGCGCTTCGACGGCGTCGGCGGCGTGATGGTGGGCCTCGTGCTCGTGTGGGTGGCGGTCTTTCTCGCGCGCAAGGTGAAGGGCCTGTTGCTGGGCGAGCGCGCGGACCCGCAGATCGAAGAGCAAGTGCGGCTCGCCGCCAAGGACGACCCCAAGATCGTCGAGGTGCTGCGACTCATCACCGTGCAGCAAGGACCCGGCGAGGTGCTCGTCGCCGCGAAGCTGCGGTTCGACGAGAAGATCTCGGGCAAGGAGCTCACCGAGTCGATCAACCAGTTCGAAGCTCGCGTTCGAAAGCGCGAACCCGAGGTGAAGTGGCAGTTCATCGAGCCTGATTTCGAAGCGTGATCTCGATTATGTGTGAGTTAAATCGAGTCACTCCTGGTTGACATAGACGTGCACGACCGCGCCGCGCGCGACGCGCGTACCGGCGGTGGGGGACTGACGCAAGATCCGGCCGGGCGACATGTCCTCGTCGTAGCCGCCGCGTCGCTCTTCGCCGAGCGAGAGCCCCGCGAGCGAGAGTCGCGAGCGCGCCTCGCGAACGTACAGACGGTACACGCTCGGCACCGCGACGGAGTCCGCTGAGAGCGCGCCGGCGTCGGCGGTATCTTGCGTCGCGACGGGCGCGACGGCGGTGTTCACCGGAGGCGCGACGCCAGAGTCGCTCTCGCCGGGGCCGGCAGAGATCACGACGACGAGGTCGCTGCCTCGGGGGACGGACGTTCCTGCGCGGGGCGCTTGCGCGGCGACGAGGCCAGCGGGCACCGCGCTCTGCTCGTGCCGCTCGCTCTCGATGAACCGCAGACCCACGGCCTCGACGATCGATCGAACGTTCTCTCGCGGAACGCGCACGAGGTCTGGCACCGTGACCGCTCCGAGGCCCGAGTCTGCGATCGGCGCTGAACCACCGAGGTCCCTCGCTGTCGCGCCCGCGAGCGGCGAAGACGGCATCTTCGACAGCGCGAACACCGTGGCCACTGACGCGAGCACCGACGTCACGATCGACGTCGAGATGACCGCGAACATCCCGGGACCTTTGGGTGGCCTCTGCTTGGGCAGCCCAGGCACATCGTAATCGTCGTCGCTCATTGCGCTGGCGAAGACTCTACCGCGCCGCAGCCCTGTCGAGGAGCGAGCGGCACGGCGCCCGAGCGCGCCATCGAAGACGGACAATATGGATCTGCGCCGCAACACGAGCGCGTCGATCGACGCGCGTTTATGCCGCACACACGCTGGAAGAGCGCGGATCCTGTGAGACGATCGGAAGCGTGAAGCGTCGCGGGTGGTGGGTCGTCGGGATCGCGCTCCTCCGGTGTTCGGGCTCGCAACGAGCGCAGCGGGCGCACGCGGCGGAGCACCGCGAAGATGCGTCGAGTCGTACGCCGCGCGACGCGAGCTCGACGAGCGAGAGCGATGCGGGCGCCCAGCAACGAGCGTCCGTCTACGTCGGTCCTCACTTCGCGTGCGCGAACCGTTCGGATGGGGCGTGGTGTTGGGGATCGGAGTACCGCGAGCACCTGCGAATACCTCGCATCTGCGGTGCGGGGCCGATCGGCTTTCACGGGCCGACGCGAGTCACCGAGCCCGGCGCGGTGTTTCGGCCATATGTGTACTCTGGATGCTCAGTGGCGAACGGCGAAGTGCGCGAGTGCGGGCTTCCGTGGGCTCGTCGACCTCCCTGGCACGAAGAGCGAGAGGCCTTTGCATCGGTCACCACGGAGCAGTCCTCACCGTGGCTCGGACGTGGACGGTTGTTTGTGTGTGGCCGCGTGCCGTCGGGCGTCGTGGAGTGCGATCTCCTGTTGCCCGAGTGTGAGGCCATGATGCTCACGACGAACCTTCGAAACGACGGGCCGATGTACGAACGATGGCATTGGTACAGGAGCGCTGTTGGAGCGCTGCCATCGCTGCGAGAAATCGCCATGACCGACTCGATGATCTGCGCGATGTACGGACGGCCCGTGGGCGCTGCGTCGGTGCGCTGCTTCGACGACAACGGACCGTTCGACCTTGCGTTTTCTGCGCTGGATATCGCAGCCGATCGAGACGTCATTTGCGCGATCGACGAACGCGACTCCGTGCGGTGCGCTGGCTCCCCTGCGGAAGAACGGCTTGGCATCGGTGCGGGTGTGATTCCCATCCTGCTCACGAGCGCAGAAGATGCCCGGATCTCCCAGAGGCGCCGAACACTGCACCGCTGAGACGGCGATTGGGAGT
>LNFM01005107.1_pt1 | contig 23184 bp, 34 predicted proteins | sample 596031 | NCBI WGS metagenome assembly LNFM01 (sample SAMN04254537, study PRJNA301005) | activated carbon metagenome | isolation source: dual media filters at the Ann Arbor, Michigan drinking water treatment plant | place: USA: Ann Arbor | reverse complement strand
ATGCAAATTGCAATCGAGTTAAAATCCATTTCACCACAAACAAGGTATATCGAGTAATAGAACTGTTTGATCCGTGCCGGGATTTTTCAGATACATTACTGTTCAAGCCTACCTGTATTGGAGTTTTAAGTGTTACTCCGGTAAAAGGTATTGGCCGGCTCGTTAACGGTTCGTATTCGGCGTCTTTGAAAGTTTTTGACAAAGACATGAATGATACGAATTTCAATCTGCCATCAATACCGGTAAATGTGTCTGACGGTGATCATCGCATGGATGAGGAAACAAAATATGGTCTGGTTATTGAAGGACATAATTTGCCCAGGGACTACAACATGGCAGAACTTGTCGTCATTGAGAACATAACAGGAGCCTGGAAGTATAAAGTGATTAATGATGTTCCGTTTGCTGACGGATACTTCTCATACACTTATACCGGGGCGGAAGGTTATTATGCTGATGACAAGCTGGCAGACATAAATAATTTGAAACAACAGTACTTCGAGGGCGATGGAATTGACCAACATGATAATGCTTTGTTGCTTCATGACATAATGCCTCAAAGAAATTTCAATTTACAGAAATACGTAAACAATTTCAAGGTAGGATATAAAAGGTGGTTGGTTCCATTAAAAGAAGCTGCGTATTACAATGGTCTAAGGGAAAACGAAAATTATGCTCCGTGCATTTGGTACAACGGAAAAGACGGTACCCGTACCATTTCTTTTCCGATGATAAACCCAAATCAATTTTCGGGCGGATCAATACCGGCAGGGGGGCCCGGTAATTGTACAAATTGCGATTTACCTATATGGGCTACTCAGGACACCTCTATCAGAACTAAACTTTATACGGCCTTTGACCTTTGTGCTTTTGGTTCACTTTCCGGAGCACAATATTCAAATGATTTGAAAACTAAAATCAATCCCGAAGGGGAAGTAAATCGTAAAATTTACACTGAAGACGCTCCGTTATCATACCAGTGTAACGGTACGTGTTCTGAAGGTAAGGCCGGTGGAAGCTGTTTCGGAAATTCCTGTGGAGCCGGAGCCAACGGAAGCGATGGCGTGTTACCCCGGACATTAAAAGAAACAGATTCTATTCAACTTCCGGATGAGGAAGACCAAAACACAATAAACAACGATTACGGCGAATTATGCGAAATGTTTAGCTGTGACAAAATCATGTTTCGAAGTGCTCTGCAACAAATAATCGAAGGATTGTATGCTATTGCAAATGCTATAAGAGAAGCTTTTAGTCTGGCTCCACTTCCGGTTCCAAATAACCTGCCAAATTGTACTTGCCAGGTTTACGAGGAATACAAGGAATTTACCCGGTCAAAAAAAGAAATAATTGATAATGACATCAAGTATGTAGAAACACCATACAAACAGTTGAAGTACCTGGAAACAAAATACCCGTGTACTACTCCTGGAGAAAGAGTTTGTGTGGATCAGGTATGTTATGAATGTATGGAAGGGAAATGGCATTACATGAACAATGTTATTTACTACAAAAACCGGCTCATAAAACTGGACACCAAAGGGAATATGGATTTCATGATTCAATCGAATCCTATTACCGAATATTTGGATTATGGTATTCGCGCATATTCTCTTACTGCCCCGCCTGACACAAATCCGTGGGGACAAAACTGTATTCCCGAACTAACACCTCCAATTCCTTATTCAGAAGGTTTGTTCGGTTATTGGGAAACAAACGAGAGGTATCCTACAGAAATTGGCAGGGACGATTGTTTGCCAATATTCAGAGAGTATGCCGGAAGAAATGAAATCCTTTGTAAAGTGCCATCTTTAGGTAAGGAACCGCATTTTCTATCCTTTTCAAATGGTGTTCCATCAAAACAAAATATTGGACAGGATGAACGCCAGGATGGATATGCTGTTTTTACCGGATTAAGAGTGTGGGATATCGTTATACCCGAAGAAATAAAAGACTGGGTATGTCAAAAAAATCCTTTCACCATAGGATATGCCAAAAGAAATGAAACAGATAAAACGGTTATTTCTACCGGTATTCTGCATGGTACTTTTGGCGGACAGATACAGGGCGATATTTATCATTTTCCAAAACATGGGGTAAACAGTTTTGAATTTTATGATGCAAATGTAAACCCTGGAGGAAGTAATACGCTTCGTAGGGGTTTTGGTAGCCAGATTCCGGCATACACTTACCATTCACCAGATTTTCATTTGTATGGAAATAATCAGGATGGACATTATGCTCTTCATCAACTTGAACTGTTTGGAAAAGGATATAGGCATGGCCTTTATGCTGACGGTAAAAAACCGGACAAACCTACTCAGTCTACAGAAAACCAAGGAGGCGCTAGGCAAGGGCTTTCTCTTAATAAATATATTTGTCGACCTCAACCAATTACGAGGTGTATAAAAGGAATGACAGAGGCTCCGGCAAATAGCATAGTTGGCCGTGATGGGGGGCATTCATTTACCAGGACATTGGTAAATATTCATCGCGAAACTTCTCAATACATAGAGTTCGAAGGTAGCAAAGTTGGATTTACCCGGGATGCTGACGGACCATATGGATCTCTTAATGGAAGCGACGGAGAATCAGATAACAGTTTTATCGGTGACACAATTAATCATGAAACTTTCGTTAAAAATAACCGGGCTCACCTCATTACCGTAATGAGATATGTTCCTAATCAATATGGACCTATCATAAGCAGACCTTACATTCCGATTGGGTTAAATGGTACTAACGCAAGCTACGATCAGCCAAATGGAAGTATATCGATTGAAGGAATTGTAGGGGATTCTTATATAGGCCCGTTCACATACAAAAGAACCGGCCATGTGTCAGACAAAGTTCCGGAAAGAATTACTCATGATTATCCGTGGGGTGTATTATTTCCTAAAACAGATAGCCCCGATTCTATTTTTGATAAAATTCTGGAAATATTTCAGGAAATAGTAGCTGGTCTTTTGTCTACATTAGGTCTTGAAAGTATTGGTACTACGCCAAATACTGGAGATCGAAACGACGACAGAAATCTTTTTGGAGGTCTTAGAAATGGGTGGAATGGAATGACGACGGAAACAAGCCCTATTGGGCCGGTATCCGGAGGGCAATATCCTGACACTTTCATGCCTCAAATGTGTACATCATACATATTCAGCATACTTACTTCGGATGCACAATTAAATTACAGAGGTACCGGCTCTGTAACGTTTGGAGAAGATGGGGTATTTGAAATACACAGATTTAAGTTAAAGACGGTAAATCTGGACAGCACCATGCCTGATGGTAACCAACCTAAAAGATCATGGTTGAATAAGCCATGGTTTTCAATGTTAGAGCCGTCTCGTTGGAAATTGGTATTAAGGGTTATTCTGAATTTTATATGGGCAATAGGAATAGGTCTCTGGATTATATTTGAGGGAGTTTCTTTATTGGCAGTAGAAAGTTCTGGTTTGCTTGGCGTTCTTGGAGCTATATTTAGTTTAGTTGCAGCTGTATTTATTATTGCAATTGGTGTTATTTGGATTCGCCTATGGATGAGCACCACGTTGGACAACAAGGCTATAGATTTTATGATAGGCTTAGAGTGGACCTATCCGGACAAAACAATGAGGGACGAAAATGATCCTGGTCTGGGAACCAGATGGGCAATGTTTGCTTCTAGGATCCGAGGGTTTGAAGATAACTATTGGTATTACAATAATACACTTCATTTACGCAATGAAGGTATTGTAAACTTTGCCATGCCGTATTATTACGATACGGAACACTGCCCAACCAAATATACGAATAGGATGATTGCATCCTTACGTCAAAACAGTACTTCAGAGATAAATGCCTGGAGGCAATTTAAGCCACTTCATTATCTTGATGTGCCCAGGAACAGAGGTAAAATAATGGATGTAATTACTATCGGTCAAAGAATGTTTGTGCAAACTACAGATACTATCTACCAAGTGTCGTATAATGGTGACAATATGCGCCAGCTTAATTCTGAGGAATTATTATTAGGTAGATTTTATCTCTTTGGAAAAAGTATTGACATACATGGAGGTGTGGTTGAAGGTGCTTCAGGAACAAAAGATCCGAATGCTTCCAAAACTACTATTTATGGTCATTTTTATGTTGATCGGGATGCCAGGAGGTTTAAAGTGTTTACCGGTGGCGACCAGAGCATTCCGACATTAGGTATTGAGGAATACATGGACGATAATATCAAGTTTCATGTTCTGGATTCTGTTCCGGATTATCCATACATTGATCAGAAATGTGCTCTTTCTGCCTATTTTGAAATTGCAATAGATCATGGAAACAATATGATCTATTTTATGAAAAAGGATTTTAAGCCAAAAGATGGCGTTGAATGGAATGCCGGTAGAGGACGTTTTGAATCAAACAAAAGAAAAGGAGCTGTTTTTCCAGGAGATAGTAAATATTTTGTTGATAAGTCATTCTTATGGATATACAACATGAGAAGTCAAAAATGGATATCCAGGGAGTTTTTACGGCCGGACTTATTTTTACAAGACAGATACACCATTTACTCTGTGAAAAATGACAAAATATGGACTCATGATACCAAAGGGATTTTTAACAACTTCTTTGGTGTTCAATACCCATATTACATTGAAATTCCTATTACAGACGAAAGGTTTCACAATTCAATCACTTTGCGAAACTTTAAGGTAGTAGGGGAAATTATCAATCATCTTCCGGACGGAACATGGCAAGAAAGTGACGAAAGAACATTTGAATCGTTTATGATCTATAATGGTCGTCAAAATTCCGGATGGATTGAACTCCGGGATGTGGCCTTGACAGATGATGAAAATCTTGTCAATCATGTAAAAGAAACAACGGAAGCAAGATGGTATAGAAAAGGCAATGGAACCGTAGTTGAGGAATTCAGATCTCATACAGATTTGAAAGATAGGCCACTTGATACTGACAACATTGTACTTGACATAAAGGACATCAAAAACACTCGAATGGATCCGAATGGAACTTTCGAAGATGATTACTTTGTGTTAAGGCTGTTTTTTAATAAAAAGAAAAATCAGGAGATACATTTGAGAAAAATAATATTCTCACAAGGTCCTGAGCAGGATGGATAACCAAAATTAAATATATGGATAATTTTAAAAAATTTGGATACGGGGTGGCAATAGTAGGTTTTCTTGCTATTATTTTTGCGGCAGGATATTTTATCCGAGGTGGTGGAGGTTCGGATTGTGATGATCAAGACAATCTCGTTCATGAAATGCAGGAAAGAATACAAAGGGATTCTTCTCTTATGTTGCTGCTGCAGCAATCGTCTATAGAGTGTAACCGCCAGGCCGTAAGTACGATCGTTCAATACGAGAAGGAATTACAGGCTAAAACCAGAACAATAGATCTGTTGAAAAACAGTAACTTTGTTTTGCAGGACGGCCTGAAGGAACTGGAGGAAAGGAATCGGAAAATTGATTCCACGAAATTTAACAAACAACAATTGGAAACATTTTTTAATAATTATTAAAATGAAAGTATTATTATTTTTATTGCTGCCTTTTTTGGCGGCCGCATCGGATACCATCCCGAGCATTTGTATTGATACGGTGAAAGCCGAAAGGATTGCAAAAGATTTATTGAAAAAAGAAAATCTGGAGCTGCAAAATGATAATTTGCAAAAACAACTGATCAATATTGAAAATATAGCCGGGCAGGTTGAAAGTATGGGTAGAATGTTCCAGGTTACGATAATGTCACAACAGGAAAGTATTCATAGTCTCACAACAGTGAATAGTGCCGGTGTGGAATTTATGTCCGGGATAAAGCAGGATATTGATGCATTCCGGATATCGTATTACAACAAAAATATTGCTCTGGAAGCAGAGAACAATGAGTTGAAGCGGTCCGTAAAAAGAAAAAACACGACAATTGTTATACTTTCGTCTGCTTTTGCAGCAACGATTGTGGGGATAATTGCGTTTTAAAGTTAGAGATTGAGTTTGCGTTCTCAGCGCAAGTGAGCCGGGTATTTAGGGATGCCCGGCTTTTTAATATTGGAATGCCCTGGTTTGTAAATGATTCAATAGGCAAAAAAATTATTCCTCCGTTTGCTGATCTGATCCACATAATATGAGTTTATTTTAAATTTATAAAATCCTCAAAACTTTTTTCTGTCATAATTCCATATTTGTTTTTATCAATATTTAAAATTTCAAATGTTAATAAATCTCTATCTAAGTCATTATCATATAAATCAAATATTTTTAATTTATTTTCATGTCTAATACACGAAACACATACTCCTTTAAGACAAGTACCTTCAATATTTTGTTCAAAATTTGCTGAACAATTGTTACATTTAAAACTAAACCCTTTTACATCAGGATCCTTACTAAATTTTGAAGGTATTTGTAAATCAACAATTACATCAGTTGATTTACAGATTGGACATTTTACGTTCATTTTAAGAGGTTATTTTTTTTTCTTGATATTCTAATTCCACTAAGTGACATGATTTTAAAATTGATTGAATAAATTATTTTGTAATTGAAAGTTCCTTGTCAGGACTTCTGTTTTATACGTTCCTCTGGTGTTTACCGATAAATGTATTTTATGTTCGTCGATGAAAAATCCTTTTCCTTCCAGGTACTCATTTCTATAACTGCTCAAAAGCATTTTACTCTTTGAGCAAAACATCAGGTCAATAAGGTTTTCAAAATCCTTCTGATCGTATTTTAAGTTTTGGTAGTGTCCTTGACGAACCTTTTTACCTTCTGCTTCTACGTATGGCGGATCAGCATAAATGAAAGTATCCGGATGATTGTATTTTTTAATCACCTGCAGGGCGTCTTTTTCCAGGATCATTGCATGCTGCAATCTTTTTGCGGCATTTATTAAATATTTCTTCTTTGTCTGTGTAGTTCTTCCTGGGTGAGACGAATCTTGACTATTGGTTGTTATCTGAAAGCTTCCATCAAACAAGCTACCACCAAAACTCATAATCGATCCTACCCATACCGCCCAGGCTCTTTCAATGTCAGTTGCAGGTATTCTTTTATGGTAAATATCCCTGCAATGTTTATAGGTGTTTTCGTCGTGTAGCGTATGCTCCACAAGTTTCCATACGTCATGGAAGTTGGATTTTACCTGTCGGTAAAAATTAGCCAAATTTCCGTTGATGTCATTAATCACCATTACAGGAGATGGGTTGATGTTGAAAAATACCGATCCTCTTCCCACGAACGGCTCCACATATGTTTTATGAGGTGGAATCATGGGAAGTATTATCGGAAGCATTCTTTGTTTTCCTCCGTAATAAGTAAGTACTGATGTATATTTATTTGCCACGGTTTTCTCTACTTGGTTTTCCGACAAGGAAAAAATATTGTTCTGATATTTCCATCACTTCAATCACTGGATACTTTTCAGTAATGTCCGGTATGGCATCTGGAACATCTATCATTGTCTGCAATGTAAATCCGTTTTTGTTTTTTAAAATCAAGGTAAAAACATAATCGGCTTTTATTGCTACAATATTGCCAAATTTTGAAAGACTTTTTTTTGCTTGCTCTAAATTCATGATATTTGATTTTATTTAATTAAAATATTGTAAAAAAGAGGCGGTACCAACCGGACCCGCCTCAATGTTTTTAAGAAAAAATTCAATAACGTCACTTTTGACGTGTCAAATCTCGTGGGGATGACAGGACTTGAACCTGCATTATATCTTACCTGTGCATAGGGTCTTGGAATCTACGCTTTACCGCGACTTGCCGCATTGACGCTCAGATATAACCTACTTCTACTTCGTGCGTCTAACAATTTCGCCACATCCCCGTTAAATAGGAGGCCCGTACACGCCATTGCCGGTGCCTCCTGGTTGTCCTGGCGCATAATCTATAGTAAATATTGCCCTTTGTACTTTTTTACCCTGTATTGGCGTTCAGGGGCTTGGCCTGGAAGAGAGAGGGACACACATCCTCCGGGCAGACAGCTAACCATTTACTATGACGTTTAGCGCACTTTCTATTGGGTGCTATATTTTGAATCTTCCTACTTTTAGAGAAGAGAGTTGAAATAAAGTTCTATTTCTTTTATTTTTTTTTTCTGCAAAATCAGTTCCATATTTAGACATCAACCATTCTTTTCCGTCTTTTATCCATTTACTATTATTGCATCCTCCATTTACACCTTTTCTTGCATGGCACATAGGAAGCATATTAGTTGGCACTGTGCCTGGATTATTTTCTCTTGTATCAGAAAGGGCAATCCAGTGATCTTGAGAAAGAACATATCCTTCTCCTTCTTTTCTTCCGCAAATACAACATTTGTGATTCCAGTATTCAAGACATTTATGCCAATCTTTTTTTGTAAAAAAATGAGGAAGATCTAATTTCATACATTTTCTTTTGCTTGCCTGTATTCTGCCTGATTCTGGATTATTTTTCTTCCATCTATTAACTCTTTTATTGGCAAGTTCTTTATTTATTTTTCTTGGCTTACGATTTTGTATAAAAACCTTATCAGGGTTGTTTTTTCGATATTTCGCAGTACGAGCTTTAGATTTTTCTTTCCTATTAGGATCTTTTTCGTATCTTATCTTTCTTGAATTTGAAGCACATTTAATACAGGGATTTCTTAATTTACCTGCGTCTCTTATAAAATATTTTTCTGTCCAAGGTTTTTCTATAAAACACTTAGTACATTGCACCAGTTCACCATAAAATCTTTTAGATACTTGTACCATCTTTAATTTTCGTCAAATTTAATACAATAATCTTTATTTGCTTCATAAAAAGCATATGCAAATCCCATTGGTGTTGCAGATCTTGCAGTTTTTGTTGCCTCGCTTTTTCCGCCAAATTTTTTATGCATTTTTGAACCCTCATGCGGAAATACAGGGTTTGTTTTTAAATTTATATTAAATTCTCCATAAAGAGCCGTTCTTTTAGTGTATGGATCACCAAAGTCACAAGGATTGAAATACATTTTTGGTTTACCAAGTTCAGGGACTAATCTATGTATTCTGCCTATTGGGTTTTCTAATGCCCAAAAGTCTGGCATACAAAGGTCTATGATTTTTAATGTCTGATATACAAGTTTTTTGCTAAATTCTGTTGTTCCGTCTGAATCTTTTTTAGCAAACCATCTTGCTCCGGATGATGCAAAGTCTGTGCAAGGTTGAGCAGCGATAACACCGTCTACAGTTCCAAAATTATCAAATATAAATTCATACAGATAATCGGTATTTGCATCTAATACATCTTTAAATGTATCAAAAAAGTTGCAATCATGTTTTATGTCCCACAATATCACATTCCAACCTCCTTCGTCAAAAGGTAATGCCCAGTTTCCCGTATAATCGTATAAACTTAACAATGTCTTCATAAAGTTTCCCATCTTCTATAATGGTTTTTTGTTCCTATCCATGTTTCGCCTCCGAATTGGTTTTTAAGTTTAAGCATATCGCTTCTTTCATATTCCCTTTTTTCTCTTTTGTCAATAACTTCATATTTTTGACCTCGTGTGAAATCTTTCAAATCAGGACTAACAATTCTTTTATAAACAAGAAAATCGCCTACCTTAACCTCAGAAAGATCAGTTTTTGATTTTCCTGCAATCCTTTCTACTCCTTCAGAAAAATCTTTGTTTTTTGATTTTTGTCTATGATACAAATCAACTATTTCAAGCGCTCTTAAATATTGAACTCTGCTTATCATTATTTTATCTTTTTTGTGGAAAATATAGAAATATCAGTCTGTCTACTTTGTCTCCTTGCGATCGCAATTTATACAAAGTACTATCATCTCTGTATTTAAAATACTCTTTTTGCAAGTCTCTTAAATGCCTTGTTTCTTGGATTATCTTTTCAGCTTCCAAAAGCTTTTGCTGTATTGTCATTTGTATCCAAGTAATTGTTTGCAGACATCATGAACATCTGACGGGAAATTGTTTTTAAATATCCACTGAACCATTCCTATATTTTGTTTGGCAGGTTGGCCTTTTTTATCCCCTATCCCCAGATAAATTTCGTCGTTTTCTCCGTAATAAAATACTCCCGATAGGTCTAATTGTTTTTTATCGAAATTAGAATATAGCTGGAGTTCTTCTACATCGCTCGGCAAATCGTCATACCTTTCAATTTGCGCTTTAAAAACATCAGCTGTAGCTTTTACATCAGCCATCGCGTCATGGGCGTTTTCAAGCTCTTTATCGCAATAAAATTTTAACGCTGCTTTGAGCGTTCTTTCTTCTTTTCGTTTGAAAATATTTCCCACATCTATACGTGGATGCTTTTTCCAATCCCAGGTTATTTTGGCTCTTGCGAACTCATTAAAAAGTATTGGTATATCAAACATGTTGGAATTAAAACCGGCTATGATGCATCCTTCTAAAAGGATTAAAATATCCTGAGCAATTTCAGAAAATTTCGGGGCTTTTTCAACCATCGCCCAAGATATTCCGTGTACGTTCTGGGCGTCTGATGAAATTGGCTTTCCCGGCTTTACAAGAGACTTGTATTCGTGCAATGGATTCATTTCTGGCCAACTGTAAACACATAGGGCAATTTGCACTATATGATCTTCTTTTGTCACTGATCCGGTTGTTTCCAGATCGAAAAATGCTATTTTGTTCATTTTAATGATTTGAGCATGAAAATAAAACGCAGCCTACATTAAAAGCACTGCGTTTTATTAAAATTATTATTGTCCTAAAATTATTGGTGTTTTGCCGTCCGTAATAATTACTTTATTTTTGCTGTTACGAATAGCTTCAATCCATTGTTGCTGCAATACTTCTCTGGTTAATCCGGTTGACTGCATCCTATTTGTTTCTGCATCAATCTTTGCTTTTTCCAAAAGCATCCTTGAAGTCTCCAGTTGATTTTTAACTTCATGGGCTTTTTGTATAGCATTGTTTCTTGCTTCAATTGCCTTTGCCATACTTTCTGGAGGAGTTAATCCTGATGTAAGTGTGTTAAGAGTAAATCCTCTTTGAGAAAATTTTGCCTTCAGACTGTCTTCAACTGTTTTTTCAAAATGGCCCAAATTATTCATTAAACTATCGGTACTATATTCTCTCGCAACTTCCCTGAATGCATCTGTTACAAGCTTATCTAATACATTGTCACTTATAGATAAAAGAAAAGAATCTCCGGTTCCAAGATGTTTGTAATTTAAAATAATTTGCGGCCCTTTACCCCTGGTAGCGGTAAACGTATAAGAGGGATCAACTTTAAATACACCAGAGTTTTTTGCCGAAACAGAAACAGGATCGCAATCTGCTTTCTGCTCAAACATTGGCACTTCGTAAAGTTCGCTGCCAGGACCGAGGATACCCTGAGCACCGGTTACTACTTTAAAACTTTCAATACCGTTACGTCCATAATCGGTCATTAATACGCCTTCGTAATTTGGCTCCGGCCTGTTACATGAAAATAGTGTTGCAATCATCAATATAATTGCGAAAATTCTGCTACTTTTTGTCATTTTTGAAAAATTTTGAATATGGAAAAATTATTAATAAGCTAATGTGAACGATAATTGTGCCCCATGCTGCAAACGGAAAGCTGGTTCTGAATACCCATTGATGGAAGAACATTAAAAATATGTTGCAGATTATGAAAGCAAGCCATAAAAGGATTAATTTTTTGTTCATTTTGATTATTTTTTTTTGATATATATGTTAACGTGATTGAATGGTTAAAAAGTTCCCTTATTTATAAATTTTTCATATTTTCTTTTTGCATATTTTTCATTAATAGCAACACAGGTAAAATCGCAAATCTCAGAATATTCAGAAGAAACAATTTCGCCATACAAAAAGTAATACCTATTACAACCCTTTGGCAGCACTTCTTTCTTATAGCGCATTCCTTTACTAGAAGGCGTTAGTTCATTTTGCTGTAATGCTGCTTCATTTTGCTGTAATGCTGCTTCATTTTGTTGTAATGCCGCAAAAATTGTTAACATGCCAAGAAAACGATTTGTATGGGAGCGATTCATATGTATTTAAATTTTTCGTTAATAATTAACCAAAATATCCCTATAAAAAGTTCCCTGATTTCTATTTATTTCTGTAAACGAGTAAAATATATTCCTGATCCCCTACCTGCTTATAAATAAGTTCATAAGACATTTTGTAGTGGTTTACAAAGTTCCGGATATTTTCATTCTCAAGTACGTCTTTAAAACATAGGATATATCCGGTACCGCCCGGACAAACATACTTGATCACTTTGTCAAAATATTCAAGAGTTTGCTTGTTTGTTGGTAAAATGGCAATAACTACCTGATAGGCCGGCGCTATTAAAGCATGTTCAAAATCCAACTCAATTGCATTAATATCATCTGGAAGATGGCCGGTATGGAATGCTGTTACATTGAGCACCTGAAGCTGCAGAACTTCTTCGTACAATCTTTCATCCCAGAAAGGAACCAAGACTTCATCATAATCTCTTAAATCTAATGAATCTTTTAAAAAGTCGAATATCACATCGTCTAAAATACTGTTTGCCGATTTTGGAGGCGCTGTTTTTATGCCCAGGAATTTGTTTATTATTTTGGTTGGGTCAAAATTAAACTTCCAACCTTTTTTGACTTTGGAATATCTGCCGTCCATCCTTCTTATGATGTAATGGCATCTCATAAAAATGTATTTTTCTACCCGGTATTCAGGAGGGTGAACAACCCATTCTTTTTTGGTTATTTCCTCAACTTTAAAATCATTCATAAATGATATTATCTCCTCTGGGGTAGGCTCAGGATATTTTCTCATTTCCTTTTTCTTTATACCTTACCATCAACTCTCCGACAAGCAAATCAAAATCTTCGTCTGGACGCGCCGGTATGTGTCTTGGTGGAAGTTTACCGGTTTTGTACATTGATATCAGGTGTGTACTTATTTTATTTAGAAGTAGATCGTCTGACAACGTACATAATCTGAAATTTACCAATCCCGGAATTTTAATTTCTTCTGACTGTGTTTTTAAATCTTCTGACATTTTACGTTAATTTTTGATTTTGTATATTTAAAGAAAATGCTTTTCATCACCGACGGTATAACATCCAGGTCTTTTTCGTCTGTGATATCCACGATAAACTCATCATGTCTCAGGATCAATATTTGGGATTTTATTTTTGACAAAAGAGCTTTGGCGCAAAGTTTTATTATATACGCTCCAAATCCTTGTATGTGATAATTTAAAACAAATTTGTTTAGTTGTTCATGCAGCAAATATGTTTCCTGAACAACTCCTTTTTCGTAAATCAGTTTGTCATGGAATTTTGTTCGACTATCGAAAATTCTGGGATTGTCGGACCAGTACTCAATGTCCAGATCCTTGCCGTGTTTTTTCTTAAATTCTTTGGCCAGTGGATAGTTTTTTCTAAAAAGAAAGGATATTCTATCCTGGATAGTGTACGATATGTCTGGGACAATTAAATACCTACCGGTTCTCTTTACGTTTTCTATCAAAGATTCTTTCACTTTGTCAATGCCAAAAAGTTTTGTAATCCGTGGGAACAGGTAATCTGAAAACTTACCATAACGATATTCGCATGTTTTAGCATCTGCACCGTACAGGATCATGATAGTAAGAAATTTAAACTCTGTACGTCTTTCCTCTTTTGCCTGATTCCTGGTTACAAGATTAAAAAGATACATGTACAAATCTTTTTCTTTTGAATCCTCGAAGTCATATATGATATCAGGTTTATACAAACTGAGATATATCATCACCTCAAATGATGTAAAATCAAAAGAATATACATTTCCCTCTATCCATTTTTTTTGAATTCCCTGAAGGTTGGGATTTGTGGTTGTTATTCTTCCTGTAACGGCTCCAAACTGGTTGTGGCTTATGTTCAGGCTTTTTGCGTAAAATTGTTTCTCGTATATAAAATTAGACGCTTGTTTGGCTGCTTCTACATACTTTATTATTTCCGGTATTTCGGTTTTTAAAAGCTTTTCGTGTGTAATGTCCCATTTTTCGTTTTGAGAAAAATCAATGTGATTTTTGATAAGGATCTCAATCACTTGCTTTTTCGTAAGGATGCCGCCTTTGTTATACGAATCCCGTTTTTTTTCAAAGTCTTCAAGGAAAGAGTTTTTTAAAGATATTTTTTTTGAGTTTATAAAAGCAATGGATCCTGCAATACTACTTTCAAATCCTACTGCTTTATGTAAATACTGATCAAGTATTTCTTTAAGCTGCTCTTTGTAAATCCTGTAAATATTCCGGAGAAGTTGTTCTATTTTTTTAGCCGGTTCATATTTATGAAAATACTTATGGTTTAGCCTGGATAATGTTTTTGGATGGGGAAAGTATATTATTTTTTCCGCCACGCAAATATCATGTATTTTTGCTCTGGAGGGAAAAATCTGATCATAAGTGATAATCAGGTCTTGCTCACTATATTTTGGAAGTTTGTCTTCCTCTACATAAGTCTTTGCATCCACATCAAAGATACAATACTTTTGTTTTTGCTCGGTATAATATATTGCTACTGTCATTCTAATACAATTGGAATGTTGTTTTTGTTATAGTTAAAACGGAATGGCTTAAAATATATAGGAATCCGGGCTTCATTTAGAATTATTTTAGATGGATCCATTGGGCCGGCATTTTTATCCTTTTCTGCCGAAAAGTATGCAGTTGTTTTTTTCTGAAGTTCATACCCTAACATTCCTGTCGGGCTACTATCTTTTTTATTTTTATGAATTACTATAAAAATTGCCGCTCCCGTTATTTTAACAATATGATTTAAAAGCTCCAGAATGTCATTTATTTCGTCTTTGTTATTTACGGAATTGACAAGATCTCCGATATGGTCAATAAATATCATAGCAATTCTATCCTGCTCCTTTATTTTTCCGTTCCTGGTGTACTTATTTAATAAGGTTTTTATTTTATTGATGATGGCATTTATCCTTTCTTCAGGTGTTAAGTATTTTATGTTGTATGAGTGGAAATTGTCTGGTCTTTTATCATTCCCGGACATCCGGAGAATATTTGACATCATGTTCTGGAATTCGCCTTTGTTCTGCTCAGTATCGAACCAAAGAACATGTTGATTTATGTCAAATGTAGATTTTATATTTTCATAAATTCCCGATGTGCTCAAATGAGATGCAGCAATCATTGTACAAAATGTAGATTTTTTACTTTTTGGATGTCCATCTATTAAATACCAGGAATTATCTGTAGAAAAACCTTTCCAATCCTCTCTATTATCTAAAAACATATTGTTTGAAAAAATCTTATAATTTGGCTTTTCCCAAGAAGTATTGGGTGAAAAGGATATTGTTTCGTCCAGAGCCGATTCCACCTCACTCTGGCTTATCTCATAAAATCTTTTCTTACTCATCAAATAAAATATTTTTATTTAAAACTACAAAGTCAAAGTCAAATAATCCTACCGTTTTGGGACGTACCATGATTGGCGTTACACGCAACTTAGGCATTTCCCCTTCGTACCCAAGACTTTTGGCAAATAGATATATTTCCGATACTTTTTTATATGAAGGAATATTGCTATTTTTTAATATGAAAATTACTTGCCAAGTCAAAGATTCTTTTTTATAAAAAATACACATCTGTTTTACTTTTTGCTCAAAAGTGTATGAAGGATCTTTTGTCACTTCATACACTTTTTCTTTAAGAAAAACAGATAACTCTTTTAACCCCGAATAAACCTCGTGTAATTTAAGATAATGTATTCTGGGTTTCATTATCTCTTAATGTGGTCGTCAATCTTGTCTACTATTTCGTTGATTTTATCGCACATTCTCTGAGCAAAAACGGAAGATGCATCGCTTTTAAAAGTTTCGGATGCCAAAGATTTACCAATTTGATACACCTTGTCGGCGTATTCTTTTAGTTTTTCATTATCCCCGGCTTTCTCTCTTTTGATGGCGTCAAGTCTGTCTTTTTCTTTTTTGACATCCTCGTCGTACTGATCTTTGTCTTCTTTAATTTTTTTGTTATGATCTGAAAGATAATTCTTGAATTCCTCCTCTGTCCATTGGCCAAGCTCCTCGTATGGGAACAATACTTCGGTTTTGATTATGGCTTTATCTGTATCCGGAAAATAAACTTCCTTTTTGTATATCACTTTTCCTCCTGACACTTCGCAGTTTTTTAAAGAGAAAAGTCTTTCAGCGATAAGCCTATTTAACTTCTCTCTTTTTTCTTTGTTTTCGTTTTCAATACGGATCCTATCCGTTTCTTTTTCGTCTTTGATTTTTTTGATCTCTTCTGAGGCTCTTTTCATGGTGTTGCGAAGGAATTCTATGTCCTGACCTTCCAGGGTGTCACCATCTATTTTAAAATCATCATATTGGAACGTGTTTGTGTCAGAATCCAACTCCATGCCAATTTTGAGTAGGTATTCCCTGGTCTTCTGTACCCGTTCTTTTGCTTCAGCTTCAGCGTTTAGTTTTTTTATTCGCTCTGCCTCCGCGTCTTTTTCTTTTTTCACCAAATCTTCAACGTCTTTCTTAATTGGCTCAATAAACATATTCCATTGTTCATCTTCCATATCCTGTATGTCAGATGTAGCAATAATTATTTCGCCATAAATCATGTTTTGATTTTCGTCTTCGGAAAACCCGGCTTTTATTAGATCCAGTTTTCTTTCAGACGTTCTTAATTTTACAAGATTTTGTTTTCTCTCGTTTTCAGATTCTTCTTCTTTTTTCTTTTTATCATCATCGTCGATTTTTTTCATCTTGACGCAATAATCTTTCTGCTTTATATAGTCCTCTTCCGAAATCTCAGCAAGATTTAAAAGCGGAGGCATGTATGAATTTAAGCCCAGTGACACCATTTCTTTTATCCGGGCATCCCTTAATTCATCTTTTTTCCTTTTGGCCTCATTTTCGAGAAATTTGGCCTTTTCTTTGGCCTTTTCTTCCACTCTTGATATCATGGACGTTGTGAAGTCCCTGATTTGCTGCCATGCAGCGATGGCTTTTTGGTATGGAGCCATATCCTCTTTAATGAGGTCAATTTGCTCGTCCACGGCTTTTTTCAAACCTGTGCGCACCTTCAGAATGATTTTTTTTGCCTGATCAGCCTGATCCATTGCCACAGCATTGGTTCCTCCAGATATATCGAGGGCTTCTATTTTTTTCTCCCATTCGCCAATTTCAACGAAAATAGGATTGAAAATTTGAAACACCTTTTCATTTCCAGAAATTTCCGGATACTTTTCTACATACGTCACAAGCTCTTGTGACACCTGATCCGTTGTTACCGATACTTCGATAATTTTCGAGTTTTTACCTTTGGCCATAATATTTTAAAATTTTGTAATTAAATAATATTTTTTGGGGTTTAAAAAGTTCCCAAATTTTATAAATTTATTGAATCTCCTGTCAACCTATACATAATGAAATTTTCCTGTTGTCGTCCAATCGCATGTGTTTGGATATTAATGAAACGTCAAAGTTTACTTACTTTGTATTCTATGTCAAATTTAAAAAACAACCAACGAAAAACTATATATTTTCTAAAGTCTGGTTTATAGCTAAACATTTCTACATTTCTTGATGAAGTTTTAAATTCAGGGATTAATATTCCTGGATTTTCAAAATGGATATAAATTTGCATGTAATAAATTAATTTTTATTGTTTTAAATTAATTCTATTTCTGTATCAAAAGTTATTTTTCCTCCATCTTCTGAGTCGGTAAAACAACAAAAGCTTTGAGATCTATCTGTATTGCCATGCCAGCTACAGATCAATCCTCTTCCGTCAGAAAACTGGCCTTTAGGATAAGAGTTTATTTTTACCCAAATCCCTTCTGTACCATCGAGGTATTTAAATCTGGCTCCCACCGGCGCGTCCTTAAATTTCATTTTGACAGTGGTATGATTACTTGTTTCTGTTAAGTATTCATCAATAATTTCATTTAAAACTAAATTATTTTTAATTTGCTTTAAATCGTCAATAACCTCCAGAATATTTTTCATTTGAGTACGGAACATCTGCATCACTTCATTTATAGAATTCCCCTTGCTATATTCATCTAAAATCAAGGAATGATATTCTACCCACTTTTCAATTATTTTATCTATGTTCATCGTTCTTGGTTAAAGATGTTTGATAATTTATTAATTTCTCTTGGGCGACATGGCATTTAGAACCTCTTTGGCCTGCTCAAATACCCTGATAGCTTCCCAATACTCCTGTGCGTCTGCGTCTGCCTTCAGAATTTCTTCTAAATATGTTTCATCTGCCTTATACATTTTTCTTGCAAATGAATCCGCAAAGGAGGGGCTATCTTTTATAGAGATTTGTTCAGAATAAACTTTCTTGTAAGCAATCGCTTCTGCCTTGTCCTTTCGTGCTTCTGCTGTTGCCTTTTGAATAGAAAGCTTCTTAAAGTATCTTCTTGATAAAAAGTACAAGTAACTACTTAGTTCAGTTCTGAGCTTTGCGATATCATTTGACATGAGCCAGGATTCTTTGTCAGAATATTCCGAATCCGGTTTATGATAATCGTCAGAATTCGAATAAAATCTATTGACGCATTCATCAATTTTCAGAATCAATTCAGAATCATTTGCCGGTATAATTTTCTCATAACCGGTCTTAGATACTGACTCATGAAATTGTATGAAAGCATCAATAATGCCTTCATCTGTCGTCCATTTCCTCTCAGTCTCATTGTCAAGAAGATCAATGAGGTCTTTGGCTATTTGCCGCTTTTTGAGAACAGAGATTTCGTCCATGACTTTAGTTTGCTTGTTAAGGAATCTTTCATTTTTTCGTTTTGATCCTTTTGATTCTGATGTTCATTAGGATTTGTAAATGAAAAATGTTCCGGATATTTTTCAACCAACATTTTATTATTGTCAATAACCCAATTTGCGTATTTGTGCAAAGCTTCCATTCCTGCTTCGAGACCTCTCTGATGGGCATAAACGAGACTTGCGGGATCGTTAAATCTCTTGCCTTTTATTTCCTTGTTATATGCCTCATCAAAGGCATTTGTAAGTCTCTGGTGGTTTTTTACAGGAAAAAAAACAGGAATACGGTAATATTTCTTTTCCTTTGAAATTGGTTCTTCTGAAGAAAGAATTTGTGTAACTGGATTGTCGATATTGGGGATTGTGTTTTTTATCTCCTTTTCTCGAATGTCAATTATTTCGTCATCATGCCTGACAATTCCTCTGCTTGTAGTAAAAGTTTGCGGCAGGTTTTGGACATAATAACCTATATACTGTTTCTTTTTCTTTTTAAGTTCAGTTATAAAAGTTTTTGCTACCTGTTGTAGCGAAATCGGATCCAACTCTATAACTTGAGGTTTGTTTTCAGATTGTTGTTGCTCTTGCATATTTATCTACTGGTTTATAATTTGACAATTTTTTGGCTATTCTTAATACTTTTTCAAGTTTGGTCATGTCTACGTCGTATTGTAGCCATCTTCCGATTCTGTTAATGGTTATGACGCCATTTTCAGATAGCGGCCCGAACTTGGTTGAAAAATAAGACTGTTCAATGTTCAGATGCTCTTTAGCTTCCTGCTGACTGCATCCGGGATGTTCTAAAACATATTCTATAAATTCCAATGCTTCCGGCATTAATAGGCACTTATAAAGTGCTTTAGCCTGTTCCAATTTATCCTGATCAGGAAATTTCATTTTGTATATTTTCTTTGATTTTTTGGGAATATCCCCTGAGACTGTTTAGATTTTCGATTCCAAATGACCTTACATCATCCAGAGAATTAAATTTGTGCAAAAGTAAGAATACTTTTGTTTCATTCGACAACTTATCGCTGCCAAATAGTTTTTGAAAGATTTTTGTTCTGGTGTCAGCTACCAAAACTTTTCCGGCAATATCTTTCATGCCTTTTTGTTGTTCTGGCGTCAGTGACGCCCAAAGTTCTTCAAATATCATAAATGATCATCTAATATTAATATAAGCCAAATATATCCAGCTATAGAGAATTCAGTAAATATAAAGCACATAAAAATTGACATTTCACTATTCCATAATTCAAATATTCCAAAACATAATAGTATAAAAAATAATACATAAAAAATCTGTTTTAATGTGTTTCTAAATTGTGTCATATTATGAAAATTACTTTTGTCATAAATTCTGCCTCTGGTATCACTCCATTTGTTGGAACAACAACTACTCTTTTTGTTTGAATCTTTCGATTATGATAATGTGCAAGTGCCGTTAAGTGTCTATCTAATTTTGCAGAATAATATTCAAACCCTTCTTCGGCGTTTTTAAAAATTAATCCGTCAATTTTTTCCTGAGAAATTTTTGCCGGCTTCCGATCCAATACTTCTGTTACTATTAAAGAGGTATTGTCAAATCTAAAGCCAGCATTTTCTATGGCCTCCTCCCTGTTTTTTGCAGAAACAACTCTATATCTGTTAGGATCTGTTTCAATGTAAACTTTATACTCTTTCATTCTATTCGCCTTTTCGATTAATATTTTTGCCATCAAATTGCTGATATAAGTACTTATTAATCATGTCCTGGTCTTTAAAGTCGACCAAACTAATTCCTGAAGCGGTCAGGATTATAGTCGAGTCGTTTAGGTTCACAATCATTCGTCCATGTTTCGGGTGCGGTATTTCAATGATTGGTACCTGCACCGGAAAGGGGATCAGGAAGCTGTCTATATAGATCGTGTCTATCTGTTTTGCAATCTCAACTTTTTGAGTTATTGGGACTTTTTCTTGATATCCGGATAATGAAAATATTGCGTATGCAATCGCAATAGATAAAATCATGACAGGATAAGATGATAAAAACTTATTCATAAACTTATTTTATTAATTAACAAAATGTTACTGTAATTTAGTTCCCGGAATCATTTTTTATCTCCAAATTCTTTTGTTAATGCGTCAAGCCATACAATAGCTTCTTTTATTTTTTTGGCTTCTTCTTGCATCAATGATTGAGCACAGTCATCAATTCTTACCATTTCTCTTTTTAATTCTTCTTCCGACAAATTTTTAAGTTTGTTGATAAGGTATCTATTGCCTTCGTACATTTTAACGTCAGACAACAGTTCTTTTATACGATCGATGGATTTTAATTTTAATTGACTCATTACTTACGATTTTTGTTTTATTTTTGATTATAAAATTATTTTGCTTTTAATGGAATTGTACGTTAATCATCGCAAATTTCATCGTTATGTATATATCTTTCATTGCCTTCGTCATCTTCGTATTTATGTTCATCACAAAATTCAGTGCTTTCGTGGCCACACATTTCACAATATTCTCTACTGTATGTTATTTCAGCTACTTTAAAAGGGTTTCTGGATTTTTCAGATATTATTTTTGGATTTTTAAGGCGTTTTGCATTTCTTGGTTCGCCTCTAAATTTTGCATCATCAGAAATCCAGTATCTCCCAATATAGCCATCAGCCCATTGTGGAGCATGTATTTCTTTCGGATTTCCACCGCTTCCGGCTTTGTATGCTCTTATATCATTTTTATCTCCATTGTTAGCAAAAAAAATCCACCAACACAATCTCCAATACGGTTTATCGGCATATGATATAAAATGCATTGTCATTACTTCATGTGGTATTCCATCGCTGTAATCAATGTAAACCACCCTGTGTAGTTCATCTCCTATTTGTATTTCTAATTTTGGCATAGGGTTTATTTTTGATTATCGAATATTTTTCTTGAATTTGGCCATAATTTACCATCCCACACATTACCCTGTTTATCTACTTTTCCTACCAAAAAATTTTTGGGCCCGCCATGCAATTCTCCTGATTCCTCGCAAAAAACATTTGACATGGAACAATACGATAGATATTGTTTAGAAGCATCTTTGAAAGACCTTACTTCTATTTTCTCGTTTTGAGATAATGTCAATATCATATTGTGATGGGATTATATTCTGTAATGATCAATCCCTCCTTATTTACCGGCTCTCCTGACTGTACTGATTGAATAATCCTATCCTCTGAAATACCAAAATAGGTTATCAGTTCTCGGAACCGTTGACTATGCTTGTGGGGCGTGTATTTAAACTCACAGATCACCCCTTCTATGAGTTCTTCCTCTCCTTTAATATGACCGAGGAACTCCCATGTGTTTCCCCGGTCTATTGATTTATTTTGTTCAGCCATTGGATGCAGTTTGAGGTATAAATTCTTCTTCCCCTGAAACATGAAATTCTTCGTTCTGTTTCTGATTCAATAACTCATAACACTTATCGAAATACTCTTCTTTTTCAAAGTCAAAGTTTTCTAATTCTCCTGCCCAATCCCAAAACCTTTCTTCAAATTCATCGCCATTATGGGAAACTTTCCTCCAATCGTAAATCAGCTGAAGTTCATCATAACTTCCATCCTCATATGGACATCTTGCTAATTTGAACCTGCACATCCCTTCAAATTCTTCGGGAATTTTGAAAGCTGGGTCTGTTGCTACAATTTCCCGGATAACGGTTTTCTCAATTATTCTTTTTTCAAGATATTCTGGGCTGCCATACTGGGCAAACCCGATTGATCCTATTGGCAATTCTTCGTATCCTCCTGACATGGATTAAATTTAGATTGTTTAATAATATTGTTTCTTTTATCTTGTACGGACAAATCTCCGGCGTGTATATTACAGACCTCCTTCATCCTATTCAAATACTTTTGATGATCTTCATTTGATTTAAAATTAGTGCCCACAAGGTTGTTGTAAATCATCATGATGGAGATTTCCTCTCCTTCAAACAACTGCACATCGTTGTTTACTATTTTTCTTCTTGCCACTTCTCTCTTTGTTTTAGGGTTTTTAAAAACCGGAGAACTACTTAATTCATCCTCCGGCCACACACACACAACTAATCTAAATCTCTCATTTTCTGTCTACCTCCTATCTTGTCTGATTCTTTTTGTAAAATTTCTCCCAATTGTTCATCAGAACGAATGATACGATCTTGTTTAAACAATACGGAATAAGTTGAATTACAATATTCAACCAATATCATTTCGTATCTTTTTACCTCATTTGCTGCTGTTATTACGGACTGTATAAACGGATGCGAAACAATGGTACATACTTTTGGTAAATCATTAAAAGTACCTCCCGGATATTCAGAAATGTCACTTTTGTTTCCGTTCAGAAATGAGGTAGCAGATGTTAAATTAACACAGTAGCTGTTGTCAAAAGGCAGGTATCTAAGACCTAATATATCTT
>LNFM01005106.1_pt1 | contig 23185 bp, 19 predicted proteins | sample 596031 | NCBI WGS metagenome assembly LNFM01 (sample SAMN04254537, study PRJNA301005) | activated carbon metagenome | isolation source: dual media filters at the Ann Arbor, Michigan drinking water treatment plant | place: USA: Ann Arbor | reverse complement strand
AGTCCTACCGATTCCTCGATAGCTCAGCCGGTAGAGCAACGGACTGTTAATCCGTGTGTCCCTGGTTCGAGCCCAGGTCGAGGAGCCAAATTTTAAAAGCCTTACAGAGATGTAAGGCTTTTTCATTTTTAACTCTCCGTAGCCAAATCGTAGCCATCGAACACCCCATCTAGTCGTTGTGCAGCAATCGCCAAGCTCTCAGGTGCAAGATGCGCATAACGCTCCACCATTGCCCCTGTCCTCCAGCCACCTAAGCGTTGTAACTCATGCGTCGGTGTACCCGCTTGTCGTTGCCACGTTGCCCAAGTATGTCTTAAATCATGCCAGCGGAAATCCGTAATCCCAGCACGTTTTAATGCATTACCCCAAGCTTTGGTATTCGCAGCTTTTAGCGGTTTCCCTGCATAAGTAAACACGCGTGTTTCATGTTTACCTAGTTGACGCTGCAAAACATTGATTGCAGTGTCATTCAAAGGTACAGCTATCGATCTGCGATTCTTAGATTGAGCGGCATGTATCCATGCATGACGCAACTCAAGATTAACCTGTGACCATTCCAGTTCTAGCACGTTACGTTGCCTTAAGCCTGTGGCTAAAGCAAACATAACAGTCTCACGTTGATGCGCTGGTAATTCGAGCATCAATGCTTTCACTTGGTCAAAGGTCAATGACCGTTCACGACTATTGGATTCTTTAAAGAGCCTGATCTTGGGTACTTTATCGATCCATTCCCATTCATCTCGAGAGCGAATGAGAATAGAACGTATCAGTGCCAAATAACGGTTGGTCGTGGCTTTAGAAACTTCATTCAGCTTTACACATCGAATCTGATCAATGACATCTTGATTGATGTCATTGAGTGCTAACTTGCCGAGATACTGATCCATCCAAGCAAGTTTGCGTATATCTTCTTTGTGTGTGGCTTTATCTGACGTTTCTGTGAGCCAACGGACAACCGCTTCACGCCAAGAACGATTAGGTTTAACCCCTAACCTTTCTTGTTGCCACAACTGCGCTTTTAGCGTGTCATGGTATTCCTGAGCTTTGGTTTGATCCTCAGTCCCAGTACTGCGTTGTATTGTTCGTCCACCGATGCTGACTTTAAGCCACCAGTAAGACGAGTCCTTACGTTTGTAGAGTGACATCGTGTTTCCTTTCTATCACCCTGCAACGCCCGCCACTGATATTGTGCTCTCATGTATTCAATCAGGTCAATCTCAATAAAGACCCAACGCCGTCCGACTTTACAACATGGGATGAGTCCAGCTTTGGCCTTACCTTGTAAAGTGACAGGGTGCAGCTTTAATAGCTCAGCAGCTTGTTGCAGGGTGAGGGTGTTCATTGCAGTTCAATCAGTGCAAATAGTTTGAAAGGCAATCACTCGGTATCATCTTCATCAGAATCTAATTCGTCGTCCGATTCATCATCAGCATCGTCAGAATCTTCGTCTAAATCATCGTCATCATCTGAGTCTTCGAATCCTATTGCTACATTGTTTAAATCATCCGCTTGGCTATCTAGGTTCTCATTGATGGCGATATGAATCGCTGCTTCGAGTTCGTCAGCATCGATGTCATTAATGGATGGATGGTGTGGTTGTAATACGTGGGTGAGTGACATCTTAATAGAGCGCATTTTATTTCTCCTGAACGATTAAGCATCAAAATAGATGCAGTAATCGCATTGTGCTTAAGGAGAAAAAGAATGTAATTGCAGTTAATTTCTGTTTTAGCAATTAACCGCTTTGCATTACTTAGATATTTTTGATTTGGGTTTTGGCATAGGTGGATTGCGAAGCTTATACACCATATTTTGTGTGACTCTTTCATCACTAAAGTCAAATGCAACATTAGTGGTGATGGCGACTAATTCATCTAAGGGCTGATTGAAATGAAACATAAAATAATCTGATAAATCTTTAATAAACTTATTGGTTTTAGCTTTAGACGTATTACGTCTTTTAGGTAGATTACTGTCTTTTGCATGCGATGCTGCGATGGTTGCAAATGTTATGGTTTCTAAAACATCCTGCAGGTTCGCTATTTCATCGAATCTGTTAAGATCGAATATCAGTTGTGCAAATTGTTTAGGTTGTGCAATGACTTTTGATTTTAGTATTGCGATTTCAGAACGATGCAAGGCTTCTTTAAGAACTCTCCAGCCGTGTTCAACGTTACCTGCTCTGAATAGGGCTATTTTGAGGTCGTTTTGCTTGGAGCTCTCAGAATTGGGGATTTTGACCCTGCTAAGTGATTGCAGAGTTGAGATGATGGATTCAACGTCTTTTTGAATGGAGCGATAAGCCTCACGTTGAACATTATCGCTGGGTTCAGTAATAGGATCTTCAATTTTGCCCCATAGGCTAGAATGGTTACTGGTAAGCCTCAAAAAATCCTCAAGCTGTTGAGTGTCCTTGGATAGTTGTTCTAGCTTTTGCCAAACAACCTTCATTGTTGGGTAAGTAATCAAACGCTCAAAGGCGTTGATAGCTTTCTGAGCTTTATCATACTTAAATTGATGCGCTGCATACTCTGTTAAGCATTTAGGTAAATAGCCAGGGATTGTATAGATGTCGCTCATTTGATGATTCTAATCCAAGAATTAAATCTCATCAGCCACCTGAGAACAACTTAGAGTTATTTTCAGTAAATTACTAATAATTTTCTAGGTTGACCCAAGTAAATAACAAGAAAATTGAAGTAATTTCAAGACAAGCTTGTTATAAAAGCTCTATTACTCATTTATGACAAATTTTAACTATCATCCCTGCACTTCAATTAGTTTGTGCTTGGTTTGTTTTTGTTGATAAACCAATCGATAAAGCAAAGGCAACACAAGCAATGTAAGCAATGTAGATGACCATATACCACCTATCACTACAGTTGCCAGTGGCCTTTGGACTTCAGCACCTGTTCCCGTTGCAATTGCCATCGGAATAAATCCTAGTGAGGCAACTAATGCGGTAATTAATATCGCCCTTAAACGGCTTAAGCTACCTTCTTCAATGGCAGTATCTAATGGTTTGCCTTCGGCTAATAATTGACGGATAAAACTAATCATCACTAAACCATTCAACACGGCAACACCAGACAGAGCAATAAATCCAACGCCTGCAGAAATGGATAACGGAATATCTCTTAACCACAGCATGAGTAGGCCTCCTGTTAGTGCAAATGGAATACCAGTGAATACAATCAAGCCATCTTTAAAGTTATTAAACATGGCATAAAGCAAAATAAATACGATTAATAAAGATAAAGGCACGACTATTTTAAGTCGGTCACTTGCGGATTTAAGTTGCTCGAAAGTACCCCCCCAATTAACCCAATAGCCAGCTGGAATTTTGACTTCTTGGCTAATGCGCTGTTGCGCTTCGGCCACATAAGAGCCGATATCTCGATCGCGAACATTCGCCGTAACAACGACTCTACGCTTGCCATTCTCACGGCTAAATTGATTCGCACCTGATGCAATATCAATCGAAGCCACCTCACCTAGCAGTAAATAGCTAGAGATTTCGCTGGTGCCAGATACTTTAATGGGCAGGCGCTTGAGGGCTTCAACATCCACCCTGACATCATTAGTTAATCGCACTACAATATTGAATCTTTTATCGCCTTCAAACAGCGTACCTGTCTCGCGACCATTCATGGCAATAGAAATCGCTTCTTGCAAATCGGCAACATTGACACCTAAACGGGCAATCTTTTGGCGGTCTATATTCACCGTTAAAATGGGTAATCCCGTGGTTTGTTCAACTTTCACATCTTCACCGCCTTGCACGGTTGATAATATTTCTGAAATTTGTTCAGCGGTCTTATCCATCACTTCAACATCGTCACCAAATACTTTCACAGCGACATCGCTGCGCACGCCAGAAATAAGCTCATTAAAGCGCATTTGAATCGGCTGAGTGAATTCATAATTATTGCCTGGTACTTCACTCACTGCGGTTTGTATCTGGCTCACCAATTCGCTTTTACTTAAATGGGGATTTGGCCATTCAGACTGCGGCTTCAGCATCACAAAGTTATCCGCAACACTGGGTGGTACTGGGTCTGTGGCGATTTCAGCTGTACCGATTTTGGCGAATATCCTGTCGACTTGCGGAAATTGTTTAATCACATATTCCAATTCCTTTTGCATTTCTACCGCTTGTGAAAGGCTGGTACCAGGAATACGTAGCGCATGCATGGCAATATCACCCTCGTTTAGACTAGGCACAAACTCACTACCCATACGGCTGGCCAACAAACCACTTAATACAATAGAAACAATGGCCATAGTCAGCACTAAAGCTTTATTTAACATAGTCCACTTAAATGCTGGAACATAGCCTTTTTTAACCCAGCTAATTAGTGGTTGTTCAACTTCGTTTACTTTGCCATTGACAAATAAAGCCACCGCTGCTGGAATAAAAGTCACTGAAAGCAGCATGGCGCCAATTAAAGCAATCACCACAGTGAATGCCATTGGGTGGAACATTTTGCCTTCAATACCTGTTAAGGCAAATATCGGCAAATAAACCGCCATGATAATAAGCTGGCCGTAAATTAACGGTTTCCTTGCTTCTTGTGCGGCCGTAAATACCTCATTGAAGCGTTCCGACTTAGTCAGTTGTCTACCGAGATTTGATTGCGCATGCGCTAATCGTCGCATACAATTTTCTACAATCACCACAGCGCCATCAATAATAATGCCGAAATCCAGCGCACCTAAACTCATTAAATTAGCACTGACTTTGCCTGTGACCATGCCAGTAAAAGTAAATAGCATCGCCAATGGAATTACCAGCATGGTGATCATTGCTGCGCGTATATTGCCCAAAAATATAAACAACACAGCAATGACTAATAAAGCGCCTTCCATTAAATTGGTTTTTACTGTGTTAATGGCTTTATCAATCAAAATAGTACGGTTATATACAGTATTGGCAACGATTCCATTTGGCAAAGTTGTATTAATTTGCGCCAGTTGTTTTTCTACTGCTGCAGAAACCGTGCGGCTATTTTCGCCTGTGAGCATAAACACCGTACCTAATACCACTTCTTTACCATTCTCAGTTGCTGCGCCGCTGCGCGCTTCACTACCAATCACCACTTCTGCTACATCTTTGATTCGTACAGGTATGCTTGCATTGGTAGTCACGACAATATTGCCAATATCTTCAATATTGCTCACTTGCCCAGGCACACGAATCAAATACTGCTCACCTGATTTTTCGATATAACCTGCACCAACATTGGCATTATTTTTTTCCAGCGCGCCTACTAGATCACTTAGAGACAAGCCCATTGCCATGAGTTTGTCGGTATACGGTGCAATTTGGTATTGCTTCACATACCCACCAACAGTATTGATTTCATTCACCCCAGGCACATTGCGTAATTGTGGTTTAATAATCCAGTCTTGAATTTCGCGTAAATCCATTGGGCTATAAGGTGTTCCATCGGCTTTCAAAGCGCCTTCCTTGGCTTCAACCGTCCACATAAAAATCTCGCCCAAGCCAGTAGATGTGGGCCCCATTTCAGGCGTAATGCCTACAGGTAATTTTTCTTTGGCTTGGCTAATGCGCTCGTTCACCAATTGTCGCGCAAAATAAATGTCCGTACCTTCTTTAAACACCACGGTGACTTGAGACAAACCATAGCGCGAAGTTGAGCGCGTTTGTTCTAGCTTTGGCATGCCAGCCATTAAGGTTTCAATGGAGTAAGTAATACGTTGCTCTACTTCGAGTGGCGCATAACCAGGCGCCATGGTATTAATCTGTACCTGAACATTGGTAATATCTGGTACTGCATCAATCGGTAACTGCTTGTAGCTGAACATTCCCAACACTGCAATGCCAAGCGCAAGCAACATCACAAGCCAGCGCTGGTCAATTGAAAATCGAATCAGTTTTTCAAACATGGCTGAGCTCCTTAATTAACAGACTGCATGGTTTTGTAGTTACTACTCTTTTAATGGTCATGAGCAGCTCCTGCTTTACCAATATCGGCTTTAATTAAGAAGCTATTGCCTGCCGCATATTCATCCCCAACATTTAACCCTTTTAACACCTCGACATATTGATTATCACGACGCCCTAATTCCAATGGTCTAGCCTCAAAATAGTCGCCATATCGCCCGAAAACTACAGTCCAATCTCTTAAAGTTTGCATACCTTCTACCGATACTGCCAAAGGCACGGAAACTTCCTCTGAAATTAATTCGACATTCACAGGCAAGCCTGGCAACCATGTTCGATCGGCATTATTCAGCACCACACGCCCTATAGCCGTGCGTGATTGTGCCCCAACCAATGCGCCTACGTAAGCAATGGCGCCTAAGGATTGCGCTTCAAAAGCTGACGCTTTTACGGTCACTTTTTGACCTGCTTTAACGGTATTGATATCTTTGGCATAAATGTTCATTTCAACCCACACGGTTGATAAATCAGCTACTTCAAAAATACTATCCGCTTCAGAAATCACTTGCCCTTGGCTGATTTGCTTATTGGTGACTAAGCCGTCAATCGGTGAGCGAATGTCATAACGTGTTTGTCCTTGGCTTGTGGCGCCTACAGCAGCTAATTTTTGCTGCATCCGGCTTGCTTCAATCTCAGCGGTTTGCAAATCATTTTGTGCTTGTAAATAGTCTTGCTGCGCTGAAATTTTTTCTTCCCAAAGTTGCTTCTCGCGCACATAAGTAGAGCGTGCCAAATCTATACGCTTTTGTGCGGCCAACAAGTCACTTCGCATGTCGGCAACAACTTGGCTAGAAATACTGGCCAACACTTGTCCCTTACGTACTTTGTCACCTGCATTAGCACTCACCGACTCTACAACACCCGCTACACGCGGAACAATATGTACGCTTTTATCCGCGTTTAGCTTCACCTCACCTTGTAAATTCAGCACAGTTTTAATTTTCGCAGGGCCAGCAGTTAGCACTTCTATGCTGTTGAGTAATAGTTGTTTATCACTCATTTGCACTCTAGCTTCAACTTGATCATAAGCAAACTGGTAGCTTTTATTATTGCGTTTAGCAGTGATATTAACTTTGAATGAATGAGGTTCTTCAACTACCGCATCACCCTTTAAATAATCATTTTCTTTTGCAAAATTAAATAGTTGAGGTTCAGCACCTAAACGCTCCAACTTAATGCTCACAACAGAGTCATCAGGCGCTAGTGCTTTGCCGTTTTGGTAGGTATAGATTCTGAATTCTGGCGGCACACCTTGCTCAAAAATAGTGACTTCTAATCCGTACCCATCTTCTGTGAACAGCTTGCCACCGTGCGGCCCTTTTGCAATTTCTTGAGCTTGAGCGGCGTGATCATGCCCTGCATGTGGCTCTACATTTGAGTTGTTAGCCAATGGCAAATGATCTTTTTCATGATTGTGCCCAGCTTCGCCATGCTTGGGTCGATCATCTATTTTTCCTGCCATTTTTTCTTCAGCGTGGTCTGCGTGATCTCCATGCTCATCCTGCATTTTTTTAGGCTTTTCTGACTGGAGAATCGCTACACCTAAAATAATACCAACGATAACAACAACAATAATCGCAATGAATTGTTTACTTTTTTTATTTATTTGCATGATTTACTCCTGAAACTTGATGACTAATCACGTCACCCAGTATGCGTTCGATTTCAGCGACTGATTGATGTGCATCTAATAGCGCTTGGATATATTGAGATTTAGCTTGAAATAATGTGCGTTGTGCATCTAGCACATCTAAGAAACTAAATTTACCTGCGCTAAAGCCTTTGTTTGCGGCATCAAATGAACTTTGTGCGCCTGGCAATATTTCGTTTCGTAATGATTCAGAGGTTTGTCTTGCCGCACTCAAGCGTTCATACTGCGTGCTAAGATTGGCTTCTAGCTGTGCTCTTAGTTCGAGGAGTTCATCTTGGGCTTTATATTGGCGACTAACCGCTTCTTGTAAATTACCTTGATTGCGATCAAATAATGGGATTGGCACAGTTAATCCTAGTAACGCCTGGTTAAGTCCACCTAGCTCTTGATTGTTGAGCACCCCAGCGCTAATTGTAATGTTCGGCGTAGCTTTGCTCCGCTCAACTTTAGTTAACCCATCACGTGCGCTGATTTCTAGCTTTGCAAGGTTAATCGCTGGGGAGTTTTCAAGTGAGGCGGATAAATCGGCAATACTTGAAACGGGTGGTATATTTTCCACATCGCCCTCAACACGCTCAAACACAGGTAATGGATTACCCCATAAAGTACTTAAGCGTTTACGCGCACTATTTAATTGGCTGGTCGCCTGATTAACTTCTATCTTCACGCTAGATTCTGCAATTTTAGATTTAGTCTCTTCAACAGGTGAGCTTTTGCCTGCCTTAACGCGTTTGGCTGCTGCATCCAATGCTAAATTAGCTACTTCTAGTGACGTCTTACTTAACTTTAGTCTTTCTTGAGCAGCCAACACCTCATAAAAAGCAGTGACAACATTCGCATGAATTTCTGCTTTTTTGCTATCGAGTTCTGCATTAGCCTTGTTATAAAAAGCATCCGCAGCCTCTAGACGCGCTTCACGCTTATTCCCAAGCTCAATTTCTTGATTGAGTTGCAAAAAGATTTGGCGCGTGTCGCTACGTGTATCTTGTATAGAGGTTGAAACCGACGGATTAGGACGAGCCGCCGCCTGCATCCTAGTCCCTTCAATTGCTTCACGCTCTCGCTGAGCAACAGCGATACTTGGATTAGCACCCAGAGCCAAACCTAGTGCGGACTCAAGGGTTAATGGGTTAGTGGGCTCAGCCAGTTCTGCGCTCATTGCCAAATGGCTGAATACAATAATGAGCAACAGCGTAGCGCTAAGCTGCCCTAAAAAATACTTAAATGTGAATAGCAAGATGCTCTCCCAAATCTATTACAAATCAGATAGCTATGACATAGCTATCAACGAATTGAGATTAGACTTTTGGAGGAGCGCGCGAGGCAGGTAGCCGTCGCTTGAGGGATTCTTTTGGGATTAGAAGAAAAGCAGGGTTCAGTCTATGAGTAGACTTTAGAGTCAAGATAAAACACAAACTTAATACAACAACGAGGATAGCGTTCGCTAAAAATGTTTCTTTAGAATCTTGCTTAATACTAGAGTCTACCGAAACAGTATGCGATGCGTGCGCGCCATTAAATACAGCATGATCAGCTAAATGTTCTGTATCTAGCGCTTCTTCATGATCACTGCCAACATGAAAGCCAGTATTTTGGATCGGATGGTCGGCATCTAAATGGGCGTGAATAAAAGGTTGTAATGCTTGCAAAATTGCAAAACATATACAAACAATTATAGCCAAGCATTTATCATTAGTAAAAATCATTAATATGAATCTATCAAAGTATTTGTATGATAGCAACTTATTCTTATAAGTTCGGTAAATAGATGCTCAATACTTAACTTCTGTAGCTAAACCGTAACTAAATAAGCTGAATTAAGGCTATTTATAACTGTTTTATGTGACAATACCAATTGGCGAGAATTGCAAGATATTGATTATATTAATTAAATTATTTAACAGTTTATTCTGTTAATCCGTGTGTCCCTGGTTCGAGCCCAGGTCGAGGAGCCAGACAAATAAAGGCTAGCGTTTAGGCGCTGGCCTTTTTCAATTCTGTGCTGTGACTAAAATGTGACAAACTCACCACATTATCTCCACCTCGACTGTGTTCGATTCTTGAAGCAGCGAACGCCAAATTCTCAGTTGCAAATTTTGCATAACGATCTACCATTGATCTGGTTTTCCAGCCGCCCAAATCTTTGAGTTCATCACAACTTGTTCCAGCTTGACGATGCCAAGATGCCCAAGTGTGCCTCAAATCATGGAAACGGAAGTCCTCTAGCCCTGCTTCACTCAATGCCCTATACCATGCCGTATTGCAATTGCTTCGGCGTATTGGTTGATTCATATAAGTAAAACAAGCTTTTGGATGCTTTCCTAACTGTTCTTCCAAAATCGTGATTGCATCAGTATTTAGCGGTACACCTCTCGGTGTTCCATTCTTAGTTTGATTAAGCCAAGCAGTTCGCCGAGACAAATCCACTCGATTCCATTCTAAGTTGGTAATCTCACTTGCCCGACAACCCGTTGATAATGCAAATCTCACCAAAGCTGCCAAATGCGGTGGGCAGACAGAAATTAACTTGTCAGCTTCATCTTTAGACAGCCAGCGATCTCGTTCAACTTCGCCAGACAATAATCGAATTTTAGGAATGCTATCTAGCCACTGCCATTCATCCCTTGCCGTTTTAAGCAAATTCCGAATGAGTGCTAAATAACGATTTACCGTTGCAGGTTTATTGCCTTTCTTCATCAGTTTTTGCACAATTCCCCACACGACATCACCGTTAATTTGGTTGAGTGTAAGCGTTGCTAAAAATGGATCAAGCTTGATGCAAATACGCCTTACATCGTTAAAACTCTTTAAGTTCGACTTTATTGTGAGGTACCTTACAACAGCTTCTTGCCAACTTCGTTGAGGCTTAATACCGAAATGGACTTCTCTGTAGCTATCTAACTTAATTTTTGCTAGATAAGCTTCAGCTTCTTCTCGGTTTTCAGTCCCAGCGCTTTTGCGTACTCTTTTGCCGTTTGGGAGTGTTGCGTTAATCCACCAATACTTTGAGTTGGATCGGCGATAAATCCCGTTTTGTTGAGCCATAATGTTTCCTTTCCGGCTCGCCCTCGCTGCTTATATTCCTCTAACCAAAGATTCAAGTCAATAACGTCATAAACGGATCGACGACCAAACTTAAGAATCGGAATATCAAGCTCACTTAATAAAGTGACCCCAATACCCAAATATTTAGCGGCCTCTTCTTTCGAAAGACAACGCACAACAGGCAAAGGCAAGTCGTTATCTTTCATTTTTATTCACCGTCAGAAGCACGACGATAAGCGTCAGAGTTAAACGATAAATACTCTTCTTGAGGGTTGGTATTTAATGTATTAAATAATCTTGCCTTATACGCAACCTTGCTCATGATCATTTCATCGACATGCAACTCAAACTTATTGGCTTTGTTAAATATATGCAGTGCTAGCACATCAATAAAGGTTTTCATGGCCGTGTCTGGATCATCACTAGCATTACACGCCATCCAAGTTGTAAACGCACTGTAAGCCCGATCTAAGACCGCTTCTTGATTCGGTATACGCTGGTTATCGAAACGACTTTTAAGCGGTGAATCATTGGTTTCCCAATCAAGTGTTGCGAGTTGCAGCCACATCGGATGAACAGGCCATCTGGCACGTGTATCGTCGTTTTCATTGGGGATGGTGAGTTTTAACCATTCTGTCGTGGCGTAAGACCATAAACCGTTTAAATTGGCTAGTGTATCTTTGAGTGGGATTAGATCTTTCTGACTTAAAAAATCCCGTTTAAACTCAAACTCTAAACGCCAAACAGGTTCACCCTCTAATCGTCCAGCAGCTTGCCAAAGTGGAATCAAATAGCTTTTATGACTTGTGACTATTTCAAATAACTTATCGTATAACCTAGCACCGATAACACCACCCATGCCAATTGCCCAGCCTGTAAACTGTTTATTAACGGCATAGGAGCTAACAGAACCAGCTCTTGTAACCCATGCTTCACGCGTCCATGCTTCCATGTTCTGGTGTGATACAAAGTCCACGTATAGATCAATACGGCTAACATTGGCAGATGACTGTAATACGCCTAATTCGGTGAGGATGTTATGGATGGATTTTTCGGCATCGGCTGGTGTTTTATAGGTGAGGTATTCACTAGAGACTTTGACATAAGCCATCGGTACGGATTTATTAGGCCTTGATAGTTGAATCCTGAATGCATTGTCTTCGAGGATATAGGCAAACATCGAAGTGCCTTTATCTTTGACCTCAAATAGATGATCGCCAATCTTGTATTGGGCTTTTGCTTGTTGGCCTTGATTATCTGATCTGGCTAATAGTTTTAGTTTGGCTAGTTTCTCATCGACACTTTCAAAGATTTCACCTTGATAAGATAAATAAAGACTATCGACACCAAACCTAAGAAACTTAATTAAATGTTCATTATTGCTGTTATTAGTAGCTGTGTTACTAGGCACCGCTACCGATTCTCTTTCTCCTCCCCCGCGCAGTGCGCGGCAGTCGTCGTTCAGAGAATCGGTTTTGTGTGAATTGATTACTTGCTTCTTGCTTGTCATAAAGTTTACTCCGTCTTAATGAGCAGTTATGCCAAATTGGCTTTACTGCGACGGTTCTTACTTTATGCATCCCCACTTGTTATCACGATGCACTAATTTAATATTTCAGTGCATTGACAGCCCGCTTGTCTTTTGATAACGACGATACCTTTTGAGCTGTTTTGTTACAGAATTTACATCTTCTATACGATTTTGCCAACGATCTAACCCAGCAGCGTCACAGATATCTAAAATCTCGGAATGAGTTAAATCATCTAGCCATCGCAAAGTTTCTAGCATGGCAAAAACGATATATAAGCCAGGGTATCTAATACGACCAATAAGTTGCGGGGTAGCCTGATAGGGGGCCAGACGCTTCAAAAAATCTTTATGACCACTTGATTGAGCGAGTTGATACCGTTCAATAAAATAGGGATGTAATGATAATAAATTGCGGTCTATTTTAACTGCTTTAAAAAAAGCCTCTGAATCACCATTTATAGCTTTTGGAACTAGTGAAGTCATGCTTTCGCCAGTGACCATAATGGAAAAATAATTGTGTATTGATGAGAGGATGTGAAGAAATAAAAATTGCCACCGTTCTATTAATTGCTTTTTGGTGTCTTCATCTAATAAATCAAACTGTTCTTTAGATTTAACATCCTCCTCGGCTGTGTCTGCCCACTTTTTAAGTGCTTCTTCTAGCCATGAATAATCATCATTAATGACTTCATTTGCAAAAGTTTCAATTTCCTTTTGCCTATCCTCGGATGAAAGTGTAGATAGCTCATTACTCCACTCCTTAAGACCATCTTTGCCCATCAAAAATAGCATTAGTGATCCATCGATTAATTTTTGATCGTTATATAACGTTACATAGTTATCCAGTTTTAAATTGCGCTTAATCGTATGAAGTTTTTGAGGCCATATCAGCCAGCCGCCATCGTATGCTTGAAATTCTCTGAAAAACTCGAGATATTCGGAGGCATTTTCTGATACTAATTTTATTGCTTGAGATTTAGAAGCGCGAATTTTCATCAAAAAAATTTCTTATGAGTTGCAAAAAAATCGACATTGTCCTTAAATGTGCATGTGTAATACCAAATGCAAACTTTTTCAAAATGAGGCTTTAGTATAACTTGAAAAATATTGAATTCTTGACCCAAATTGGCCATTCTGGCCACACTCTTAAAAGAACTAAAATACTTTATTAAGTTTGAAAGGTTTTCATATGTATAAATCAGAGTGGGAAGTTAAAGTTAAAATATCAGGGGGTTATCAGTTTTTTAAAGAGGAAAAAATAAACGCAAAGGATCCCATAATAGTGGGGATGAAAAAATTGAGATTAGTACCTGATAATGATGAGCATGGTAAGCAACTGGAAACTAACACTCTAGAACTAATTTTAGATATTCAAGTTCCAGATGGCAGGGATGAATGTGAATTTATGATGGATTTTTCTATTGAATCTGTCAATGACCTAATTGCTAGATTATCTCTATCTGCAGGTCAACAGATTCGACAGCTGACCGCAATTTTGATAACACAATCACATTCAAGCAAATTAAATGAATATAGATGTATAAGTCAAGTTGGTGTTCAATCGGTTTTACCGACAACTAAAATCTCAAGCGAATTACTGTCAGTTTCAACACAGTCATATTTGAAAAGAGCAATTTTTTGGTGGTACCAAGCCTTTAAAATCGATGATTTATCTGAATGTTTACAAGCACTTTTTGTATGTATAGATTTGCTTGCATCAAAGGTTTCTGCTACAACAAGTAGTCCAAGAGAATGTACGAATTGCGGTCACGTGGAAAATTTAAAGCCGAGTTTGCGAGACAAATTCATTTTTTTATTAAGTGAAAATTTTAAATTAGATTTAACAGTTGCAAAAAAATTATGGGAAATCAGGAATGATGTTACGCATGGCAGGGCGAATATTACAGAAGCTGACAAAAGAATTTTCCGAAACTATGCAGCAGATTTAATCGTTGCAACTCGTAACGAAATCGCATTAAGAATGAATGTCACACTTTCCCCAATGCCTTCGAAACTCCCTTTCGACAACCGTAGCGCTTTTGTAATATTCGATTACACAACACCAAAGTAAATTATTGACCATGAGTTATTAAAAAAATTTTGTGATAAATTTCTCAAATTTTCGCAAATTCAAGCGATTGAGAACGAGAACCCAAAGGTTGATTTAATTCATCGTGACCCACTTAAAAGACAAACCGTACTTTCTATTTATCTGCTCTCTAATCAAATTATTATATTTTAAACGTGACATTGATGACGAATATTAACGAGCTTAAGCGATTAAGGACGAGCCAATATCATTAATAATCAATAAGTTATATCAACTGTTAATCCGTGTGTCCCTGGTTCGAGCCCAGGTCGAGGAGCCAATTCGATACAGAAGTGGGCACTCTACCAAGAGTGCCCTTTTTTGTTTCTGCGATTGCACCTGCTAAAGTCCCGTAACTACCGCTAATTTGCGCTTCTTTGCCTGTGACAGTAATATCACTAATCAGCACTTTTAGGTATTGTTTACCAAAATTTGATTCTCTATCTAGCAGTTTAGTTTTCAAGACAGTTGTAAATTGATTGATGTAAGCAGGTTTTAATATATCAGTTGGCATTTCTTGCTGCCGTTTTAATCCTGCAATTTCTAATAATACTTCTTGCCTTCTCGTTTGCAGCTTATGTGAGCGCTGCTGCAGCATATCATCCATCGGTAAAAAGCCTTTTTCGATTGCTTCAAATAACCTCTCTGAGCTTTGTTTAAGGCTTTCAAGCTCTTTTTGTAATGGCTTGAGTTTGTCGGTTTGTTCTTTGGCGTTATTTTGCTGTCTTAACCGCATTTCCTGCATCATGGTAAGCACGCGCTGCGGAGTAAAGACCTCATCGGCTAACTTAATCAATATCAGTTGATCGAGCTTTTCCATTGGTAGTGCTTTGGATGTACAAAGATCAATGCCCTTGCCTATCCGAGTATTGCATTTGTAATAACGATACCGACCGCCTTTACCCGTTGCCGTTGTCATACCAGCCCCACAGCAACCACACTTTAGCAAGCCTGTGAGCAAAGTTGGGGAGTTCACCAAACGAGGCGGCACTTTGTCGGGCGCGCGCTCCGCACGGCGGATGCCTGCGGCCTCAAAAGTGCTCGCCTCGATGACGGGTTGTATCTCTAACTTAATCCACTCTTCTTGCGGTTTAATGCGCCCTGTCTTGCTATTACGTTTATTGAAATAGTATTCGCCTATATAAGCTTTGTTAGATAGCACCTCATGCACCCTGCTGCGATTCCAAGACTGATTGCGTAGCAGCATATGTTTTTGGTTGAAATAGCTGGCGATTTCTTTGGCACCCATTGAGCCTTTATGATTGCCATTTAAGTAAAGATCAAATATTTGCTTAACGACCGCTGACTCTAAAGGATCAACGTCTATGATTTTCTTTTTCTTGCCCTTGCAGCCAATCACATCGACCTCAACAGCACGATAGCCAAATGGTGGCTTAGAGCCGTTGATGTAACCTCGTCTCGCATTCTCACGCATGGCACGAAGTGTATGCTTGCCGTTCTCTTTACTTTGGTATTCATCAAATAAGCTAAATATCTTGCTTGCCATTTCCCCTGCAGGATCATCACTGGTTTGCTGCGTGATGGAAATGAGTTTGCAGTCCGCACGCTTTAACATGCGTTCGTAATTGAGAAACTCGAATAAGTCTCTAAAGAATCGTGAGCGACTATGCACGATAATCGCTTCATAAGGTTGGCTGTCACTTGTCGCATCGGCAACCATCTGTTGAAACGATGGACGCCGATCGTCAGTGGCGGATGCACCTGGCTCGATATATTCCATTGCAATGGCGTAACCATTTGCTGCACACCATTCGCGCATTTGGTTAATCTGATCAGGAATTGATAAATCCTTCTCAGCTTGCTTAACAGTGGAAACCCTTGCATAAAGTGCAACCGCCATTTTGATTACTCCTCTTTATCTTGTTCAATCTGTCTCAGCATTTCGGCTAATATTTCAGGAAAAAATACGCTGATATGCTTTAACTCTGATTCACTTACATTCTCATCGTCTATTGGTGAATAGACAACAATGAGCAACTCGATGATTTCTTTGTCTTTGCTCAATCATGATGGCACCCCCTTTCGTGCATAGTCTATTCCCGCCCATTCCCGTTTTCAGTTGAGTGATTTCCTTCATTCAACATATTCTCTAAGTCTTTTTGTAAGCCCTTTGCACCTAATTCATCCAATGTTAAAGCTCTAAAGGCTTTAAATTGATGCTCAGCCAACCCCACTTGCGCGTATGTCAAAATCTTGCAGGCGCGAGCATTAATCAAATCAATTAATTTTTGGTGATAGCGCGCCATTACCATTCACCTAATCTCATTTCTTTCACACGGCGATCAACGTCTTGCTGCCATGACAATGGGTCATGCATTTCTGTGATGATATTTTGTAAATGGGTGAAGGCTTCATCCATGTGAGATTTATCAATGCCTGTGTAAAGCACATCAATCGCAGCGACTCTTTTGATGTAGCCATACACACTTTGGGCGATTCTTGTTAATCGCTCATCATATAAATCAAGCGGATTAAACTCTCTCACCACGCCCAAGCCTTGCAGTTCATTCACTTGCTCAATTAAGTCTAGCCATAGTGGGTGCAATTCCCAGCGAGAGCGATTGCTATCATTGCCTTTTATTCTGAGTGTCGTGTGTTCTTTAATCAGTAGGCGTAACAAATCGCCTTGCCGTTCATTGAGCTGCTCGAAGCTGCTAATGCCTAATGATCTGAGCTGATCTTTTCTCACTTGCCATTCAATACGCCACACATCTTGCTCAATGCCCCACAATTTAAAGAGCCAAGTCTTTTGGCTTTTCTCGTGGATTTCATCGACTTTGTTATACACACGAAGCACGACATTCTCAGTACCAAATTTGAAGGTTTGCACCCTGCCATCTTTGCGGTATTGGCTATCTTTGCTCGAGCGAGAGACAAAACTATCTTCATCAAAATCTATCGCTGGGATATGGTAATCAAACGCATAATCAACCCTAGATAATCGTTCAGGTTGAGATTGCATTAAACCGACAGACTTTGCCCAAGCTAGAAAGCGTTGATGCAGACTGAGTGCGCCAAAATGCCATAAAGCAATGCTGCGATATTTCACGAAAAAATTAGGCGTATTAAATTCACCGAATTGAATGCTGAATGCATCGTTTTCGATCAGGAATGGATAACCGCTGCCAGTGCCATGAGAAGCCAGTAAAAATTCTTCTGAGCCAAGCTGAATGGGTTTAGGTTTTTTAATCTTGGCATTAACTAACGAAGCTTTAAGTGCTGCCAGCTCGATGAAATCAAGCTTAAAGTCATCAGTTGGCACCATGTAATAGGCGCATTCGATGGTATCGAAGCCTGAAATTAGATGATTAAATATTAAAGGGTTACTCATACCCTTTATAGTAAATGAAAAAAATGGGTAATTGCAACCCTTTTATGTATTACATTGCCTTAATTTCTTTTCGATCTTCGATTTTTACATCTCCGCTCACAGCTTTCCAAAAGTTACCAAGCTTAGTGGCTAATTCGAAACCTATAGAGCGATAAGACTGAGAGCCAGTTTCAGGAAAAAACTCTTTAACCTTAATATTGAGAATTTCCTCATACTTTCTCAATGTACGCTTATTATGAATAAGCACTAGCACGCGCCAGCCTAGATAATCACCAGTCCTCAAAATACCGAAAGCAGTTTCTAGCGTTTCCAACGAACCGCGAAAATTCGCAATAGCTTCACGTTCAATTCTGATTAACTCTGCTTCTCTCTCTAAAGATCTAGGCGTCATTTGCTCTAGTATCTTTTCTTTGCGTGGATTTTCCATTTCGCACCTCCAGTGATGGCGTAAAGATAGCAAATCAAGGGGTAATTATCAACCATTGATTATTTTTATAATAGAAACTTTCAAGTAAATTGAATAATATGCATATATAAAGGCAACAATAGGAACAACGTAATGGCTAGTCTTTTACCCGAATCAGCCAAGACTGCGCTTGGCGATATGCAAATTGATGTTTTGTATTTCTTTGGTATTGTTGTCATATTTGGAATTTTAGGCTCGATAATTACCACATTAATTAAAACTGAGTCTTATGCTATGAGAAGAATTATTTATGGACTGATTGTGGGAGTAGGATTTTTCGTAGCATTAAAAGTAGTTTTCTAATAAATGTATTTATAGCCCCCCGTGTTACATGAACGGGAAATATGGCTAATATTTGAAAACAAATTATTATCATGATAAGTCACGTTCCAACTTAAATCTCAAATCATGCCAACCCAGTAACGAAGGGAACAATTATCTAAATATGAAAAAATATGACATGCAATTTGAGTTGTCTTATTCTGGAAATGATTCCGATGCTCATGAAATTGATCTATATGATGTTTCACAAGCACTAATAGGTTTCCAGCGTTCACTGGCTATTACAACGCATCTAATCTTAAACGGTGAGATAATAACCCAAGCACCTGCACTAAAAGGTGCTCAGATATACGCCTTCCCAGCAGAGGAAGGTAGTTGGAAAATAAACGCTGGGGTTCTTATTCTAGGTACAGTTGGATATCATGTATTAACAGCACCAAATAATACCCCTCTTGGTCATTTGGTTTATTCTGCTTATGACTATGTCATATCAGAAAGCTTGGGTTTCCATGTTGACTACGACAAATCTCTAGGACAGCTCTACGAAGAAAACAAAAAAAAGAATATTGAACTTCCAGTTGTTCGAGAAGCACAGCTAGACTCGGTGATAGAGAAATGTTCGGTAGCAATTACTGAGATACATAGACCAATTTATAAAACTCAAACTGCCGATATGGCAGAAATATCAGGCATCATTGGTAACCGAAAAGTGCCTCTAAATAAACAATTTACATTTGAAACATTCCAGTACGTTATAGAAGAACATACCGAAGACGAAGTAAACATAATAAGTGGCTTCATATCAAGCTATAACTCAAATACATTCAAAGGGCGAATCTACGTACCAGAAGAGGAAAGACCTATCTCATTTACACTTTCAGAAAGTGCACAAAGTGAACACTGTATACAGCTAGTTGTTGACAGTCTTAGAGCTAATGCCCTTAGAGGGTTTGATGTAGAAGCAAATAAGATTTTTTGTATAGTACAGAAAGTTACATCAAGATCTGGGCATTTGAAGAGCTATAAAATACTAGATATATCAGCTAATCAATACTAAATTTCGTGAAGTCTAGCAAATCAACATATGCAACAGAGATAAATTAGATTAATTAAAATGATATTAAAAAGTTCTGATGATAAGCAAATTCAAATACAAGAGCTAGAAAGATTAATTTCAATAGCCCCAGCAAGCGTAAAACCCAAAATTGAAAAAGAGCTACGGACTTTTCTGGCTGGAGCAAAAGGAGAAAGTGAAGCAAGTTATTTAATTGATTTCAACCTAAGTACAGCCAAAAACTCTTGTGTAATTCATGATCTCAGACTTGAGTACAAAGGTCGTACAGCTCAAATTGATCATCTTATTATTCACAGAACACTTAATTTTTACGTAATCGAAACCAAGCACTTCAATAATGGGATTAGCATCAATGATAATGGTGAGTTTATGCAGTGGAATTCTTTCAAAAAGACTTTTGAAGGAGTAGCGTCACCCTTTGCTCAAAATGAACGTCATATTAGTGTGCTCAATGAAGTAGTTGATAATCTTATTGAGATGCCAACAAGACTGGGAATCAAGTTACTACCTAATTTTCATTCTAAAGTGATTGTAAACTCTCAATCTCGTATAGACAGACCAAAAAAATTTGATACTAGCGATTTAATTAAAGCAGAAGCACTTATTGATCACCTGAAAAATGATTTAGAAAATATGGGGTTGTTCAATGCAGTTGCAAAAGTAGTATCTGTTGAAACGCTAGAGAATATAGGAAAGCAGATTGTAAGACTTCATAGACCACTTAAAATCAACTATGCAGCGAAATTTGGATTAGATGAGCCTACTATTAGACCAGAGATTATACAAAATCCGTCACATACTGATGAAACCAAAAAAGCTGGCTCTAAGCAAAGTGATGATGAGAGGTTTGCTTGCAAAAAATGTAGTGGAACCAACATAAAAATTCAATATGGTAAGTTTGGATACTACTTCAAATGCTCAGACTGCGATGGCAACTCGAATATAAAGATCAGCTGTGGATTTGATAATCACAATGAGCGACTTAGAAAAGATGGCTCAAAGTTTTATCGAGAGTGTGTAGAGTGCAAAACAAGCATCTTATTCTTTGAGAATTAATCTAACCTTTATCAATAAGAGTACTTCAACAACCTTTTGCCATTGCTCAACATCATCAGTTTGGGCAAGGTCTAAGAGATTAAGAACTTAATAATCCAGCTCTCATTTTCGCCTGAGCTGGTGAGCCAAATACTAAAAGCATCCATACGTTAGTGGGTGCTTTTTTTACTTCAGAAGTAAACTATTAGTAGACCATATTCCTTAAATTTGATTTTTATCTTTTTAATTCAGTAAAATATTTAATAGCCAATATATGTTGTAAAACTATAAAAATAGATTATTTTGGTCGATGAAAGTAAATATTCACCTAACTTAAGTTGCGAACACATGAAATGCAAAAAAGCGTATGCTTAGATAAAGTTTATTTGAAAGCCTTGCTCAAATAAAAGACAAATAATTAACTCTCTTGATAACATTAAATTTCGATTTATTATCTTTATATTATGAGGTATTAATTTTGAGTTTACTACTTCCACATGGATTCTGTATTAGTTGGTCACCCCAAATTCTATGGACGCATGTCATAAGCAATGTAGTTATTGCAATAGCCTATTTCTCTATTCCCTTTGTACTTGGTTATATTGCTTATAAACGCAAGGATTTCAATTTCAGGCCAGCATTAATTTTATTTTCTGGTTTTATCATATCGTGTGGATTGACACATCTAATAGCAATAATCATGGTTTGGAAGCCTGTATACATTTTTGATAATGTAATTATGGTTATTACAGCCATATTATCTTTAGGCACAGCAATATACCTTTTACCACAAATACCTAAAATCCTTAGCATTCCTAGTAGTGCTCAATTGACTGAACTTAATAACCGACTAGAAGCTGAAATTGAACAAAAAAATCAAGTTCAAAGGATATTATATGAAAGCGAAACCAGCTTTCGGTTATCTTTCGATTACGCTGCCATCGGAATGGGTCTGGTAGGTTTAGATGGTCGATGGCTGAGAGTCAACAAAAGCTTATGTCAGATGTTGGGTATGACAGAAACAGAGTTGCTAGCTAAAACTTTCCAAGAAATCACGCATCCAGACGACTTGGAATTAGACTTAAAACATGTAAATGAATTAATTGAGGGTTCTATTAGCAACTATCATATGGAAAAGCGGTACTTCCATAAATTGGGTCATATTATTTGGATTAATTTAAGTGGGTCACTAGTTCGAGATGAACACAATAAACCTGTCCATTTTGTGTCTCAGATTGAAAATATTACTGAACGTAAGATGCAGGAAGCCGAAATCACACATCTTGCATACCATGACACCCTTACCGATTTGCCTAATCGAAGACTACTTCTGGATAGATTAAATCAATCCCTATTAAGAGCACAGCGTGAAAAGTGCATGATAAGTGTATTCTTCTTGGACATAGATTATTTTAAAAGCATTAATGATAAATTTGGCCACAATGTCGGCGATATTGTTCTTTCACTTACTGCTGAAAAAATCGGTACATGTATTCGTAAAACAGATACCCTAGGGCGTCAAGGTGGAGATGAGTTCGTTTTAATTCTTAATGATGTAAATTGCAAAAGTGATGTAATTTCTATAGCAGAAAACATTATGAAAAGTTTTAAGAAACCTTTTCAAATTAATAGTCAGCCGACTGAAGTTTCATTAAGCATTGGTATATCCATTTACGATAAAGATTCAATTAATACTACAGAAGATTTAATGAAAAAAGCTGACAAGGCATTATACGAGTCTAAAGCGGCAGGTCGGAATCGTTACAGGATATATTCTGGAACACCTAATTCCCTATAGAGCTGTATAAAAGAGTTTATATTTAGTTTATTTCAAAACTTTATTCTAAGCTTCAAAAAAGTACTAAAAATTAATTACTGTTTAATTACTTGGGCTGTTATTAAGTATCCTTTATTCTAGTCTAAAGTGCAGGTCGAAAAGCCCGTACGCAGCTGGCGCGTGCGTGCGTGGCTTACTCGCCCACCCTTACTTTTAGTAGTCAATTACCACTATTTAACAATGACTTTTTGAATTGACACTACAGGTGCTGATTCAGTTAAACCGATACACTTCAAGATGTAATCAGTGATTTTCTGCATAGGTTGTCTTAGTCGCTCAACATCCGTAATGATATAGCCAGCAGTCACATCATTACTCATCCTATGGTTTAGCAGTCGTTTAAGCGCATAGGCTGGTATATCTAGGCTCTCAGCAATTGTTGGGCATGAATATATTAAGCCAAATCAACGTTGAATCAACAAGAGGAGTAATGCGATTATCTAAAATTAGATTAACTTCTTAGTAAATCTAATAACTGCGATAGCCCATTATGATCAATTTATTTCATTAATGCTACCAAGCGCCGTATCTCAATCTTAAAAACGCTTTTGCGAGTAAATATAAAGTCTAAAAACCAAAAAAAATGACCCAATTAAGGGCCATTTTAATAATTACAATTATGTAACTCCTGCTACGTTAAGCTTTTTGGATGTTTGAGGCTTGTTTGCCTTTTGGTCCATCAGTCACGTCAAAGCTAACGCGATCGTTTTCTTTCAAGCTTTTGTAACCGCTATCTACGATAGCTGAGAAATGTGCGAACAAATCGTCGCCACCTGCGTCTGGAGTAATAAAGCCGAAGCCTTTAGAGTCATTAAACCATTTTACAATACCTGTTGCCATAATCTTACTTTCAT
>LNFM01005104.1_pt1 | contig 23186 bp, 20 predicted proteins | sample 596031 | NCBI WGS metagenome assembly LNFM01 (sample SAMN04254537, study PRJNA301005) | activated carbon metagenome | isolation source: dual media filters at the Ann Arbor, Michigan drinking water treatment plant | place: USA: Ann Arbor | reverse complement strand
AAGACGGGTTTCGCCCGAATGTCGGCATCATCCTGCTCAACCAACGCAACGAGGTCTTCTGGGGCAAACGGGTAAGGCAGCATTCCTGGCAGTTCCCTCAGGGCGGGATCAAGTTCGGCGAGTCGCCTGAGCAGGCGATGTTCCGAGAACTGTACGAGGAAGTGGGCCTCAAGCCGGAGCACGTGAAGATCGTCGCCCGCACACGGGACTGGTTGCGGTACGAGGTGCCGGAGCAGTGGATCCGCCGAGACATGCGCGGCAACTACCGTGGCCAGAAGCAGATCTGGTACTTGCTGCGTCTCGTGGCGCGCGACACCGACGTTTGCCTGCGCCGTTCCGAGAAGCCTGAGTTCGACGCCTGGCGCTGGCACGACTACTGGGTACCGATGGAATCGGTCATCGAGTTCAAGCGCGAGGTGTATCAGCAAGCGCTCCAGGAACTTGCCCGCTTCGTTCATCGCGGCGGTCGCCGTCCTGGATCGCTGGAGCCAGTGGATATTGGCCCGTCAGCGGGCCGACCAGCCGCTGAAGGATCGACCGCTTGAGCAGTTCGCGCACTGCCGCACAACGCCTCAGTTCAGGACGAGGTTGTCGCGGTGGATCAGTTCCGGCTCTTCGATAAAGCCCAGGATGGACTCAATGTCCGCAGTGGATCGGCGAGCGATCAAGCGCGTTTCCGCGCTGGCATAGTTGATCAGACCCCGGGCAATCTCGCGTCCCTGCGCATCGATGCAGGACACGACATCGCCGCGAGCGAATTCGCCCTCCACATTGACGACGCCGATGGGCAGCAGGCTCTTGCCATCGACCTGCAAGGCGCGCGCTGCCCCAGAATCGACGGTCACCCGGCCACGAAGCTGCAGGTGATCTGCCAGCCACTGCTTGCGGGCTGTCAGCACAGGAGTGGCTGCACGCAATTGAGTGCCGACACTCTCCCCTTTTGTCAGTCTGATCAGCACGTCGGGCTCTCGGCCCGACGCAATGACGGTGTCGGCGCCACTGCGGGCGGCGCGCTTGGCCGCAAGTACTTTCGTGATCATGCCTCCGCGGCCGATGTGACTTCCTGCGCCGCCCGACATGCGCTCGAGCGTGGGGTCGCCGGCGGTCGCCTCTGAAATCAGCGTCGCCGTTGCATCCTGGCGCGGGTCCGCGCTGAATAGGCCCGCTTGATCCGTAAGGATCACCAAAGCGTCCGCCTCGACCAAATTCGTCACCAAGGCAGCAAGCGTGTCGTTGTCGCCGAACTTGATCTCGTCGGTGACCACGGTGTCGTTCTCGTTGATCACCGGCACCACGCCGAGCTTGAGCAACGTGAACAAGGTGGATCTGGCATTCAGATAGCGCGCACGGTCCGCGAGATCGGCGTGAGTCAGCAAGACCTGGGCGCTGGAAAGCCCCAGTGAGGCGAAACGGGTTTCATAGGCTTGCACCAAGCCCATTTGCCCAACAGCCGCTGCCGCCTGCAGTTCATGCACCTGCTGCGGACGGCGACGCCAGCCAAGGCGCTGCATTCCTGCAGCAATAGCGCCGCTCGAAACGAGAAGTACCTGCTTGCCCAGCGCGTGCAGTTCGGCGATCTGACCCGCCCAACGCGAGATTGCTTCCAGATCAAGTCCCTGACCATCATTTGTTACGAGGCTCGAACCGACCTTGACAACCACGCGGCGCGCCTGGACTAGGACGCCTTTACTCATCTACGGCTCCGGAGCGAAACGCGGATCGACAGGTTGCTCCGCCTGTATGTTTTCTGTGAAGAGGAAACCCTGCACTGCCCACATCAGTTCACGGCAGCCTTCGCCAGTCGCCGCAGAAATTGCGAAAGCCGGCGCCTTGCTGCGTAGTCGTCGGCGCATTGCATCAATCACCTTCGCTCGCTCGCTTTCAGGGAGCAAGTCGATCTTGTTGAAGACGAGCCAACGAGGCTTGCGATGGAGCGCAGGATCGTAGCTCTTGAGTTCCGCCACGATCGCGCGCGCATCGCGCACGGGATCAGCATCGGATTCCGGCGGACAGATATCTATCACGTGCAGCAGCAAGCGAGTGCGAGCCAAGTGACGCAAGAACTGGTGACCAAGCCCGGCGCCTTCAGCAGCCCCCTCGATAAGGCCAGGAATATCTGCGATGACAAACCCTCGCTCCGCCTGCAATCGCACTACGCCCAGGTTCGGATGAAGCGTCGTAAACGGGTAATCAGCGATCTTCGGGCGTGCATTCGATACGACCGAGATGAGGGTCGACTTACCCGCGTTAGGCAGCCCGAGCAGCCCGACGTCTGCGAGTACCTTCAACTCGAGTCTTACCCACTTTTGCTCTCCTGGCTGCCCCGGTGTCTTTTGCCTAGGCGCGCGATTGGTGCTTGACTTGAAATGAAGGTTTCCGAGCCCGCCTTCGCCCCCTTTGGCAAGCAGGAATCGTTGTCCGTGAGAAGCTAGATCGGCCACGATGTATCCGGACTCATCGTCCGCGATCACCGTGCCGACCGGCATCCGCAGTTCGATATCGGCACCTGCGGCGCCGTAGCAATCCGCACCACTGCCGTGGGTGCCGTTGCCAGCCGCGTGACGTCGCGCGAAGCGATAGTCAATGAGGGTGTTTATGTTGCGATCTGCGATCACCCAGACGCTGCCTCCGCGACCGCCGTCGCCGCCGTCCGGACCACCCTTGGGTATAAATTTCTCGCGACGAAACGAAGCGCAGCCGTTGCCGCCTCGTCCACCGAGGACCTCGATGCGCGCTTCGTCAATGAACTTCATGAGAGCCCGGGCGAATGGAGTTGCTGTTCTTCCTGCCAGAAAGCAAAAAGCCCTGCCGACACATGGCAGGGCTCTTTGCCTGAAACGAAATATGGCGCGTCAACTTTGAGGCACGACCGCCACAGTTGAGCGGGAATTCTCACCGCGCACTGCGAATTGCACCTTGCCATCAATCAGAGCGAACAAGGTGTGATCGCGGCCCATGCCGACGTTATCTCCCGCGTGGAACGTTGTCCCGCGTTGCCGCACGATTATGCCTCCGGCATTAATCGCTTGCCCGCCGAAGACTTTGACGCCAAGACGCTTTGCCTGGGAGTCTCGTCCATTTCGGGAGGATCCACCTGCCTTCTTGTGTGCCATTTGCTACCTCGTTAAGCCTACTTGGGCCGCCATCAAGCGATGGCGTCAATGCGTAGTTCTGTGAAGTTCTGACGGTGGCCGCCGTTCTTGGCGTAGTGCTTACGTCGTTGCATCTTGAAAATGGTGATCTTCGGATGACGACCATGGGCCAACACTGTCGCCGACACGGCCGCGCCATCGACAAGCGGATTACCCACGCGAACGCTGACGCCATCGCTGACGGCAAGGATGTGCGAAAGTGTCACTTGCTGTCCGACCTCGGCAGCCAAAGTCTCCACCTTAAGCTTGTCTCCGGGCGAAACTCGATACTGCTTGCCACCCGTCTTGATCACCGCATACATGTTAGGACTCCTGACTGCGATGAAGCCCGAAGCGGACTCCAGCAGGACGGCGGGACGTTCCCGCGTCATCGTCGTTGATACGAACCGCCATATGCATTGGCGCAAACTGAGCCAACACAGATCTAGCAGCCCGATAAAGCCGGTAAGTATGACGCGAACGGTTCTCTGGGTCAAACGCTGTCGAAAGTCATCCCTTGGCGAAATGGCGCCTCGAACCCGGCGCCGCCCAACGGAAGCTCTTACCGGCTGGACCCTATAATCGAACTCCTTGGCGTGCAAGCGGAAGCGGCGCTGACGCCTATTTCTCAACGAACAGCGCTCCTAGTTGGCCGCACGTGCCTCACGCCTCCGCACTTCCCGTCACGACCCCGCCCGCCGCCGCGCAGCTGCTTGCGCCGATCGCCGACGACATGCTGGCTGTCGACGCGGTCATCCGCCGCCGACTGGATTCGGATGTCGTCCTGATTCGCACGATTGCCAAGTACATCATCGGCGCCGGCGGCAAGCGACTGAGGCCGGCGGTGCTCCTCTTGATTGGTCGCGCACTCGGGTCGACAGGCTCGGAACACCAAGAACTCGCTGCAACCATCGAGTTCATCCATACCGCCACCTTGCTGCATGACGACGTCGTCGACGGCTCGGACCTGCGCCGTGGCCGGCCGACATCGAACGCTGCATTCGGCAACCCGGCGAGCGTGCTCGTGGGAGACTTCCTCTACTCGCGCGCTTTTCAGATGATGGTCGACGTTGGAAGCATGCGCGTCATGAGGATTCTCGCCGACGCGACAAACCGGATCGCCGAAGGCGAAGTGCTTCAGCTCCTCAATGTTCGCGATCCATCGGTCACAGAGCAGCGATACATGCAAGTCGTGGAGCGCAAGACGGCAACGTTGTTCGAAGCGGCCGCCCGCATCGGCGCCGTACTGGCTGGGGTTGACACGGAAACGGAGGAGCGCTGCTCCAAGTACGGCGCCAGTCTTGGCAAGGCTTTCCAGGTAATCGACGATGTACTGGACTATTCCGGTCACGCGGAAGACCTCGGAAAGCAGCTTGGCGACGATCTGCGGGAGGGCAAAGCAACGCTGCCTTTAATCCACGCACTGTCGAATGCACCTACCGGGCAGCGCCAGATGATCGAAGCAGCCGTTAGGGATGGCGGAGGCGACTTTATCGCGATCGCACAGATCGTCCAGTCCAGTGGCTCACTGCAGTACGCTAGACGCATAGCTGAGCACGAAGCAAGTGTCGCGCACGACGCGGTCTCGTCGCTGCCGATGTCGCCATTTAGGCGCAGTCTGCTAGACTTGACGTCCTTCGCCATCGATCGAGATCATTAACGCCTCTGCCTCGCAGGCGCTAGGATTTTCAATTGAGGCAAGGCGCGCTTCGCGCGCATTTAAGCGAAGTTCCGCGTCGATCGGGGTGTAGCTCAGCTTGGTAGAGTACTGCGTTCGGGACGCAGGAGTCGGAGGTTCAAATCCTCTCACCCCGACCAACTTCTTTCCCGCCTCATATTCCGTTCGCTGACTGATTGCTCATTAAGCCGACGCGGTTGCGTCGGTCGTGCCTTTGGCCGATACGCCTTTTGGCACCGCTTCGCTTTACAAATTAGGGGCTTATCGGCAGTATCTTCGCGCTTTGTCTGAGCGGGCGACCGCTATAACAGGGGCTTTGCCGGACACGTTGCCTAAATGTCAGCCGTCACCCAAGGACCAGCCACCGCCGCCAGCGCTCTCACGGGCTTGGCGCGAGCACTCGTGCAACAAGGCAAGCTGCGTCCGGATCGCGCGGAGACGCTCGCGCGCAAGGCCGTGCAGAGCAACACGCAGTTCATCGATGAGCTGATCGGCATCGCCGAGTCCACGGGGCTGACGTCTGCGGCGATTGCCCGCTTTGCGGCGGACACTTTCGGACATCCCCTTTTCGATCTGACAACGTTCGATACGGACCAACTACCGTCGGACATCATCGATCGCAAGTTAGTCGGCTCTCTGCGGGTGATCGCGTTGCGCAAACGCGGTAACCGCCTTGCCGTCGCCGTCTCCGACCCGACCAATTTTCAGGCGCTTGATCAAGTCAAGTTCCAGACTCAACTTGCGCTCGACATTGTCGTTGTCGAGCACGACAGGTTGCTCAAGCTGATTGAGAGTGCCGGCCGCTCCGTTTCCGAATCTCTCGAGCGACTCGTTGATGACGACGTAAATTTCGAAGATCTCCTGGGCGACGATGCGCAGCCTCAGGAAGAGGCTTCCTCAGTTGAGGTCGATGACGCACCGGTCGTACGGTTCCTGCAGAAACTTCTCCTGGATGCGATCAGCGAAGGCGCGTCGGACATTCACTTCGAACCGTACGAGAAGTTCTATCGCGTTCGCTTCCGCGTGGACGGCGTTCTGCGTGAAGTGGCTCAGCCTCCGCTGGCGATCCGCGAGCGACTGGTTACTCGCATCAAGGTTGTCTCGAAGCTCGACATTTCGGAGAAACGCGTTCCCCAAGACGGGAGGATGAAGCTGGCGCTCTCGGGCCAGCGAGCGATCGACTTTCGCGTCAGCACCTTGCCGACCATGTTCGGCGAAAAGGTCGTGATGCGGATCCTCGATCCGACGCAGGCGAAAATGGGGATCGACTCGCTGGGCTATGAGCCTGAGCAGCGTGAGTGCCTCGTCAACGCGATACGCCGACCCTATGGCATGGTGCTCGTTACCGGACCGACAGGGAGCGGCAAGACGGTGTCCCTGTACACCTGCTTGAACCTGCTCAATCAGCCCGCCGTCAACATCTCGACCGCGGAAGACCCAGCCGAGATCCAGTTGGCTGGAATCAACCAGGTGAACGTGAATGAAAAGGCCGGCCTGACGTTCGCCAACGCGATGCGCTCCTTTTTGCGTCAGGATCCGGACATCATCATGGTCGGTGAGATTCGCGACTTGGAGACTGCCGACATTGCCATCAAGGCAGCGCAGACCGGACATATGGTCATGTCCACGCTGCACACGAACGATGCCCCTTCCACCTTGACCCGTCTGGGTCACATGGGCGTACCGGCCTTCAACATCGTTTCGTCGATCATCTTGATCACCGCCCAGCGACTCGCGCGCAAGTTGTGTACGTGCAAGCAGCCGGCAGACCTTTCGCGCGAGGCGCTTCTTGCTGCGGGGTATCGCGACGACGAGCTCGATGGCTCCTGGGTGACCTACAAGCCGGTGGGATGCGACCGCTGCAAGGGCTCAGGCTACAAGGGTCGCGTCGGCATCTATGAGGTCATGCCGCTTAGCGAGCCGATCCAGAACATCATTCTCAAAGGCGGCAGTTCCCTCGAGATCGCCCAGCAGGCCCAGCTTGACGGCGTGAAGAATCTTCGCCAGTCCGGCCTATTGAAGGCGCGACAGGGAATGACATCGGTCGAGGAAGTCCTCGGCTGCACCAACGACTGACGCTCGGTCCACGGACCGCGCGTTAGAGAGGAATCGCACTATGGCCACCGGAGCATTGTCCCGCCCACGCGAACAGGTTCGCGAGGCGCTTTTCCATTGGGAAGGCCGCGACAAGCAAGGGCGCGTGATCAAGGGGGAGATGCGAGCGGGCGGCGAGTCGGTCGTTGCAGCATCCCTGCGCCGCCGCGGTGTGATGGCGACCAAGATCAAGAAGCAGCAGTTCTCTCGCGGCCGCAAGATCACGGAGAAAGACTTGGCGTTGTTCACCCGCCAGTTGTCGACCATGCTGCGCGCCGGCGTGCCACTGATGCAGTGCTTCGACATCGTTGGCCGTGGGCACTCGAACCCATCGATGTCGAGACTGCTCAACGACATTCGCTCCGATGTCGAAACCGGCACGAGCCTGAACCAGGCCTTTCGCAAGTACCCGCTCTACTTCGATGCGCTGTTTTGCAACTTGGTGGCAGCCGGCGAGCAGGCGGGCATCTTGGAGACGCTGCTTGACCGATTGGCGACGTACAAGGAAAAGACGCTTGCCCTGAAGGGCAAGATCAAGAAGGCCATGTTTTATCCGCTCTCGATCATCCTGGTCGCCATCTTGATCACCGCGATCATCATGATCTTCGTGATCCCGTCGTTCAAAAGCGTGTTCACCAGCTTCGGTGCCGACCTGCCGGCACCCACGCTGATGGTCATCGCCATGTCCGACTTCTTCGTGGCCTGGTGGCATGTGATGATTTTTGGCATCGGCGGATTCATCTACTTCATGATTCAGGCTTGGCGCCGCTCGCCGAAGGTCCAGATGATCGTGGACCGCACCCTGCTCAAGCCACCTGTCATCGGCGATTTGCTGGTGAAGGCCTCGGTCGCTCGCTGGAGCCGCACACTCGCAACGACCTTCGCGGCTGGCGTGCCACTGGTCGAAGCGCTGGACTCCGTCGGCCCGGCGTCCGGCAACGCTGTCTACAAGGAAGCGACGAAGCAAATTCAGAACGAAGTGAACATGGGGACGAGCCTCGCGCTGTCCATGCAGAACTCGGGAGTCTTTCCCAACATGGCGGTACAGATGACCGGCATCGGCGAGGAGTCGGGTGCTCTGGACTCGATGCTCTCGAAAGTCGCCGATTACTACGAGCGCGAGGTCGATGAGACGGTGGACGCGCTGGCGAGTCTGATCGAGCCGATGATCATGGTTGTACTCGGCGTGATCATCGGCGGCATCGTGGTAGCGATCTACTTGCCGATCTTCAAACTCGGTCAGGTTGTCTGATTCGCTTGGAATCGTCCGTCTCGGCCGGTGACAGCCGTGCTGCCGCCGGCCGATCTGCCGAAACTTGACTTGCAATGTCGCCGGACGCCCTCTTCCTCGTTGCGGCCGCAGTCGTCGGTTTGATCGTCGGGTCGTTCCTGAACGTGGTGATCCATCGTCTGCCGAAGATGATGGACACCGAATGGCGCAGCCAATGCGCCGAGTTGCGAGGCGAGCTCATCGCCGATGGCGGCCGCTACAACTTGTGGACGCCGCGCTCGCAGTGCCCGTCGTGTGGCACGCAACTGCGCGCGATTGACAACGTACCGGTCTTGTCTTGGCTGATGCTCGGCGGCAGGTGTGCGCATTGCGCCGCCAAGATCTCGCTCCGCTACCCGATCGTCGAGGCGCTGACCGCGATCCTTTCTGCTCTAGTCGCCTGGCACTTCGGCTGGGGGTTGGCCGGAGTGGTCGCGATCGTCTTTACCTGGACACTGCTTGCGCTGACATTCATCGACGCCGATACCACCCTGCTGCCCGACAGCATGACGCTGCCGCTCCTGTGGATGGGGCTACTTATCAACCTTGAAGGCACCTTCGTTCCACTGCGTGATGCGGTCATTGGCGCCGCCGCCGGCTACCTGATCCTCTGGAGCGTCTACTGGCTGTTCAAGCTGTCCACCGGGAAGGAGGGCATGGGCTACGGCGACTTCAAGCTGCTGGCAGCGCTTGGCGCCTGGATGGGTTGGAAGATGCTTCTCCCGATCATCCTGCTGTCGTCGGTTGTCGGAGCATTGGTCGGCGTTGTCTTGATCGTGCTGGCTCGGCGCGGACGGGAGATACCGATCCCCTTCGGTCCCTACCTGGCTGCCGCAGGCTTCATCGCGCTGCTTTATGGCAACGACCTCACGCGAATCCTGGGCTTCTGACAGCCGGCGCTTTCGAGTTGGCCTGACCGGCGGCATCGGCAGTGGCAAGTCGGTCGTTGCAGACCTCCTTGGAGCGCACGGCGCCGCCATCGTCGATACTGACGTCATCGCGCATCAACTCACTCAGGCCAACGGGCCTGCGATCGATCCGATACGACGCGCGTTCGGCGACGCATTCGTCGACGCGACCGGCGCCCTCGATCGTCCCCGCATGCGGCAACTTGTGTTCAGCGATCCTGTCGAACGCAAGCGACTCGAATCCATCTTGCACCCATTGATCCGGCAGCATGCAGAACGAGCCGCCAGCGCTGCCGAGGCGGCGTATGTCGTGTTCGCCGTGCCACTGTTGGTGGAAGCCGGAGACTGGACCACGCGCGTGGACCGCGTGCTTGTAGTGGACTGTCCCACGCAAGACCAGGTTCGCCGGGTTGTCGCCAATCGCGGCTTGCCATCGTCGCAGGTGAGCGCCATCGTCGCCCAGCAGGCTCCGCGGGCGCAGCGTCTGGCTTCTGCCGACGACGTGATAGTCAATGCCAGCACGGTCGCGCAACTGGCTCCCCGGGTGAGCCGCTTGCATGCGCACTACTGCTTGCTTGCCGGAACGACACGATGTGCGTCGAGACCCCTGTGATATCTTCGTTGCGGACCCCCGCCCCATGCCGAGCAGCGATCACTCCGTTCAGTACGAGTACCCGTTCAATGAACGGGTTCGCACGCTGCTGAGACTCGAAGACCTGTTCGACAAGTTGGCCTATTTCGGCGAGCAGTCTCATCCCTATTGCCACCACACCGCGCTGCTCACCCTGTTTGAGATCCTGGAGATCACGGCACGCTCCGACTTGAAGGGTGAACTGCTGCAGGAACTCGAGCGCCACCGCCAATCGCTGCTCAGCCTGCGCAACAACCCGCAGGTGGCAGAGGATCGCCTCGCCGCCGTCCTGCACGACGTCGAGCAGGCACAAGGCAACCTGAGCGTGTCGGCGGGAAAGGCTGGCCAGCACTTGCGCGACAACGAGTGGTTGACCAGCATCCGCAGCCGCGCCGGCATACCGGGCGGCACCTGCGAGTTCGACTTGCCCTCCTATCATGCTTGGTTGATGCGCGCACCCGATGTACGCCACCACGATCTGCACTCGTGGGTGAAGCCCCTGACTCAGTTCTCTGATGCGATGAACATCGTTTTGCGGCTGCTGCGCGAAAGCGCGCATCGCAGCCAACAGACGGCTGCGCAGGGCGCGTTTCAGCAAACGCTGCAGGGCCGCACCTATGCGTTGCTGCAGGTCCGGGTGGCGGCCGACGACAACGCGATTCCAGAGATCAGCGCCAACAAGTACATGCTCTGGATTCGCTTTGCTCAGGCCGATCGGGACCTCAAGCCCAAACCACTCGATCGCGACGTCAGGTTCGAACTGAGCCTGTGCGCTTTCTGAGCCGCGCCGACGATGCCAACGACGGTCAAGTGTCCGGTCTGCAGTACGTCCGTTCTATGGTCCGGTACGAGTACGTGGCGACCGTTCTGCTCGGAGCGCTGCAAGCTGATCGATCTGGGCGACTGGGCGTCGGAGCGCCACGTGATTGCCGGCAATCCGCTCGAAACACCTGAAGAACCGTCAGAGCATGATGGCAAGCCGCGTTCGTGAGAATCGGCTCGGGCGGAACTGCGTCGCGTACTCGGCGCTACCAGGCGGACAACGGTAGCGCCAGACCATGCGCGCCGGCGAACTGGGCACGCTCCAGATCGCCTAGATCCAGCCCTCCGGTTGCGTAGATTGGCAGCGGCGCTTGGTGCGCTGAGACATTGAAGCCGTGCCAGCCAATGGCCTCCTGGCTTGAGATGGTCGGTTCGGGCAAGACCGGACCAACCACCGCGTAGTCGAATCCGAGGCGGGCCGCGCGATCAACCGAGCTGCGGCTGGATGCACGTATCCCCGCCCATCCTGTCGACGGGCGTGCATCAAGTACCGACAACTCCGAGTCGTCCAGCAGCAAACTGGTGCCACTTGCCCTAGCGCCGGCTTGGCCCATCTTTGCCACCAATGCGCCGGATACCGCCACGTGTGCGCCCACGGCGTCTGCCCGGATTTGCACCTGCCTTGCCATCGCCTGCAGCAGGTCGGATTCCAACCCCGCCGACGCTTGGAGCGAAACCATGCGCACGCCTTGGGCGAATGCCCGCTCAAGCTGCGCCAAGTGTCGATCAGCCGACGTGCCTTCGAGCGTCAACTCGGCGATCAGCGCTGGCAATGACAGCCAGCGCAACGCCGGCACGGCCGCCGGCAGCAGCGGTTGCGGCGAAGGGTCATGCAGGCGGAAAAACGCCAAGCGCTGTCCCTCTCGACCGCGCGGCGTACCGAGCCAGTTGTAGATCCGTCGGAAGTGAAGGCGCACATAGGCGTGTGGGTAGTCGAACTCGAACGTCACCCACGGGGTGGAGCCGGCAATGTCGATGCCCAGTTCCTCGTGCAACTCGCGCTGCAGCGCATGCTCGATCGACTCGCCCGGCTCGATCTTGCCGCCCGGGAACTCCCAGTAGCCGGCGTAAGGCTTCCCAGCAGGCCGGTCCGCAAGCAGGACAGCGTCATCCGCACGCAGCAGGACACCGACCGCGACCTCGGTGACTTTCCGGGGCGCCGAGGCAATACCACTGCCCGTCGCGCTCATCGCACGGCGAGACCGCGTCGGCCAGCGTAGTCGCGCGCGAACTGCAATGCCACCCGACCAGAGCGGGACCCGCGCTGCAGGGCGAACTGGAGCGCCTCACCGCGGCCGGCTTCGACCTGCGCTTCTGTCATTCCGTAGTGCTGCAGCCAGTGAGAAACGATGTCCAGGTAGTCGTCTTGCCGGAACGGATGGAACGACAGCCACAGTCCGAATCGCTCCGACAAGGAAATCTTCTCTTCCACTGTCTCGCCAGGATGAATCTCGCCGTCGTCCTGGTAGGTCGTATCGAGGTTTTCGCGCATGTACTCCGGCATCAGGTGCCGACGATTCGAGGTCGCATAGATGAGTATGTTGTCGCCCGGGGCAGCGACCGAACCGTCGAGGGCTGCCTTCAGCGCCTTGTAGCTGCTCTCGCCCTCCTCGAACGACAGGTCGTCGCAGAAGACGATGAAGCGCTCGGACCGCTCAGCCACGCAGTCGACGATATCGGGCAGATGCACGAGGTCACGCTTGTCCACCTCAATCAGGCGCAGCCCCTGGTCTGCGTACTGAGCCAGGCAAGCACGGATCAGCGAGGACTTGCCGGTGCCGCGCGCACCGGTGAGCAGCACGTTGTTTGCCGGCAGGGATCGAACGAACTGTTCGGTGTTGGACAGCAGTGCCTGCTTCTGTTGGTCCACGTGCTGCAGATCGGTCGGCATGATTCGCGCTACCCGTGTCACCGGCTCCAGGCGACCGCGCGGTCCACCCAGGTACTCGCGCGTGCGCCAACGGTACGCCAGAGCACTCCAGTCTTTCGGAGTCGCGGGGGGCGGCAATACCGGTTCGAGGCGCGCCAGCAGCGCCTCGAGTCGGGTGGCGATCGCGTCGGCGTTCACCTGCCAGCCTCTAGCTGCGGTAGTCGGCGTTGATCGAGACGTAGTCGTGCGACAGGTCGCAGGTCCAGATCACGCTGCGCGCCTCACCCCGTCCCAGCTGAACGCGCACGACGATCTCGCTCCCTTGCATCACCCGCTTGCCATCTTCTTCCCGATACTGCGGGTGCCGGCCACCATTCTTGGCGACCCAGACATCGTTCAGGTGCAGTTGCACAGTGCCCTGGTCCAGGTCGGCAATCCCAGCGTTGCCGACGGCGGCGAGGATACGACCGAGGTTGGGATCGGAAGCGAAGAACGCCGTCTTCACCAGCGGCGAATGGGCGATCTGATAACCCACCTGCGCCGCCTCTGCCTCGGACCGTGCACCCTCGACAACGATCTCGATGAACTTGGTCGCCCCCTCGCCATCGCGCACGATCGCCTGGGCCAGTTGCTGCGCGACCCGGGTGATCGCCGCCGTCAGTTCGACCAGACGTGGATCACTGAACGAATCGATCTTCGGCATCGGCGACTGGCCGGTCGCGATGACGATGAAGGAGTCGTTGGTGGATGTGTCGCCGTCGATGGTGATACGGTTGAAGGATGCATCAGCCACGTTGCGCGCCAACCGGGGCAGCAGGGCTGGATCAATCGCGGCATCGGTGGCAACGAAACCCAGCATGGTCGCCATGTTGGGTTTGATCATGCCGGCACCCTTGGAGATGCCCGTGACCGTGATCGTGTGCGCGCCGACCTGCGCCTGTGTCGAACAGGCCTTCGGCAACGTATCGGTCGTCATGATCGTTTCAGCCGCCTGCGCCCAATGGTCGGGCGCAAGACAGTTGACCGCCTGTGGCAGGCCGGCGATCAGCCGATCGACCGGCAACGGCTCCATGATGACGCCCGTGGAAAAGGGCAGCACCTGGCCCGGTTCACAGCCCACAAGAGAGGCGACTGCCTCGCAGGTTGCGCGCGCCGCGGCGAGCCCCGGTTCGCCCGTTCCCGCATTGGCGTTGCCGGTGTTGATCACCAGGGCGCGCACGCCGCGGCCGATGTCAAGGTGCGCTCGACAGACCTGCACCGGTGCAGCACAGAAGCGATTCTGCGTGAAGACCCCCGCCACGGCCCCGCCTGCGGGAACGCGTATCAGCAGCAGATCCTTGCGATTGGCCTTGCGAATGCCGGCTTCGGCCCAGCCGAGATCGACCCCGGCAACGGGGAGCAACGCGGCAGGATCAGGTGCGTGAAGATTGACGGGCATGGTGGCAACGAGCGCTTGATTAAGCGTGAACCTTACCGCAACGCGTCGCGCCTGGACGGGGTCGACGCACGACAACCACGTCACGCACGACGGCGCTCGTCACCCAGCGGTTCGCTGTGCGCGCGGCAGTGGACTAAGCCAGCTTGCCATGGCACTGCTTGTACTTCTTGCCGCTGCCGCAGGGGCACGGGTCGTTGCGGCCAATCTTGTCGCTGAACCGCTTGAACGGCTGCGCCTTGGCATCATCGGCCGGCTCCGGCAACGTCATCGTATCGACGTCGGCGGGCGCCTCGGCCACCGCGGAGTCGAATGAACTGTGCTGCGCGCGCGCAGCCTCTGCACGGCGTTCTGCCTCCTGCTCGATGCGCTGCTCGGCCAGCTCGATTTCCTCCTGCGACTGGATCCGCACGTTCATGAGGATCTTCACGGCGTCGGCGCGCACCCGGTCGATCAGCGAGCCGAACAGTTCGAACGCCTCGCGCTTGTACTCCTGCTTCGGCTGCTTCTGCGCATAGCCGCGCAGGTGGATGCCCTGGCGCAGGTGGTCGAGCGCAGACAAGTGCTCGCGCCACTGCTGATCGAGCATCTGCAGCGTGATCGATCGTTCAAAGCTCTTGAAATTGTCCTTGCCCACCAGCGCGACCTTGGCTTCGTAGGAGGCATCGGCCGCCTTGAGCACACGATCGAGCAGTTCATCATCGGTCAGGTTGTCTTCGGCATCGACCCACGCCTTCAAGGGCAGATCGATCTGCCAGTCATCGACCAGCGCCTTGCCGAGCCCGTCGAGGTCCCACTGCTCGACCACCGCTTCAGCCGGCACGTGAGCGCGGAACAGCTCGGTGAAGAACCCGTGCCGCAGATTGGTGACCATTTCGCCAATGTCGTCGGTCGCCAGGATGTCGTTGCGCAGGCGATAGATTTCCTTGCGCTGGTCGTTCGAGACGTCGTCGTACTCGAGCAACTGCTTGCGAATGTCGAAGTTGCGTGCTTCCACCTTGCGCTGCGCGGTCTCGATGGAGCGGCTCACCATGCCCGCCTCGATCGCCTCGCCCTCCGGCATCTTCAGGCGATCCATGATCGCCTTCATGCGATCGCCGGCAAAGATGCGCAGCAGCGGATCCTCCATCGACAGGTAGAAGCGCGACTCGCCCGGATCGCCCTGTCGACCGGAGCGGCCCCGCAACTGGTTGTCGATACGGCGCGACTCGTGCCGCTCCGAGCCGATGATCATCAGCCCGCCGGCGGCGACAACCTGGTCGTGCAGCGACTGCCACTCGTTGCGCAGCTTGGCAATGCGCTCCTGCTTGGTGGCTTCGTCCAGCGCAGCGTCCGCCTCGACGAACTGCACCTGCTTCTCGACATTGCCGCCGAGCACGATATCGGTGCCGCGACCCGCCATGTTGGTGGCGATCGTCACCATCTTCGGCCGGCCGGCCTGCGCCACGATCTCGGCCTCCTTGGCGTGCTGCTTGGCGTTAAGCACCTGGTGAGGCAGCTTGTCCTTCTTCAGCATCTCGGAGACCAGCTCCGAGGTCTCGATCGAGGTGGTCCCCAGCAGCACCGGCTGACCGCGCTCGTAGCAGTCCTTGACGTCGGCGATGATGGCGGCGTACTTCTCCTTCATCGTGCGGTAGATCTTGTCCTGCTGGTCCTTGCGCACCATGGGCCGGTGCGTCGGGACCACCACGGTCTCCAGGCCGTAGATCTCCTGAAACTCATAGGCCTCGGTGTCCGCAGTACCCGTCATGCCGGCCAACTTCTCGTACATGCGGAAGTAGTTCTGGAAGGTGATCGACGCGTAGGTCTGGTTTTCCGACTGGATCGTCACCCTTTCCTTGGCCTCCACGGCCTGGTGCAAGCCCTCGCTCCAGCGCCGGCCGGACATCAGGCGCCCGGTGAACTCGTCGACGATGATGATTTCGCCGTTCTGGACCACGTAGTGCTGGTCGCGGTGGAACAGGTGATGCGCGCGCAGGGCGGCGTTCAGATGGTGCATCAGCACGATGTTCTGCGGCGCGTACAGGCTCTCGCCTTCCGCCAGCAGCCCCTTGCGCACCAGAACGCCCTCGATCTTTTCGTGACCCGATTCGCTGATGTGGACCTGGTGTGCCTTCTCGTCCACCCAGAAGTCGCCCTCGCCTTTCTCGTCGGTCTGGCGGGTCAGCAGAGGCGGGACCTCATCCATTGCCAGGTACAGCGTGGTGTGATCCTCTGCCGGGCCCGAGATGATCAGCGGCGTGCGCGCCTCGTCGATCAGGATCGAGTCGACCTCGTCGACGATGGCGTAGAACAGCGGCCGCTGGCGCTTGTCGGCGGCCGCGTACTCCATGTTGTCGCGCAGGTAGTCGAAGCCGAACTCGTTATTCGTGCCGTATGTGATGTCGGCCGCATACGCGATCCGCTTGTCTTCGGTCGACTGCTGGCTGACGATGGTGCCAACCGACAGGCCGAGGAAGGTGTAGATCTGCCCCATCCACTCCGCATCTCGGGCGACGAGGTAGTCGTTCACGGTGACCAGGTGCACGCCCTTGCCGGCAAGCGCATTCAGGTAGATCGGCAGCGTCGCCGTCAGCGTCTTGCCCTCGCCAGTGCGCTGCTCGGAGATATTTCCGGCATGCAGGACCATGCCGCCGATCAACTGCTCGTCGAAATGCCGCATGCCGAGCGTGCGCTTGGATGCTTCCCTGACAACGGCAAAAGCCTCCGGCAGCAACTCGTCGAGGGCAGCGCCGTTTTGTACGCGCAGCTTCAGCTCAGCGGTCTTGCCCTTGAGCTGCTCGTCACTGAGAGCGGAGATCGTCGGCTCGAGGTCGTTGATGCGCCTGATGTCGCGCTGGTACTGCTTGATCAGCCGATCGTTGCGACTACCGAAGATGCGTGTCAGAAAGCCGGAAATCATCGGGCGGGCTGCCTTTGGCGTGGGTGGCTGCGCATTGCATGGAAGGTGCCGCAACGGCAGCAAGGCACGCAAAAAAGCGCCGCGGTGACATCGCGGCGCGGAAGCCTGAAATTATTGCATAGGGGCCTTGGCACGATAGACCGGCCTAACCCATGGCTTGCTGCGCGCCAGCAAGAACCCTACTTGGAGGCTTCGGCGGCCTGTGCAAGGCCCTTTAGATCAACTTTAGGCGCGGCAGCGCGCACCGGTTTGAGTTCCGCCTTCTTGGTCAACGCTTCGCCAAAGGGCGAGCCATCGCGCTGCTGGGCCAGGAAACGCGTCGGGTTCTGCGGCTGGCCCTTGACGTGAACTTCAAAATGCAGATGCGGCCCGGTGGACCGACCCGTGGAACCGACTTCAGCGATCTTCTGGCCGCGGCGCACGATCTCGCCCGGCTTCACGTGCAGCCGACTCGCGTGCGCATAAAGCGTTTCAAGGTCATTGCCATGATTGATTGTCACCATGTTGCCAAAGACGCTATGCGTCTCGGCCGACGCGACCACCCCACCGGCGGCGGCATAGATCGGGGTGCCCACCGGGGCAGCAAAATCGACGCCGGCGTGCATCGCCACCTGTCCGGTGAACGGATCGGTGCGGTGGCCAAAGCCCGAGCCGACGAACCCCTCGCTCACGGGTGTGTTCTGCGGCAGAAGCGCGCGTCGGACCTGCACCGCCATCAGCTCGGACTCGATCACGTCCATGTAGTCCTCGCGTGCGCCGACGTCCTTGGAGATGCGGGCCATTTCCTGGTTGACTTCGTCCAGCGACATCACGCGCCCGGCGGACGGCTCGGCGCCGCCGCGGCCCGGCACTTCCTTGAAATTGAACTCCTCGGGCCGGATGCCCGACATCTTCGACACGCGTTCACCGAGCGCATCCAGCCGCATCAGCTGCGCCTGCATCTCGCCCAGCTTGCGCGCCATGGCGGTCAGGTTGTCGCGCACGATCTGGTCGTTGCGCGCCACTTCGTCGCGCATGACGTAATGCACCAGTTCATTCAGGATCGGGATACGAAACTCTGTGCTGATTTTGAGGCTGACGGCATAGAGCCCGATCACCGCCAGGAGGACGGCCGTGACGAGACCGCCCATGGCCAGCGCATAGGTGCGGCCCGTGAGCGTGATCGTCCGCGCCTGCTTGAGCCGACGATCTACCAGGATAATCTGCACTGCCCGTTCTCCTCGTTGGCGACCGCCGCGACGTCGCCAGCCGCGGAATCACAACCATGCCTACCCGATCCCTTGCCGACGCGCTTGCCAACTCCGCCGCCGGGCCACTGCTCGCCCGGCTCGCCAAGGTCAAGCGCATCACGCAGACACTCGCCGACGCCGTGGCGCGCATCGCGCCCGACTTCGACGCCCACGATCCGTGGGCTTGCGAGTTGCGGGAAGAGCGACTGATCCTGAATGCCCGCTCCGCTGCACAGGCCGCGAAACTGCGTCAGGGCATTCCGGGTTTGTTGCGACTCCTGCACCAACAGGGGGCTCAAGTTACTGAAATTCGGGTCAGGGTTCAACCCACGCGCACGACCTACCCCGAATCGGCGAATGATCCGGCTCAAGATCCCCTAATCGGCGGATCGAATCCACCCGTCGATCCCAGCGTGGGCGGCTTGCGCACCCCTAGCGCAGTTGCGGGAGCCTGCGCATTCGCGGCGGCGCTGGCGCGCAACCTGCCCGAGTCGGCCTTGGGACAGGCGGCAGCCCGTCTAGAGGCTCGACTGGTGCGTGGCGGTCGCGGCAGCGACTAGATCATCCGTTCGGCGATCATCAAGACGAAGAACAACAGCCCTGCCACCACCAGCCATTGGAACAGCCGGCCAGCCCAGCGCAGGTACTTGCGGTCGCCCATGACGAAATACGCGACCACCAGCCCGCACACCGCGACCAGGAACAACAGGAGCAGTACGCGAAATACCGCCATGTGCTGCGTCAGGCGAAGGCGGGCTGGATGAACGCGGCCGGCGCCTGGTCACGATCGTCGAAAGTGACGACTTCGTAAGCCGTCTCATCGGCGAGCAGAGCACGCAGCAGCTTGTTGTTGAGCGCATGCCCGCCTTTGTGCGCCGAGTACGCCGCGATCAGCGGCTTGCCGAGCACATAAAGATCACCCATGGCATCGAGCAGCTTGTGCTTGGCGAACTCGTCGCCCGAGCGCAGGCCGTCGGTATTGAGCACACGGTACTCGTCCATCACGATCGCGTTCTCGAAGTTGCCGCCCATTGCCAGCCCAGCTGCGCGCAGCGCCTCGACCTCGTTGACGAAGCCGAAGGTGCGGGCCCGCGCCACCGACGCCACGAAGGGCTCGCGAGCCAGGTCAACCTCTACCACCTGTTCGGTGGCATCGATGGCCGGATGATTGAAGTCGATCGAGAACATCAGCTTGAAGCCGAAGTGCGGCTCGAGTTTCACCCACTTGTCGCCGTCGCGGATCTCGACCGGCTTTTTGACGCGAATGAAGCGGCGCGGCGCGTTCTGCTCGACGATGCCGGCTGACTGGATCAGGAACACGAAACTGGCAGCGCTGCCGTCCATGATCGGGATCTCGGGCGCATCGACGTCCACATAGCAGTTGTCGATGCCCATGCCGGCCAGCGCCGACGACAGATGCTCGACGGTGCCGACGATGGCGCCGTCCCGCCCCACCGTGGTGGCCATGCGAACGTCGACCACCGCCTCGGCGGACGCTGGGATGTCGACCGGCGGTTCCAGGTCGGTGCGCCGATACACGACGCCGGTGTTCGGCGCGGCCGGGCGCAACACCAGTTCAACCTTGTTGCCGCTGTGCAGGCCGATGCCGACAGTGCGCACCAGCGTCTTGAGTGTCTTTTGCTTGAGCATGGGGCGATTCTACCGAGGGGATGCTGCGATGCCGCGAGCGCCGATTAGGTTGGTCTCTCAGAATGCGAGCAGCCCCGCCCTGACAACGGGGCTCGGCGCGCGCCGCTTGCCCGGTTCAAAGCGGGGCAAGCGCACCGCCGCACCACCGAGCGACCGGCACCGACCGTGTCGCCATCCATGGAGACAGCATGGCCGACGTCGATCTGAAGAGTGTTCCGGGCGAACCGCTGCGGCGACCGTCGCCGTTTCCGGCCATTCGGCAAGTTGGTCTTGGCGCGCCATGGCGCTGGCTGGGCGCCGGCGTCCGCGATCTGCGACGCGCACCGCGAGCTGGCCTGTTCTACGGATCGGCCTTTGCGCTGATGGGCTGGCTGATCTGGCTCGTGTTCAAGCACGCTTATCAATACACATCTGCGCTGACGGCGGGCTTCCTGCTGATGGGTCCGTTCATCTGCACCGGCCTGTACGACATCAGCCGGCGCCTGGAGCGCGGCGAGCCGGCAAGCCTGGCGCAGTCGCTGGTCGCGTGGCGTGCCAATCTCGGCGCTTTCAGCCTGTTCTCGCTGCTGCTGACCATCATCACCCTGGTCTGGGCGCGCGCCTCGCTGGTGACTTTCGCTCTGTTCTTCTCGTCGGGCATGCCGACGCTCGACAACTTCCTCGCCCGGGTGGTGAGTGCCGAACACTGGGATTTCATCGCGACCTACTTCGCCGTCGGTGGCCTGTTTGCAGCGATCGTGTTCGCCATCAGCGTGGTGTCGGTGCCGATGATGCTCGACCGCGGCACCGACACGGTGGTCGCGGCGCTGACCAGCGTGCGCGCGCTGTTCGAGAACTTTGCGCCGCTGCTGCTGTGGGCGGTGCTGATCGTTGTGATCATCGGCGCGGGATTCGCCACGCTGTTCGTGGGTCTGATCGTGGCGGCACCGGTGCTCGGACATGCCACCTGGCATGCCTACCGCGAGCTGGTCGGTCCGCAACCGACGTGAGTTTGACGCGCGCAACTTCCGCTTGGCTGCGCGCGACGAGAACCACGCGCCTTGGACCGGCGCCTGATCGCGCTCGGTGGAGCGCCGGGTGCGCAGGCATGACCGATCAGCGCGACCGTTCATGCCTGTCCTGCGCTGGCTAGTCAGCCTGCTTGCGCAGGAACGCCGGGATGTCATAACGATCCGACACCGACTCCTCGAGCGCCGACACACGCGCCTGCGCGTTCTCGCGCGAGCGCCAGATGGCCGGGCGGTCGAGGTCGGCGAAGTCGTGGCCGGTCCCCGTCATCGCCGGCGTGGCGGGCGCCATGCCCACCGGTGCGTTGTCGGTGCCGGTGCGAATCATTGTCAGCGGCGGCGCCGCGCGCTTGGCGGCCGAGCGGCCCAACCCGGTCGCCACAACCGTCACCCGCAGGTCGTCGCCCATCGCCTCGTCCTTGACGGTGCCAAAGATCACGGTGGCATCTTCCGCCGCGAACGCCCGGATGGTGTTCATCACCTCGCGCGTCTCCTTCATCTTCAACGACGAGGATGCGGTGATGTTCACCAGCACGCCGCGTGCGCCCGAAAGATCCACCCCTTCCAGCAGCGGGCTGGCCACCGCCTGCTCCGCCGCGATACGCGCCCGATCCAGTCCGCCGGCCTGGGCGGTGCCCATCATCGCCTTGCCCTGCTCGCTCATCACGGTGCGCACGTCCTCGAAGTCGACGTTGACGAGGCCGTTGTTGTTGATGATCTCCGCAATGCCGGCGCAGGCGTTGTGCAGCACATCGTCGGCGGCCTGGAAGCACTCGCCCATCTCGGCGTCCTCACCCAGCACTTCCTCAAGCTTGTTGTTGAGGATGACGATCAGCGAATGCACCTTGTCCTCCAGCTCGGCCAGGCCCTGCTCGGCGATCTTCATCCGGCGCGGCCCTTCGAACTCGAACGGCTTGCTGACTACCGCTACGGTCAGGATGCCCAGTTCCTTGGCGATCTCCGCCACCACGGGTGCCGCGCCCGTGCCAGTGCCGCCGCCCATGCCGGCGGTGATGAACACCATGTGCGCGCCGCGCAGCGAGTCGGCAATGCGCTCGCGCATCTCGTCGGCCGACTGGCGGCCGACGTCCGGCTTGGCGCCTGCACCCAGGCCGGTCTTGCCGAGCTGGATCAGGTTGGTTGCACTTGACCTGCGCAGTGCCTGGCGGTCGGTGTTCGCCACGATGAACTCGACGTTCTGCACCTCACGTCGAATCATGTGCTCGACGGCATTGCCGCCGGCGCCCCCTACGCCCACTACCTTGATCACCGTCCCGCTGGTTTCCGTTTCGAGCATTTCAAAAGGCATCTGTGTTCTCCTTGATATCAACTACCGATCAAGAAACGCGCAATGTCAATGACGAGGCGAGTCCTGCGTTCTCGCCTTTGACAGTGCACGCTTCACTAGATCGTGAGGCGTGTACGCGACGCTGCGCGTCGCACGTGCACGCCTCACGGCTACGTCGCTCGCTTGCGCGAGCGCCGCAAAAACTGGTCAGAGCGGCCGCTCCGGAGCGGCCGCGCGCTGGCCGCTCTATCTGAGGCCGACACCCTGCGGGTGTCGGCCAACCCATCTCTGCTCCACCCGCGCGAGCCGCGCGATTGGCAACGGTGCCAGCCACAAAGTGGCCACTGATCGCGCTCTGCCCGCAGACGCCACGCAGAGCGGCGCAGCCGCGCCGCGCGCGCATCGTCGTGGTCGACTCAGCAACGCGCAGCCGACCACCCACTTCGACTTCGTCTGGCTCTGCCAGCGAAGTCGAACTAATCCCTCCGCTTTGCGTGCACGTGCGACCCGCAGGGTCGCGTACACGCAAAGCGCCTAAAAGTTCCCGACGATCCATTCCCTCATCCGTTTCATCGTTTGCTTGAACGAGCCGGTCTGCGCGGCCACCTTGCGGCCGCGCAGGCGTTGCGAGTGCGCCTCGCCGAGCAGGCCCATCACGGTGGCAAAGCGCGGGTTCTTCACCACGTCGGCCAGCGCGCCGTCATAGGTCGGCCAGCCGATGCGTGCCGGCTTGAGAAAGACGTCTTCCGCCAGTTCGCCGGCGCCGGGCAGCAGACTTGAACCGCCGGTCAGCACGATCCCCGACGACAGCAGTTCCTCGTAGCCACTCTCTCGCACCACCTTCTGCGTGAGAGAGAACAACTCCTCCACGCGCGGCTCGATCACCGCCGCCAGCGCCTGCTTGGACAGCAGGCGCGGCGGGCGGTCGCCGATGCCGGGAATCTCGATCTTGTCGTTCGGATCGGCCAGCACTTCCTTGGCCACGCCATGGCGCAACTTGATCTCCTCGGCATCCGGGATCGGCGTGCGCAGCGCCATCGCGATGTCGTTGGAGATCTGGTCGCCCGCGATCGGGATCACCGCCGTGTGCCGGATCGCACCACCGGTGAAGATGGCGACGTCGGTGGTGCCGCCGCCGATGTCGACCAGTGCCACGCCGAGTTCCTTCTCGTCGGCGGTCAGCACGCTCATGCTGGAGGCCAGCGGCTGCAGGATCAGGTCCTGCACCTCGAGCCCGCAGCGGCGCACGCACTTGATGATGTTCTGCGCCG
>LNFM01005103.1_pt1 | contig 23188 bp, 16 predicted proteins | sample 596031 | NCBI WGS metagenome assembly LNFM01 (sample SAMN04254537, study PRJNA301005) | activated carbon metagenome | isolation source: dual media filters at the Ann Arbor, Michigan drinking water treatment plant | place: USA: Ann Arbor | reverse complement strand
TGAATGCCTCCGGGTACGGCGGCTTGCTCTTGGGCATATCGGACTCCTTCCTTGTTCACGGTAAGGTGTCCGCGAAAGTGGGTCAACTTCAACTTGCCGCTGAGGAAGCCCTTGGCCAGACCGTAGAAGTTGATCACGCCCAGGCCCTCGGTCCGGCACAGCGGTTCGAGCGCAGCCTCGTACACCGCGCGATCCATCAGGTTGTAGTGAGGCTGCAGCGTCTCGTAGCGCGGCAGGCCCAGGCGGGCGCTGGTGGCCAGCGCCTCGGCCAGCCGCGACGCCGGGTAGTTGCTCGCGCCGATCGCCCGCACCTTGCCTTCGCGGATGAGCTCGCCGAAGGCCGACAGCGTCTCCTCCAGCGGCGTGGCGGTGTCGTCGTCGTGGCTCTGGTAGAGGTCGATGCGGTCGGTCTGCAACCGGCGCGGGCTGTCGTCGACCGCCTGGCGGATCCACGTGCGGCTGAGGTTGCAGGTGCGGCCTTCGGCAGCACCGGGCATTCCCGGCATCGGCTTGCCGACCTTGGTGGCGATCAGCACCTTCTCGCGCCGGCCCGGCCGGGCGGCCAGCCAGCGGCCGATCAGCGTCTCGGACTCGCCGCCGGTGTGGCCCGGCACCCAGCGCGAGTAGACGTCGGCTGTGTCGATCGTGTTGAAGCCGCTGTCGACGAAGGCATCGAGCAGGCGGTGCGAGGTGGCTTCGTCGGCGGTCCAGCCAAAGACGTTGCTGCCGAAGACCAGCGGTGCGGTGAACAGGCCGGAGCGGCCGAGCGGACGTTGTTGCATGGAGCTGCCTTCAGTGGGGAGGGGGCGGTGATCGCCGACATGAAGCCCGGTGTCAAGCCGGGTGTCACCGGCGGAGTCACGGTGTCCCCAGGGCGGCACCTCCGGGCGGGCGCAGCGGTCAATATACGGGTCGCGCCCCCGGCACCCGGATCAGGCGCATCCCCAACCACCCACCCAGGACCCGCCATGATCACCATCCACCACCTCAACGACTCCCGTTCCCAACGCGTGGTGTGGCTCCTGGAGGAACTCGGCACCCCCTACGAGATCGTGCACCACCAGCGTGACGCCACCACCCGCCTGGCGCCGCCCGAACTGCTGAAGGTGCATCCGCTGGGCAAGAGTCCGGTGGTCGTCGACGACGGCGTCACGGTGCACGAGTCGGGCGCGATCGTCGACTACCTGATCCGCCGCCACGGCGGGGGCCGCCTGCAGCCGGCGCCCGGCAGCGCGGACCATGAGGTCTACCAGCAGTGGCTGCACTATGCCGAGGGATCGGCGATGCTGCCGCTGATGCTGCGCCTGTACGTCGGCCGGCTCGGCGAGGGCGGCGCGCCGCTGAAGCCGCGCATCGACAGCGAGCTGGCCAACCACCTGGGCTTCGTCGACCGGTCGCTCGAAGGCCGCGAGTTCCTCGTCGGCGAGAGCCTGACCGGCGCCGACATACAGATGAGCTTCGTCGCCGAGGCCGCCCGGGACCTGCGGGCACAGTATCCGGCGATGGACGCCTGGGTGCGCCGCCTGTGGGCGCGGCCGGCGTACCAGCGTGCGCTGGTACGCGGCGGGCCGTACGCGCTGGCGCGCTGAGTGCCGATCGTTGATCGAAGCGGCGCGGAATGCAGTGTGACCACGATCAGCCGCGGCACTGACAGGCCGTTGATGTACCCATCGACCCCGCCGAACGCCCGCCGGGCCAAGCAAGCAGTGCGCGAACGACCGGTCTGGCCGGACGCAGATGTCGCCTGATGGCCGGCTGCTTGAATTCGCGGGCTCGTCAGGGACCTGACGTTCGCGTCGCAGGTCATCCAGGATGATGTCTGCATACCGGCTGCACGCCGGAGGAGCGGACCCGGCCAGGAGCATTCGCGGGCGGACGGCTGGATTGAGGCAAGTCAGGTGATGATCGGGGCATGCTTGCTCATGCACGTCTTTGACATCGACATGCAGCAGTGCCGGCACCGAGGCGGCGGGGCCTGAGCGGTACTGGTCCCAAGGCGGGCAGGCCGCACTGTCGCGCGAAGCTTTTGGTCAGCTGCGTCGCGCGCGCACGCACCTGCCGCCGCGTTGTACGCTGCTACCCTTTTCAAGGACCCACAGCATCGCCCGATCACAACCGCCCATGACCCACCGCGACCCGACGCCAGGACCCCCCCGCCGGCAGATCACCGCCGCATGACGGTCCCGTCGCCGCTGGCGCAGGCCATCGCGCAGCTGGAGGCGCTGCGCAGCCACCTTGGCGATGCAGCGGTCGACGCCGCCATCGACGCGCTGCAGCGCAACAGCCCAGCGGCACCCTCGGCGCCGCCGACGCCCGCCGCGCCCCCGCGCGTCCGCCAGGTCAGCATCCTGTTCGCCGACGTGGTCGGGTCGACGACGATGCTCGGACAGGTCGACGACGAAGACGCTGCGCGCCTGCTCGACGTCGCCGTGCAGAGCTTCGCCGAGGCCGTCCAGACCTGGGGCGGGCAGGTGCTGCGATACACGGGCGACGGCATCAAGGCCGGCTTCGGCGTCGAAGGGCTGCGCGAGGACGAGGCCGAGCGCGCGGTGCGGGCCGGGCTGCAGATCCTGCGCATGGCCGAGCAGCATGCGGCGGCGGTGGCGCGCGAGCTGGGGGTCCGCGAGTTCGGCGTGCGCGTGGGCATCCACACCGGGCCGGTGCTGCTGGGCGGCGGCTTCGAGGCCGAGCGCAGTGCCATCGGCCAGGCGGTGCACCTGGCCGCACGCATGGAACAGAGCGCGCCTCCGGGCCGGCTGCGCGTGAGCGATGCAACCTGGGCGCTGGTGCGCGGGCTGTTCACGGCCCAGGCGCAACCGCCGCTGCGGGTGAAGGGCCACGAGGCGCCGCTGCGCACCTGGCTCGTCACCGGCGCGGCCAGCGGCGCCGACCTGACGGTGCAGCGCGGCGTGGACGGCGTCGCGCCGCCGATGATCGGCCGCGACACCGAACTGGCCCGGCTGGTGGCGTGGCACGCCGACATCGGCACGACGGGCCGACGTGGTGCGGCGCTGGTGCTGGCCGAGGCCGGCGTGGGCAAGACGCGGCTGCGGCGCGAGCTGGCCGCAGCGCTCGGGCTGGGCAACGGCAGCGCGGGCCTGCTGCTCGCCCGCGCGCAGCCTTCGGGGCGCCTGCAGCCGTACGGGCTGCTGCGGCAGCTGCTGGCCCACTGGCTGCACCTGCGCGACGACCTGCCCGCCGACGAGGCGCGCCGCGAGCTGCTGGCAGGCCTCGCGCCCTGGCTGCGGCACTCCGAGGAGGACGGGGCGGGCCCTGCGGGCGATGCGGAGGCCGGTGCGCGGTCCGAAGCTGGCAGTGGCGCCGTCATCCCACCCCGGCCACCGCGCAGCGAGCGTGATGCCGCGCTGATCGGCCAGCTCGTCGGTTTCGACTTCGCCGACCACCCGGCCGTGAGCGGGCTGCCCCCGGCGCAATTGCGCGCCCAGGCCTTCGCCGCGCTGCATCGCGCGCTGGCCGCGTTGGCCCGGGCCGCGCCGCCGCTGCTGCTGGTGCTGGACGACCTGCAATGGTCCGACGAGGGCTCGCTCGACTTCATCCGCAGCGAATTGATGGCGCCCGCCGCCGCAGCGCCGGGGCAGTCGACGGCGGACGAGCCGCTGTCCCTGGCCGCGCTGCTGCTCGCCCGGCCCGCCTTGCGCAGCGAACGCGGCTTCGAGCCCGGGCCCGGCACGCTGGTGATCGAACTGCAGGCGCTGGCGGCTGGCGCGGCCGAGGCGCTGGTCGATGCCCTGCTGCAGCCGCTGCCGTCGCCGCCGGAGTCGCTGCGCCGGCTGCTGACCGAGCGTGCCCAGGGCAACCCGTTCTACGCCGAGGCCCTGGTGCGCATGCTGATCGACGACGGCGTGATAGACGTCGGCGCGCTGCCCTGGCGCCTGCGCGAGGGCGAGCTCGCGGCGCTGCGCATCCCCGACACCGTGCTCGGCGTGCTGCAGGCGCGGCTGGACGCGCTGCCCGCGAGCGAGCTGCTGGTGCTGCAGGACGCCAGCATCGTCGGCCCGGTGTTCTGGGAAGCCGCACTGGCCGCGCTGAACGAAGCCGGGCCGCAGGCCGTGCCGGCGCTGCAGCGGCGCGCGCTGGTGGTGCCGCGCGGCAGCAGCGCGCTGGCGGCGACGCGCGAGCACGCCTTCAGCCACCACCTGCTGCACGAGGCGACCTATGGCTCGGTGCTGAAGCCGCAGCGTCGTGCCGGCCATGCCCAGGTGGCCGAGTGGCTGGCACAGCGGGCGGCGCAGGGCGGCGGCATCTTCCGTGCCGTGATCGCCGACCATTACGAACGCGCCGGCGACAGCGCCAACGCGCTCACCCACTGGGACGTCGCCCACCAGGACGCCTACGCGCGCTACGCCAACGCCGATGCGCTGGCGTTCGCCGAACGCGCGCTGGCGCAGCCCGCGCTCACCGATCCGGCTCAGCGCTACTGGCTGCTGAACGGTCGCTACAACGCCCTGGACCGCATGGGTCGCAAGGAACCGGCTACCGCGGCCGCGCGGGATCTGCACGACTGGGCCGAGGCCCACGGCGGCCCCGCCCTGCAGGCCCACGCCGCCGCCGTGGCGATGATGCGGGCCGACGCGGCCGGCCAGCGCGACCAGGCGCGGGAACACGCCGGGCGCGCCCTGGCGCTGGCGCAGACACCGGGCGCGGCCGCGGAGGGCCCCGCGGCCTGGGCGCACGGCGAGATGGCCTGGCTGGCGCTGCAGCAGGGCCATCACGACCGCGTGGCTCATCATCTGGCACAGGGGCTCGAGATCGCGGTCACGGCCGACAGGCGGTCCCCGCGTGATGGCGGCCTGCCCGGCATCAGCCTGCGGCTGCGGGTCATCGAGATCGAGTCCCTCTCCCGTCAGGACCGCTTCCTCGAGGCGCTGCAGACGGCGCAGGCCGCGCTGGCGGAGCTCGACAGGCGCCCGCATGTGCTTCAGGACCGCTACAACTTCACGGAGAGCCGTCACCTCGCCGAGCACAACCTCGGCCGCCATGCCGCGGCACTGGTTTCGGCGCAGGCTGGCGTCGCGATCGCGCGCGAGATGGGCATCGCGTCGGCGCTGGCGAACGCACTGATCCACACGGCAAGGGCCGCGCTCGCGCTGCGCGACCTCGAACTGGCCGGGCAGGCGCTGCACGAGGCCGAGCCGATCTTGATCGCCGTCGACCAGGACCGCTTCTGGGCCTCGTGGCTGGACCAGCAAGCCGACCTGGCCCGGTTGCAGGGCGACTTGCCCGGCGCGCGCGACTTCAAGGCCCGCGCGGTGCCCAGGTTCGAGGCGAGGGGCATGCGACTCTGGCGCTCGACGCGTTGTGGGCTGGCAGCGATCGACCTCGCGCTGGGCGACGCGGACGAGGCGCTGGCCGCGGTCGACGCGGTGCTGGTCGAGCTGGCCGCCGAGACCGGCCCCGACCTGGGCATGCTCGACCCCGAGGGGTTGGTCGACGCGCACACCGTGCTGCACGCAGCAGGCGACCCGCGTGCCGCCGACTTGCGCGCGACGCTGCGCCTGCGGCTCGAAGCGCAGCTGCAGGCCCTGCCCGACGACGAGGCGCGCCGGCTTCTGCTGGACAGCGTGACCTGGCGTGGCGCGGTGGCGGCGTTGACCTCAGGATGAGCCACGGCGGGCGCCGCTCGCGGCGGGTCGGGCAGCGCCGGCTGTGAAGGCCTCGCGCGTCAGGCCCTTGCGCTGGGGGCGCGAAGCGGGGCGGTGGCCGGCTCCAGCACCGTGTCCCCCAGCGTGGCGCGTTGCGATTCCAGCACAGCGATGGCGGCGCGCAGGGCTTCGGTGTCCTTGTCGTTCATGCCTAACCGAACCGTTGAAGCAGCCACCACCAGCCGGGCAGCGTCAGGAACGACAGCGGGACGCCGATGCCCACCATCAGCGTGACCAGCGAGGGGTCCAGGTCATTGTCCATGGCCACGATGGCCGCACCGATCATCGGGCCCATGGCGGCTTCGAAGACGGTCACCTGGACGATCGGGCCGCGCAGCCCGAGCACACCCGCGTAGATCAGCAGAATGGCCAGCGGCCCGAGCAACAGCTTGAAGCCCAGGCCCAGGCACAGTTCCTTCAAGCGGCCGCTGACCGCGCTGAGGCGCAGCTGGTAGCCCACCGACACCAGCGCCAACGGCACCAGTGTCGTGCCCAGGCGCTCCAACAACGTGTCCAGCCATTCCGGGTAGGCCACCGGCATCAGCGCCAGCGCCAGCAACAGGGATACGAAGGGGGCGAAGGTGAATATCTTCCTGGCCACGGCCTTGGGGTCGAAGCGCACGCCCGTGGAGTACACCCCGGCCACGACCAGGCCCAGGGTGGACAGCACGAAGTACGAGCCGAACTGGTCGGCAACGATGCCGACGCCCATCCATTGGGGGCCGTACCAGCTTTCGATCATCGGCAAGCCGATGAAGGACGTGTTGGCCAGCCCTCCGGTGAGCATCAATGCGCCTGTGGTGCGGCGCTTCAGGTGCATCACACGGGACATCGCCCAGAAGAAGGCCAGGCCGACACCGAACAACACCCACGCCATCAGCGCGGCACCGATCAGGCGAGAGTCCCACGCCAACTTGTGCACGGTGAACAAAGTGAGCGCCGGCAGGGAGACATTGACGATGAAGCCGTTCAGCGCGCTAGGCGCGTTGTCGGGAAGACGTCCGCTCTTGCGCAGCAGCATGCCCAGGACGAAGCAAAAAACGAGCAGGATGTAGTTGTTCATGGCCAGCATGGGAGAAAGCCGCCGGACGCTAACATCACCGACGCGGAGCCTTGCACCGGGACAACACCACATGGACGCAGCCACCTTCTTCCACGAACACTGCGCCGACACTGGGGCCGGCGACACCCTTCACCTGCCGCGCTGGACGGTCGATGATTGGCGGGCCCTGTTCAGTCACACGGAGGCCGTTCAGGTGGCCAGCGGCGATGCACTCGTGCGCATGGGCGAGCAGGAACGAGCGCTGTACTTCGTGGTGGACGGTGCCCTGGAAGTGTCGCAAAGCTCGGGGCGAACCGACACCTTCGGCACGCTGTTCCGGGAACTGCCGGGTTCGGTCTTCGGGGAGGTGTCGTTCTTTGACGGCCTGCCCCGCTCCGCCTCGGTCTGGGCGATCAAGCCAACGTCGCTGCTGAGGTTGAGCCACGACGAATTCATGGCATTCACGGCGGAGCACATGTCGCTGGCGAACGACCTGCTGTTTGCCTTGGGGCGGGTGCTGGCCCTGCGCGTGCGTCTGGCCAAGTCCCGGGCCCAGGGGCGAGCGTTCAGCCAGGGTGGCTGAGCGCGCAGGCGATCTCAGCGCATGCGGCTGGCGGGAGGCGTGAGGGACTTCGCATAGGTGTCTGCGGACACTTTAGGCGCTGTCTGGCCGGCCAGTCTGGCCCAGGCCGTCAACTGCTCCTGGCTGCTGTTCAGTCCCTGTGGAACGCCGACGGGACGTCGCGGTACATCCACAGTGCCTGTTCAGCCGCAGGCGGTGCACGGGCTGTGCGGACGCGGACTCGGCGTTCAAAAGCGCCCGTCGCTCCGACAAGGGGCCGAGCGCGGCATCCACCAGGGCGTCGCTCAGGGCGGTGCGATGGGAATCCAGCGCGGCGATGGCTGCGCGCAGGGCGTCGATTTCTCTTCCCGCATGGGCCAGCCCCTGCGGGTCATGCCTGCAGTTCGCCCAACAACGCCTTTGCGTCCTTCAAATCCTTGGTCTCGAATCCTTCGGTGAACCAGCTGTAGACCGGCTCGAGCAGATCGAGTGCTTCCTTGTGTTTGCCGTGCGAGCGCCACAGGCGCGCAAGACTGGTCGACGTGCGCAGTTCCCAAGACTTCGCGCTCTGTTCGCGTGCGAGGTTGAGAGAGGCGAAGTAGTTTTCTTCCGCCGCTGCCAGATGGCCTTGCTGCTGCAGCATCCAGCCTTTGAGCCGCAACAACTCGGCCAGGTGCGAGCGTTCATGCCATCCCGGCCGCGCAATCTGGGCGAGACTTTCTTCGACCAAACGCAATCCACCCTCGAGATCACCACCAAGCGCGAAACCTTCGGCCATCAGCGCTCGAAGGTAAGGCAGATAAGTCAGGCAACCATTCGCATTCGACTTTTCCATGGCATCCCGCAGACGGGGGATGCCCTCCGCGAGGCGCCCTGCCCTGAGCCGGGCGGTGCCCAGGATGAACTGCGCCAGCACTTCGGAGACAAATGGGAGACTGTGCGCCCGGCCCAGCCGCTCGGCCTCCTCGCCGCGCGCCAGAAATCGTTCGGGTTCGCGGCGGAAATCCCAGATCCAAGCGCCCAGGATGAGCGCAATGCCGAGGTCGAACGGGTTGCCGCCCGCGCGAGCATGGGCATCGGTGGCATGGCAGAGCTGCACGGCACGATCCGGGTAGCCCAGGATCCAAGCCCCAAGAGAGACGTACATGCCGGCAACCGTCTTCGGGTCGCTGTTCATGACGACTGCGAGGTGGTGGTGCTGCTCTTCGCTGTACAGCGCCAGCACTTTGTCGCCGTGTTCGCGTGATTGGGTCCAGTCTCCGAGCCAGTAGTAGGTGGTGCACGCCGCCCTGTGCCCCATGATCAACAGATCCGGTTCGCCGCTGGCTTGCGCCGTGGCCAGCATTTCATTCACCCAGTTCAGGGACTCGGCGATGCGCCCCTGTGTCTGCACGCTCAGGTACAGCCCGTAGTAGATCGGCACCAGGGCCGCGTGGCGGCTGAGGGACTTGGCCAACCCGAGCGCCGGCTGCAGGTTGGACCACACTTCGGGCGCTGCCCAGCCTTTGAGCGCCAGCCAGGCCGCACCCAGCGGCGTGCGGAGGTCCAGTTCCTTGCCGTCGCGCTCCGGTGACTGCGGCAGAGTGCCGATGATCTGCATGCCCTGGTTCAGGTGCGAGATCGCTTCCTTCAACGCCAAACGTTTCAACGCCTGCTCGCCCGCCTTCTGCCAGTAGCCCATGGCAGTCTCTGTCTCGCCCGCTGCGGTGAGGTGATGCGCGAGCAACTCCGGCTTGGTTTCCTTCGCCGGGGTGACGTGTTCTTCGAGCCTCCGTGCGATCCTGGCGTGCAAGGCTTGTCTGCGACTCTTGAGCAGCGAGTCGTAAGCCGCGTCCTGCACCAGCGCGTGCTTGAAGGTGTAGGTGGCCTCGGGCGGTCTGCCGCTCCGGAACACGAGTCCCGATTCCATCAACTGGTTCAGCGTGCTGTCGAGCTCGGATTCCGTGTGGGGTGCAACAGCCGCAATGAGCTCGTGGCTGAACTCGCGCCCGATGGCCGCGCCAATCTGCGCGATCTCTTTGGCTCCGGGCGACCGATCGAGACGCGCCGTGAGTGAATCTCGCAGCGTGGCCGGAATGGTGATGTTGCGCGCGGCACCGGCGTAGCCGTAATGATCGCCGGCATCCTTGAGCTCGCCGGATTCGAGGATGGACTTGGTGAGTTCTTCCACGTACAGCGGCACACCGTCGGTCTTGGCGAGGATCTTCTCCAGCAAATCGTCGGGCAGTGGCTTGCCGCCCGCGAGCTTGGATACGATGGCGCCGCTCTGCCTGCTGGTCAGCCTGGACAGGTTCAGCGCCGTGACGTGGCGGTGACCTTGCCACCTGGGCTGAAACTCTGGCCGATGGGTGAGCACGATCAGCAGCGGCATGGTCCTGACGCGATCGACGAGCACGTCCATCGCATCAAGGCTGGTGGGGTCGGCCCATTGCATGTCCTCGTAGAACGTCACGGAGGGTCGCTTGCGTGCAGCGGCTTCTGTCAGATCGACCAGCGCGCGCAGCGTCTCATCCTTCTGCTTTCGCGGCGTCATCGAGATCGCCCCGTAACGCGCATCACCGGGGATGGACAGCATGGAGGCGATGAACCGGACATCGCTGAGCGGCCGGCCGTACTTGCCCACCACCAGCGCTTCGAGCTTGTCAAGCTTGGAATCAACGGTCTCGGCGCGCCCAAACTTCAGCGCTCGCTCGAAGTTGTCGACCGTGGGATGAAAGGCGCTGTTCACATAGTAGGGTGAGCACTGAAAGCGCAGCGTGCCTGCGCCTAGCGCTTCCAACCGCTCGCGCAGCGTATTCAGGACACGGCTTTTGCCGATGCCGGGCTCCCCGGACAAGAGCACAACCTGGCCTTCCCCGTCCTGCGCCTGTCGCCAGCGATCGAGCAACAACCCGAGCTCCTGCTCGCGCCCAACCATCGGAGCAAAGGCGCCTTGTGTGGCGGCTTCAAACCGGCTCGCGGCCTCACCAACCGCGATCACCCGCCAGGCGCGAACCGGTTTGGAGATGCCCTTCACTTCATGTTCGCCCAGGTCGGCGAGTTCGAAAGCGTTGGCGACCAATCGACGCGTCGAGGAGGCGATCACTATCTGGTCGGCAGCGGCCAAAGCTTGCAGGCGCGCCGCGAGATTGGGGGTGCTGCCGATCGCCAGCTTCGACTGATCACCCACACCGGCTTGTTCACCGACGACGACGGGACCGGTGGCGATGCCGATACGCACCGACAACGATTCAGTTGAGGACGACCCCTTCACCGCCTGAACGATCTCCAGTGCCGCACGCAACGACCGCTCGGCGTCTTCCTCGTGCGCTTTGGGCCAGCCGAAATACGTGAGTACGCCGTCTCCCACGTAGCGGGCTACGAAGCCGTCGTAGCGCGCGATCACCTCCCCGCATCGGCTCCGATAGTCATGCAGCAAGCTGCGCAGTTCCTCAGGGTCGAGTCTCTCCGACAGTGCGGTGGAGCCCACCAGGTCGCAGAACATCACCGTGAGTTGACGACGTTCGCCGGCGGACGAGGCTGGCGTGGCTGAAGGGAGTTCGCACTTTGCCGAGGGCGCGAGTGCAGCAGCCGCGGACAGGAATTTCTTGCGCGCGCCGAGGGAGAGCGCCAAGCCGCGCAAGTCGTCTTCCGTGAGAAGACCCGCGACCGAGAAATCGACCTCGTTCTCAGCGAATGCCGCCGAGTACTTTTCCAGGCCGATCTCGTGAAGCCACTGCTCAAACGACTTCATGCCCATCCTCACACCACCGTCCACGCTCACGCGGTCGGGGTGGTCGTCGCAGTTGCTTCAGTGACAAGGACGCCGGTGCCCGGCGACCATCCTCCGGCACCTCGTCGTCATTCTTGCCCGCCACGCTCACCTGCCAAGGTTGACTCCCCGAAAAACGCTGCCGAGGATAGCGCAGCCAGGGTGCAAGCTCCGGAGCAACCCACCTGCATGGCGGGCGCCTCTGGTGGTGTCTGCTGCCGGCGCCGTGACCGTGGTCTTGGGCATCCCGGCCGCTGTGGCCGGGAGTCGTGCTGTTCACGCAGCTGTTCATCCGCAGCGTGAGCCGGTTGCTCGTGGGCCACGGTTCCACGGGCGACGCGGCACCATCGTGCCGCATCCATGCTCCCGTCGGCGCGGCCCGCCGCCGCGGTTCGGGCACTGCCCCTTGTTGGTGACTCATTTCAGGGAGCCACTGCGAGACCCCGGATCAGGTGGCCCGGAAACGGCCGTTGCTGAGGAGCCGCTGCTGGCTATCTTCATCGACACCCGCGCGCAGATAGGCCGCTTGCACCAGCGCAGGTTCGCCACCCACCGGGCGACAGCGTACTTGCAGTGCCGGCGTGTCGCCGGGTTGCAGAGGCCAGAGCACGCCGGTGGTCACGCCCAAGGGCTGACCAGCGGGCGCAACCGCTTTGAACTGGCCGTGCATCGCGGGAAAGCGCCCCTCATGACGCGAGGCGTTGAAAGGGTCGCCGTCGATCTTCAACTGCAGAACAGCACCGCGCTCCAGCGCCTGCCGTGTGAGCGGCACGGGGCAGACCTGGGCCCGGATCTGGCTGCCGGGCGAGGGCGTCGTCTGGCCAGCGGAAAGGCACAAGGCCACGACCGCTCCGGCCAGCGGTTTCGCGACGCCCGACGCGGGCATGGGCTGCATCAGCAGCGGTAGGACGCACCGACCGACAAGAGGCCGACGTTGTCCTTCTCGTCGCCAGGGAAAGTCCCGCACCATGAAGCCTCCGCGGGCTGTCAGTCTCGCTTGCCCCCACTGCCAGCAGCCCTTGGCCCAGAAGAAGACGCGTCTGGCCAGCCGCTGGGGAAGATTCGGATGGGTAGCGGTCGTCGCTGCACGTGAGTCGTGGCGCAGGGTCATGTCTTGCATGTCGAGGGGTGGCGAACATCGGTCCATCCCGGCCGTTGCGCGCTTTGGAATGAGGCTGCAGAGCTGCTTGCGATGAAGCGCTCAGGTCTGCCGGCATGGCCATGACTGTAGGCAACTTCATCGCGCCAGACATCGCCCGCAGGTGGAATTCGCTGTTGCCGCAGCCCGAACAGTGAATGCGCCATCGGCCCGCACTGCTTCGGTACGCTTCAAGACAATCGAAACCACCGCACCTAGAACCAGGAGGCTCCCACATGGATCGGCATCAGTCCTTGCAGTGCTTCTGTCGCATCGTCGAGACCGGCAGCTTTGCCGCGGCAGCGCGTGATCTCGACGTGGCCCGCTCTGTGGTCACGCGCACGGTGCAAGAGTTGGAGGAATGGACCGACAGCCGCCTGCTCGAGCGGACCACCCGCACCATGCAGCTCACGGAGGCCGGCGATCGCTTCTACGCCTACTGTCGCCGCGTGCTGCAGGACACTGAACAGACCTTGTCGGCGATGCGCAGCGAGCGGTCGGGCCTGTCCGGACGCATCACCGTCTCCACTCCCGTGTCCCTGACCCTGTCGTTCCTGCAGGAGCACCTGCTCGCCTTCCAACTCGCGAACCCGGCGCTCGAACTCGATCTGCGGCTGAGCGACAAACCCGTCGACCTGGTGCGCGAGGGTGTCGACCTGGCCCTGCGTGGCCGCGCCCAGCTCGAAGACTCGTCGCTCGTCGCGGTTCCGCTCATGACGATTGCACGAATGGTCTGCGCATCCCCTTCGTACTGGGAGCGCCACGGCAAGCCCATACATCCGTCAGCCCTGAAGCAGCACGACTGCCTGTCCTATGTGCTGGGCAGCGACGCCTCGCGCTGGGAGTTCGACGGTGCAGATGGCCGCCACAGCATCGATGTGCGCGGTCGCCTGCGTTCTGACAACAGCCTGCTGCTGATCGACGCCATGCGCAACGGGCTTGGCGTGGGCCTGTTGCCCGAGCCGATGGTGCGTCGCGCGCTGGCCGCGGGTGAACTCGAGCCCGCCCTCGGTGACTTCCGTGCCGAACCGAGAACCCTGTACGCGGTCTACCCCAGTCGCGACCACCTGCCCGAGCGCGTGCGCGCCCTGGTGCGATTTCTCAAGGAGCGCTTGCCTTCGCCGCTGGCAAATTAGAGGGCACGCGTTGCCTGCGTGACAACAGAGAACTCGTGTCTGCCGGCTATCTGGCGACACTGCAGTTGCCGATCATTTGGACTCCGTCCACTTTGATCGCTATCGCATCATGAAGCAATTGATCCTCTCCGCCATCGCGACGGCCACACTGATCGCTGCCAGCAGCGCTGCTGCGACTCCGCCCACGGAGCAGGTGGGTTACAGCCCCTGGGGGCCCGGTGATGAAATCGGCGCGCTGAACAAGATCAGTCCGGCATCGACGCTGGCCGTTCTCAGCCGCATCAACTCGGGCCAGGTCTACGACCTCAGCGTCGAGTATTTCGTCGGCATGCCGAGCTACTACTTCCTGGGCCAGCCGCGTTACCAGATCTGGAACGTGCACACCCCGCAGGGCACGATCGTCGATGACCCTACCGGCCTGGGCAAGGAGAAGAACAGCCTGGTCACCTACTCGGGTTCGGCCATCTCGATGTACGTGCACACCGGGACCCACATCGACGCCTTGTCGCATTTCGGCCTGAACGGCCTGATCTACAACGGCTATCGCACCGACGAACAGTTGGGCGACCGCGGCTGGCGCCGGGCCGGTGTCGAGAAGTACCCACCCATCATTGCCCGGGGTGTGCTTCTCGACGTCGCCAAGTTCAAGGGCGTGGAGGTCCTGCCCGCTGCTTACGGCATCACCGTGGATGACCTGAAGCAGACCGCTGCGGCCCAGGGCGTGACGGTCGAGGACGGAGACGTGGTGATGGTGCGCACCGGCCGCATGAAGTGGTTCCGTGAGGCCGAGAAGTACATGCTCGACACGCCCGGCCTCACGCGCGAGTCGGCCAACCACCTGGCCGATCGGGGTGCCATCGTCATCGGCGTGGACAACATCAGCACCGACGTTGGCCCCTCGAAGGAGGAGAACAACTGGGTGCCCGTCCACAGCTCGATGCTGTCGCAGCGCGGCGTGCCGATCATGCAGAACGTCAACCTGGAGCAGTTGGCTGCCGACCAGATCTACAAGTTCGCGTGGATTGGAGCGCCCCTGAAGCTGCGTGGTGCTGACGGTGCGCCCATGCGGCCGATTGCGCTGCCGATTCGCTGACCTTCACGTCCCACCGCGCCTGAGCATCGAGCCGGCGGCGCGGTGCGGTGACGGTCAGCCACCACTGCAACGTGGGGAGTGGCTGGCCCGTGATGACTACTCGTAGCGCAGCACCGAGGATCGATAGTCGCCGTCCGACAACTCCCCACCGATCACGAGAATTCGCCCGTCGGCCAGGAGGGTAGCCGTGTGCAGCTCGCAGCCCGCGTCAAGGCTGGCAATCCTGCGGGGGCCGGCGCCTGGGACGTACGCCTCCGCTGAGGCGGTGAGCGCGCCCCCTGCGCTCTGCCCACCGAACAGCAAGATGCTTCCATCCGCTGCGCCAACGCTGGCGGCCAAGGAGCGTGCCTCGAGCAGAGCGGTGGCGGAAGTGAAGCGGTCAAGTGCTGGATCGAATTCGAGTACGGTGGACAGTGGCCGCGGCGACGTGTCCTCGTCCGAGGCGCCTTCGCCGCCGAGCAGCCAGACTCGACCGCCTACGAGATGCGACGCATGGTGCGCGCGCACTTGCCAGTCGCCTGGCTGCGCGACGAAGCGTTCAGTTCGTGGATCAAAGGTCTCCGCGAAGGTGTAGCGAGTGGTGGCAGCGTAGCCCCCGTCACGAGCACCCGACCGTCGGGCAGCAGGCTCATCGCATGGCCGGCGCGACCCATGTGCATCGATGCTGCCAGGCGACGGAAGGCCCTTGTCGATGGATCCCACACCTCGCTGGATGCGCTGATACCCCATGGCGCCGCCTCTCCGCTGGACTGCCCCCCAGTCACGAGCACGCGACCGTCACCGAGCTGGACGGCGGCGTGGTGGACCCGCGCCACCGACATCCTGTCGGCCGCCATGCTGATTCCTGACAGGAGGTCGACCTGCTCGGCGGCGCGTGAGCTGCCTGACGAGACCATCCCGCCAAAGACCAGGACTCCGCCATCCCGCAGCGGCGTCGCCAGGTGCATTGCGCGGCCGACAGCCAGGGTGCCAATGCGTTGCACCCCGCCCGTGGCTGTATCCATCCGGTCGATGGAATCGGACAGAAGACCCAGACCTCGCGATCCCCCTGTCACGACCACGGTGCCGTCGGGTGCAGGCGATGTGCTGTGTTGTGAAGCAACGAAGCGGCTCGGGAGCACGGTGAAGCGACGGGTGCTTGCTGGTGGTGGGACAACACCAGAGCCTCCGCCGCAGGCCGCGATCAACGTCAGAACCCCGCTGCCGAGAAGAAGGCGTCGCCGCGCAAGTGCCGTGAAGGCCGTTGGGTTCGTCTGAGGGAAATGGCTTCCACCTGCGGTCCGGCGCCGGGCCCCCCAAGCACCGCGATCACGCATTGGCACTGGCGGCCTCGTTCTGCAGTCTCACAGCAGTCCGACCGAGCAAGAGCGCCTGCGTCAGGGCCGCGACGTGCGCGCCCTGAAAGTGCGCGCCCGCGATCTCGTTGGCTGATACGGCGCGTGCGCCGTCGCCCCCAGCGAGCGCCGTAGCGCCGTAGGGTGTGCCACCGGTGATCTCGTCCATGCGGGTCAGGCCCTCGAACGTGTACGGCAGACCGACGATCACCATTCCATGGTGGAGCAGGGTCGTATGGAAGCTGGTGATCGTGGTCTCCTGCCCGCCGTGCTGCGTGCCGGTGACCGCGAACACACTCCCGACCTTGCCGATGAGCGCGCCGCGCGCCCAGAGCCCGCCTGTGCGGTCGAGAAAGTTGCGCATCTGCGCGGCCATGTTGCCGAAGCGTGTGGGCGTGCCGAAGACGATGGCGTCGTACTTCGCCAGGTCTTCCGGGTCAGCCATCGGCGCCGGCTGGTCGAGCTTGTAGCCGCTGCTGCGCGCGACCACGTCGGGCACCAACTCGGGGACACGCCTCAAGTCTGCTTGGACGCCGGGTACAGACCTCGCGCCAGCGGCAACGGCTTGGGCCATGGTCTCGACATGGCCCCAGCTGGAGTAGTAGAGGACAAGAACTCGGGTGTTCATGGACAGGTCTCCTGGGTTCGATGGGTTCAATGGGTTCAATGGACTCAAAAGAAGCCCGGCAGGTCGAAGCTCAACATTTCGCAGGAGGTGATGGCTTCCAGGGTCAGCGCCCGGGCTGCGTCGCGTTGAACGAGTGCATCACCGGCGTGCAGTCGGCAGCCCGCCACGGTCAGCGAGCCGCTCATCAAATGCAGGTATCGGCTGGCTCCAGACACTGCGGGCAGCCTCAGGGCACCGTCGGTGTCGGCGCTGCCCCAAGCCACGGTGGCATCCACATCGATGGCCGCACCGCCCGCGCCCAGGCCGGACGCGAGAACAACCCACTCTCCGCTGCTTGGCGGTGCGAGCCGCAAGGTGTGGACGTGTGGGGCCAGCTTGCCAGTCCGAGGCGCGAGCCAGATCTGGAAGTGGTGGTCAACCTCGTCCAACGATGCGTTCTTCTGACTGTGGCGGATGCCCCGGCCGGCACGCATGACATGCAGTTCACCCGGTGCGACGATGGCATGCCCACCCAAGTTGTCGCGGTGCTCGATCCGACCGCTACGCGGCAGCATCAGGATCTCGAGGTCGGTGTGCGGGTGCATCGGGAAGCCGGTGCCGGGCTGCACCCGGTCTTCGTTGATCGCCAGCAGCGGGCCGAACCTCTGCCAGGTGGGGTCGTGCCATGCGCCGAACGCGAAGCTGAAGCGCGCGTCCAGCCACTCGTTGGTGAACCGGCCACGATCTGCATCGCGCCTGATTTCGAAGGGAGCGGTGCTCATCCTGGCTCCCTCAGCGGCTCACCGAACCCGGCAGCCGGGCGGCTGTGCTTTTCATCAACCACAGCGCTGCGCTGATCAATGCCAGTGCCGGTAAGGTGGTCCAGGGCAAGCGCTCACCAAATGCCGCGGTGCCGATGGCCACGCCCGTAGCCATCACGACGTAGCCCATGAAGCTGAAGGTCACTGGCTCGGCGCGTTGCTGCAGCAGGAAGTAGAGGATGTAGCCTGCCACCAGCGCCAGAGCCTGCAGCGTCAGCCATGCAAGGGCCGACGCCGCCAGTGGCACACCCATTCCACCCGTGAACAAGCCAAAGACCGCAAGCATCACCGACGACGACAACAGAGTGATACCCGACAACCACTCAGCGGCCAAGCCTCGCGGCAGTCGCAGCGACCGGTAGACATTGGCGGCGGCAATGACAGCCGGTATGGCCACAACCAGCCACAGGGCGCCAAGGTTGTCGGTCATGCTCATCGTGCCGCGACCGACCACGAAGAGCACCGCGCCGCTCAGGCCGATGGCGACCCCGCCGACACGACGTTTCAGCGGCCGCTCGATGCCGATCAGCAGGGTGATGGCCAGCGTGAACACCGGCGGCAGCGTGAACGCAAGCGCAGTGAATCCGGCGCCGGCCTCGGCAGAAAGCCAGTAGGCCGCCGACATGGGCAGCGCGTGACCAAAGAGGCCGGCAACGCCACCGAAGCGCAGATCGGCCATCGTCAGGCGAGCCGATCCGTGGCGCAGGCGGCCCAGCGCGATCAGGACGAGTCCCGCTGCAACAGTGGGCCAGAAGGCGAACGCCAGTGCGCTGACCTGCTCTTCCGCCGCGGCCTTGGCCAGGGGCATGCCGAGGCCCAGGAAGACGCCCGTGCCGACAAGCACGGGCCAGATGGAAGGTTTCATTCTGAGGTGATCTCGATCCGTTGAAGGTCGAGGTCACTTTAGGCAGCGAGCCCCTTTGCAGATAGCCCAGGTGGCGCACTTGATCGTTCGCGGGGCACGATCAATGCGACGCCTTGCCTGTCACTCAGGGGGAGGTGCGATATCCCGCATGGCCTGCGCACGGCCGTGATCGCCGCTCGCCTGAAGCCTGCGGATTGCACCTTCGCGATCGGGCTGCTAACCCGGGACAGCCAGGTCACCGGGACGACGCGCACCTACGCCGGCATCGAGGCCTTCAACGCCGGAGCGGGGCTGGCCCGCATCCACGGCGGCATGCACTTCAGGCCTGCCGTCGTGGCCGGCGAAGAGCTCGGCCGCCGCGTGGGGCAGTGGGCGACGCAACGCCACTTCCAGCGCCAGGAGTGACCGCTGCTGACCCGCCCATGGCCACCAGGACGGCGTGGCCGCGGTTCAGGCCCGGCCCGGGGGGGGCGACACTTCGCCTGGCCTGCGAGGGTTCCCGGCGCGTCGCCGTACCCACTTGATGCCTTCGAACCACATCACGCTCAGCAGGCCCAGTCCGCAGGCCGCGGCCAGTTCGTGGGCGGGCAGGGGGGCGAACTGCAGCGCGTCGACGGCCCAGGGGAGGTAGAGCGCGGCCAGCAGCAGCACGAACGCCCCGCCCACCACCCCCCACAGGGTCCGGTTCGGTGTGCGCAGGGTCGCCCACAGCGGGCGGGTGGCCGAGCGGTTGGACAGGATCAGCGCCAGGTTGCCCACCACCAGCGTGGCGAAGGCGAACGCCCGTGCCTCGGGCTCCGGGATGCGCGGACTCGCCCAGGCAAAGGCGGCCAGCACGACGGCCAGCACCCCCAGCCCCTGCACCAGGGCCAGCCACAGCGTGGTGCCGCCGAACAGCGGCGCGGCGGCGTCGCGCGGCGGACGCTGCATCACGTCGCTTTCGGCCGGCTCGTTCTCGAACGCGACCGAGCAGGCGGGGTCGATGATGAGTTCGAGCAAGGCGATGTGCATCGGGTACAGCAGGGCCGGCCAGCCGAACAGCACGGGCAGCATCGCCATGCCCGCAATCGGCACGTGCACGGCCAGGATGTACGACATGGCCTTGCGCAGGTTGTCGAAGATGCGCCGTCCCAGGCGCACGGCCGCCACGATGGCAGCGAAGTCGTCGTCGACCAGCACCAGCGACGCCGACTCGCGCGCCACGTCCGTGCCGCGACCGCCCATGGCCACGCCCACGTGCGCCGCGCGCAGCGCGGGGGCGTCGTTCACGCCATCGCCCGTCATCGCCACGATGTCGCCGCGGGCCTTGAGGGCCTGCACGATGCGCAGCTTCTGCTCGGGCGCGATGCGGGCGCAGACGCTGACGGTGGCCATGCGCTCGCGCAGCGCCTCGTCGCTCAGCGTCGCGATCTCGTCGCCCGCGAGCACGTCGCCGTCGCGTTCGCCCAGGCCCGCCTGGTGCGCGATGGCCCGTGCCGTGGCCGGGTAGTCGCCGGTGATCATCACCACCCGGATGCCGGCGGCCCGGCACTCGGCCACGGCGGCGGGCACCTCGGCACGAACCGGGTCGGCCAGACCGAGCAGCCCGATGAACCCGAAGTCGAAGTCGTGTTCGCTGGCCGGCCAGTCGGTTCCTGCGAACGACCCCCGCGCCACCGCCAGCACGCGCAGGCCTTCGGCCGCCAGGTCGTCGACCACCTGGGCGATCCGGGCCCTTTGGGCATCGTCCAGGTGGCACAGGTCCATCACCGCTTCCGGCGCGCCCTTGGCGGCCACGGTCCGGGCACCGTCGCCAGCCGCCGCCCACACGTGCGACATGGCGCGCAGCGCCGGGCTGAGCGCGTAGGTCTGCACCAGCCGCCAGTCGCGGTGCAGGTGTTCGGTGTCGGCGAGGAAACGCTCGCCGAGTTGATGGAAGGCCTTCTCCATCGGATCGAAGGGGTCGACCACGCTCGCCAGGATCGCCACTTCCACCAGCGCATGGAAGGCCTCGGGCAGCGGGCCGTCGGTCTGCGTGTCCAGCGCCAGGCGGTCCTGGAGATCGACACCCCCGCTGGCCAGGTGCGTCACCGTCATGCGGTTCTCGGTCAGCGTGCCGGTCTTGTCGCTGCACAGCACCGTGGTGGCGCCCAGGGTCTCGATGGCGTTGATGCGCCGGGTGAGCACCCCCTGCTTCGACAGCCGGCGCGCCCCGAGCGCCGGGAACACCGTCAACACCACCGGGTACTCCTCGGGCAGCATGGCCATCGCCAGCGCGATGCCGGCGAGCAGGGCCTGCAGCCAGTCGCCCTTCATCCACCCATGCACCAGCACCAGCGCCAGGCTGAGCACCAGCGCCAGCAGGGCCAGGTTGCGCACCAGCCTGGCGGTCTGCTTCTGCAGGGGCGAACGCTCGCTGTCCACCGTGCCCAGGGCCTGGCCGATGCGCCCGATCTCGCTGTGTTCGCCGGTGGCCGTGACGCGCGCGAGCGCGTGCCCCTGCACGATCAGCGTGCCGGCATAGACCGTCGGCAGATCGTCGCCCCCAGCGGCCGCCCGGAGACTCTCGGCCGGCGTCATGGCGGCGGCCAGTTCGTCGGCGTGCGCGACCCGCTTGCCGACCGGGACCGCCTCGCCGGTCAGCAGCGATTCGTCGGCCGTGACGCCGTCGGCCGAGACCAGCAGGGCATCGGCCGGCACGCGGTCGCCTTCGCTCAGCTTCAGCAGGTCGCCGCGCACGACGTCGCGCCCGGCGATGCGCTGGGCCTGGCCGTCACGGATGACCAGTGCACGCGGGCTGGTGAGGTCGCGCAGGGCTTCGATGGCGCGCTCGGTCTTGCCTTCCTGGTACAGCGTGAGCGCGACGGTCACGAGCACGAAGCCGAAGAGCGTCAGGCCTTCCTGCAGGTCACCGAGCACCAGGTACAGCGTGGCCGCAGCGAGCAGCAGCAGGAACATCGGTTCGCGCACGGTCTCGAAGGCGATCGACGACAGCGAGCGGCGATGGCCGCCGGGCAGCGCGTTGGGGCCGTGCTCGGCCAGGCGCTGCGCCGCCTGGGCGGCGGACAGGCCCGCGTCCTGCCCGCCGCCCAGGGCGGTCAGCGGGATGGCGGACGCCTTGCCCGGCCCGGCCCGTTCAGTCAGGTTCTCCGCCATGTCCAGGCCAGATCGGCCGCCCTCATGCGTGGGTCCATCGTACGACCAGCTTGCCGAAGTCCCGGGCCTGAAGCAAGTCGATGAGCGCTGCGCCCGAATCCGGCGGGTCGCTGCTCGGACCATGGTAGTCACCGCGCGGCGCCCGGTCCGTTCGGCAGGCAACGAAACCGGGGCCGCGGCGCTAGCCGAAGTCCAGGCGCTTTGCCGCCGGGTGTACGCCAGCGAACAGACCCGGACGGCTCCGGCGGGCACGCTTCGCTTTCAAGATCCTGCAGGCCTCGGCGGCCAGGCGCGCCCCCTCCATGCCCGCAGGAACGATCCTTCCCAGGAGTCCCTCCCATGCTTTTCGACAAGTTCTCCGCGCGTTCGCTGCAACTCGCCAACCGCATCGTGATGGCGCCGCTGACACGCAGCCGGGCCACGCCCGAGCACACGCCGACGGCACTGATGGCCACCTACTACGGCCAGCGTGCGACCGCCGGCCTGATCATCACCGAGGGCACCTCGCCCAGCCCCAACGGCCTGGGCTACCCGCGCATCCCCGGGCTGTACGACACGGCCCAGGCCGACGCCTGGAAGGCCACCACGACGGCGGTGCACGGGCAGGGCGGCAAGATCTTCGTGCAGTTCATGCACTGCGGCCGGGTGGCGCATGTCGCCAACCTGCCGGCCGGCGCCGAAGTGCTGGGCCCTGGCAGCGACGTGTGCCCGGGCGAGATGTACACCGACACGCAGGGCATGCAGCCGCACAGCCCGCCGCGCGCGATGACCAACGACGACCTCGAACACGTCGTCGAGGAGCACGTGGCCGCCGCGAAGCTGGCGATGGACGCGGGCTTCGACGGCGTCGAGCTGCACGGTGCCAACGGCTACCTGATCGAGCAGTTCCTCAACCCCGTCGTCAACCAGCGCACCGACGGCTACGGCGGCAGCGACGAACGCCGCAACCGCCTGGCGCTGGAGATCGCGCGCGCCACGATCGCCGCCATCGGCCGCGACCGGGTGGGCATGCGGCTGTCGCCCTACGGCGTGTTCAACGGCACCGGTGCCTTCCCCGAGGTGCAGGCGCAGTACCTGATGCTGGTCCGCTCCTTGTCGGCGCTGGGCCTGCTGTACGTGCACCTGGTCGACCACTCGTCGATGGGCGCGCCGCCGGTGCCGGCCGATTTCAAGCTCCAGCTGCGCGCCGGCTTCGACGGCCTCTTCATCGTGTCCGGGGGCTTCGACCACGCCAGTGCCGAACAGGCCTTGCTCGACAAGAGAGGGGACCTCGTCGCCTTCGGGCGCCCGTTGCTGGCCAATCCCGACCTGGTCGAGCGCATGCGCCAGGACGCCCCGCTCAATGCCCCGGACGAAGCCACCTTCTATACGCCAGGCGCCAAGGGCTACACGGACTATCCCGCCCTGGCAGCCTGATCCACGCACCAGCCCAGGAACAGGTCCGCAACCCCCAGCAGAGCACGCCATGGACGGGAGCGGGCCCCGCGGGCAGATCGAAGGTGGCACCAGAGGTCTCAGGCGATGACATCCATCGTGCACAGCGTGGCGTACCGGGAGGGCCGGGATCTCGGCGAGGTCTCGCTCGACCAGATCAGCGAGGTCCTCCAGCAGCCCGACACCTTCGTCTGGCTGGGCCTGCACGAACCGGACGACGTGCTGCTGCTCAAGATCCAGGCCGAGTTCGGCCTGCACGAGCTGGCCGTCGAAGACGCCCACCATGCCCACCAGAGACCCAAGATCGAGGCCTACAGCAATTCGCTGTTCATCGTGCTGAAGACGGCCCAGCTGGAAGGGGGTGCGGTGGTCTATGGCGAGACGCACCTCTTCGTCGGCGCCAACTTCCTGGTCTCGGTGCGGCACGGCGCGTCGTCGAGCTACGCGCAGGTCCTGCAGCGATGCAACGTCGGCACCAAGGGTCTGCGCAAGGGGCCCGGATTCGCGCTGTACGCGCTGCTGGACTTCGTGGCCGACAACTACCAACCCATCGTGGCGCAGTTCGAACAGGACTTCGAAGCCATCGAGACCGACATCTTCAAGGACC
>LNFM01027006.1_pt1 | contig 23192 bp, 21 predicted proteins | sample 596031 | NCBI WGS metagenome assembly LNFM01 (sample SAMN04254537, study PRJNA301005) | activated carbon metagenome | isolation source: dual media filters at the Ann Arbor, Michigan drinking water treatment plant | place: USA: Ann Arbor | reverse complement strand
TCTTACTCCCCATTCGCCTGCTAATTAGGAAAATAACCCTATTTTTAAGGGCTAAAATCATTCCCCTTTTATGAAAAAATATGCGATTTACTGGCTGGCATTGGCTGTTGTGGTAATAACCGGGTGTCAGAAAGAAGTGAGTTTTGAACTTGGTGGCATTCCTGCAGAAGGCACTCTTCAAAGCGAGGTATCAGGAGATTGTTTGCCTAAAACGGTAAATGGAGTTTATGAGGAAGGGGTTGCATTGGCACCAAACACAAATACAATTACGGTAGATATTAATGTTACCAAAACCGGTACTTATACCATTACTACAGATACAGTAAACGGCTATTTTTTTAGAGGTACAGGCCGCTTTACCACTATTGGAGTAAATACAGTAATACTCCAAAGCCAGGGAACACCTTTTGCACAAGGCATTAATAATTTTGTAGTTAAATTTTTGGATGAAGTGTGTGATGTACAAGTTCAGGTATTACCTGCTGGAGCTGGTGGTCCTGCTGTATTTACCTTGGTAAATGGTGGTACACCTGCTAATTGTGCTACTGCTGTAGTAAATGGCACCTATGTTCAAAATGCTGCAGTTAATTCTTCTAATAGTGTGGATGTTACCGTAAGTGTAACTACAATTGGAACGTATACAATAACTGCAACAGGTGGCGGTCTTACTTTTACAAGAACAGCAGCGTTTACTACCACTGGCAATCAAACAATCAGGTTGAATGCTTCCGGAACAGCAGCTACTGCTGGCGCAAATACAATCACCTTTGCAGCACCTTTTGCTTCATGCAGTTTTACAGTAAATGTAACCGCACCCGCTGCTTTTACCATTAATTGCGCAGGGGCAACGGTAAATGGAATCTACCAGATAGGAACTGCTTTAAATCCGGCAACCAATACCGTAGTTCTTCCAATAACAGTTACATCAGCCGGAGCTTATTCTATTACTACTACTATCAATGGTATGACTTTTTCGGGTTCAGGTTCAGTAGTATTAACTCCAACACCTACAGCTTCTATTACGCTTACAGGAACTGGTACACCAAGTGGAACTGCGGGCACAGTTGCAGTACCAGTTACATTTGGTGCATCTAATTGCTCATTTGATGTTCCGGTAGTTGCCGGAGCAATAGTTGATTGGCAATTTACTGAAGGGGCATCGAGTCTTCAGGGAGCTTTTACTAATGGAGATCTTCAGGTGATTAGTGTACCCCCCTTAAGTTTGACATCCTTTACATACCGAGGAACTACTGCGTCAGGACAGAATATTGTTATGATATTGGCAGATTTGGCAGGGGGGATAACTAATGGCGAAACTTATGGTACAACTTCAACTACCACAAACAATGTTGGGTTTTTAGTGTCCGATATATCTGGTGTAATTTACGAAGCTAATGCCAGTATTGCAGGACTTACATTTAGAGTCACAGTGTCTAGTCATAACACAACAACTAAAACAATAACGGGAACTTTTAATGGCACGGTGAAAGATGGGGCGGGCAACACAAAAACTATTACCGCAGGATCATTTACAGGTACCTATCCATAACATTTACAAATTAATAATAGGCCATCAATATAATATTGATGGCCTATTATTAAAACCCTTTCTTCTTCGATTCCAGCGGCGGCAACTTATAATTATCCAATACACTTTTCTCTTTGATCATCTTTTCTATGTCTTCTATTTTACGGGGAGAAAAGTGGGATAGTAGCTCATACCCGTTTTCAGTAATTAATAGATCATCTTCGATTCGAACAGCAATGCTCCACCATTTTTTATCGCAATCACTTCCTTGTGGAATATAGATGCCCGGCTCAATAGTGATGACCATATCTTTTTTCAACGTACTGTAATTACCCCTGTCGTGTACATCCAAACCAATATGATGGCCTAAGCCGTGAGGATAGTATTTACCTACCTCCATTTTATTTTTGATGATGCCGAGTTTTAGTAAACCTTCTGCAATTACATCTTTGGCCGCCTTGCTTGCATCAGACCATTTAGAACCATTCTTTAATGTTTTAAAAGCTGCTTCCTGCGCATCATATACTATCTGGTAAATAGATTTTTCTTCTTCCGAAAATTTTCCATCTACTGGAACTGTTCTAGTTACATCAGCCGTATACCCATGATATTCTGCACCAACATCCATCAGCAACATACTATTGCCCACTTTTGTTTTGGTGTTTTCCATGTAGTGAAGAATACAGCCATTTTCTCCTGAACCAATGATAGAGCCGTAGCCAACACTTTCGGCACCTTGTTTTTTATGAACAAACTCATGCAATCCTTGTATCTCTAGTTCCGACATATTAGGATGCACTGTTTTCATCACTTCATTTTGACCCTGGCAGGATATTTCAACTGCTTTGCGGAGTAAGTCAATTTCTTCAGGTGTCTTAATTTCCCGCAGGTCGGCTGTTAGCTGAGTGAAAAGCGTTTTGTCAAACCGGGTTAGATCTTTCATCACTTCTGGCTGGGTCATTTTTTCTTTTAACTGTTTTATCAAATCAAATAGATCTGCATTATCAAATCCATCCGGAACATCTTCAGGAAACCGGTCAACTATTATCTTGGAATACTTTGAAAAGTCGATAGCAAAGCTTTTAAAATCGCTGGCATTGTAAACAGTTTTTATACCTGACCTGTCTTTTGCACCATCAATGCCTAATCTTCGTCCTGTCCATTGTTCTGCTTTGGCATTTCGTTTTTGTATAAATAATAATTCATTATATGCATTGCCCAAAGAGTCTTTTTGATCTTCTTTAAAAATTATTAGTAATGAATGTGGTTCTTTATACCCGCTGAAATAATACATATCGGGATTTGCATGATACAGATATTCCACATCGTTTGAATAGGTGCGGGTTGGAAAAGCAAAAAATACCATCACTGAATTGTCAGGCATTGAATTTCGCAAAGCAGCACGGCGGCCCGTATGGAAATCTTTGGTGAGATAGTCTTTTGGTAAATTATCTTCCGTGTCATCGGGAGCAGGTTGTGCCATCAGGTTAAGAAACAGTAAACTGGCAATTGCAAAGCCGATAAAGTACTTCTGAAATTTAAACATAAAAATGGTGATTGAGGAACCTAAAATAGTTCAATTCAATCACCATTAAAACTAATTTACATGAACGGGTCACTACGCATTAGTCGTCGTCTTCATCTTCTTCATAATAGGCATCCTCGTTGGCTTTATAATGCGTTTCCCATGCTTTCACTGCGTCATCGCTAAGACATTCGATGATGTCGTGCAGGGCATCTTTTTTTAGTTTCCATTCTGTTTCCATCGGGTCATCATAACGCTGAATGAACAGGCAATGATCGGTTTCCACTGCTACTTTAATAAGAGTAACCGGAGATTCTTCTTTCACCTTCACCAGGTAATAACAATCCTTTTCCAACAAGTCGTACGAGTACATATCACCTCCCTTTTTATGATTCACAATACTTTTATCAGCTTTTAAACTCAGAACTTAATGGGCACTTCACACAGCTGGAGTTGTAAGAATTTGATGGGTTAGAAGCAGAATTCAAAATTAGGGATTTGTAAAATCAGAGGCGTATGAAATTTATATAAAATGCAGTATTTGTGATTTTAATAATGTTTTATTTAGTTGATAACAAGCGAATTGAATGCTTTTATTAAAATTGTAATTTTAGTAAATTTGGACTGGATAAATTGACTCAGTTTTTGGAAAAACCTTCATTTTTTCTTTATTCCGTTATATAAAAATACCTCCAGCAATCCGGCTTATCGGGCAACAGGAGGTATCATTTCGTAAAGTTAGATTAGCTGAAAAGGCACTTACGTTTACATTCTTTTTTCTCGGTTTTCTTTTCAGTCTGCACTTTTTTGTTGCTTTTCGTAAAGCTGGCAAACGCTACTGCTGTAATACCAGCTAACAATACAAAAACTACCAGGATTCTTTTCATAGCTGAAATTTTAGAAAGAGAAGGTACAACGATTTTTAATCATATTAATCAGCTTTTGATGAATGGTGGAAATAAAAGGATAAAAGTGAATTACAATTTAGAATCGGATGTCAATTTTCCAGAGTGGTTCGATGCTACCTGGATGACTCACATATAAATTCTTGACCAGGCACTCAATTACTAAAGGTTAAAAGATTGCCCGATTTTGTAATGCCTGAAAACGTTATAATTTAAATCCTTGCGGGCCGGGCTTTTTGTTGACTTCTGCCATTAGAACAGTTTGTTTTATTCTGGCTGCTCTTGTTTCTGGTCTTTTGGCACTATCAATCCATGATAAGAATTGCTTGCGAATACTAAGGGAGAAATTTTGAAAATTTTCTTTTGCTTTTTTATTGTTTGTAAAAGTCTTATTCAAATCATCTGGCAATTGATTATTCGCTGCTGCCTCATCACTGGCGGTTAAAGTATCCCAACTGCCATTTTGTTTTGCTACACTAATACTTGCCAACCCTGCTGGCATCATCTTTTTGTTTTTGATAAGTTGCTCTACTCTTGTTTTATTTAATTTACTCCATACACTTTTTGGTTTACGGGGGGTGAATTTCAGCGCAGACTTTTCAGTATCTAATTTTCGGGGCAGGCTATCGATCCAGCCAAAACAAAGAGCTTCTTCCACAGCTTCATCATAACTCACTCTTGGTTTGCCTGTTTCCTTTTTAAAATACACAAACCATACTCCGGGTGATGTGGTATGATTTTTTGCTAACCAATCTCTCCATTGCTTCCGGTTTTTTGGATGAGTAGATTTATAATCCGGTGTTGCCATAGTTAAATGTACTGATTGCCATTACAAATAAAAAAACCCGGAATATAAATCCCGGGCTGGTATATACTGAAGGGAAGGATTAGCTGTTAAAAACCAAGGCCAACTGCAAAGCCTCTTGTTGCATTAGGAAAGGCAGATAATTGTGTTGCTACACCTGTTGTCAGGTTAATTGTATAAATTCTTGTTGTGCCGCCAACAGTCAATAATGCATAAGCCTTGTTGGTTGTACCACCAATATCAAATCCATTTTCTGCCGTCACATCAATTCCGAGGCTACCGGTTTCTACCAGTGTTCCGTTGTTGGGCGGAATTTGAGAATATAATTTATCAGTAGCATGGTCAATATCAAAAAGTACAGTGGTAGTAGCACCTGCAAAATTATTAGTGTAGGCTGCTGCGGATACCATTGGTGTACCTGGATTTAAATTACCATCCGCCAAAACCAATGTTTCTGTCCGGTATTACTTACTACCCGTATCCTGTCAACAGTAGGGTTGAAATCGAACCCAAATGAAGTGCCTGATAATGGAGTAAGGAAAGGAACCAGGCCAACTGCTGTGGCTGCACCAGATGACATATTGATCGCATATAAACGGCTAGTGCTGCCTAATGCAAAGAGTTGGCCAGTAGCAGGACGCATATCAATACCTAAAATATTTTCACCCGCCTGTAAACCAGTAATGGTTTTGCTAACCGGTGTGCCGGGATTATTAAAATTAAAGATCTGCAGATTATTTGCATTATCTACTGCATAAGCAACCGGTGCTGTAGGTATTGCTAAACCGATGATTGGCGTAGCAAAGTTTCCAATATTTGTTGCCTTTCCGTTAGTTAGATCAATTTGTAATAAAACTGAATTGGCACCAATTGTTACGTTAGCTAAAGCTACCATGTTGTCAGGCGAAATATCAAAGCCACCATCATTAGCAGTGGCAGCGGTAATACTTAAAGAACCTACTTCAACCAATGTTCCATTATTAGGAGGATCTTGTTTGTACAATTTATTAGCAGCAACATCAATATCAAATAGTGTTGTTGTTGAAGCACCAGCTACACTATTGGTATAAGCTGCGGATGCAATGGTTGGAGTGCCCGGATTTAATGAACCGTCTGTCATAGCTACTGTTCCTGTTTCCGGATTCAATCGTAAATTTTGACCGGAAGAAGTAACCAACCTGATACGGTCAACGGTAGGGTTAAAATCAAAACCAACTAAAGATCCATTGATAGCTGGGGTAAAGGATGCTGTACCTAATGCAGTAGCAGCACCATTTTCATAGTTAATAATATATAAGCGACTGCTGTTTCCCAAACCATATAACTGGCCGGTAGCAGGACGAAAATCAATAGCAATTATTTTTTCACCACCTGTTAGCCCCGTGATACCAGTTGTTGATATAACTGTTTCAGCGGCATTGGCATTGTACTTTACTAACTGGTTAGCATTGGATAGGCCATAGAAAACCATATCTGGTTTTACAACCGGGGGTTCCATGTTGTCATCATTTTTATCGCAACTGCTAAAAAAGCAGAGAGTGGCTATTAAGAGGGTTGAAAAAATCGCATTTACTTGTTTTAGCATAAAGTTTAATTTAGGATTCAAAGTTTGATGTACGATGAAACAGGAAGTAGCGATTGACGGGGAGTTTTTTTCTGCACTAACTTCTTTTCCACAATGGTTAATAACTCCAAACAAGCCTGAAACCCGAATGGAGGGTTGGTTTTGTTATATTTGCCCAAACCCACCCAATGCCTCCCGATTGGGAGGTTTTTTGTGGGCTTAAGCCGAGAATCTCACATTATAGAATTTGTGCAGATTATAGTGAGATTTGCAAAATGCTCATCAATATTATTGATGTACATGTGTGCGACGTCCGCCCGGTCTTGTCATTCGTACGGGCAAGGGACGATGAGTAGGGAAACGAACGATGATAAAATAATATTTCTGAAAACGAAGCGATAAATGGCAAAAGAAAAAGAAGCAAACGACTTATTTAGTTACGACGAAGACAGTATAAAATCCCTCGACTGGAAAGAGCATATCCGGTTGAGGCCGGGTATGTATATTGGAAAGCTCGGTGATGGTTCATCACCTGATGATGGTATTTATGTATTGGTGAAAGAGGTGATGGATAATTGTATTGATGAATACACCATGGGACATGGTAAAACCGTGGAGTTGACGATTGATGGCAAAACGGTAACTGTTCGGGATTTTGGCAGAGGTATTCCGCTAGGAAAAGTGGTGGATGTGGTAAGTAAAATAAATACTGGTGCCAAATACGATAGCAAGGCTTTTCAAAAATCAGTTGGTTTGAATGGTGTGGGTACAAAAGCGGTGAATGCATTGAGCCATCATTTTAAAGTAACTGCTATAAGAGAAGGAAAAGAAAAGACCGCTGAATTTGAAAGAGGATTTTTAATTAAAGAACATAAAGAAGCAAAGACCACAGAACAAAATGGTACACTGGTAACTTTTGTACCGGATGAAACTATTTTTAAGAATTTTAAATTTCATCCTGAATTTTTAGAAAATCAGATATGGAATTATTGTTTTTTGAATGCGGGGTTGAAAATTATTTTTAATGGTAAAAGTTTTATCAGTAAAAATGGTTTGCTGGATCTGTTGCTACCCGATCATTCACCTGAGTGGTGATGATATTGAGATGGCCATTTCTCATACCAACGAATACGGAGAAGATATTTACAGTTTTGTAAATGGGCAGCATACTACACAAGGTGGTACACACCAGCAGGCTTTTCGGGAGGCATATGTAAAAACGATACGGGATTTCTTTAAGAAAGATTATGATGCATCCGATATACGAACGGGTATTGTTGCCGCTGTATCAGTGAGAGTTGTTGAGCCAGTATTTGAGTCGCAGACGAAAACAAAATTGGGTTCTGTAAATATTGAGCCGGAAGGACAAAGTATGCGGCAGTTCATGATGGATTTTTTGGGTAAGGAGTTGGATAATTACCTGCACAAGAATCCAACTGTAGCAGAAGGTTTAAAAAAACGAATTGAGCAAAGTGAAAGAGAAAGAAAAGAGCTGGCAGGCATAAAAAAATTAGCCAACGAAAGAGCAAAGAAGGCAAATCTGCATAATAAGAAATTGAGAGATTGTCGTTTTCATTTGGATGATGATGCCCCATCAAAAGGAAAAGAAGAATTTGTAGTGAAGCAAAATGAGACGACTATTTTTATTACGGAAGGAGATAGTGCCAGCGGTTCTATTACCAAAGCCAGAAATGTCGAAACACAAGCAGTTTTTAGTTTGAGGGGTAAGCCGTTGAACTGTTTTGGATTGACCAAGAAAGTGGTATATGAAAATGAAGAGTTTAATTTATTACAGCATGCCTTGAATATTGAAGAAGGATTAGAAGGTCTTCGTTTTAATAATGTAGTTATTGCTACGGATGCTGATGTGGATGGAATGCATATACGTTTATTATTGATGACATTCTTTTTGCAATTCTTTCCTGATCTGGTAAAGCATGAAAAAGTGTATGTTTTGGAAACGCCATTGTTCAGGGTAAGAAACAAAAAAGATACTATCTATTGTTTTAGCGAACAGGAAAAGCAAGATGCGATGGCCAAACTAGGACCAAAGCCGGAGGTAACCCGTTTTAAAGGATTGGGTGAAATTAGTCCGGATGAGTTTGGGCAGTTTATCGGTAGTGGTATGAGAAAGCAATTAATGAGAGTGGAAGAAGGAGAACATATTCAGCAACTGCTGGAATATTATATGGGAAAGAATACACCAGACAGGCAGGAATTTATTATTCGCTCCAGTGGAGGCTAATTAAAAGAGTGTTCGAATTCCACGCCGATAGAAAAAGATATTTTGACATTCAGGTTTTGAATGCAGAGAAATATGTTATTCCTTTTATTGAAGAACGGTTTCCTATTTCATCGGGAATGAGGGTATTAGAAATTGGGTGCGGTGAAGGGGGCGTACTAAAAGCATTTATTAATAAAGGATGTATAGGGGTAGGAGTAGAGCTAGATGAGCCGAGAATAGTGGATGCACAAAAATTTTTGCCGGAAGATATTGCGGCGGGAAGATTAAAGTTTGTAACAAAAGATATTTATAAAGTTGATACAGATATAGATTTTGACGGACTGTTTGACATCATTGTTTTAAAAGATGTAATTGAACATATACATGACCAGGCAAAGTTAATAGGGTGGATGAAAAATTTTTTGAATCCGAATGGTATTGTATTTTTTGGTTTTCCGCCGTGGTATATGCCGTTTGGCGGGCATCAGCAAATATGTAAGTCAAAAATTTCGAGATTGCCTTACATCCATTTATTGCCTAGGGGAATTTATGCGTGGATTTTGAAAAATAGAAATGAGAATGTGGCGGAGATGATGGAGATAAGAGATACCGGAATCAGTATCGAACGATTTGAAAAAATATGTAAGAAAGAAGGGTATAGTTTTTTTCATCTAAGGCATTATTTACTAAACCCGATCTATGAATGGAAATTTGACTGGAAGCCTAGAAGACAGATAGGAATTATAAAAGCTATTCCATTTGTAAGAAATTTTTTTACGACTTGTGTTTATTATATCATTCAACCTATTAACAATAATTCAAAATGATACATATAGTTTTTAACGAAAGTGAAGTTGACCTGATGAAGCAGGTAATTGAAATGGATGAAACGTTGGCCGGTGATGTATTGCAGATCAAAGACGATTTTGCAGTTGGACCTTTAGCGAATATCGATACAGAGGAAGGATGGCAGGCAAGATTGGAATGGTGGAGAGGATTGATGCAAGGATCCCCGTATGCCGCTGATTTGGTAGGAAGTTTTGATGATAGAGAAACAGTGGCACAGATCAAAGCAAAATTGGATGAGAATCCAGAAGAAGAACTATGGATTTGGATGGGACAAAATCAACATGATGTAACTGGCTATTACTGGTTGATGCCGCATTTTAAAGATTACCAGGGACGAGTGATGGTGTTGTACATGAACAACCTTCCTTTTATTAATGAGAAGGGTCAGATATTTTATCCATCCTGGTTGCATGAAATACAGCCCAAAGAATTTGTAAAAGCAAAAAAATTAGCAAGACCCATTACATTGAGTGAGTTTGAAATTGATCCGGATGAATGGAGAAAGATCGCTGAAGAAAACGCAACGGTAAGAATATTGGAAGGGGGAAAGAAGATTGCTGGTAAAGATGAAAGTTTCTACGATACGGAGATTTTAAAAAACATTACTGGCGAGTGGCAGAAAGCAACCCGGGTTTTAAGCAATACGTTGAACCGTATGAAAGTGAAAACTGGCGATGGTTTTTTAATGTGGCGGATGAAGCAGTTAATAAACAACGGAAAAATTGAAGTAACAGGTGATATGAGCAAAGCATGGAAGGATTTTGATGTAAAGTTGGGAGGGGGAAAGAAGACTGAAGAAATTTCCGCAGAATCTGTTGTAGAAGGCTAAATTTTATAACATGTCGCCCCGCTGGGGCTTGTAGTATGGAAAAGTATTATGGTAGCATGTAAATAGCCGTTAAATGGCATCATGAACGAAGAATTGTTTTACTAGCCACAGAGTGGCGAAATGTAAGTAGTAGGGGTAGCATGAAAAAAATAAATTGGGTGTGAACCCCGTAGGGGCGACATGTTAAAAAAAGCGTATGCAGAATACATATTCGCAATTATATGTTCAGATTGTGTTTGCGGTAAAAGGCCGGGAATGTTTTATTAATGAATCTTTCCGGGAGGAGCTACAGAAATATATTGCGGGTATTATAGATAATAACAAACAAAAGCTATTTGCTATTTACTGTATGCCAGATCATGTTCACATCTTAGTAAGTATGAAACCAGCTTTAGCTATTTCTGATTTTGTAAGGGATATAAAGGCAAGTTCTTCATCTTTTATTAAAGAGAAGAAATGGGTGAATAGTTTATTTAGCTGGCAGGAGGGCTTTGGGGCATTTACCTATCATAAATCACAAGCTAATAATGTGGTTGATTATATTCTTAATCAACCAGAAAATCATAGAAAAAAAACATTCAAAGAAGAATATATAAACTTCTTAAAGGAATATCAAATAGAGTACGACGAAAAATATTTGTTTGAATTTTACGATTAATTACAATGAGCGCAGCAAAGAATAAAATAACAGAAGTAGGAAGCATTGACAGTGGCTTACATGGCCAGTATAAAACATGGTTCTTAGACTATGCGTCCTATGTAATATTGGAAAGAGCAGTACCCGCAATTGAAGATGGATTGAAGCCGGTGCAACGACGTATCCTTCATGCCATGAAGGAAATGGATGATGGTCGTTACAACAAAGTGGCGAACATCATTGGGCAGGCGATGCAATACCATCCACATGGCGATGCGAGTATTGGTGATGCATTGGTAAACATGGGGCAGAAGGATTTGCTGATTGATACGCAAGGAAACTGGGGCGATGTAAGAACCGGGGATGATGCAGCAGCAGCCCGTTATATTGAAGCAAGATTGAGCAAGTTTGCCTTAGAAGTTGCCTTCAATGCAAAAACTACCGAATGGCAATTGAGTTACGATGGCCGAAAGAATGAACCGGTAACATTGCCCATGAAATTCCCGTTGTTGCTGGCACAGGGTGCTGATGGTATTGCGGTGGGACTATCCACCAAAATTCTTCCACATAATTTCTGTGAGATCATTGAAGCAGCTATAAAACATTTAAGAGGAAAACGTTTTGAACTCAATCCTGATTTTCTTACAGGTGGTATGATTGATGTGGCTGATTACAACCAAGGCAAACGAGGTGGCAAGGTGAAAGTAAGAGCACATATAGAAGAAGTAGATAAGAAAACCTTGGCGATTAAAAGTGTTCCCTACGGCGTAACTACTACTCAGTTGATGGAATCAATTGTAAAAGCTAACGACCAGGGAAAAATAAAAATTAAGAAAGTAACAGATAATACAGCGGCGGATGTAGAAATACAAGTTGATCTGGCACCGGGCATTTCTCCTGATATTACAATTGATGCATTGTATAAATTCACGGATTGTGAAATTTCAATTTCTCCAAATGCCTGTGTGATCGTTGACCATAAGCCGCAGTTTATCGGTGTGCAAGAATTATTGAAGCTTTCGGTCGATAAAACCAAAGATCTGCTGGAGCAGGAATTGAAAATAAAACTCAATGAACTACAAGAAAAATGGCATTACACATCATTAGAAAAAATATTCTTCGAGGAAAAAATCTATAAAGAACTAGAGAAGAAACATGAAACCTGGGAAAAAGTGCTGGAAGGGATTGATAAAGCCTTTGTTCCTTTTAAAAAGCAACTGAAAAGAGATATAACAAGAGAAGATATTGTAAAGCTGACAGAAAAACCAGTACGTCGTATTTATAAACTAGACATTGACGAACTGAATGCACAGATAAAAGGCCTGGAAGGAGATATTAAACAGGTAAAACATGATTTAGCAAATCTTGTAGATTTTGCTGTTGATTATTATGAAAATCTGTTAAAAAAATATGGCAAAGGCAGAGAAAGAAAAACAGAGATCAAACAGTTTGAAGTAATTGAAGCGAAGAGTGTGGCAATTGCTAATACCAAATTGTATGTAAACCGTGAAGAAGGATTTATCGGTACAGGATTGAAAAAAGATGAATTGCTGTTTGAATGTTCCGACCTTGATGATATTATCGTTTTTGCAAAACGGGGCATCATGAAAGTGGTAAAAGTATCTGATAAAACATTTATCGGTAAAGACATTTTACATGCTGCCGTTTTCCAGAAGAATGATGAACGTACTACCTACAACATGATCTACTCTGATGGAAAGGGTGGTTTGAGTTATGCTAAACGTTTTAATGTTACAGGGGTAACAAGAGACAAAGAATACGATTTAACAAAAGGTGATGAAAGAAGTAAAGTTCATTACCTGAGTATTAATCCAAATGGCGAAGCTGAAGTAGTGAAGATCGTATTAACTCCCGGAAGCTCTGCCCGCATCAAAGAATTTGATTTTTATTTTGAGGAGATGGCCATCAAAGGCCGCAGCAGTATGGGCAATCAGGTTACAAAGTATCCCATCAAATCGGTGAAGTTTAAAGAAGCCGGAAGAGCAACATTGAGTGGTCGCAAACTCTGGTTTGATGAAAACTTACCTGGGAAGCTTTGAACCAGATGATAGAATATTAGTGTTATACAATGATGGTAATTATGAAGTGACCGACCAGGAAATGACACAGAAGATAGATCCGGATAAAGTATTACATATTGGCAAGTTTGATGCAGAGAAGATAATTACTGCAGTGTATGTGGATGTGGAGAAGAAGCAATACATGGTAAAGCGTTTTAAAATAGAAACCTCCACACAGAAAACGAAATTCTTGTTTATCAAAGAAGGTGATGGTAATTATGTGGAAGCCGTAACATTGGATGAGGAACCAATTTTATTAATGCAACAGGGCAGGGGAGCACAGATACGAAAAGCAAAACTAAAGATTGTAAAAATTGCTGAAGTTACTGGGTATAGAACGGTAGGTTCCAAACTGGCCGATTTTAGTAAGTCAACTGAAATGGAATGGGTGAAAAGTAAAGAAACAAACCAGGCCGAATTGTTTGAGTAAATTATAACATGATTGATCATTGGGAAATATTAGATGTTTACAAAGCCTTGCTGGCTGTTGCCGCAGGTATTATCCTCGGTCTCGAAAGAGAGTTAAAAGATAAAGTAGCAGGATTAAAAACCATTACCATCATTTGCCTGGGGGCTACTTTATTTGGAATACTTTCTTATAAAGTAGGTGGGCAAAGCAATCCAACTCATATCGCTGCTTATGTAGTTAGTGGCGTTGGTTTTCTTGGAGCTGGAGCCATTTTCAAAGATGGATTTTCTATTTCTGGTCTTACCACTGCCGGCATTATCTGGTTGGCAGCTGCGGTTGGTTTGGCTATTGGGTTTGGAGAATTTTACCTGGCAGGTACATTTATGTTGGGCTCTCTAATAGTAATTTTTCTTACTCCCTTTATCAATAAACTCTTTCGTTCAAAAAAATTAACCCGCCAGCTTACGATATCCTTATCAAAGGAGAATAGCATTTTAAAAGAACAAATTCTTGCTGGTTTGCGAAAAGGAGTTAACTTTCTTGAAGAGAAAAAAATTACATTGGCTGATAACGAATTAGAAATAGGAATTGAAATAGCATTAACAGAAGATAAAATTAAATGGGTGCAGAATTATTTGCTGGAGAACAAAGCTATCAAATCTTTTTCTTTTTAATTCTTTTCAACTCAATTACTGAGGTTTTCTTCGCTTAATTCGAATCGTTGCATTTTTCTCAAGGCTACTAGTTAGCCGGATTTCATGCTTCTTCTTTCCATCATTAATGATCATTAAGGCTGTATTAGGCGGTATCAAACCGAGGTTCTCAGCAAACATGGATATTTCATTAGTAACTACTGAGCTATCCAGTTCTATTTTTATTTTTATAGACTTATGTGTAAGTTTCTGATTAGAAAGAATAAGTTGTTTATTGTAAAACAAGGAGATCATATCGCCATCAATTTCTCCGTTATCATACACATCTATTTGTAAAGAATCTGAATCCACTTCAATTTCACTGATCACAATATTTTCTCTTTCTGTATATTGTTTCTCCGTTACGTAGTTCACTACTTTTTTGGGAGTTACAGAAACGGATACCAACGTATCATCATAAGAAGGAGTCCATACCTGAACATTAACACGGAATCTTTTTTACTGATATCAGCATTATGCGTAAGATTTAAACGGATATCAGCACAAGTGTATTTGTAATCCGGCAAACCAATAAATGCACCTACCAGATTAGAGCCGGCCTGCGCCACCCGTAATGTAGCCTGCATGTTCATAATACAATCCACTTCAAAATTGGCGATAGAGCCGAAGTAAACAATCGGAATATCGTACAAACTTAATTGGCGGGTCGTTTTATTAAAATCACCTTTTACTTTTATGCTGCGGTAGGTATTTTTGAAATAATAATTGAGAATTCCGGATACATAATTTTTTTCCGGTTGTAACACCAGTTCAACCAAATAATTGTTAGCAGAGCTATTGGTTTTTACATTCGCATAGCCGTACCAGTAGCCAAAAACGGATTGTGATTGGGAGTAAAGTGAAAGTAATAAAGCAAGAATCAGTAGTCCTTTCTTCATGGCTGGGAAGATCGTCAAAAATCAGTCCGGTTTACAACGAAGTTTTACACAAGCTTATTTTAAATACCGCTTCATTTCTCTATCCACATCTTTTTGTTTGATGCTTTCCCGTTTATCATGTAGTTTTTTGCCTTTAGCCAACCCTATTTCAATCTTGGCCAGGTTCTTTGAATTCATGAATATGCGAAGTGGCACCAGCGTATAGCCTTTCTCTTTGAGCTTGGCTACTATTTTAGTAATTTCTTTCTTATTCAGCAGTAGCTTACGGTCTCTTACCGGATCATGGTTATTAGTAGTGCCATGACTGTACTGTGCAATATTCAATGATTTTAACCAAACTTCACCATCGGAAATAAGGCAATAGCTATCATTAAAACTCACTTTTCCCGTTCGCATGGATTTTATCTCTGTACCCAGTAATACCATGCCTGCTTCATATTTTGCATCTATGAAGTATTCATGATAAACCTGCCTGTTCTTCATCTCTGTCATCTGTAATATAAAATAAGAGGCCCGCCTACCGGCAGGCAGGCAAAAATACCTCTTATTAGTTTAAATTATGTGTAGTTGTTAATTTCTCAGCAATAGCAGCACCTTGGCTAATTTATCTTTCAATTCTTTTCTCGGAACAATAAAGTCTAAGAATCCATGTTCCAAAATAAATTCACTGCGTTGAAAACCCGGAGGCAAATCTTTTTTAATGGTTTCTTTAATTACTCTGGGGCCTGCAAAACCGATCAGTGCATCGGGTTCAGCAATATTCAAATCGCCCAGCATTCCAAATGATGCAGAGATGCCACCAAATGTTGGGTCTGTTAATAAAGAGATATAAGGAAGCTTAGCATCGCTCAATTGAGAAAGTTTGCCACTTGTCTTCGCCAGTTGCATTAAGGAGAAAGCACTTTCCATCATTCTTGCACCACCGCTTTTGCTGATCACCAGGTACGGCATTTGATGTTGTATGCAATAATCAACCGCACGGGAAAATTTTTCACCCATCACACTACCGAGTGATCCACCGATAAATTCAAAATCCATACAAGCAATCACCAGATCATTACCATTTACTTTTCCTACTGCTACCCGCATGGAATCTTTCAAATCTGTTTTGCTCCAGGTTTCTTCTAATCTTTTTTTATACGGCTTCAGGTCAGTAAATTCCAGGTGATCTTTACTACGAATATTTTCAAATAATTCGGTGAACTCATTATTGTCGAACAACAGTTCGTAGTATTCGCTACTATTAATACGGTGATGGAAGGTACATTTGGGACAAACGAAAAGACTTTCCCGTAATTCTGAAACGGTACAAATAAAACTACAATCCGGGCATTTTACCCACAGTCCTTCAGGAGTTTCTTTCTTTTCAGATGTTTTAGTGTTAATGCCTTTCTTAATTCGCTTAAACCAGCTGCTCTTTGTTTCTTCCGTCTTACCTTCTTCGCCAGCCAGGTTGGCATCAAAATCTTCTATTTGTTTCGCCATAACCAATTGTTGAGGTACAAATATAGGAAAGTTGTCAATAGTGAAAAGTCAATGGCGAATGGGAGTTTCTTTTAGAAATCATAGACTATTCACTACTCACCATTCACTTTTTTAATACCGCTTCAAATAGTTTGAATATTCTCTTATACTCATCCGTCCAACTGCTGGGTTCTACAAATCCGTGGTCTTCCATCGGGTAACTGGCCAGTTCCCAATTGTCTTTTCCTAATTCAATTAAACGTTGTGCCAGTTTTACCGCATCCTGGTAATGTACATTTACATCTACCATTCCATGACAAATTAATAGATCACCTTTTAACCCTTCTGCAAAATAAAAAGGAGAACTTTTTCTATACGCTATGCTATCAGTGTATGGCTCATTCAAAATGTTGGATGTATAACCATGATTGTATTGTGCCCAATCTGTAACCGGACGCAAGGCAGCACCCGCAGCAAACACATCGGGTTCATTGAACATTCCCATCAGTGTAATAAAACCGCCGTACGAACCACCGTATAGCCCTACATTTTTTGGATTCACTCCATGATTTTTTACTAGATAATTAACCGCATCTACATGATCACTTAAATCTTTTCCACCCATATGGCGATAGATGCCCGTTCTCCAATCTCTGCCATAGCCTGCACTACCACGATAGTCGATGTCTAATACATAATAGCCATTATCGGCCAGCATATTATTAAACATATATTCTCTGAAATAACTGCTCCACCATTTATGCGCATTTTGTAAATAACCTGCACCATGTACAAAAAGTACCGCTGGTTTATTGGGGTCAGGGTTGGTTGGTTTATATATTCTTGCATAGATGGGTGCACCATCAGCAGCAGTAATGGTAATTACTTCCGGATCTTTCCAGGCGTATGATTTGAATTCTTCGCTTTGTGCTTTATTAGTGATCTGCTCAATTTTTCCACCCACTTTGTTTTCTTGTAAATACAATTCCCATGGTTTGGTAGAGTAGGAGTAAAGAACAGCTAATTGTTTTTCATCCGGCGAAATAGTTACCTGGTTGGCACCCGTCATCGTTGTTATCTTTTCTTTTTTACCATCTGCAATGGTAAGGCGATAAAAATGTTGTTCACCCGGATGTACTTCGTTAGAAACGATGAAGAAATATTTTTTGTCTTTTGATAATTGTACTTGCTGCACTTCATACTTTCCGGCAGTCAATGCTTTCTTTTCTCCGGTATTTACATTTACACTATACAAATGAGAATAGCCTGTTGCTTCAGAACGATACCAGAATGTATTTTCATCCAGCCAACCAGTATTGCCTCCACCAAAACTGCTGATACCGGGCCCTGCAACCCATGCTTCGTCCCGCTGACGGTCTAATAGTTTTAATGAATTGGTTGCTGTGTCCCAACGCATCAACCAACGGTCTTTATTATCACCTGCAAAAATTTCCAATACTGCATTGGTTCCTTTTGGCGACCAGGATGGATTAGAAACCGTAATGCTTCTATTCGCCGCTTTCTTTTTTCTTTCTTCTAATTGTTTGGGGTAATCTTTTACATAATCAGGCAAATCTTTTATTCCATGAATTGAGTCGAGCTTAACAGCGATGATGGTGTCCCGCACACGGTCGTACACATAAAAATCAGAACTGCTTTGTTGCGCACCTACTTTGGTACGGGCCGGAATATCAACTGTAAAACCTGTTTCGGTTACATAACTGGGTACAATGGTTGATTTTGCAGCAGTAGACGGGGCAGACCTAAATAAACGATACGTTACATAACGGCCATCAGGACTAACATTTAATCCCTGTAATGCTTTATCTTCTAAACTAATGGAACGAAGTTCTTTTTCTTTTGTTTTTGGTAATGCTTTGGTATACGCTTCAGCAGCGTCTCTTTTTTCTTTACGTTGTTTTAATACTTCAAAATACTTTAACTGATCATTCTTTAACCATTGTTCCTGTGGATTGCTGCCCGCAGTTGGTGGTGCATTTCCTCCTCCGGCACCTCTTCCAAATCCACCACCTGTTGGTGGGGTAGATGATGCATCACCCGTTCTTACATTCGTTAATTGCATTGTTTCGCCACTGGCAATATCCCAGGCGTATAAATTCTGATTGCGGTTGTAAACAATTTTTGTTTCGCTAAAAGAAAACTGTGGATTAGTTTCCATATCCACTGTTTGCGTAATGCGTTTTACTTTTCCTGTTTTTACTTCTTTATAAAAAATATCACCATCTTTTGCATAAAGCTGATAGGTTCTTGCAATGTTGTAGATAATATTGGGTTGGTTTGTTAATGCTTGTTTCTCAGCAACGGTAGCTTTTACCGGCGTTTTATTGGTAGTGGTAATATAGTAGATAGAATCAGCATGAGCTTTTTCAGGATTCCAGGAGAAATAAAGTGTGTTACCATCCTGGCTCCAAAATGTATTGGATGGTGAAGTGCCCATCCATTTTGGGTCTCTCATTATTTTTTCAACCGTTAATGGACCCAGACCTTGTTGTGCTGTAGCAGTTGTTGCAATCAACACAACTAAAAACAAATTAATACATTTTTGCATGTGGTGCAGTTTAGGCTATAAATATAAATGAGAAAGCCAAACCAAACTAAACTGCCTGCAATAAATATGTAAGTGGCATTAATTGTTAGGAGCACCACTATCAATCCAGCAGATAATAGAATTTTTTTGCGCAGCTGATAAGGTTGTGTTCAGCGGCATTCTTCCTGAGGTGATAGCGGCACGTACAGCAGAAGCGGAAGCTTGTACCTGCCCATGGTTAGTTAATGCACCCGGGCCGTTGCTGCTTCCACTTGCATGGCAACCAGCCTGGTTACAACTACTTTGAATGATAGGGTTTACATCAGCAGCAAAAGATTTGTTGCTAACCGTACTACAATCTACAGAGGAGCCACCACCATTCTCTTTTGAACAGGAAATAATGGTAAATAATGAAACTACAAGAAAGGTGATAACTGATAGTGCTTTTTGCATAAAATAGTTTTTATAAAGCTGTACTGCTTGAATAAACTAACGGCAAAAATTTAACCAAGGTTGCTTTTTCCCGAAACTTATTTTACCGGGTCAGATAATTTCCGCTATATGCCGATGTATGTTTTGCGCTAACAGATCGGTAGGAACATCATTTTGGTCGCCGCCGAAAGGATCTTCAATTTCTTCAGCAATCAACTCCAAACTGGCGAGTACATAAAATACGAAAGCTACTACGGGGATAACGTAAAAGCCCAGTTGAAATACGTAACCGAACGGCAAGGTCATGATATAAAAGAAAATAAATTTCTTAATGAACACACTGTATGAAAAGGGGATAGCCACATATATCAGTAAAAGATTGCAACTCTGCATTGAGAAATAATAATTGTTCACCCGATATTTTTTTATCAACATGTAGCTGATGTATATGCTGATACATTAACAAGGCCACCTGGTTGGGAATATGTTTGGACTTATCAATTTTATGTAACAAATGCTCATGCTCTTTTTCCTGGAACAATTCAAGCCGGGTTTCTTCTTTGCGCAAATGATTATGCAGGGAAAAGGCGAATGCAGGAATTATTTTTCTGAAAAAAGCTCGTTGTGTTTCATCATCAGCAGGTAAAATAGTGGCCAGCTTCATAGCTAGATTGCGGCTGTTGTTTACCAGGCTGCCCCAAAGTTTGCGGCCTTCCCACCAGCGGTCGTAAGCCGTGTTGGTACGAAAAACTAATAACATGGAGATGGCAAAACCTAACAAGCCATGCATGAGCGGAATATTTTTCACATAGCTGTTTTGCGAAAGCTTCCAATAATCCAGTTCCAGCCAGGCAATAACGCCGGAGTAAACAGAAAGTAAAACAATTAGTGGGAACAACTTGCGAAAAGTATCGGCTTTATGGAATTTGAAAATGAAGGTGAACCAGTCTTTAGTGTTATAAGAAATCATTCGGTAGTTCTTTTGGCGAAAATAGTTATTAGTTTGGAGTTTAGAATTTAGGGTTGAGAGTTTTAGGTTTGAGTATGATAGTGTTTTTGAATTACTACCAATCTACCCAACCCGCAATATCTTATCCATCTTACGTCCTTTTGCTAATTCATCTACCAATTTGTCTAAATACCTAACCTTTTGCGTTAATGGATTTTCGATTTCCTCTACCCGGTACCCACAGATAACTCCTGTAATGAGATGTGCATTGGGATTTAGTGAGGCCTTCTGAAAGAAGGTTTCAAAAGTTGCTTTTTCGTCAATTAGCTGTTGTAGTTTTTTATCATTGAACCCGGTTAGCCACTTTATTACCTGATGCAATTCTTCCTTTGTCCTGCCTTTACGCTCAACTTTTGTAACGTAGTGCGGATAAACTGAAGCAAATGTCATTTTAGCTATCCGCTCATTGTGTTGGGGAGTTGTCGTCATTATATATCTTTTTATGTTTACGCAATGTTGTCAGTCGTGTTAGATGATAGTATGTCCAGGATATATTCGTCAGTCAGCCATTGCACCAACCTGCTGTTAGCAGCTAATTAATCGATAACGACCCTCGACGCAATATAATTAACGAATCTCCACTTTTTGATATCTCGAAAGAAACCATTCCTCCGCCTGTGTAAGGAAGGCAGCTTAAACTTGATACTTCTACTAAATATACTGAGTCAATTTTCTTAAATGTCGTTATTGATAAATAATTAGGCTGCTTATTACTCAGGCTATCTGCTATTATTATTTTGCATAGATGATCTCGACTCAAGACTTTGAAATTTAATAAGTCAACCGATGTTGGTAAATATTTCAGGGGTAATGAATCGGCAGTGAATAAAATGGAGTCTCGAAAATAGTATTTGTCCTTTACAGAACTTGCAGATTGAGAAATTGATAATTTGTGTTGTATCGTTTACTGGCCGAATATCTTTATTATTACCATTTGAACAAGAAGTCAACAATGCAAGTAAGAAAACAGAGATTATAGAAGATAGTTGACTCATGCTATTGCTGCTAACGTTAGGGCTTTGCGTTCGGCAGGGCATTTGGAAAACATTCAGCCCGGAACTGCAGCCGATGTAAGTTACAAAAATTGAAAATATATTCTATTGCTCATCCGTGTTCGGTCAGCCGGATATGTAGCCGATAGTAGCACTAAGATGAGAATTTATTCGTCGCCCCCTGCTGACGCAAAACTGAATGTTGTGCGTTCGTTTCTTTTCTCGTCATTTTAAAAGCCCAGCAAACATATTGTCAGGGTTTTTTGAAATAAGATACTTAACACTTTTTGTCCGCCTTACTTGATTGTCACTTTCACTTTTTGATACTGTCTGAGAGAGTAAATCTTTGGTCCTTGATGTTTTATATTGAATAAGTGCCTTATAATATTTGTAGCTCGACCCGCCAAAGTAATTATCGTGTCGTAGGTCATTGGTAACTTCTTCTTCAACTATGTCAAATAGGTCTGGGTGAGGAAAATTAATGATGGCGTCAAAAACAAAATCTTCCCCAATTAGTCCCTCACTTTCATATACATCTTTTATAATGGATATATCATTTGAGTTTTTGAATTTTGCTAATGCGGGTAATGCTTCGATAACTCCCGACAATACAATTTCTCTTAACCTTTTGTAATATGAGTCGCTGTGTGTTAAGTGCTCAAGCATATATTCTCTTGACCTTAATCTGATTTTGTTATAATTGGTCATGCGAAGTGTTATCTCATTTCCGTAAAGCATTAGTGAGTCCAGATAGTTTCTTTGTTCAATGTTAATTTTATACAATGTGGTAGAGTCGTATGGAAAATATCCGACTTGTTCAAGATAAAAGTCTGTCACGTAGCATGGGTCAACCATACAGCCCATAGTTCTGTCAAATTCACCTGAATCGTAAATATGGTTTACTAATACATCAAAAATTTTTGAACTTCTGCTTTCGACCAACCCTTGAAAAGCATAACTACGAACTACAGGGCTTTCATTGTCGCATAGCTTTAGGAGGTCTGCTTCCGAACTATTAGATAATATTGCCTCATATCTTGCCCATTGTAAGGATGAGTCAGCCGTGAGTCCAACAAACTTGTATTCAAACATTTTATAGTCAGCCATTTCTTTGACTACCTTGTCTAATGAAGGGGCTCTGTCTTTACAAGATTGCAAAAACAAAAAAAGTAATAATGCTATAGTAAGGGGTTTGCTCATGAAATGACACACAACGCCGTCATTGGCGTATGTTCTTGTTCCAAATTTAATTGATTTAGAACCAAAAATGGAACAAAAGGAAAAGGTGCAGCATCAGTACTTATTCCTGCATATTGATACGAATAGCAATAAAAAAAGCTGCCAGATGGCAGCTTTAAGTAAGTTGTATTGATCTGTTGTTAATTGCTTACGCATTGCGGTTAATGCAATTCAAATCTTCAAAAGCAACTTCTAATCGTTTAATGAATGCTTCTTCGCCCTTGCGCAGCCAAACCCTTGGGTCGTAATATTTTTTGTTGGGATTATCAGCTCCTTCTGGATTGCCTAACTGTCCTTGCAGGTAGCCTTCATTCTTTTTATAGTTATTCAAAACACCTTCCCAGAAAGCCCATTGCAGATCCGTATCAATATTCATTTTAATGGCACCGTAGCCAATTGCTTCTCTTATCTGGTGCTGTGGGGAGCCACTTCCACCATGAAAAACAAAATATACTGGCTTGGGACCGGTCTTCAATTCTTTTTCAATATACACCTGGCTGTTGTGCAGAATAACCGGGGTAAGTTGAACATTACCTGATTTATATACTCCATGCACATTCC
>LNFM01005926.1_pt1 | contig 23197 bp, 30 predicted proteins | sample 596031 | NCBI WGS metagenome assembly LNFM01 (sample SAMN04254537, study PRJNA301005) | activated carbon metagenome | isolation source: dual media filters at the Ann Arbor, Michigan drinking water treatment plant | place: USA: Ann Arbor | reverse complement strand
GTCACGATGAACCGACAACGGAGTCGGTCACGATGGGCCGAAATCCTCGGTCACGATACCGAAACCAGCGGTCACGTTGGTCCGAAATACCCAATCTTTGATTGACCTTGGCGCTTCAAACGACGCATGGCGAACTCAAGTTCGGCTATGTCTTTGTCGCGCTCGCTCAAGAGCTTGCTCATCATCTCGGCTGACTTCTTGGTTCCTACGCCATGCTCCTGCACGATGGCTTCCGCACGCATACGAACCTCTTCGTGAATGTCCTTCAGCAACTCGTCGAACTTGACGCCCATGCGTGCCAGCTCCACGTCTACGGTTGCCTGTGTGATGTGGAATGCCTCTGTGGCAGTTACATCGTCGTGTGTCCAGTTCACTAGGAAACGGTCATCAACTGCAAGCGATCTACCCTGCGTGTACTTGCCGGGAAGATCAAGGTTCTTTACCAAGTCTGCCATTGACCCGATGTCTTCCTCGTTGAGCAGTCTGAAGATGACCTTTTCGGCTGCTTCTCTGTGGTCGATCATTACATCGGACTTCGAGAAGTCCAGCTGTGGATTCCTTGCTGCCCAGCCTTGCATGAGCGCATCCCTGAAGCCATCACGATTGCTGAGAATCCTGCCCTTGTCGAACACACGGTGCAGGTAGTGCGCACCGTCTTCGTAGGCGAACTTGTGTAGCTTGCTGTTGGGTACGATCGCATCGAAGTCAGCTCGTAGCTTGTCCACTTCGGCTGCCTTGGCTTTCACTGCTGCATCATGTCCAGCGATCTGATCGAGGATTGTTTTGCGTGTGGCCTTTTCGTCAGCAGTGAGCGGTCCCTTCTTGGTACGAGCAGCCTTCATGTTCTCTAGCTGCTGAGTAAGTGCAGCACGTTGCTCCTTGAGGTCACGAAGCACGGTGGCTTCGTAGGAGGCATCTGGGTTGCCGATGCGCTTGCCAGTGGCAATGTCGATCAGGTCTTCTTTGCGTGCCAGACCCAAGTCGATCTTGTCTGCATCCAGTGCAGCGCGTTGTTCGGCTGCGCGTGTGACACGTTGAACCACTTCAGGCATCTGTGCGCCGATGCTGCTTTCGTCGGACATGTATAGCTTCAGTACCTTGTCGAATGAGGTGCGGTTCAACGTGTATGAAGCATCCAAGCTGGGGTCTTGTGCTCGCAGTGCATTTAGCAGTTCTTGCTTGTCGTAGGTGCCCCCTTCGACCTTCTTCCACCACGCTTCACGCATGTTGGCGTCTGTCTCCTTGAGTGCAGTCAACATGTTCCCCGAACGCTGCCCTACAGCTACTTCGATTGGCACACTGTTGCTCACGCCGTCTGCGTTTTCAGCAGTGGCAAGTGACGTGCGCAGTAGCACCTTCTGTGCGTCACGCACGGCCAAGATGCTTGATGTTTGAAGGCGTTGGTTGGCAGAACGAGCAAACGGCAGTGCTGCTCTCACGATTGGCTCAGTCCAGCTTTTAGGCAGGAACGGAATCGAAGCAATCTTGGCATCTGACATCGAGCGCAGATCGGAGGTGTCAACACGCGTGGCGCGTGCAGCTCCGATGCTGTCTAGACCACGTGCGGGCTGTTCAGCTGTTGGTGCTTCCGGTGTGAGCGTTGGCGCGTCGTTAGTCAGGAACGAACCGTTTGACAGCTTGTTGCTGATCAACTTCGCACCTGCACCAAGGGGTGCACCAAGTACACCTGCACCTGCGATGTTGTAAAGACTGTCTTCCAACGAGCGATCAACTTGACGGCCTTGAAGCACAACCTCTGTTGCTGCCGTTCCGATCATTGCTCCAGCAGCTCCTTTGACAGCAGCACCAGTGATCGTTGCAGCTTTTCCCAGTCCGATGTAGTTCAATGGGTTTGTCAGCCCCACGACTACGTTCGTTCCAAGCCCAAGCGCAAAGCTCTGGTTGTCCATGATCTTCTTGCTTTCTTGCTCCTTCTCGTACTGCGCCACCATGTCTTCAGCATGTTCGCGGTTGCGTGCTTCAGCTACAAGTGGCCAGTACTTCTGTTCATAGGTCTTGAAGTCGAATGAAGTGTCGTTCGGGTACTCAGTGACGGAGCGCACTTTGCTTGGCACCCAAATGCTCTCCTGCTGCCATGTGGCTTTCACGCCATCAATGAATCCTGTCTTCTCTGGCGGCTTGTGGGCTTCGGGTGCACTGTCGGTTGAGACGCCCCATTGGTTGGTGTCAAGAATGGGCATCAGTTACCTCCGAATTTGTCTACAAGCGGGCGTGTCTTGAGCGCGTTGGCGTTCTGCTGAACACTCAACTCTGCTGCCCGGTCTCTCTCTTTGCGCTTCAATGCAGCAGCTACGCCGGCGTCAAGCTTCTCTGCGCGTTGCTCTTCCAGCATTGCGGCTGTGTCTGCATCAGTCATGTAGAACGGCTGGCCGTCGCGTGTTGCTTCAGTCAGCATTCCGTCTTCGTTCGTGTACACCTTGTAGGTAGGCACTTCCTTGTTGTCCACGATGATCATTCCGTTGAACACAGGCACGACCTTCTTGCCTTTGGTGTCTGGCAAATCGCGGTTGATGATGCTGGTGACGATCTCTTTTCCGCCGTAGTTGGAAGCCGGGTACTGCTCAATTTTTCCTGTGAACTCGCTGGTGCCAACCTTGCGGTTCTTAGCAAGGTCTTGTCTGAACAAGTCAGCTGCAAGCTTGGTGTCACCACCTGAACGTGCATACGCTTCTTCCCACTGCGTGTGCAGCTGGTCGCGCATGGATGTGCTCATGTTCTTTGGTGCCCAGCCGTGGTCCTTCAACACCGAATCAGCTGTTGCAAGTGCATCCTTTTTGCCTGCCTCGCTACGTAGCTTCTTTTCGACATCTGGAGTGGGGCGCTGCCTTGTGAGAAAGCTCATTGCCTCCTTGGCTGTCTGTCCCATCTCCAGCTTGTTGATCACACCTGCGTACTCGTCTGGCAAGTCACGTAGCAGTGCGTTTTGTGTAGTGCTCGAAAAGCCCTTCAGCATTCGCAAGTTGTTGACTCCACGTTGCTGTTGCTGTGGGTTGCTTGAGCGTAGGTCTGTGGTGATGGAGGCCACAACAGTTGTTGGCACTGCACCTGCCTTTTCAATTTCTTGAGCGAAGCTGTTGTTCACCACTTGGCCGCCATCTGTGAAGCTCTTGAGCGCGCCGTTCTTTCTGAACACCTGATCAGCACTGGCGCTGCTCACGGCAATGCCCGAGTCCATACGCATTTCAGCAATGGTCTGTCGTGTCTTGCGATCAGAGGCAAGGCGACGTTGCTCACGTTCGTAGCTGACGCGCTCGCCGTCTACACGGTCCATGGCCACAAAGGCTCGCTTGAGCGCAGCAGGGTTGTCTTTGAAGTCTGGATGCTCGGTGAGCTTGTTGTATGCGCTCAGGAGCTGCTTGCCGTTCAAGGCACCATTACGTGCTTGCATGGACAGTGACACTTGCCATGTGTCCAAAGTCTCTTGCATGGCTTCCTTTTGCTTCTGCTCTGTCTCTTTGATGATGCGGTTGTGGTCGGTAGCAGATGCCTTGGCAAACTGGTCGATGTACTTTTCTGCCTTGTTCTTCAGTACAAGACGTTCGTTCTCTGCAAGCGGCAGCTGATCGATCAAGTTGGAAGCTCGCAGCTTCTGGTCTGCTGCCAGCAACGACACTGGACCTGATGTCAGGTTTGCAGTGTCAATCTCAGGCCCGCTCAACTTGGCAAGTGGTGACGCTTCAAGCGTTTCTTGAAAGCCATTTAGCGCAGCAGTTTGCAAACGTGTGATGGCTTGAGTCTTGAGCTGGTTGGCACCGGCTGCGCCGTAGATCGCATAGGCTGATGGCGAGTCGTAGCGCTCGCGGATGTTCTGTGCAGCACTGGCAACGTTGTCAACGGTTGGTTCGATAGACACCTTGTCGATCACCAGACTGTCGCTGGCAGTGTCGTTCAGCTTGCTTTGCTCGATAACACGTGGCTTGACGATTTGGTCTCTGTAGTGCTCGCTGGAGCGGGCCTTGTAGACAGCCAGGTTGTCTGTGACGTTGCGAGCTACCTTGCTCTGCGTGAAGCCGTAGCCTTGGTGAATCTTGTCGATTTCAAGGTCACGCTCTGTTTCGTAGATGCTCTGCTGCTCAGTGGTGTTGCGCTTGGCGTACTCGGGGTCAGCATCCAGCTTGGAACGAACTTCAGCGTCCTTCTTGTCAATCTCAAGGAACATGAGTTTGCTGCGACTGTCTTCCTCGGCAGTGCGCAAGTTGTCCATGTACTGCACGGTGTCCTGTACGGACGAAGCAATGGCTTGAACTGCCTGCGCAGTTGCCTTGTCCTCTGCGCCTGCGTAGCGGTTGGCAACACCGCCCCAGCCGTCTGGTGCGTTGGGTAGTCTTGAGTACTGTTCTGTTTGGTTGCCAAACTGGCGTGTGACGTTTTCGGTGCCGTCGCTGCCCCCACCTGGGGTCATAGGCCTGTTCATTAGGTTGTCGGTGATCTTGATTGCCATGTCGGCTCCTTCTTATTTTTTGCTCTTGACATAGCCACCAGCTACAGCGGCACCAGCTGAAAGCAATCCACCCACGACAGCACGCTTTCCAGCTGCTTCCTGCGACGCAGCTTCCAGTCCGAAGGCTTTGGCTTTTTCAGCTCCTGCTTGCAGTCCAAGGCGGCCCTGATGGCGTCTAGATGCAGCAGCGTTCACACCGCTGTAAAGGGCTACGAGTGCGTCTGCGCTTGAGAGCGTGTCCAGCTGGTCCAGCGCAGCTTGTGCTGAGCCTTCTCCGATGACGCCACCCGATGCACTTTGGGCGACGATGATCTGGCCTCTTGCCAGCATCGCGGCGCGTTTGATTTGGTCCGCTTGATCACGCGCAGACTGCATCATGTCGTCTGCTTCTGTTTCAGCTGTGACGGCGTTTAGTGCAGCTTCCTTCTGTGCACCAAAGCCTTGAACACGCGATTGAGCAGCGCCTGCTTTAGCCGATGCGTTTGCAGACATCCCGCCATAAATCGCACCTGCTGCTGATATTCCTGTTGCTACCCAAGTCATCCATTACCCCACTATTTGTTTTGTGTATTTATGTGGAATCCGGGAATGCTCACTCAATATCAAAGCCTTCTCCACGGCTTCAAGCTCTGTGGCATCTGTTCGATGAATCGTGATCCACGTGGTTTCTTCGTGCACGAACAGAACACGCTTTTCACCAGCTGGCGAGTGGAATGAAAGAGTGCCTTGCATGTCTTCCCACCCGCGTTCAGTTACGCATGTGCAGAAGCCTTTTGTCATGGTCACAAGGTGCTCTTGTGCATGACGTTTGCCTACGATGATGGTGCCCGCGGGCATGGTCAGTTCGCGTGTGTAGATGCCACCTGCGAACCTGTGTATGGGAGTCAGCGTGTCAGGTGTGATCAGAACAAGCCCAGCAGCATTGATCATGTCTTCCAGCTGATAGATCAACTGCCTAGCGCGTGCCTGTTCAGCAGGAACAGTGAGTGCGTGAAACTCTTCCAGTGTCAGTTGATGTGGGCCAACGAGTGCAAGGTTGCTGGTCGGCTGCAAATGCAGGAGTTCGTTCATGAACGCCCACCGGGCAGTCCAAAGCGTATGAACTTCTGTTCGTTGTGTATCTCGACATCAAGGAAGTGAAAGCCAAGCCAGTCAATCCAGTTCAAGTGAGACTTGTTCTTTGCCCAAACGATGTTTGTGAGAAAGCCATGTCGTTCTGCTTGAGCTTTTACGAACCTGCGTGCAGTACGTGAGACGCTTGCGCACTTGGTAGATTCATCTGTGCTGAGCATCCAGATTCGTCCATACCCGTCAAGCGGTATGACCCCGAAGATTGCAACCACACGTCCCTCACGTTCAACGGTGAAGGCTTCTGTTCCAGCTACCAGTTCTAGCGCCGTTTCTGGTGTTTGCCGCAAGTGCTGTAGCTCGTTTCGATCTGCTTCGCACATCGTCTGAGCAAGTTCAACACGATCAGCATCAGTTGCAGGTCGAATGAACGTCGCCATCAGTTGACGAGTGCAGTTATGACAACGCCCAGGACAGTAAAAGGTGTGGGTGTCGTTGACGTGATCAAGATGTTGTTGGGACTGCGCCAGCCCAAGCTCTTGACCTTCTTGCTGCCTGTGAAGGGGAGGGTAGGCACGTCCAGCGGTTGACCTACTGATCTGAACGGGATTGCGACACCGTTGATGTTTGCTCCAACTGTGTCTTGGAACTTCACGATGATGTCTTCCACTGCGATTGCGCGTGAAGCTGTGCTCTGGGATGAGTCTCCGAACTCTGGATCAAGCATCTCCAGCGTTGTTGTGTAAGGGAGTCCTACGGTGACGTAGGAAGCAGGGAAGCCCAGTTCGACGGAGCCTCCGTCCACCACCATGTCAGGCACCACAACACCGTCTGCAATGGCGGTCACAGTGCACCCTTCGAGGTGGCTCAGGCCAGCTATGGTTGTTGTTGGTGCACCGTCATAGATCACAGCTGAATCGCTGAAGCAGGTATCTGTTGTCTGGCCGTTGTCCACATAGTCAAAGCACTCCAAGTAGCGGCGCTCAACACCGTTGATGGTTCGTTTGACAATGAAGTACACATCGTCAGCTGTGAGGCCATCTACCTTGGCTACAGCTTCGAAGCTGCCCAACGTGTGATGCTGTGCCCAAGCTGTTGTGTCTAGGTCTTTTACATGGGTCAGTGAACACAGCGAGCCATCGCTACGCACCAGCCAAGCAACCGAGTCCGGGTTGGCTGAAAATGCCATGTCAGTGAACTTGGCATTGCGTGTCATGTGTTCGGCGAACAGCGTGATGTCTGGTGCTTGGTTGGCGTCTTCAGTTACCGAGTAGCTGATCGCACGTGCCTTCTTTCCGTCACGCTGTAAGAACACGATTTCACGGTCGATACGCAGTGGCCTGACTGAGTTGGAGCCGTTGCGTGTGTGGTCCTTGATGATGTTGCTGCTGATACCCGAGATTGCTCCGTTGCCGGGTCCAGCCATGCTGAACTCAGTGGAGTAGGTCAGTGGCAGCAGTGAACGCGCCGATACCAAGTGCGTGAGCGCGTTGTAGTCGTTACCGGCAATCTGAACGATCACACCGTCACTGTCTCTGTTGCCAACAGTGAAGTTCAGGTAGTCGCCTGCTCCAGATCCCCAGATGTGCTGTGGAAACTGAGCACTGCCACCAAAGAACAGGCGTTGCTCAAAGAAGCTGACGGTCTGCGGGTAGTTGCCTGACTTCCAGTACGCAGCTGGCGAGCCTGACACTGAGCCAACAACAGTCCACTCTTGGCGTGAAGTCGTGGATAGGCTGCATGTAATGGTCCAAGTCTCAGAAGTAGTTGAGCCAGGCATCGAAATCACACCTGCTATCTGGCCGTTGCCGGGTGGAGTGCCTCCGCCGAGTACTGGACCCGAGACGGTTGCGATGCCGCCGCCCGATGTAGTGATCGTGAAGTAATCACCGACGTTGAACTTGTTTGATCCGTTGATGATCTTGAAACTTATGAAGGCATTGGAAAAGGTGACATCAGAGACAGCTTTGTAAACAAACGGGATGTCAGTCAATGTCCAGTCGGTATCTGTAATGCGCTGCAGCAGCTTAGGTGGATGATTTGGGTGAACAAGGTACATGGTGTTCCCCGACTGGGCAAACTGCACCTGTTTGAGTTCTGATTCTGTGTATGGGATGGTGAGTTGATAGCGTACACCCGGTGATGTTTCAATGTAGGAAAGGTCTTGTGCAAACTCAATCTTTCCTCCGTTAAGTACCAGCATGAATGTCCTTGTGACATCAAAGATGAAAGGGATCAACCGTCCTATTTGTGCTTCGTTGAAAAGTGGACCTGAGAACAATGTGCCACGTCGCTTTGTTGCACCACCATGGACAAGCGAGTAGCAGTTGTCCATGGTCTTTGTTGCTTTGCCATATGCAGCTAAGTCAACCCGTGCAAGCAGTCGTGGTGATATTTCGCCGAAGTCAAAGGAGGTTTGAAATTTCGTTAGCTTTGGCATGATTAACTTCTCACGCTAATTAAGTTGCTTTCCCAGCCACCTAGCATGTCTTGAACATCTTCAGTGCTGTCAATGTGACGTGCAGTTTTTAGCTTCTGTGCGTAGATCGCGTAGTTGCTGTCAGCAGTTGACTGGGATTTGGTAAGTGCAAATGCCATGTCAGCTGCCAGTCGCTGCGCCATAAGATCTGTGAAACTTGCGTCCCACTCAGTTGTGTCGGTTATGTCAGCGATGTACTTGATCTTGCAGATGCTTTGATTGGTGAGAATCCTTCTGCCTTGAACTTTGTAGAACGGGTTGTTGTAGACCTGGAGCAGACGAATGTTGTTGGACGGCAGCTGAAATGCGTACTTGTATTCAAACGACACATAGCCACTGATCGCATTTAGCTCAACGTCTGTTGCTGCGAAGTTCCACGTGTGATCGCGCAGACATGCACGTCGTGCAATGTCCCATGCGTTAACCGATAGCTTTTGTTCTGTAGTGCCTTCGTCGAGAGAAGTAATCTCATTGGCACCAAGCCTTCCGAGGGCTAAGTTGGTGATTTGGACTTGTGATGCGATTTTGAGTACCCCTTATCTTTTTTATATTTATCTGTACCCAAGTGAATGCAGTGCACATGGAGTCGGAAACGAAAAAGGCCCCCGAAGGAGCCCTTGTGTGTCTAATCTCTTGAGTGGATTATTCGTTTGTTGTCATCTTGCAGATTTGCAGCGGATCAATAACAACTGCACCAGCGGATGCGATTGTGTTGATCAATGTGCTTACGCGAGTTGGCACGTAGTTGATTTCAGTTGTCATGTCTTTTCCAACTGCTAAGCCAACTGCCTTTTTGTTGTAGGCAAAGCAAGTGCGAGCTGCTGTGGCAAGTGGCAGCTGTGTGCTTAGAACCCACTTCATGCCAAGTGCCGAACCAACCTTGCCGCTCATGATCGACTGGATTTGAACGTAGTCGCTCGATGTAAGCTGAGTGATGTTTAGTGCTTCAGATAGAGCCTTTGCAGATACTGCAAAGATACGGTCTTCTTCAGAAACATCATTTGCATTGAAGAATGTGACTGCTTCTAAAAGCTTGGCGTATGTAAGGCCACCGGCTGTTGTTGTGAGTGTTGTGGTTGCACCAGCTGCCATTGCAGTGATGATTACACTATCCATCTTGCGGTTCATTGCTGCGACAGTCTCAACTTGATACTCTTGGATCGCATTGATGTTTGTCTTTAGCATGTCGAACTTCTGTGCATAGATTGGCACTTCGAAGTCAGCCAATGTTGCTGTTACGACTGTGGATGCTGCGTCTAAACCAGTAACTTCAGCGGACGAACCTGCTGTACGAGTTGCTGCTGTTAAACCAGCCATTTTGTGGAAGTCATATGTGCTTCCGCCAACGTTTCTGTGAACGCGGACGTTATCCATAAACTTCGATTGTTTTTGTGATGCTAAGTGAGTTACATCGTCGGAATACTTCTTGTTAAACGATGCTGTAATTGATGTGGACATTTTTGCCTCCCGGGGCGTTATTTGTTTTTTTGAAATCCTTTCTTGTGCTTGTCTCTCGAAACGGAGGGCGTTGATGTCAGATGCAAACGAATGGGGTCAATTGACTTATCCGGTGTTTGTCTTACCTTCGAAAATATTTATCAAAGACAAAGAAAAAGCGCCTGAAAAGGCGCTTTGTGGTTAATCAGCTTTGTTCGGTATGTCCGGATCAGCTTCTTCTTGTTGTTCATCTACAGGTGGCTTTTTTGCGAAGATGCGGTCCCACCCATCCCTGTAGTCATCAGTAGGTGCTTTGGACTTGAGCCAATCCCCTGTGTGCACGTTGCGAATGGGTGTTCTGCTCATGCCTGGCTGTCCACAATGGCTTGCACGTCCTCTTCGCTCATGCGCATCAGCTGTGCAGTGCGCAGCACGGAGCCGATCTCTGTGTAGGCTTGAATCACACGCTCGATGTGACGTCGCTCGCCCTCGGCAACTGCCAACTCGATGTCGGTCTTGAGTGGTGCAGCTGACTTCATTTGGCAAGCCTCTCGTACAGCGCAAGCACCTTGGCTTGGTTCTCTGGTTTCCAGTAGTCCGGGCTGTTGCGCAGTGCAGTGATCTGCTCTTGCACGCCTTCTCCAGCCCCGCCACCTGTTGCCTTGGGCGTGATGCTGTCTTCACCCAGCTCTGAACCCATGCGGGCCAGTAGCTTGAGCACAGAAGGGTGGTTCCAAACAGGGTCGTTGGGATCTGAATCGCTTGGGGCAAACTCTTCAAAGCCTGCCTTGGCCTTGCCCAGCTGCTCCTTGTAGTCGTTACCCCATTCGGCCTTGAGTGTTGTCTCGGCCTTTTCCGGTGTGTAGCCCGCGTCACGCATACCTACAACCACGTCGTTGTAGCGGCTCATCAGGAACTGATACTGCTTGGGTGTGAAACCTTGCTCCAGTGCCTCTGCCTTGAACTGGGCGATACCGTCTTCTGCAAGCTCGACACCGTTTTCAGGTGCGGCCCACTCGTACTCGTCAGCTGATGCAGCTGGGATCAGTGGCTTTGCGCCCAGCTTCTTCTCCAGTCCCACGTAGCTCTTGGCGAGCTTTTCGTAGTCCGGTGTGCCATCAGCTTTCAAAAATTTCTTTGGGTACTCGTATGCAGGCTCTGCCTTGGGTGAGTCTGTCTTCTCGGCACTGGTAGCCGCACCGTTTTCAGTTGTGCTGGATAGTGCGGCTAATGTGTTGTCAACGTCTGCGGTGTCATTGAGGGCTGCGGTGGTGATGTTGTTGTCTGCTGCTTCGCTCATTCGTCATTTCCTTCTTGTTGTTGTGTTGCTTCGCGCTCAAGTCGATCGCGTTGCAGTTGAATGAAGGTGATGACCGAACGTTGTCCTTCTCGATACGCTAGGTCCAGCTGATCAAGTGGCTGCTTCGCGGGCTTGTCCATGAACTGTGTCCACAGGTGATCAAGCACGGCAATGCCTGCTGCGTTCTTGTTGAACACATCGTTGTATAGGTGGGGTAGCTTTTCTCTGTCGATGTTGTCCGCCATGGGGCATCTCCTTGTTGTTGACTTGTATTTATCAAAGCCAACAAAGGAGACACCCTTGTGCGGTTACATCACAGCTACGTCAGGCGCGGGTTGCGCAGCGGCAGCTTGTGCCTGTGCCATTTGCATCTGCGCTGCTGCCGCTTCTTCCTGCTGCTTCTTGCGTGCTGCACGCATCTGCTTCACTGTGTTCTCGTCGTTCATCAGTGCAGGGTCGATGCCCACAAGGTCGCCGTACTTTTGTACGATCCGGTCGAAGTTCACAAAGTCCAGTACTTCAGGCTTGATCTGCGCCAATGCGTTGATCCTGTTGGTCACTTCGTCTACAGCTGAAAGCTCCTGCATCTTCTGCGAGCGTGCAAGCGGGCTTCTGTACTCGATCTCCAGTACCTGCCCATTACCCTCTAGCGCCTCGATCAGAGACTCAGGCATTGGTGGCAACAGCCCAGCACGCGAAGCTAGGCCGAAGCAACGCGTGACCAAGTGCGTCAGGTACTCCGACTGCAAGCGAGCGAAGATCGGACCAAGAATCTGTCTGACCTGGTTGTTGCGCGTCTGTACTTCCGTTGCAGTCTGAATGGCCTTCTCAACTGGTCCCAGCTGATCGGCAAGCAACATGCTTCTGATGTTCTGTTGCAGCGACTGAATCTGCGCAGTGGCGAAGTTGATGTCCCCTCCCGATGCCAGCGGCTGCAAGTTGTCCATGTCCCCAACTGGGATCACGCGACGTGCGCCGAACTTGATGGTGTTGGGGTTGATAACGCCATCGTCCTTGACCTTGAACATGCCAGTGGTGTGCATGTCCATGTTCAGCAGTACGCTCTCCTTGACCTTGTTCAGTGACTTGATGTCTGGCAGTGCGTCGTACACAGGGCCGCGGGCGTAGTCCGTGTCTGGAATCTTCATCCAGCGAGGCACGATCACAGGCATCTCAACGAAACCACTTTCACGCACCACAGTGCCGCAGTGAGCAACCCATAGGCTCTCCCACGGCAAGTTCTTCGCAGTAGAGCCAGCGGCTTGCTTGCCCTTGATGATTCGAGGTCTGATGGCCACGACGAAGACGAACTTCTTCGGGTCACTCTCGTTCTGCTTAAAGGTTTCCTGGATGTAGTCAGGCAGCTTGTCGAAGCCGAACTCCACTACCGCCTGTTGTGCAGTGAACTGGAACTGTCTGTAGACCGTGTCGATGTAGCCGTTGTTCAGCGTCTCTTGGCAGTACAGGTGATTCAGCGGCCAAGTCTGGAAGTGAAACTTGTTCTCCTTCAGCTCCGCATACAGCCCAGCCATGCCAGCAATCATCTGGTGGTTCATGAACTCAATGGCTTCGCTGTCGTAGTTGGACGCGTGAACCATGGTGTGAATGAACTCAGCCGAGTCAGCCAGCCACTCCTTGGCATCCTGTGCCAAGTCCTCGTTGTCGAACGTTGTGGACGCCAGCTCAAACCACTGTGTGTTTGGTGGCGTGATGGATGACAGGACAGAAGAGGCCAGTAAGCGCACAGCATTGGTTGCAGTGCTGTCGAACAGCTTTGCCTGTTTGGCTCTACTGCTTTGCGCCTCCGCTATGCCATCTATGCAGTCTTGAAAGCCGGCCCCTAGCGTTGGGTATGTGTAGTCGTAGCAGTCCCTGTACTCTTGATCTAAAGGAGAACGGATCTCCTTGAGTTTCTTGAATTGGTGAAGTACCGCCTTTCCTTTATCTGAAGCTTGCAACATTTAAGCTCCAGCAGAGCTGATGAGCGTTGCACGCTTTCGTTTAGCTGTTGATTGAGATGTTGGACTTTCAAGATCAAGGCCTAGTCCTTCTTCTTCGTCTAAACCTGCAAGCAATGTTCTGTTCTTGATACGACGCGCTGAATCACTATTTGCCTGTGCAGCTTGCTCAGCAACCATCTTTGCGTTCTCAGCTTCTTTCTCAAGCTCACGCTCAGTCTTCATACGGTTGACTTCAGCTTCTGCTCGCGCCTGTGCTGCTTTCTCTTGAGCGACTAGCTCTTCACTTGATGGCCCATTGTTTCCGCCTGTACACATATACAACTCCTTGATGTAGGCCGTTGGCCTTTGGAGTATTTATGTGAATTCGGAATGCTGGCCGGGGATACGTTGTCTTATGGTGGTGACCACGATTCAACAATCGAAGACCACGATTCAACAATCGAAGACCACGATCTTAAAAATGATGCGGCAATGAAAGTGTGTATGTATATTTCAAGTCACGTTTTACTTGCTACACCACGCTCTTTTCTACCATGTGCTTCGCAGTGCTCAACAATTTTCAAATCAGTGCTTCGCATATACAAAGAGACTCTTCAGTTTCGATAGAGCCTACCAATCTGCAACCGTGAGAAGACGGCAACGAAAGCCTAGGTGGCCGGTTGCTCTTTTGAATCATTCAATGTAGCGATCACATCCGAATGCTGTGCCTGTTGTCCTGGCTGTGTGCAAATGGTGTGCAACATTGATCAGGCATGGTTTTCTGTATGTAGATCAACAGCTTGCGCAGCCACTGTGTTACTCAGAGTACTCCTGTGGCATAGAACATTGTTTGTCACTGTGGTTGACCTATGTTTATGTCAAGGACAACCAAGGAATCGTTATGTTGATCTTGGTCTTTATAGGATTTGTCTATGGGATCGGAGTAGGGCAGTGCAGTGATCGTGGCGGAAGTGGCCCCCTTTGCCTGTTCACTGTGTAGATCATCGTCTTTCATCATTGCCTCCAATGTTCAGAATCACATGGTTTCGTCATTGTTTTGAATGTTTCTTCGTCAATTCCATTGCGTTTTGCACTGAAGAACATCTTTCTCACAGTCTCTAACCGTCAACACATCCTCTACAAGTATTTCCCAACGTATTCAGTATTTGACACTGTGTTTCTCTTAGAAGGGCAGTTGTTGCGGTCTTCATCTTGTATGTGTGTTCGTGAGTCGTTGCTTGTGAAGATTGCATATTGTGGACTGTGTGCTTTATCACGTTTGTGGCACTTTCTTTTATGCGTGCTTTGTGAGTTCCCGCTAACTTCATTGTGATTCTCTAAGGGTTAACCATGAAAAGCGGACGCGGTTTTCTCAAAAACGAGCTATCCCCCTATCTAGTTGATGTGTAATTGCATCCGCGTTTCACACTTTTTGCAGCTCTTGTCAAGCACTATCTGTTTAATGCATATTCGGACCTGTCGCTTATCGCAGCCACTCGTTCTTTAACAATTTAACTCCAAGCACAAAGCTTGCAATCTGCAATTCCGCAGTGCGCATAGCTGTGTCTGCGATATCTGCGACATGATAGGAGTTAGAAATGAAATTTGATAGAAAAATTACCTTGTACTTAAACAAGGAAAGTGGCATCACTAAGGAGCACTTGATGGATGCAGTCATTGCAGCACGCAGAGGGAATCACTTCCTTGTGCAGTCTGTAGATGGCCGCTTCGAGGCTTTTTGTGACTGTGGGTTCGCTGACTGTGCTAACCGTAAGCCGGAGGTGAAGTGATGCGTCCATTGAATGAACGTCAGCTTGAACTGATCGAAACAGGCAAGCAACTTACTTCGCGTCTTCGGGAAGCGGTGGAGGTGTCACTGGGTGTGCGCAGTAACGCTGTAACGGTGAAGCGGCACGCATATATCTTCAGCTTGCCGGGTGCGGGTAAAACCTTCACAACAGCAATGACAGCTGAAGCACATGGGGTGCAGATGCTTCAAGTGCGCGGTAGCACGTCAATCCCGGCGCTGGCGCGTGCACTGGCCTACGCAAAGTGTCAGCTTACAAAGGGCACTGAGTTGGTTGTTTGGGTGGACGACTGCGATACCTTGTTCATGGACGAGGAATCGCTCAACGTCATGAAGGGTGCGCTAGACGAGGATGTGGGCATGTTGGTTTGGAACAAGAACCTTAACGCTCAGATTCAACGTGATCTAGAGTCCGACGATCCAAACACTCGCGCTATGGGCATGGCGATGAAGACGTTCCAGCCAGCAGGCAGTCCAGGTGTGGCGATCCCGATGACTGATGTTCGCTTCATCATCACCTCCAACAAGGACTTGTGTGCTCCGAGCCGGATATATGTGCCTGGCAAGAAGATCACGAAGCGGCAAATGCATGAAGGTGCATTGCGGGACCGAGTGAACTACCACGAGTTCTTGCTCAACACTGGGCAGAGCTGGGGGTGGTGCGCATCTGTGCTGCTGGAGGAAGGTTGTGACATTGGTATCCCTATGTCCCTTGAGGAGAAGATTGAGCTGCTGCACTTTATGTATGCGAACTGGGGCCGTTTGCCTTCAACGTCGATGCGAGGGGTCAAGGATCTAGCTGCGACGATGAAGAACAACCCCGAGACCTACACCGCAGTGTGGGAAGGAGGGTTGGTCAAATGAACCTTAACGACATCAACGCTGCTATCGCTGCTGCTACTCCCTTGGATAACAACCTTATCCGTGAGGACGTGAAGCGGTGGAACCATCAGGTGAAGAATGTTGGTTCCACCCGATCGATGGAGACTAGATTGAAAATGTCTCTATCGGCGAAGGGGAAACCGAAGTCAGCCGAGCATCGTCAAAAGCTGAGTGATGCCAAGATCGGTGTATCGCTTGGCGAGAAGTCAGAAGAGACCAAAGCTCGGATGCGTGAGTCGTGGAAGCTGCGAAAGCCGAGGGAAACATTTGCTTGCGTGCACTGCGGGGTGGAAGTTGTAAAGAGCAACCTTAACCGCTGGCACAATGACAACTGTAAGCAAAAGCCGAAAGGTGATGTTGATGCGAAAACGTAAGTCAAAACGCAAGCCTGAGTGGGTGATGTGGTCCTATAAGCGCAGATGGCCCAAGCTTGTGCCGTAAATCAAAAAGCCCCTTGCCTCACGGCTTGGGGCTTTTTTTATTGCTTCGTTGATCAATACTCAGAGGTCAGCAGCAAGCATGTTGAGCTACGGTCTGCCTCAGTAATGCAATACAGCCACTCATCTCCAACTTGATACTTGCTAAGGATTCGTGCGCCGTAGATGATGGCTTGCACATTGGCCTTCACATCGTCTTTGCTCAATTTACCCCAGTCGCCGTTGATATGACGATTGATCAAACTGGTGGGATCAACGCTATTGGCTTCGCACGCAGCAAGTGCAGCTGGGGTGGATACGATTTGACCTGGAGTAAAGAGGGGCATGTTTTTTCCTTTGTTAAACATGCCAAGATGCTATTTTCAGATTGCGATAAATGCGACCTAAACTTAATTAGACAAGTCAGGAGATTTATGACGAACAAAGCTGACGTGGCTTGCTGATCGGGTCTTCGATCTCTACTCTTCAACTTTGTTCGCAGTCTTTAAGTGTGCGAGGACTTGTCTGTAGCTTTTGAATGCGCTGATCTTGTCCTCACTATCTGTGCTGATTGTGACGAGAAACCCGGTGTCGATAGGTTCGACTACCGTGCGTTCAAAGTAGGCTCTTTCTGGTTCTGTTTTCATGTAAATACGCTCCTTGTTGATAAGCTATTTACCTGATCTGTGATCCTTTCTGGTTCGGACTGGACAGAGCTACATGTGCAGTCAGCTACTTGAGTGCTCGCAACACCACCGCTACCGCAAGAAGGATCGATGGCGTGAGCATCACGACCCACGCGGCAAGCTTCCAGCGAGGGTGTTCTTTGGACCAGTCGAACTTGGGCATGTGTTTACTCCAGTGCATGAACGCAATTGTGCACAGCACATCTCCCGAAAGCCATGGCATTAGGCCGTAGCACAGCCCGTATACCCGAGGGCCTACACTGCTCAGCCATGAAAGGCGAACCGGATTCCGGTCCCATGTCGTGCTGCCGAGTCCGGTGCCGCTGTGCTGTGCGGCAATGCAGTTCAACCTGGCTGCAAGGGCGTCGGTGCACGGTCAAGGGCAGTTTTGCACGTCTTCGATCAGGATTCCGGTCGCTGCGCAGGAGGCGTGTGATCTAGTGATCGGGTGATCGCGTGTGCGGTCTGCATCATGTTGTTGTCCTCGTTCCTGATGATGCTGAAGCTGATGGAGTCGTCGTTGTCCAGGTGGTCGTACTGGGTGTCATGGCTGCTGTCGCGGCCCTTGCCGTACTTCAGTTACGGAAGCTCGTCACTGTCTTTGTAGAAGCCCCGCTTGGCCAGCATCAAGGTCAAGGCATGGAAGCGGTCAGTGCACTCACGCTCTCTGCGCTCCAATGTGCTGATCTGACCTTCAACACTGGCGATCAGCAGCTTGTGGCTGTCGTGCTGTTGGTTCAGTCGGTCCTTCAGCTCGTTCTGCATCTCTCTGGACTTATCGTCTATGCGTGTTTGAAGGCTCATGAAGGCAAAGCCGATCAAGATAAGAAACACTCCACCCCCCGCACTAGCTGCTAGTGATGGGTTCTGCACAAGCGTTTGATACATCACTGCCTTGTCTTCATATATGGCATATGTCAACACAAGGCCCATGGCAAGTGCGATGGTTAGGAAGATTTTCTTGGCTGTCAGGTTGTTTATGAAAGCTGCCCAACCTGATAGCTTGTCACTGTCTATGTTCTCAATTCCCATTGCTCATTCCTTGCTGTAGTGCAGCAAGTATTTATGAGGATTGGAAGAGAAACGCTGGGCTTAGTCTGCGTATAGCTTTGCAAATGCGATAGCGAGTATTGCAGTTGCTGCTGCTACCAGAGCAATCTTGACGATCACTGATGGTAGGGCCAGTATTGCAAGCGTGATGACTACTGCTGTTGTGAGTGTTTTCATTGTTGTTCTTCCTTCTTCTTTGCCCAGCGTGCTTTGACTGCGGCGCTCATCTTTTGTTTTGACTCTTCGCTGTGCATCTTGCCCTTCTTGGCTGCACTGATCTTTGCTCGTGTTTCGTCTGAGTTAATCTTGCCTCGATGTACTGCACCAATCTTGGCTCGCGCTTCATCTGAATGAGTCTTGCCGGTTTGGGCTGCACTTATGCGAGCCTTGGTCTCATCCGAATGCTTATCGCCTTTCTGCATCATGTTCTCCTGTTCCAGTATTTGCCCTTATCTTTGTTTTGAATACACACGATGTTGTCGAGCGAGAAGGGAAGCGAAGTCTCAATGCGCTTCATGCAGTAGTCATCTGGACTTGAGCCGCGCTGTAGCCAGCAACCAGTCTCTTTCCACCAGTCCACCCATTCTTCTGATGTGATGGCAACTTGATTGATGTAGCGTCTTGGGCCAATCCAGTTAAGATAGTCAAGGTGGGTAGGTGTATTGCTCATTCCACACCTATCATCTTTCTAAGTTTTGTCATCATTGCTTCGCTCTCATCAATGCGTGCTTGATGAAACTTAGCGTATGCCAAGAACACTTCTTCTTTGACGCCTGTTTTCAGCAATGTCTTCGGGCTTGCTGTTGTGAACCATGTGTCCAGTTTGCCTTGAGTTAGCAGCACGCCGCTGATCTGTGATACTTTGACCGGGATGCCTTTTGTTTTGCTGTTGATTGCGAACTTGTATAGTTCCACGGCATAGCTATTCAGCTTCTTCTCTCCCAGTGCTCGTGCTGCTGCTTCCAGTACCTCTAAAGGGTAAAGGTCGAATGGGATTGGAGTGAGTTGTTCTTTATCCGTCATCAGTGGTAGCTTCTTTGGCTCAAGCACTTTCAGCTGCCAGTCAAATAGCTCGGTTGTTGTCTGCATAGTTATGGTCCCTTAAGTAATTAGTCAGTTTATTCTGACTTTATATTTACCAGAAAGGCACCCAAAACCAGCTCATACGCAGCCACTATGGTGCCGGTCGATCGGGTAAGCATTTATGGGTTCGGGATCAAAAATGGCGGCGGGTTGGACTTGTAAGCTACATGGGGAGATAACGGTAACGGGATAACATATATACAAATCCTTAGTCGCAGACGTTGCAATTGAATCAGTGTGCTGTAGCGAGCTTGCGAGCGTAGGCAACGATTCAATTGCCGGACTACGCAACGCGGAGGCCGCATCAAGCTCTGTCACATGTACATGTTCAAGTTGAATACTGAAGCCAGTGTCTTGCTTAATGAAGTGAAGTAGTGCTTCTTCATCAATAGCATATTCACATGCCCAACCATCATGTTCGAGGAAGTGCTTGTTGTTGGTCTGCTTTAGATACTTGCGAACTGAATCCATTACTTGTCTCTCAAGACGAAAGTATCTTGCCCACTTAGCACTGCTGTTTATCGGTATCAGTCTTCCTGTATCGCTGCGTGTGCGAGTCATTGTGGGTGTGATGTAACTCCACATAGTCTTGATGTCTTCGCGCAGTTCCTCAGTCAGCTCGCGCATGTACACGATACGAGCAGCGTCATGATGCAATACATCTGTTAAGGCGAACTGAGAGTTGAGTCCAAGTCGTGCACCACAAAACAATGCGTTCAACACTTGCTTGGCTTCATCGGCGTCGATCTCAACTTCCTCAGCAATATATTGTCTGTAAGCTTTTCGGTCAGTTAACAAGCGATGGATGCTTTCAGGACTTTCATCGTTGCCGAGCTGTCTGCTGTGCTGTGTTAACAGTGTGATGGCGCAGGATTGAATGTCGTAGTGATGGCTGTAGCCGTTACGACTCATGATCTGTTTCCTGTAGTCCTTGCGAACGCTTTGCAGTGGATGCCACAAGCGATCACTTTTGTCTTTGTATTCAAAGTCACCTGATGCAAGTTCGTCACTGAAGTCGCGTTCAGCAAAAGCAGCTACCACAAGCGCGTCGAACTTCTTTGCATTGCCTATGTGGGGTTTGATCTGTGCAAGCTCAGTCCCTATGAACACCTTCGCTGCGTTGCTCTGTAGCAATGCTCGGATGTCATCTGCACTTTCTTTGTTCAGTATGTATTTCTTGCTGATGCTTGCTGCGTTGCTGTAGTGATGATCTACACAGGTAAGCAGAGCAGTGCGAAGCCACTTTGATAGTGGATTGCTGTGCACACCGAAGCGTTTGTCGATTGCTTGTTGACTGCGGGTTGTGGGTTTTGTTTCGTCGAACACGCCTCTTGCGTATCCATATGCGTGCTTGATGCGTTTCAATACACGTGGGTCATTGATGTTGGGTTGATAAGTCATGTATGCCTTTAAAAGGATTCCACGCGCCGCCAAGCGCATGAAACAGTATTTATCGGCGGCCACAAAAAAGCCCCACGTTTTGCAACATGGGGCAGTGGCTTTTTTAGAATCTTTTAAAGGAGCAAACGATTTGGATTATCAAACCCCAGCAATTGCTGCTGGCATGCTTATTTATCAAATCGCGCTGCAATCAGGGGCGCAAACGGGCGCAAAAAAGCCCGCGGTTCGGGCGGGCTTGTTGTGGTGCAGTGAAGTATCAAACCTTCATTGATTCCCACGTTGAAGTCTTTGCAGCTTCGACGAATTCTTTCTTGGCAGCACCCTTGGCCTGTCGTGTCCAAGTCTTTCCGTTTGGCAGCTTGTATGTAGCACCCACTTCAGGGCGTGCACCTGTTGAGTCCAGGTCGGCTTTCTCCTTCGAGCGTGACACTACTGGAGTAGAGCTGCCGGTGTTCATCAACTTGCACAGTCCGATGACAGCATCCATCTTCGTCTTGTTCATCACACGAAGCTTCTCATTCAGGAAGTTGATCGTGTCATCGAAAATCTTCGAGTCCATCGCTTCTGCTTCTTTTATCAGCTTTGCAGCTTGTGCACGCAGTTCTTCTGAACTCATCTGCTTTGTAACGGGTACGTCTTTGATTGCCATGAATCTGATCCTTGTGTTGGTGATGGGTCCATCATACACAGACTGAGGGTCACACAGGTACACTGTCTTGCCAAACAAGCAAGGGGTTCTATGACTGGACAATATGCGGTGGAGTTTATAGATGTGAATGTGTACATCTACAAACCCGTGTTGATCACTGCTGTATCGCAGGAAGGTTACGGAGGGGGATTCTCTGGTGAGTGGTTTCTTGTTTATCCGCCTCCGTTTGAAGGCCTAGCCCTTGGCAGTGTTCCTACAGGTGCGTCTTTCAGTGCAGAAGAAACCATGGCAGATGCACGAAGCCAGGCGATCACCAAGCTCATCAACGTTGAAGTGGAGCGAGTGAAGAAGCAAGGAGTTCCGGAAACATATCAGGTTCCAAAGCTCATACCCGGGAAAATTGAGGAGCTTTTGAAGTACTGCATGGTTGACATGTGCAAGGACAAAATTGACACCATTGCGAAAAGCACGCGATGTGTGGAGCTGACGAGGGCTTTGAACGGGCTGCGTACTGCTGCTGCAAGTCTCAGCTTTAAATAGAGTCGAAAACTGCTGTAGCGCGTTGCATTCTCCTCGTGGCTGGGATGGGTAGCTGGAAATGATTGCGCGTGCTGTAGGGGCTGTAATTTCAGCTGGTTTTTTGGCCGTGAAAAAGCGCCCCGAAAGGCGCTTGTTCGTTGTGCGCTGCTATTTACTTGCGCTTGCTTTTAGCAGGCAGTTGTGGGGCAGCAGGAGCAGTGGGGGTTACAGCAGCTGGTGCGGCAGCAGGTGTAGCAGGTGCTTCCGCTTGTGCAGTAGCACGTGGAGCGCGCGCAGTTGCTTTGAACTGCTCATCAAACTCCCCCTTTGCACAGCTTGCCTTTGCAGCTTCCAACAGCTTCAAAGCATCCTCTTTGTTGCCCACTGCAAAGCTGCAATCCGGCAGCACTTTTGCGCCGTTTTTCAGGTGCACTGTGTAGCCGTTGCCCAGCTTCTTAAACCAGAAGCCTTTGTCTGCACCAGCAACGATTTCTTTTACAGCTTCGTCCGCAGCAGCAGTAAAGCGTGTGCGGGCAACAGTGGTGGGATCTTGCTTGGCAGCAGCAGCTTTGACGAAGGGCTTGGCGAACGACTGAACAGAAGCGAAGAAAGACATTTGCGTAGACATGATTGATTCCTTGTGGACCGCTGCAACATCGCAGTTCCACAACTTTGCTACCTCTGTCTATGAATGGTCTACCTCTGATAGAGTCAGACTATCTTGTCGGGTTTCTTCTCGTGGGGTTCTGTCAACAGTTAAGTAGGTGCTCAATTGAGGTGGATCACACGAGCCTGTGGGTTATCCCATATCAGATCAGATGGCGCTAAAAATGGAAACCTTCCAGTGTATGCAGCTGAGAGAGCCGTGAATGTCAGGAAAGTGGTGATAGCGCCCGCGATAAGCTGGCCCTGAAAGAAGAACAAATAAGAAGCTAGGGCAAGTGGAAGTATCAATAGACCGTTGATGCGACTCATCCACAAGTGCACCTTGTGACGAATGACTAAATATGTGCCTCTTACTGCATCCGGATACCCAGGAAGTGATGTTTTGATCGCGATGTCATCCCCATGCGCTGCGGCATGCCTTACCGATATCACTATGCCTTTGCCTGGCCGCATCAAGTCGAAGCGTAGATTGATGTTTCGGCGTTGTTTTTCGACGTTGTATGTCGAGCGGCCTAGGCGCATCTCCATGTCGGGATCGTTACTCAGCATCGATGTGAACTTGTAGTGGATGTCGCCACCTGTCGGGACCGAGATCGAAACTTTGATGGCGTGGTTCAGCAGTGGACCAGTGATTGTTCCCCGGCCAGCATTCCACACTCGGATGTTGGTGACAGTGAAGCAGCCATCTTTTGCTGCGACGCGTTCGCTCAGTTTTGATGGAATGAATGGAAACGAGGCGAGAGCATCGAACTCGCGGAGCGGCGTGATGGGAAACTTCGACTCAGCGTCCCATGAGGTGATGTCAGTTGCGAGTTGGGGTCCACTCTTCATGCGTTCCGCACGAATCCTGAGGAGGGTCCCTAGCAGACCACCTACGGCAGCTGCTGCTTTTCCTAAATCTAGAAGTAGCTCTCTGTCGACTGAGCTTGTGAAGAAAATCCAGACGGCCTGAAGCGGAGCAAGGGCGGCCTGCAGTTCATTCATCGGTGATTCTTAGCAAGGCATCACGTTTAGAGAATGCGTCCAAGGTTGAGTGCTGGTGCGGCCAAAGGGAATCGAACCCCTATTTGACCCTTAGGAGGGGCCGGTCTTATCCGTTAGACGATGGCCGCAGCGCCGCTGAGTCTACCAAGTGCGACTTGCGACGGTTCTACGGAGAACAGCACTTCGTGAATCGACAACTTCGGCACCTCGACCAAGTTCCATATCGTATGGGAGTCGCCCTCAGTTCCTAGTGCAGTGATTTCGAGAGTGAACCTTGCGTGCCTGAGGATCGCAGTTTGCAGCAGCTCAAACTGCCCGGTGGGAACCTCTACTGTCACCGTGCAAAGACCCTTTGAGGCATCGCTCTT